>Ga0209118_1000013_pt1 | contig 167144 bp, 149 predicted proteins | sample BlaSpr_A8_Ref_M1_FD_187988 | JGI IMG/M metagenome (GOLD analysis project Ga0209118, IMG submission 187988) | Forest soil microbial communities from Thunder Bay, Ontario, Canada - Black Spruce, Ontario site 2_A8_Ref_M1 (SPAdes) (version 2) | ecosystem: Environmental > Terrestrial > Soil >... | reverse complement strand
AAAACGGTGCTTTCACCACACCATACCATCTCGGCATCGGTGTTCGCTCCGCTGCTGGGTTCCTGTCCAACGATCCAGTACGGGGTGCTAGCAGTCAGCGCCAAGCCCTGGGCGCTGAAGTTAAAGGTCGTGAGAGTGTCGGTCGTGGAGAAAGCGGGCAGGTTATTCTTCGTCACGCAGTTCCCGATCTGCGATCCCGGTGCGCCGGAGCTGTCGCTATAGAGACAAAGCTGCACGGTGTTGTGGCCCGAGCCGTACCACTGCATAGGAACCTGAACTAGGCTCAGGGTGCGCCCAGTGCTCCCCACAGTGAAGGGCACGGCAATGAACTGACTGACACCTAGTGCCGAAGTCGACCCAGCTACGAAGTAACCATTCGCCTGGTATTCATTGGCCTCCGGTCCAACGTTGCTGAAGATCTTATGTTGGTTCGGGGGTACTCGTAGCTGGACACCTCTGCCTTTGATGATGCGAGTCGCGTGGGCAACAAGCGGCCGGTTCGCACCGAAGAGCGACGTTGTGCACGCCAGTGTCAATACAAAGAAGCACTGTAGTGTTTTCTTTACCATTTTTCTCCTCCTCTGGAGATATTGAGTTGTCTTGCTTTAAAAACGAGAATCGCAACCAGCCGATCTCCCCGATTCCTGACACAGCGTTCGCCCTTTTCAGGATGCAGCATAGGGCAGGAGCCTATCGCAGCGCAGATTCCGCTCACAAATTAGGACCGGTCCAGACACGGCCAAGCCATCACTGATCCATGCGGCAGCAATTTTCTCTCCGAAGAGCAGCGAAAGATGTCGCTCTACTGCATTCGTGAATTCAACAATTTGGAGCTGGAATTCTTCTATTGAAAACCGCTTGGCACCACCGATCCCTATCCAAAAGGATAGCGAGGCTATCTTTTTGGATAGCTTCGGAACGGTCCAAACCACACTCGAATTTGTGGTCTTCCACGAAGGGCAGGAGGCCAGAGTGGAAAATGGAAACGACACTAAAATCCTGACCGCCCTACACGTTTCAAGACAGCGAGTTGTTGGCAGAGGGCGAGGTTCTCTAGCATCAGGCTGCGGCGAGTACGAAAAACGCGAGGGATGGCCTCGAACCAGAGCCGAAAAAGGTTGAACATGGTAGCAAAGATATAGCAGATCGGGCTTTCGTCTTCCTTGCCTAGCTTGTTGATTTCACAGCCGGACGGAATTGTAGCGAGGCACAATGGCAAGATACTTGTACTGGCCCGTGGTGCATTGCGCTTTTTGCGGACACGCTCCGCAGTGTTTGCGGCTTCCGACTCGCACGTTAGGAGCCGACACGGTTATCTCATCAGGCTAGCGTTCTCTGATCAAGGATTAAGGTATGACCTCGAATACCGTACCGCAACCCTGACCCGTGCATGCAGTGGTACTTCCACCTAATAAAGTGACGCCATACAGCCTGCCCGAATCGAGTACCAATCCAGCGGGTGGACGCGAGCCATCATTGCCGCCCTGAAAGGCATGAAGCGTGCTTTCGGACCATGTACCGGTGGGGGGCGAGGGGGGCGTTAGTTTGAACACAGCCCCATTCCCGTAGCTACCGAGTGGGTAGAGATAACTAGAAGTTGTGCCGTACAGGTCGCCAGAACTATCGATAACCAGTTCGCTAGTCGGGAATCTACCATCCCCAATCGAGTTTCCGGTAAAGTTGTAGAGCACAGTTTCCGTCCAAGAGGTACCTGTCGGCGAGGTTGGAGAAAGCCTAAAAACCGTTCCACAGCCAATTGTTTTTCCGTTGCTATCAACGCATGATCCGGTGCCACCTGTTAGCGTCGTGCCATACAAGTTACCCGACGAATCAAAGATTAGGTCTCCTCTGGGAGTGGATCCGTCTAAGTTTGCAACACCTTTGAAGTAGTACGGGAAACTGAGAGTGCTGTCAGAGAGTCGGAGTCGCCACACTGCGCCACAACCTCCGAAAAACCAGCCAATGCAACTAGTGTTGCCAGATCCAGCGTTAGCGCCGTAGAGGTAACTGCCCGTGCTATCAAGAATTACGCCGGTTGGAAGCGTATTCGCATCACTCCAAGAGACGAGCACATTTTCCGTCCACGTGCCTCCAATTAAGGATGCCTTCCAAACCGTACCCTCGCCATGTGCACCACCGAATTCCGTGGTTCCATAGATACTGCCACTAGCATCCATAGCCAGACGATCCGTAGGCTCATTGCCATCTGAGCTGCCATTACAGAAGTTGTGCCCGGGGCAGAAACTATACAGAACGCTGAAAGTCCAAGCTGAGCCAACAGGCGTCAGCTCAAATATGGTTCCCCCGTTATTGGCACCTCCGTTGGCGGCTGTACCGTAAAGGTTGCCGGAGCTGTCGAGGAGCAGGGGACTGTCCGGAAAGATTCCGTCAGAGTTGCTGAATTGGTGCAGAATGCTGTAAGTCCATACAGTTCCACTAAAGGGGGGCGACAACTCAAACACGGTTCCATCACCATTAGTGCCCCCGCAACAAGTGGTGCCATAAAAGTTGCCGAGACTATCACGCATTAAAGTTGAAGTTGGTTCTTTCCCATCGTTCATAACACCGGTGCTGAATCTATGTAACGCAAATTCGGTTGAGCCCCAGCAGAGACTTGCGGTAAGCAACCAGAAAGTTGCTAGCAAACAGCGAAGTGTGCGTGTCATGTGTTTCTCCTTGCGCAGGCTCATCAAAAGAGCAGCGATTGTTAAATCGAATCAGATCTGTTCGCCACCAGGTTGGCGCTCGGTAAAGAGCGAAGGCTTCACATTTCCCCGAGCGGCTAGAAGACATCGTTCCAAGTGCTGGGACTGCCTTGGCAGACATACCAGGTGTTCCCGTGTCCTAAACCGCCGTTAATGCTCCCGTTCCTGTTTGAGTAGAGACTTCCGGGTTGACTACACGCCGTGCCCGAAGCTATGGCAGCATTCCCGGTCGCCCACGTAGGTGCGTTGGCACTCTTGCTGGTTGTGAACCGGGAGAATCCGATGACAGTAGTCTGAGCCGTTACTTGTTCGCCAAGGACATAGATAGCCACACTAGAGTCTGCAATCAAGTGGCTTGACGACGGCAAGCTCTCTTGGTCGTTGATCGCGTTGGTGGCACCATTCTTGGCGACGCCTACAACGCTAAGGTCGCTTACCAAATGTGCATTGGCTATGTGGATGATGCTGGTTACATTCGGGCCACCGCTGATGTTGGACAGAACATCGCCCTGCGTGGGCAAGTTTTGCCCAAGCTTAATCCCGTCAGTGAAACCACTGACTCGAACATCCTCAATCGTATTGTTGGGTGCGTCTAGAAGTACGGCAACGGGAAGAGCGGTACCCGAAACGTTTCCCGTACAGGTCAGTCCATGAATGCCTCGCGTCGAAGTTGATGCTCCCTGGATCGAGGCACATACGGCACTCGCTGCGGTGCTACTGAAGTTGATGTCCGAGTACGGTCCGGAGTTCTGAGCTCCGCTGGAAATCAGCAGACCGGTTCCCGCGATGTTAGAGAGACTCAGTCGCCTGACATAACTTAGGTCTCGAGCGAGACTGTTACTGATGCCAGACACGGCGGTACCGTTACCATCGAGCGCCAGATCCTCTACGGATACGCCGGTAGCGCCGGTAGCAGTTCCCATCTTGATCATTGCCGCAGCGTTCGCGAAGCCAGAGGCAGCCTGAACGGTGGTTACTCCGGCGCCAGGCGCCCCGGATCCCTCACCAACGATCCTTGTCCCGCTGGGTAATGCCCACTGGACCGAAATCTGGATCGTACCGGACGGAAGCAAAACGGTCGATGGTGTGGTTATCCCGGCCCAAGGATTTGTCGAGCAGAGTTGGGTTGAGCCCCCCCCTGGAGGCCTGATTCCCCGAGCGTCGATTACCGCACCACTGGCGGGATAGCCAGAGGTCAAGACCGCGTGGATCCTGGCGCAAATGTCGCCGCTAGAACTAAAAGCCCCAGCATCGATGAAGGCGGTGGAGCCTTGTAAGCCGCAACCTGCGTAGACCGCGTTGTTTCCTTTGCTGCCCGTGCATTGAGCACTTACTTGGGTAGGAGAGACTGCAAACGGAAGCAGCATCAGCATGCCGACTACCACCCAACCCATGCCAAAAGTTGGAATCTTCATACGATTTTCCCTCTCGTTCACCAATTCGAATTGCTAAGACTATCTCGGCCGATTCAGCAGAAAGGCTCGCTTACCTAATTGGCGTCCAAACACTATTCACGCAGGCCCAGAGTACAGTGCCGGTCGAAGCAACATCTCTTGAGTACAAGCTTCCGTTCCCGGTGCATGCACTATTCGCGGTTATGGCAACATTGCCGGTCGCCCAGCTTGGAAGCCTTGGGCTGGTCGTGAACCGGGTGTACTGGGTCGTGCTGCCGTTCGGAGTCTGCTCCCCGAGCACATACATGGCTACACTCGCGTCGGCCAACGCAGTTTCAGTTTCGTCATCCCGGATCGTGGTAATAGATGCACTAATTACTCCAAGGTTCGAGGCACCCACAATGGTTAGGTCTGCTGCCGGATTGTTCGTTTCCGCACATGCAGCAGACCCGTTGGGCGGGTTGGGGCCGCATATATGGACAACATTCGTGACCCCAGATATTGCGCCGATGTTCAACAGCAGGTTATTACGAAAATTAGTGGCAAGGGTTGACAGGGCCTGAGATCCGATTAGAACACCGTCTTGAAACCCGGTAATTTGAACATCCTCTATGGAGTTGTTCGATCCATCCAGATAAATAGCTGCTGCCGGCGTTCCGTTTGCTGTACAGCTCATGCCGTGGACCCCTCGGGTACCTGCTTGAAGGTTGACGCACTCCGTGGTGGACAACGCGCCGGTCCCGGCGTTAAAAACTAAATTCGAATATGGCCCTGAGTTACCGGCTTCAATGGCTCCGACGGAGGTCACTGCGTCCGGATTGGCATCGTTTCCGATCCACAACCCAATTCCCTCGATGTTGTTAAGGGCGACGTCATCCACGAAAGTCAGTTCTTGGGAGACCTGGTTAACGATCCCATTGATGTTTTGACCAGCCCCGTCCAAGGTAAAATCCCGTACTCCCACACTATTGCAATCGGTACTGCCAAGCCCGCCGGGACAGAAGCAGGTTTGGCCGCAAGAGCCAGTAGTGCCAAAGGGAGATCCTAACTCGACCATTGCGTTGACACCGTTGGCCGGACCACCGGGCCAGCTATTGTCCCAGGCGGGAGGAGCGAAATTTGCCGAGCAACCCGCAGTACCCGTCGAGCACGCCTTTATTACGGTCGCAGCTTTGCCCTCCCCGGCAACCTGGGCGAAGTTGGGCAGTATCCAACTGGTAGAAATATAGATGGTTCCAGCCGGCAGCAGAATCGTGGCAGGGTTTGTGGTGGTGTTGCTGTTGGTGCGTTGACCATTGCCTTGGGTCCACGGGCTGCCCGAATTGCATGTCAGCATGTTTGGGCTACCAGTCGTGTTGCTGATTCCGCGTGCGTCGATGACTGCGGCATGCCCGGGGTAATTGGTCGAACTGATGATGCTGAATAGTGTTGCGCAAATATCACTTCCCTGCGTGACGGCACTTGCATCGATGAACGCCGCCGAGGACGTCACTATGCCCGACGTGTTGTACACGGCGTTGTTCCCGGGAGTTTGGGCGCGCGCTGGCATTGGCGACACTACCAACCAGCCACCCAGACCAGCCAGCGTCCCAGCGAAAATCCAGCCAAAAGCTACCGTCTTTGCCCTGCTCATACGATTTCTCCTCGTAATCTTTGATTCTTATCGCGAAGCCCTTTCGCTTAGATAACTGGTTGCCAAGTGCCCGCTACGCACACCCAAATAGTTTTGCTTCCTGAGGGGGTGCCAGTGGTGTTCGAGAATATGGACCCGGTCAAGTTCGGGCCTGCGCCTGGGTTTGAGCAAGCGGTTGGAGGCGCACTATTCCCGACACCCCAAGTTGGGACAATCGTGCTGTCGAACTGTGCGGTTCCGGTAATGGCATTGTTGGGAAAGGTGCTGAATCGGGAGTATCCGGTAGTGCCCGCGACCGCCTCGCCGAGAGCGTACATTCCCACTATCGACGGGTCATTATTCAACGGTGACGCTATCGATGTCCCTGTTACATCGTCCTGAATGCTGGTCGTCTCTTTGCCATTGTTGACGTCGTTGACCTGGAAAATGCTGACATCGCTTACCGTACCGGTAGTAATCGCGCATGCACCGAAACCCAGGTTCGGGGAGTTCGGTCCGCATATGTGGGCGACATTGGTGACTGGACCAGCACCGCCGCCGTTGAACCCGCCCGTAACATTCGATATAAGAACACCCCCGACGACGGCTGGGGCCGCAACATCCCCGATCTCAATGCCGTCCCAGTAGCCCTCGATATGAACGTCCTCGATGCTGTTATTGCTGGCGTTCACATAGATAGCGGCATTGCCTGCACAAGTCTGGCAAGATAACGTCGCATCGCCGATACAAGTTATTCCGTGAAGCCCCCTGGTTTGCGCGTTCAGCACGACACACTTCGTAGTGCCCGCAGCGCACGAGTCCCCCGAATGGGGGCAGGGGTTGTAGTTGAGATTTGAATACGGTCCGGAGTTGGCGGCAAGATCAGATCCATCAGAGCCGGTGACACCTCCTACCAGCAGCCCTGCTGCATTCAGGTTGGCAAAGCCCGCATGATCCACATAACTTAATTCCCGTGAATACTGATTGACGATCCCGTTCAGACGTAGCGCCGTGTATGCGTCCGGCACAACGAAGAAAACATCCTGCACGGCCACGCCGTGACAGCCCGCAGGACAAAAACTAGAAGATCCCATCTCAATCAGCGCATCATTCGAATCCGAAGGGACGAAATCCTTTGCGCAGTTCGCCGGTGGACTGGTCGAGCAAGCAGTAACGAACGTGTTCTGGCGCTCACCGAAAATCCTCGTCGCATTGGGCAACACCCAGGTCGTCTCAATGTAAATCGTTCCAGCCGGCAGTAGGACGTCGGCGGGAGGTGGATTGCTGATGCCATTCCACGGGCTTGCCGCACACGCTTGGGGCGTGCTGATTCCGCGTGCGTCAACTACACCCCCTGAAGGCGGAAGCTTGGTTAAGGCGGTATTGATCTGGGCGCAAAGGTCCCCAGAACTGCTGAACACGCTTGCGTCGATGAAGGCTGCAGATGGCGTGCAGCACGTCGGCCCGGAATACACCGCGTTGTTGCCTGCATTCTGGGCTTGCACGCGGCTCGGGAGGAACCAACCGAAAATAATTGCTATAGCTCCAAAGAATATACATCTTCCAGTGAATATCTTTGAGATTCTCATACGGTCCTCCTCGACGGTAGCAATTTCAGTCTTGCGCGGGCTTTGGTTAGTGAAGGCACAGTGTTCAGATGTAAGTAGAGGGGGGAAATATAACGGAGGGCCGCTCCGGCGTCAATGGAAAAGTTTTCAACAAGAACTGTCCAATTTCAAGACATGCTCTACATTTGTGGAACGATTCACGACCAGTGGCGGGTGATGGCAATCACAGAATTCAAATAGACTTCTGCGTAGCATTTAAGTAGCCATCGGGGATTTTTTCGACTTAATAGTCGGGACAGTCTACGGGAGTGGAAAGATGTTGGCCTGACCTGTAAATACATCGGCAGCATGTATGTCGCGCAAACAGAGAGCGGAGGGCAAATCGAAATTGGCCGACCAGTAATCCTAATTGGCAACTCGGCCAAATGATTTTAAGCACCTTGTGTAAGTTCCTTGTATTCGAGGCTGTCAGAGTGAATCAGTTTCAGCACCGTGTCACGGAACAGAAACGGGTTCTTGCGGTTGTCGAAGCGCCACGTTATTCCCGATCACTTTCCGTCCCCTGGTACTCAAAGGCTCCCATGTCAATCGTTCCCCCGACAATCCTCGGGTGACCCGCGAGATCCTTTTTTGGTAGGTCTGGGGCTGAGTTCGTACCGGCGTTGATGGCCGGAGAGCCCGCACGAAGTCGGTAATTCCGTTTGAACGGGTTTACAAACCGGGGACTCGCGGAGACGTTTCCGTTCTGATGGCTCTGGCCGGCACAGGTCCCTTGCAAACCTGTTCCCTTGGGACTATAGGCGTCATTGTTGGTGAATGTTGGCGGCTGCTGGCTGTAGGTTCCATCACAATCGACCGCGTTCTGACCCGAGAGACCGATCATTAGATTGTTGAAAAACTGGACTTGGCTGTCGAAGCCGCCCGCGAAAACAGCTGAACCCTGGCTAACCCCGGCGGCGCCGACGATGGTGTTGTTCACGATGGTTGGACCAACCTGACCGGAAGGTACGGTCAAATAAATGCCTCCACCTTGGGATGCGGTGTTGTTGTAGATGAGATTCTGCACAATCAAGGCGTCCGAGTCGTTGACGATCCAGATGCCACCGCCCTGGCCAGCTTGAGCAGAATTCCCTCGGATCACGTTGTTGCGGAGGGTAGGCGTGCCTGCGGCGAACAGCGTGATACCGCCACCGCTGCCGGACGAGGAGTTATTCTCGATAAGATTTCCGATGATTTGAGCCGAGCCCGCTCCGTCGATCGACATTCCGGCACCAAATCCGCCGGAGCAGCCCGGCTGGGAATTGTTTCTTACAACGTTCGATTGAATCAAGGGAGAGCCGAAATCCTCTACGATTCCACTTGAACAGCCGGTGATGTTGTTTTGTATGATGTTGTGCCGCACCGTTGGAGAGGAGCTGCCGATATAAACCCCGCTGCCCCCATTCTGCAAGGTGAATCCGCTCACGACCGAACTCAGCCCCTCGCCGCTGACAAATGTCACCACTGAATCTACCGCGCCGCCGTCAATCGTAGTTACCTTGGCACCACCCGAGCTCGTGACCGTGATGGCTTTGCCCATGAAGTTGATGTTCTCGACGTACTTGCCGGGAGCGACGAGCACGGTGTCTCCGTTGTTCGCAGCATTGATCCCAGCCTGGATCGTTGGCTGGTCCTGGGGCACGTGGATCGTTGTGGCCAGCACACAGGGAACAGCAACAAGGGCGAGGAGACTTAGCAATAGGCGAATGAGTTTCACGATACGGTCCTCAATTAACTCGGAATTTCTTGTTGCTCGTTAGCTTGCCCTTAGGGGTCGTTAACGTCACAAAGCCCGTGGTCGCTCCATTGGGAACAACTGCGGTCAGATAGGTGCTGGAAACCACCTTGAAGGTTGCGGGAGTTCCATTGAACGAAACGCCAGTTGTTCCCTTGAACCCTTGGCCGAGAATTTCGATAGTCTTCCCGACCTTGCCGGAAGTGGGCAGCAAGCTGACGAACGGCCCCACGCCGATATTCAGGCTGTAGAAAGTGCCGCATTGACCGGCAACACACGGACTAACGTTACCGGTGCCGCCGTACAAGGTATCTCCGTACAGGATCCCATTCGTGTGCTGGATGAGAGCGGTGTATGGATAGGCTCCGGTGGTGCCGTCGAAGTTGTAAAGGACTTTGTAAGGATACGGCTTTGCCGGGCTGATCGCGAAGACGGTCCCCTGACCTGTGGTTCCGCCGGCATCTGTTGTCCCATAGAAGTTGCCGTCAGTTGCCTGTACTAGACCGGCAAAGGGGCTGAGTCCATCGGTAATCCCATTGATGTTATGGAGGACGGTAAGATTGCCAGCCGCGGTGATCTTGAAGACCACTCCACCTTTCTTGGTGCCCCGACACTTGTTGTTCCATAAAAATTGCCATCGCTGCCTTGAACGAGGGGACCGAAAGGCTGCGAACCGTCCCCTCCGTTAAACTTGTAGATCACGGTGAACTTGCCAGAAGGCGTGATCTTGTACACCACCCCAAAGCTGAAGGAAGAGCCCCCCTCCGTTGTTGTTCCATAAAAATTGCCATCGGTTCCCTGTACCAATGGCGCAACGGGGCAGTAGCCGTGGGTATAATCGAACAAATAAAGCGTCCTGAACTTGCCAGAAGGCGTTATCTTGTACACCGTGCCACAGTCCGGGAGGTTGGCACACGTTGTTCCATAAAAGTTGCCATCCGTGCCTTGGATCGGGGGCGCCCACGGATACCCTCCGTCGCTGCCGCCCGCGAAGCTGTGCAGCACGGTCACGGTCCCGCTCGGCATTATCTTAAACACGGTGCCCATTCCGGACGCGCCACCAGCGTTAGTAGTGCCATAGAAGTTGCCGTCAGCACCAAGCGTCAGCCCGCTATAGGGGAGGTACGGACCCGAGTTCGTGGAGTCGAAGCTGTAGGGCACCAGTGTTCCGCCGGGTGTGATCTTGAACATTGCGCCCGCCCCAGTGCTGCCACCCAATGCCGTGCTGAACATTCTGCCGTCCCGGCCCTGCGCCACAATGCCCGAATAGTTAGGGCTGTACGGGTCTCCAGTGTTGGTTCCGAGGTCGTACAGCACGGAAAAGGTCTGCCCCTGAGCTGGAACTTCCCACCCGAGACCCAGGACGACTATTACGAGTGCCAACTGGCCAGAAAATCGCATTTTCATTAGAACCCTAACCGGCGCGAAAGTCCGCGCGGTCGAGGCGAACAATTCTCCCCTTCGGGTGCAGGGGCAGTCAAGATGAAAGATTCTGCGGCCAGGACTAACCCCGTTTTGGGCGAGGAAGGGATTTAGCGTAATCCCGAATCCCCCGGAGTTCCTAGAGCCTCGAAAATAGCTGTGCCAGTGAGAGCCCAAAACCCCACGCAAGCGAAATGTTTTGATCTTGAATCTGGAACTTATTGCAAAGGGGTCTAGTCAGCACGCCCAGTATTAGAGCGTTTTTGATTTCAAGCACATGCCTCAACCACCTGGTGCATTTGCATCGGCGCTGTAGCGGAATTGTAGCCGCAATTGCAGATTAATTGTAGACGGCTTTGAAACTGGCCCACTCCCGGCACACAAGACCGAATCGGGAACCCGAACCCTCACCCTGTTCGACTGACCGACAGTCAGTCGGCCCTGCCGGGACGAACAAAAGCACCAAGCCCAAAACCGTGATTCCAGTCCGAGAATACGTTTCTTGTCTCTCTATGAGGACAATGGCAATACAGTGATCGACAGCTTTACCTATCTGATTGCTTGGTCCAGGGTAAACGTGAGCTGTAACGCTTGGGGCCACCCCGCGCGAACGAAGATGTCGAATTTGAAAGAGACGAGTTGGATAGGCACCAAGAAACGGCAGAAAAGTGATTCAAGACGAAAAAAGCTCAATCCTTCCCACTTGGTCCAGAAAACCTACGCGGCATACAACATCATCTGCCTAACAAAAAAAGGTGGACTGATCAGCGTTTTTTTTTTCTATTGTTGGTGCGCGGGAACCTGCGTATCTGGCGACATTGTTATTCTCGGGGAGCGCTTGTTGAACTCTGAGGATCTCACCGTCTACAAATTCGACTACAGCGCTGTAGACGGAAAACCAGAAGTACAGTTTAAGTGCTTGAAAAAATTGGTCGGGGAGAGAGGATTTGAACCTCCGACCCCCTGGTCCCGAACCAGGTGCTCTACCAGGCTGAGCCACTCCCCGACAAAGGTTAGTCCCTTCATTCTACTACACGTTACATGACACGTCCTGTGCTCGGAAAATCCGGAAACTTGGGACCATCGGGACCATCCTCCTGTGAGAACAGTCCTTGAACCCGCGCCATTCGCAGACCAAACGCATCGTCGAAGTGCGTGTATCCGGACGTGGTTTTCAGGTTCGAGCGTCAAGGTTGACTGGGCGACCGACTGACTGGAACGGCAGATCGGCGCTGTGCAGCGGCCCAGACTCTCTGGTGCCGACGAAACAGGAAACGGTCGCCCGATTTTTCCGAGGGGATTTGAAGAATTCGTGGTGAGGACTCAACAAGCGCATGAACGAACAACAGATCAGGACAAGAAAACGATGGAAGAAAACTACCAGGGCAATCCCGACAGCGACGGTCTAGGCTGGTACGGAAACGATAGCATCTCGATCGGCTGCGTTGACGAGGCAACGGCCCCGGATCCAAGGAGATTCATGGCTTCATGCCTACCCGGCACGAACTGATTCAGCTCGTCAAGCTTGGATGACTGTGGAGATTCACATTGAATTCTACTGGTTCGCGGGTCAGCAGACCGGAGCTCCGAGATAAGGCAGGGATCCTTCGCTAGGCGACGGGTTTCTAGGATCGCCACGGTGCTGGGAGAAGAAGAAGTGGGCAGTGCCGTAGCGAGATCATCTTTGACGCGTGTTCAGTTTGTCGAGTGCGCGCTTCAACTCTTCAAGCTTCTGTCCAGCCTCGCCGAGTTTGCCTTCCGCCGTCAGGCGCTGGTAGTCGGCAAGATCTTTGGCGGCTTCCGCGATGAGCGCGTTGAGATCCGCTGCGGGCGTGGGCGACGCGGCGGTTGCCACCGTGCGTCGCACCGGTTCCGCGGGGACCGCCGCGGCGCTCATCGACGAGACCGCTCCGCCAAAGAGGGCCGCCATCGCGGACTCGAAGGTTGGTCCGTACGCAAGCCGATCTTGCAACGCGAGCACGACCAGACGCAACTCCGGCATCGGACTCCGCTCGGCCTGCAGGTAAATCGGCTCCGCATACAACAGCGCGCGCCCGGTCGGAATCACCAGCAGGGCTCCGCGCCGCACGTGCGAGCCTTGCTGATTCCATAGCGTCAATTGTCCGGAAAGCTGCGCGTTCTGATCGATTCGCGCTTCGATTTGCAGCGGTCCGTCCACAAGCTTGGTTTTGGGAAAGTTGTAGACCACCGACGTACCGTATTGTGCGCCGTCGCTGCGCCCGGCAATCCAGCCAATCAGATTATTCCGGTTGGCCGGTGTGAATGGTAGGATCTCTACGAACTCCTCGCCGGTTTCGCCTGGCAGTTTCATCAGTACGAAATTCGGCTGCATCACCCGTGTCGTTTGCTCACCCCCCTCGCTCATGCCGACTTCGGTGGCCACCGTCCACAGATCCTCACGGTTGTAGAACGCTTCCGGGTCGGTCATGTGATACAGACCGTACACTTCCGCCTGCAGTTTGAGCAACAACTCGGGGTAGCGCACGTGACTGCGCAGCCCGGGGGGCATCATGGCCGCATCCTTGAACAGGGTCGGAAAGATGCGACGGTAGGCTGCGATGATCGGATCATCCGCATCAAAAACGTAAAACGTTGTCGTACCATCGTAGGCGTCGATGACCACCTTAACGCTGTTCCGCATGTAGTTAATCAGGTTGCTGTCGAGACGGTAATGGCTCGAGTACGGGTACGTGTCCGAAACCGTGAACCCATCCATGATCCACGACAGCCGGCCATCGTCGCCGAGCACGATGTACGGATCCGGATCGTAGGTGAGGAAGGGCGCCAATGCCGATGCGCGATCGCGCACGTTGCGCCGCATCAGCAACCGGCTATCCTTGGTCACGTCATCGCTGAACGGCAGCTTCGCCAGGTCGCCGCGGTCGAGCGCGATAATGATGCGGCGCAGGAAACCGCCGAGGACGATGCCGCCGTTGCCCTCGTAGAACGTTAGGTTGTTGGTCTGGCCTTGCGGGTAGTTGAATTCCTTCTGCCGTGTCTTCACGTAGACGTCGGTATTGGTCATCTCGCCGAAATAGACCTCTGGGCGCGTCACGCTCAGACCACGCACCGTGCTCTGGACCGGCATGTTACTCAGCATCAGTGTGGGCAGCCCTTCCGGCGTGAACCCATTGACTGGGTTCATCGTGATGCCGTAGCCGTGGGTGTAGATCAGCTTTTCATTGATCCAGTTGCGGCTGCTCTCCGGGAGTTTGTCCACGTTCAGTTCGCGGGTGGCGAGCATCACCTCGCGGGTTGTGCCGTCGATTTCATAGCGATCAATGTCGATGTCGGGAAAATCGTAATAGGTGCGGATTTCCTGGATCTGACGCAGAGTGTCCTGCAGTGCATGCCAGTCCCACAGCCGGATGTTCTGAAGCGTAGCCTGATTGTTCGCCGGCTCGGCCGCCTCGACGGTCGTCTCAGCGGGAAACTCGCGCTGCGTGACCCGGTTCAATCCGTAGGCCTGCCGCGTCAAGTCGGTGTTGTAGACAATGTAGGGCTTCTCGCGAACCAGTTCGTTCGGTTTGACGATGAAGCTGCTGACGTACCAGGCGACTACTTGCAGCCCGACATAACAGACCGCGGCCGGAAGGATCGCCACGACAAGCCAGCGTCCGCGTTGCATCGACACGGCATTAACGGCTGCGATCACCGCGCCGAGAACCAGCGCCGCGCAGACGACGAGCATCCCTGCCAGCATGACGTGCGCGTCAGTGTAGGTCACACCCCCGAAGATCGTATGATCATCGAACAATCGCTCGAAACGACCGACATAACCAAGCATCGCGAGGATCAGCAACAGGAACGCAAACGTGACGGAGAACCCGCGCCAAGGCAATGTGACGTAGCGGCTACGACGCCCGGCAAGCACACCGGTTCCGCCCGTGATGAGGATGAAGAAAGCGGCGAGCACACAGGTAATCACGGCTAGCGTAAGCAGCCAGCCGGCGATGAGCTGCCACACGGGCAGGGTGAACAGAAAGAAGTTCAGCGGCTTGCCAAAAATCGGGTCCAGGACGCCACCAGTGGCGCGGGGCGCGTACCGGAAGAGCGCGAGCGTCGGCCACTCCTCCATCATGCCGGCGCCGGTTGCAGCGGCAATGGCGAGCGAAACACCGAGCGCTATGAGGCGCAGGACAGGCTCAACCGGTAGCTTCACCGGCTGTCCGCCGATGAAAATCGTGTGACCGCTCGGCAAATCGGGGAGATGCGCGCGCTTCAGGGCCAGGAACGATCCGTACAGAATGAGAAATGTGGCCGCGGCAAAAGCCGTGAAGATCCCCCACTGAAGACTCAGTGTTTCCCAGAACACGTCCCCGTAGCCGAGAGACCCGAACCAGAGCACGTCCACGTAATACGACAACGCGGTCCGACCGCCGAAGACGATGCCGGCAAGGACGGCGATAACAAGAAGGAAGCGGCGGCGACGCCGCGGCGGATGCGTCCGCGGCCAGTCAATCGACTCGGGCATTGCTCCACCCCGTTTTTATTAACTCTGTTAGCTATCCGCATAATACGCCCCCGCTTCCGCAAGTTGCCTTATGGCTCGACCCTCACTGCACGGCCGCACGGCGAACTGTGAACTTGCAACCCACTCCCGCCGTCATAGTCGATGAAGCCTAACTTCCTGAATCTGTTCATGAAGAAACTGACCCGCGACCGCGTTGTGCCTATCATCTCTGCGAGGGTCTCTTGACTCATCTTGGGGATTAGCAGCGCCCAACTCCTCGCGTTGCCAGATTGATAGCCCAGACGACCCGATTGCTAACATCCCTAGCGTGGCAGGTTTGGGATTGGGCACGGTAACAGATGCGGGACTAGGCTGCTCGCCACTGGCGATCTCATCCGGTCCTTTGGTCTTGCCTGCGATGATCGACTTGCCGGGGATGGTTTCATAAGCGTAGCCGGTCAACGTAGCGGATGTGATTGAGATTTTCGTGCTGCCTACACTGACGCGGGCCCATCCGAAGTGGGTCTTTCCATGAATTTGGAACTTGAGGTCCAGATAGCGATTCTCAGCGTTGAGCCACTGACCTACGTAAAAACTGATGTCATCGATTGTTCCGACTCGGGCCATGAGGTTTGCTGGAAACGGTTGCTTTCGGCCAATCGAGGCCCCGCTCTGGAGGGCAAATGCATAGGGTCCCCCAGAAGAATGGGGTTTTCGCTCCCTCAACCGCGTTGTCTTTAGGGAAAAGCGCCTGAGAGTGCTGAACGCAGAAGTGCCTCTAGTCCGGAATGTCTTGATTTGAAGTGTAAAGTCGGTGATTCCATCGTGGTTGAGGTCGAGATTGTAGTGCTGGTGCACCCTGATAGTCTTGTGCGCCGCCGTGTAAATGATCTTCGCTTCGGATGGTTGCGCCAATGCCAGCACTCCCACCCCCAGTAGCGCCCGCCGCGAGGGCATGCATGTTGAGCCGGTGGTGGACTGAATCGGAAAGGTTGGCGGGTGTCCGCGAATAGCGCTTCATGAAATCCTCCGCAAAGGCGACACCATTGTCCTCTCCGCGTCATCGAGAATCAATCCGTCCAAAGCCATTACGCTCACTGAGAATTACTGGTGTAACGGCGATGTTACAACAGCAACCCGTTCCGTTCAGTTGTGCTAAGGAAAAACTGCGCGGCGAGGGGACGCACTTCTTCAGGCGAGTGAGCAATTCTGCACAGCAATGCAGAAGCAACTGAGCCAATGTGGTTAGTGACTGAAAGGGTCGCTTCTGCCAGAGACTCGGGAGTGAAATAAGATATGACACGCCACATCCAATTCGTCGTTTGCCTAATTGCCACGCTATGCACGGAAGTGGCATTTGCTCAGGTCACGTCCACACAAATTGGCGCCAGTGTTCAAGCCCGAACCAGCAGTTCTCCCGTCGCGTTTGTCTACGTATCTAGCAGTCCCAGCAACAACAAGTACGAGATTAACGCTTTCGCCGCAGCTTCCAACGGAAAGCTCAACCGGGTGCGACGTTCGCCTTTCTCGGCTGACGTGCGAAACATGGCATTGAACGGAAAGTATCTTTTCGGCACAAACGGGATTTACATCTTCTCGTTTTCCATCGCATCCGATGGCGCCCTTAAGAAGGTCGCCTCGATCAACGCCCAACAGTTCAATGGAGGCTGCGGTGGGCCGTATGCCCTGTTCCTCGACCATACCGGCGCGACATTGTATGACGAAGACTCAGACTGCGGTAACTTCGGATATCAATCTTTCAGCATCGACAGTTCCACAGGGAATCTGAGTTATCTCGGGCTAAGTGATACAAGTACGGAGTACAATATGCCGCTAAGCTTCGTTGGCAACAATGTGTACGCATACGGATCAAGCTGTTACCACTTCACTCCGTCCATCTTCGGGTTTGTGCGAAACAGCGATGAAACCCTTAGGCATTTGAACATCAATCCGCCCCTGCCGGTTGCGAAACAAGGGGATTTTTATTGTCCCTACCTGGCGGCCGCGGATCCAACGAATCACGTGGCCATTCCCGTCCAGCAACTCAACGGACAATGGCAACCGGACGGCCCGCCACAGCTTGCGACCTATACGGCCGACGGCTCCGGAAACCTGACCACGAAAAGCACCTTTTCGAACATGCCTGGGACCGCGGTCCAGGGCTTTACCGATGTTTCGATGTCCCCATCGGGCAAGCTACTTGCCGTCGCCGGAACTGCGGGGTTACAGGTGTTCCATTTCAATGGAAGTAATCCGATCAAGCACTACACCGGACTGCTCGCGAAGAATCAGGTGGATCAGATGTTCTGGGACAATGACAATCACCTGTATGCCATCAGCCACGACAACAACAAACTGTTCGTATTTACGATCACTCCGACGACCTTCAGCCAAGCCCCGGGCTCGCCGTACACGATAACCAACCCGCAGAACATAATCGTTCTGCCCAAGACGTAGCCGCTGGCGATGGGAGTTCAGAGCTTGAACTGCGCCCTCACGAATTCGTGCAGAAGGCTCAGGACTTCCAGGCGACAGATCCAAACCATCTCTGCTGCAAATCGACTTCCTGATGGGATGGCGCAAGGACCCGGTGGGTCATGGTTTCATCCTCCCGTCTTCCCTGATATCCCATGTTCCGATCTTCGTGATGCGGACTCCCGTGCTACCAGAAAGGCGGCGCACGGCGAATCTTACCCACCGGGCCAGTCCATTCCCGCCGATGCCACCGCGCAGTCTGGAAATCTCAGGCAAACCTAAGGTCTGCGTGCGCCGGCAAGTTCGGCAGCCACATGAAAAACAACCGCGGTTTGCGGAAATATCGTATAACTGGAGATGATTTCCGAGGACTGTCCAAGCTGAGTATGCTTTGGCAACTCGACGCATTCCCTTAAGAGTAACGTTTTAATAGATGATCGCCTTTACCGCAAATTGTCTGTACACGCCACTGGAGCGCGTGGAGCAGCCGCTGCTTCTGGTCGAAGATCGCGTGATCGTCGAAGCCGGCTCGCGAGCCGCGCGTCAGATTCCCTTGGGAATTCGCGTGATGGATTTTGGCGATGCCATCCTGGCTCCGGGGTTCGTGGATATTCACATTCACGGAGGTGCGGGACACGATGTGATGGAGGCGGATCCGTCAGGGCTCTGCGCAGTTGAGCAACTGCTTTTCAAACATGGCGTCACCAGTTATCTTCCGACCACCGTGACCGCCCCGCTCGATCAGATCTGTTCCGCCCTCGATCGGCTGGCGAATGCGATTGAGAGCGCATCGCGGGACGACGGCTCCCGTGGCCAGCGAGCCCAGCCGCTTGGCATCCATTTGGAAGGCCCTTTTCTTAGTCACGTCCGCCGGGGCGTGCATCCGCCGGAAAACCTCCTATCGCCCACATTGCCGACGTTCGACCGCTTCTGGCACGCAGCGCGTGGCCACATTCGCGTCATGACGATTGCGCCCGAATTGGATGGCGCGCGGGAAGTGATTGCGGAGGCGGCGCGACGGGGCGTCTGCGTCAGCCTGGGACATTCCGATGCCGATTTGAATTCGACCCGCGCCGCCGTAGCTGCGGGAGCGCGGCACGCCACTCACACGTTTAATGCGATGCGGCCACTTGACCACCGCGATCCAGGAATTATCGGCGAAGCGCTCACCGACTCGCGGCTCTCGGCCGACATCATCGCCGACGGCGTTCATCTGGATCCCGCTATCGTCGAGCTATTTCTCAAGGCCAAGGGACCCGATGGCGCGGTGCTGATCACCGACGCGATCTCCGCCACCGGCATGCCTGAAGGACGTTATCGTCTGGGGACGTTCGAGGTCGAAGTGAAAAATGGCAGGTGTGTTGCCGGCGGGAAATTGGCGGGGAGCGTGTTGACCATGGATCGCGCGGTTCGCAACGTGATGCAGTTCGCTCGCTGGGATCTGCAACAGGCTCTCCGTCTTGCCACGCTGAACCCGGCGCGGGTGGCGGGATTGGCCAATCGAGGCAAGCTTGAGGCCGGAGCCGAAGCCGATTTCGTTGTGTTGAGTCCCAGTGGCGAAGTTAGAAGAACTATCATTCGCGGCGAAGTATCGGAAGCCGTAAGCAGGAGCTGAGGAGACAGGATGGCAGACAAGGGCGGATTCCCCCATCACATGCTGAAGGAGATTTTCGAGCAGCCACAGGGCTTGCGCGACACCATCGCCCCCCGCGTCTCGCTCGAAGAAGGTCTGGTCCGGCTGGACGACGTGCGCATCACCGTGGAGGAACTGCGTTCCTTGCTGCGGATCAATATCGTAGCCTCGGGAACCAGCCGCCACGCCGGAATGGTGGGCCAGCACATGATCCAGGATCTGGCGCACGTGCCCGTGGACGTGGATTACGCCAGCGAGTTTGAGTACCGAAATCCATTGATCTGCCGCGACGAACTCACCATCGTGATCACGCAATCCGGGGAAACTGCCGACACGACCGCCGCCCAGCGTGAAGCCAAGGCCAAAGGTTCGCGCACGATTGCAATCTCCAATGTGATGGATTCCACCATCGCTCGCGAGGCGGATGGCGTGCTTTACACCCATGCCGGGCCTGAGATCAGCATCGCTTCCACCAAGGCATTCACGGCGCAGATGGCGGTGTTGTTTCTGTTCGCGGTCTATCTCGGTCAGGTGCGTGGCAAGCTTACGAAAGAGCAGGTGCGGCGCTATATCGGCGAACTGCTTGAGCTTCCCGCCAAAACGGAAACCGTACTTGAGTCCGCGTCCGATTGCAAAGCACTCGCCGACCAGTATCATCAGGTGGGGGATTTTCTGTTTCTCGGCCGCGCCATTCATTATCCCGTGGCCATGGACGGCGCCCTCAAATTGAAGGAGGTTTCCTACGTCCACGCCGAGGGCTATCCCACGGGAGAAACCAAGCACGGCCCGAACGCGTTAATCGATGAGAACCTGCCCGTGGTCATTATTGCCACCTGCGACCGCAACGATAGGGGAGCAGTGCCGCGTTACGAGAAGAACGTTGCCAACGTCAAGGGATTCAAGCAACAGTCAGCCCGCGTGATAGCAATCGCTTCGCAAGGCGATAAGGAGATGAGCAAGCTCGCCGATCACATCATTTTTGTTCCCCAGGCATCGGAGTTGCTGTCCCCCATCCTGGAAATTGTGCCCCTGCAACTGTTCGCCTATTACATGGCGGTACGAAAAGGTTTGGATGTGGACCGCCCGCGCAACCTGGTGAAGTCGGTAACAATTGAGTGATACTACTCCGTCGCTGCGCCCCGAGGTTGGCCTGAAAAAACATCCGCCTGCGCGCCGAGAGGTAGTTTGCTTTTGGTTCCGGCGTCCAGTGCGGCACCAGTATAGAGAGAGGCGACGGGTGTCGGCCCCCGGCCAAAGGTCTTCTGTTGCCGCCAAGGTCGGCGGCGGGTAATATTCCGTCCTGTCCCTAAAGTAACCTGGGCCAACCGAGTTGCGGATTGACCCATCAAATTGTGGGTAGTAGCATTTAAATGGTCTTGTGAAGCCAGGGGTAGGTCGCGTTAAGTTATAGAGAAAAATGAGGATTCGGAAACTCTATCTTCTGATCGCGGCGGCGGTTACCCTGGTTTTGGGCAGCACCGCCTGTCAGACGGCCCACCGGCCGGCGGCGCTATTGCCGTCCGGAGGGTCCGCTGCGCCGGCCCCGAGCGCGACTCCGGGACCCGCTCCTCAGCCCGACGCCCACGCCAAGACTGTCCCCCCAACCCAGATTGAGTTGAAACCTGATCCCGTCGCTGAGTTGATTGCGCAAGTCGAGAAGGAATACAAGACCGGGCAGGACAACTACAAAGCCGGGCATCTCGATGCGGCCAAAGAGAATTTCGATCGGGCCTTCAACCTGTTGCTGGAGAGCTCATTGGACGTGCGCTCCGACGACCGGCTGCAGCAGGAATTTGACCGCGTCCTGAATGGCGTAAACGGCCTGGAATTACAGGCTTTGCAGGAGGGCGACGGCTTTACCGAGCAGCAGTCGGAACCGGCGCCGATCGACGAAGCGAACGAGGTTACACTCCCAGTCGATCCCAACGTCAAGGCGAAGGCCGAGGCCGAAGTCAAGGCTACCCATTCGGACCTGCCGCTGATGATGACTGACCCCGTAGCTGGCTACATCAATTACTTCTCCACTCGCGGACGGGGAACTCTGGAGCGCGCGCTTGCCCGCAGCGGGCTTTATCACGACATGATTCAAAGGGTTCTGAAAGAGGAAGGCGTTCCCCAGGATCTGATCTACCTGGCGCAGGCCGAATCGGGATTTCACCCGCTGGCCCTTTCCCGCGCCGGGGCTCGCGGGATGTGGCAATTCATGGCCAGCCGCGCCAAGGGATACGGGTTAGAGCGCGACTGGTGGGTGGATGAACGCCAAGACCCCGAGAAATCCACGCGCGCGGCAGCGCATCACTTGAAGGATCTCTACAGCGAGTTTGGCGACTGGTATTTAGCCATGGCCGCCTACAACTCTGGTCCCGGCACGGTCCAGAAGGCGGTCAAGCGCACGGGCTACGCGGACTACTGGCAGCTCTACAAGCGTAACGTATTGCCCAAGGAAACGCGGAACTACGTGCCCATCATCCTCGCGGTAACCATTATGGCCAAAAACCCCGAACAGTACGGGCTGGACCAGGTGGTTACGGAAAAGGCAGTACCTTATGACGTGCTGAAGATTGATTACCCCGTGGACCTCCGCTTAGTGGCGGAATGTGTCGATGCTTCCGCGAGCACCCTGCAGGATCTGAACCCAAGTCTGTTGCGTCTGACCACGCCCAAGGATCGGGAGTTTGAACTGCATCTGCCGGCCGGCACGAAGGATCGCTATCGCAGCGCGATTGCCGCCATTCCGCCGGACATGCGGGTGTGGTGGCGCTATCACAAAGTCGCCCCCGGCGACACCTTGGCCTCACTCGCCCATTCTTTTCATACCAGTCGTCAGGCTATCGTTCAGGCCAATAGCCTCGACGGAGACGAGGAACTCCGGGCAGAAAGCGAACTCATCATTCCGGTTGCCCCGGGCAAGCACCCTGCGGACGAGGAGGCAAGCTATTCGCGCCGGGCAACCAGCTACAAGGTTCGCAAGGGGGACACAGTTCAAACCGTGGCCGACAATTTCGGAGTGCCTCCCGCTATGGTTCGCCGCTGGAATCATCTGAAGGGCGACAGCGTACGGGGACGGCGTGTCTTGTACATCCACTTGCCGGTCGCGCCTGACACCACCGGAAGCCGTCAAGCAGCGATATCTAAGTCTAGATCCAAGAATAAGTTAAAGGCGGACGCTTCGAAGAGCGTGGTGCATCATAAAGTGCAGCCTGGGGAGACGCTCTATTCGATCGCCAAGTCCCATAACATCACGGTAGGCGCCTTAAGGGAAAACAACGGGAATCTAGCCAACCTGAGGCCAGGGATGGTTTTGGTTATCGGCAGTCCCGGCAGATAGTCCACCCGCTTCTAACACTAGCCCCATTTCAATCTGAAACCCAAGGCCACAATCCGACGGCTCGTGCTTTTTCCACATGGCCGGGACAGAACTGGCAACAGGAATTCAACTTCGGTGTAATATGCATGGGGTAGGTGTGCAGCAATCAGTTTTCGTCACCGCCGCGCGAAAAACTACTGTGCTATAATCGCGACCCGTTCAGTCTGGCAAAGCAACTTTTCAGTAGTCTTTTTAATTCTTGGCGCGGACAGTGCGAGCAGAGCAACCGGCACGGAGCGCAGCCGGAAAATTCAGGAGGAGAAATGAACGTTTACGAAACCCTCTATCTACGAGACGACGAAATGGATGAGTTTGGCGACAGCGGCGCCTACGGCGAATCGCTGGAAGAGAATTTTGAAGAAGAAGAGGAAGAAGAGGAAGCAGAACTGCCGGGTGTGACCGGAGCGGAGGCGGAAACGCCGATGCCCCCGGCCCCCATGCCCGCTGGTGGCGGCGGCGGAGGCGGCTCGTCCAAACCGGCTGCGAAAAAAACCGTCCCCAAAAAAGCCGCTCCGAAAAAGAAGGCGAAGAAGAAAGCGCCTAAGAAAGCGGCTAAGAAAAAGCCCGCCCGCAAGGCCGCGAAGAAGAAGCCCACCAAAAAGAAACCGGCGAAGAAAACGAAGAAGAAGGCCGGCAAGAAGTCCGCACGCCGCCGGCGATAGTAGATTTGAGGGCAGGAACTGACACCTGGGATCGAGCCGCAACTGGCCGTTGCGGCTTAGCTTGGTGACAAGGCACTCTCTAGTTGCAAGAGGGCGGGGCGGCTGAATCCGGTTTGATTCGCGCCCATTTGCGGTATTGCTGAAGCCATACCAATACGAATCGTGAATTTGTCATCCAAGCCAGGCTCAATTGCTGCGGCTTTCTTGTTTGACACACGCTACTTCTTTCGCTGCACTGCCTCCAAACATCTTCCATAAAGCTCGAGCAGGTGATTGGCATAGTCTTCCGGCTTTGAGGCGGTGCCTGAACCCTGAAAGCCGACGCCCGACGAACTGGTCCGGCCGTAACCGGTCGTCATCGCGACAAATTTCATCAAATCGAGTGCGATGTCTTCATTGCGGCGTGAACCGGGTGCGATGGCGGGTGCTTCGTCCATGAATTCCTCCGTGGAAACATGAATGCTGGGGATTTCGTCGTCCATACTTCACGAAATAAATGCGGTAGAAAAACGATGATAGCAGAAGGCCGAAGATCCAAGGCTAGGCTTGTGGCTCTGAGTCGTAGGTCTCAAGCGACATTCTTCGGCTCTCATACGGCCAGAAGCGAAACGAGAGTGAGAGCGCTAGGCCGTACGAGGCACCTCACTCATGAGCGCAAGCAGATTCTGTTCGGAGTCGCGAAAGAAAGTCATCCACAGGTCGTGACCGGGCATTCTGGCGATCACGTGTGGCTCGTCCTCGAAGCGCACGCCGTTCGCCAGCATTTGGCGGTGGGCGGCGGCAATATCCGGCACGGTAAAGTACAGGATCGAACTGGGATGATCGAATTCCGGTTTCTCGGGAATGTCGAGCATGAGGCGCACCCCGCCGCAGTCGAAGAAAGCCAGCTTACCAGCGGTAAATAACAGAGGCAGACCGAGTTTGTCCCGGTAGAATGCACTGGCGCGGTCGAGATCGTGCACGTTGATGGCGACTTGGCCGATGCGTGAAATCCCGATGCCCATGGTTGTGGTGTTCATTGCCCTTTACCTCCGTAGGTAAAATGATTAGCATAGCTAACAATATTTCATGACGAAAATCAAGCAAAACAATGAGCCTGCCCCGGACACCGCCACAGTTGCGGACGGGCTGCACTCGACTGCGATCCATCTGCTGCGCCGGGTGCGCAAACAGGATGCCGCAACCGGAGAAGGCCCGGCTCGACTATCGGCGTTGTCGGTCCTGGTGTTCGGCGGCCCCATGACACTTGGCGAACTGGCGGCCGCCGAGCAGGTGCAGCCGCCCACCATGACCCGCATTGTTACGGGATTAGAGCAGAGTGGATTGGCCCGGCGTATGGCTGATCCGATGGACGCCCGGCGGGTCCAGATTCGCGCCACCAGGAAGGGTGTGCGCCTATTACAACTCGGCCGCAAACGGAGGATTGAATCTCTCGCCCGCCATCTGGAGGTGCTGGAGGACAATGAGTTGGACGCATTGAAAAAAGCAGTGAACATCCTCGAGAAAGTACTCGGCCAGTGTATGTGAAGCAACTGTTTGATTTTAGAGTGATGATTGTCGATTGATGACTTGAAGTCCAACGAGGCGCGGAGTTGCACAGATCGGAACGCTCGTATCCTCAGTTCTCAATCGACAATCGAAAATCGGCAATCGACAATTTCCTTTAGGTCTCGATTCCCACGTAGCAGACCCGGCCGACCAAGTAATCGCTTGGCTTCTTGTCTGCTTCGATGGCCATCACCTCGACTGGGTAGGCCTGGTTGTGCGGACGTAAGACGAGGTGGCCCCCGGCTAATTCGACGTACTTGACCGTACACGCGCCGTCTTTGTTCACGGCGTACATGTTGATCTCCCCCTTGCGGTATGGCTTGAGCGAGTTGTAATGGCGGTCGATGAGGACGGTGGCGCCGGGCAAAAGGCGGGGATACATGCTCATGCCATCGCGACCATCGACCTGAATGACAACGAAGCGCTCCCAGTCGTCACGGCGTCCCTCCGTCTCGGGACGAAGGCCGCGTAGGAAACTCTTCTTGAACTTTAGAATCTCCTTCACATTCATGCTCATGACCAGAGGCTCGGTAGCGGCGATAGCTCCGTCAACTAGCAGGACATTTTCGAACTCGTCCTCGCTCGGCGGCAGGATGCTGGCGCGCTTGTTGACCTCGTTGGGATCCAGCAGATCGAGCACGGAAAGGTGTTGCACGCGCAAGACCTTGTCCATGCCGTCCAGGCTCAAGCCACGTTTGCGGTTGAGGAAATTGGAGATATGGGCTTGTTTGAACCCGGTCTGTTCGGCCAGGCGCAAACCGGTCAGCCCCTCTTCTTCGATGCGGTGCCACAAGGTTTTGCGGAGGTTTTCCTGCAGTACTTTGAATTTCATAGGGAGAGTATAGCATCACTAATAGCGAATCGCTAATAATAATGTTTATACAACATCTCACAGGAACAGCGGACCGGCGGAGCGATGGGCGATTTTCCAAAAGCGGATTTCCACAGCCAAAATGTGCGTTCTTTTAATAGCATTACGCTATTGCGATTGTTATCACAAACATCTGATAGACAAATAGTGCTTGACTTATGGCGAATCAAAAGTTATATCATAACTAGTCTGTTATAACTACTCTGTTATGGGAAATGAATTGATGACATGCAACACACAACCCGAAAATGAGGGAGGGGGCTTTGTGGAGTTCCGCCGCAAGGTCCGCTCCGCCGAAGTCCTTTCTGCCGCAATGGAACAACTGCTGCGAATGCTGCAGTTTACCGGCAAGGTCAGTGTGGTCGTACAGAACGGCCGCGTGTTGAAATCCGGATACGAGGAGGGCTACTTCCGCAAGCCGCCACTGACCTGATTGGCCGCGTCGGTTGCGGTGCATGGTTAGTTGGACCGGCACTCATAACTAAATAAATTCAACAGGTTCTCCGTAAGAGAAACGGGCCCTGTGACCGAGCAATCGGCACAGGGCTTTTTCATTTGGGCTTCAGGCATCGAGTTATAAGCGTGAGCCTGACGCCTGAAGTTTGACAACCAATTCATCGCCACGGAGGCAATTATGGAAATCGAAGGTTTGGAGATCGTCCGGTTGGAACTGAAGTATTGCGAAAGATGCGGCGGGCTGTGGATGCGCACTTGGGGAACGGAAGACGTGTATTGCCCCTCGTGTGCTGTGGAAATGCTGGATCTTCCCGCTGCTCGCAGAGGGAGAAGGCCGCATTTACTGGTGAACGACCGAGTCGAGATCAAGAGCCAATGTGAAGAGTTGTCAGCGGTTTGCGGCGAAGGGGGGAACGCATGAGCGCCGCCGTGATCGCCCTGCTTAGTGCATCTGCTGAGACGCCGGGGATGCCATCGTTCATTCCCTCCGAGCATGGGTTGGGGGATTCGGGCGAAGGCCTCGTCCCCGCGCCCGATTTCCCCCGGTCTGATTCGCCAAACGTCGACCCCCTCCAGGTTGATCTCCCGGAGTCCGACGGGACTCAGGAGGATATTGCAGGGGATCCCTCACAAGCTGCGGACGAGGCAGCGATTGCCCCAGACTTCTCCATGCCGGCACCCGGCGGTGATCCTGATCTCTGGTTGTACCGGGATCGCACCGTTGGCTTGCTGCGGCGCTATATGCGGCTTTCGATCGAAGTGGGTCGAATGCCGTCGCTTCTGGGGCGGGAGTTTTTTCGGACCCGAGTTACGCGGTACAAGGCCTCCACATTCGAAGATTCGGTGATTTTTGTGCACGACGTGGAGCGGAGCCTGGAAAACCTGAACGAGTTCGACAAGCAGTTGATCGCAAAGATTGTGCTGCAGGAGTATTCCCAGGAGGAGGCAGGGCGTCAGCTTGGTTGTGGACTTCGTCACGCGGCGCGGTGCTATGCGGAGGCGCTCGATAGAGTGACTGAAGTATTCCTGAAAAGGGAGTTGCTCACCCGGTTGCCACGCACAAAACCGGAACCGGAAAAATCTTGTCAAGGGGGTAAAACCGGTGAATTCCTCGTAAGTGACTCAGAACAAGCCAAAAATAATTCTTGAAATCATGTCATAGTTACCCTATCCAATCTGATACTCTGAATACAGATCGAAAGAAATTTCATAAAGGGCGCGCAAAACGCGCCTTTTATTTTTTGGGTGATCGGTTTCAGGGTGGTCCAGGGGATGAATGAGCAAAGCCAAGACAAGCAAGGCACGCAAAGGGACGAAGAAAGCTCCGCCGGTGTCAAAGAAGGCGCTGAAACGGATTGATCTCAGCGTCGTCCGGGAGCGGATCACGAATCTAGTGGGGAATCGCGCCGTGGACATGGTAGAGACCACGATGGACGAAGTCGATAAGGGTCACTATCTGGCAATGAAATACTTGTTCGAGATGATTGGACTGTGTCCGGCAACAACTCCCGAAGAAACGCTCCAGGAAGATTCGTTGGCAGGAACCCTGTTGCGACGGCTGAGGCTTCCCGAAGAGACAAGTCCCGACACCGAAGTTACGAAGGATTGCGCCACGGACCCGGTGGAGCAAGAGCAAGAGAGTGATGCCGTAAAATGAAAGCGAGTGATTGGTCGAAGGCCGCTCGTGGCTGGTCGTTGGCAGCTGACCGTTGGTCGGCGGCTTTGGGAAGCCAGAGCGGTACACGGGCGGGTTCGCCCGCGCCACACGGAACTCTCTTCATGGATATGACATGGGTCACCGGTCGAATTGCGGTCGGAGGTGGCATCTGGAACGCGGAGAACATGGCACAGGTGGCACGCGCAGGCGTAACTCATATCCTCGACATGCAAATTGAATTCGACGATACGCCGCTGGCCGCACCGCATGGGATTAGGGTGTTGTGGAATCCGATTGACGATGACTTCCAGCCGAAATCCCCCGACGTTTTCCAGCGAGGTGTGGATTTCGCTCTGGAGGCGCTGGACGAGGAGGGAACCAAGCTTTTCGTCCATTGCGCCGCAGGAGTGCACCGGGCACCCATGATGACCCTGGCGATCTTGTGTTCGCTGAGTTGGAAACTGGCGGACGCACTGCGGTTGATCGAGGCCCGGCGTCCCGTGGTGGACTTCGCGGATGTGTATGTGAATAGTGTGAAAGGGTTTTTACAGGAGCAGGTAAAAGCCGCGAAGTAGAGAGCGGCTTGCGGCTTCTGATTTTCTAGTTCCCGGTTCTCGGTTCTCGGTTTTCAGTTCGAGCGAGAAGCCATTCGACTATCGCGTTACTCCAAGACAATTCAGCGTGTTGAGGCCTGGCCGCATGCCATGAACAGGCGGCCGCCGAAGTGTGAACTGTCGCGGAGATCTTGAGATTAGGTCAGTCACGGAGGAGTTATGTTCGACGCGCGCCGCCCTTTCGGGTGGCTTTTTCTTTTGCTGCCCGCGCTGGTGGCATCGGCGGTGTCAGCGCAAACGCTCCCAACCACAATGATCAACGACACCGTGTATCGCGCCGACGGAGCCCCAGCTGGAGGAACACTGCTAATTTCATGGCCGGAGTTCACCACCGCGGCTGGAGGGGCAGTGGCCGCAGGAAACAAGGGTGTCACTCTGGGGACGGGAGGTGCGTTGTCCGTCGGTTTGGTCTCAAATGCAAACGCAACACCTGCAAATACGATTTACACCGTCGTCTACCAATTGAATGATGGATCGATACCGCCTAAGTACTCCAGATACACTGCGGCTCTCCATCTTGACTACCCGCTGTGAGCGGAACCCGAAGAAAACCTTCCAACCAAACGTGCGCATAGCCGGAGCACTGGGAAACGGCCGCTGGCTGCGCGACTTGCGAACATTAAGTCTTCAATTTAGAGGTGCCTCATGAATCTGAATGACCAAAGCAATACGGTGTCCCTGAAGGAGTACCTGCTTGCCGTGCTCGCCACCGAGCACGAATTGGCGGACCAACAGAAGGTGTTCGTCGCACTCCGTTTTGAGCTAGCCGAAAGAGCCCTGCAACTAGACCATGTTGAGATGCTTCGGCGTCTGGATATCTTGAATCACGCGCACGAAGATGCCCGCCAGAAAGAAGCGAGTTTCGTCGGTCGCGAAGTGTACGAGAGTCAAGTAAAGGACCACAACAAGTGGCGAGATGAAGTAAACTCCGCGCTGTCCAATCGGCAGGGCAAATCATCGGTGACATCTGGTCTGGCGGGCGCGGTCGGAGGGTTGGCCCTGAGCGCTCTGTTCGCGATGATCATGTATCTCGCGAAAGCAGTATTGAGCGGCTTCCCGAAGTAGATTAACCACTCTCCCTCGTTCGTCGGTTGTCTGAACTGCTTCACTTCTCAGCTCGACACATCCCAAGTCTTCCTTGGAATTCAGGAGATACAACAATGGACTTTCTAGCCACACTCCTACAGACGATTGCCTTCGTTCCCGCAGTGGTGAACGGGATTGAAGGCTTATTCAGCCACCGGACAGGAACGGAGAAGAAAGACGCTGCATTGTCATTCCTGCAGGCGGCCTTGTCCATGAGCAGCGCAGTTGCCAATCGGCAGATCGTCGATCAGGAGAAATTCAAGGACGGCCTCGCAAGGGTGATCGACGGCACGGTCGAGTGCTTGAATGCTTCGGCCTGGGCAAAGGCGAAATAAGACTCCCAGCCATACCCTCTCTCAACGCATTCATCGATAACATAGCTGACCGCTGAATACCGTCGTTACCCGACCTCTTCGCTCCAGTTCTCCAGCGTCTTCTTCACAAAGGCCATGAACTGATCCGCAATCGCGCCGTCGATCAGACGGTGGTCGTAGCCGAGCGTCAAGTGAACGACCGAGCGAATGGCAATGGAGTCGTTGCCGTCGTTGTCAGTAACTACGAGAGGAACCTTGGTGATCCCGCCCACACCCAGAATCGCCGAATTCGGCTGATTGATAATGGGCAGCCCAAAGACAGCTCCAAACTGCCCGGGATTGGTGACGGTGAAGGTCGAGCCCTCCACTTCTTCGGGCTTCAGTTTCTTCGAGCGCGACCGCTCGCCCAAGTCGGAGATCCCGCGTTGGAGCCCAAGGAAATTCAACTCGTCAGCATTCTTCAGCACGGGAACGATAAGTCCCCAATCGAGTGCCACTGCAATGCCCACGTTGACGTGGCGGTGATAACGGATGTTTTCGCCTTCGATTGAGGCATTGACAATAGGGAACTGCTGCAGCCCGATGATCACGGCGCGGACGAAGAACGGCATGAACGTGAGCCGCGCTCCGTGACGCTGCTCGAAAGCGGACTTGGTCTTGTAGCGCAGCTGCACGATGCGAGTGATGTCCACTTCGAACATGCAATGGACGTGAGCACTGGTGCGGCGGGATTCGATCATCCGCTGGGCGATGATCTTTCGCATCTGCGTCATCGGCACCAGGTCTCCGGGGATTGCGGCCGCAGGAGGCGTGGCTGGCCTGGGCGGCGACACGGGCGACGCGGCCACGGGGGCGGTCGTGCGAGCAGAAACCGCAGGAGTCCCAGCAGAAGATTCCGGCCTCTCCAGAAACGCCATGATGTCCTGCTTGGTAATGCGGCCACCCAAGCCGGTGCCTGGGATCTGTGACAGATTTACGTTGTGCTCGCGAGCGATCTTACGAACCAGGGGCGAGGAGCGGGCGTGATCGTCTTCTTCTTCGCGCTCGGGCTCGGCGGCCGCCTTGAGCTCGATCGGGGGAGCGGGTGGGGGCGTAGCCGCTTGTGTCTTCGCCGGCGTCGTCGTTGCAGGTTGAGGCGCGGAAACCTTGGAAGGAGCAGAGGGCGGTGCCGCAGTTTCGCCGTCGCCAGCAATTGTTCCCACCACCGTGTTTACCTGCACGGTGTTCCCTTCGACCACCTTGATGTCCTGCAGGATGCCAGAGGCGGGAGCGGGGATTTCGGCGTCCACCTTATCGGTGGAGATCTCAAACAGCGGCTCGTCGCGCTGCACCTTGTCGCCAGGCTTTTTCAGCCACTTTGTAATGGTTCCCTCAAAAATAGACTCGCCCATCTGGGGCATGACGATATCAGTCGGCATAAATCCTCTTCCACGCGTCCCGGTGGCAAATCTCGGGCCGAACGTAATCTTTTATTATATCCAAGGTTGCGGGCGCTGACGGGTGGTCACTCTTCAGTCCTGGTCCTTCTTTGTACCCGCGGATGGTGGACCGGCCCCGAACGACTTTTTCCAGTAGTCCTGCACACCCGGTGGCAGCTTTTGTATGCGTGAAATAAATGCAGTGACTTTCCAAATATCCTGGTCGCTGAGAGCCTTACTCCAAGCCGGCATGCCGGTGTAGCGAACTCCAGTGCGGACCGTGTAATAGATGTGCCACTCAGGATCATCGAGTGGATCAAGGATCAACTGCGGCGCTGGCGGATAGAACGATTTCTCCAGCGGGCTCGGTTTGTTGTCGAGCGTTCCGTGGCAAACGGAACAGTTCATAGTGAAGACCTTCATACCGTCGATCAAGTTCTCATCGGTCGGCGGAATCGGACTGTTCACCCGCGGTGCATGACGCTCCATGGAAGCGTCCATGGCGCTAGTGGCGATACGGCGCTCGAGCCGAGACGGAGTCGCATCCGCGTTGGTCGGCATCAAGCCCAAGGTCGCCACGGCCAACCCACCCAGGCCGAGCACCAGCAGCGTAACAATAATTCCGAGAATGAAATTGCGCATTTCTCCTCCTGGCTTCCTTTGAGGACCTCAGACTAGCACGTCGGCTAGCTTATACGCTTGGTGTTGCAACCGCACCGTACAGAGTAAATGTATGGCCGCCCTCAGGTGTCAACCGATGGCAAATAAATTCTAACTAATACGCTTTTAGCCGGCGCGCTTCCCGCACCACGTCGCTCACCTTGGGCAGGAAATATTCCTCCTGAGGCGGAGAGAACGGCACCGGAGAATCCCGCGCGGTGATGCGGACAATGGGGCCATCGAGATCGTCGAAGGCCTCTTCGTTGACGATCGCAGCGATCTCGCCAGCAATGCCACCCGTGCGGACGTCTTCATGCAACACAATGATCTTATTCGTTTTGCGAACCGTCTGGGCAATCGCTTCGCGGTCGAGTGGCGAAAGCGTGCGCAGGTCAAGCACTTCTAGTTCGGTCCCCTCTTTTGCCAGAATCTCGGCGGCTTCGAGCGCGACGAATACCATGGCGGCATAAGTAATGATGCTGAGATCGCGACCCTCCCGGGCAACTCGCGCCTTGCCCAGCGGCACGATGTAATCTTCGGCAGGAACTTCTTCTTTGATGCGCCGATAAAGATACTTGTGCTCAAAGAAGATCACCGGATTGTTGTCGCGAATAGCGGCCTTGATAAGACCTTTCGCATCGTAGGCGCTTGCCGGACAAACCACTTTCAGCCCTGGCGCATGTACAAACCACATCTCCGGATTCTGCGAGTGAAATGGACCGCCGTGGACGTTTCCGCCGCTCGGTCCGCGAATCACCAGCGGAGCAGGCGCACCCCAGCGGTAGTGAGCCTTGGCCACCATGTTTACGATCTGGTTGAAGGCGCAGCCGATGAAGTCCATGAACTGGAACTCGGCGACGGGACGCATGCCGGTAAGCGAAGCGCCAAAGGCCGCCCCGACAATGGCGGATTCCGCGATGGGCGTATCAATCACGCGCTCCGGACCGAAGCGGTCGATGAAGCCATCGGTCACTTTGAAAGCACCGCCGTATATGCCGATGTCCTCACCAATGCAGAAGACGGCAGGATCGCGCTCCATCTCCTCCCAGATTCCCTGGCGGATGGCTTCGAGATAGGTGAGTTGAGGCATTAGTTTGGTTTACTCTGGAATGGCTCTCTGGGCAAAAGCTGCTCCTCGTGCGATTCGTCGCCAAATATTTCCTTAAAGGTGAGCAGAAAAAGAGGGGTCTTCCGGAAACTGCTAAATAGCGGCGAGTGCAAATAGTCCCCCTTGTGCGGATAGCCTGTTGTACCAATTTTCTTCATTAGCTTTGCCGCGGCTTCAAGTCTTTCCAGTAGGGCACTTTCGGCAAGCTTAAATTCGTCAGCCGTTGCGGTCCAATCCTGGCCAGCGAGAATCTCGGCACACTTGTCGATCTGTCCGCTCAACTTGTAGGCCAAGGCGCGGTTGACCAGAAACGTAAATCGGTGCCATTCGCTCGCGTGCCGCTTCGCTAGTGTTGTGTCAGCGAAGTCCAAAAGCACCTTCGCGAGTTCGTACTTGGCTTCGACGAGCAGATCATCCGTCAGGTATATCAGTTCAAGATCAGCATCTTTTGTGGCGTTCGGTATGGCCTTTCGCCACAAGACCTGACTCAATTTCACACCTATCTCAAACAGCGTGCGGTGGGCCTTTCTGAAATAGGTTTCGTTGACCGTTAGAACTGTGCCGACCTTAACCTTGGGATCCAGTTCCACGCCTTCAACCCGACAGTTGCTCAGATACTGTGAAGATACAACGCCATCAGCGTGCACGAATAAGTTCCGCCGCTCGGTAATTTCGACAAAGGCTGGCCACGCGGGAAGATCTTTGCGCAACTGTATCTCGAATTTCTTCTCAAGCCACTCAAACTGCTCGGGATGAGACTTTCTGAGAAGGGCCTCGACTTCTTTCTCGAGCACAAACTCACGTGCGCTATCAATCGACTCGAATTCGGCCAGTTGTGCAAATGTGAAGACCCTCTCGGAGGATTTAAGGGCTTCGGGTCGGAGTCGAAAAAGCCCTCGGACGAGTCCACCGAGGAGAGCGTCGTAACGGCTCACCAACGCTGCAAGGAAGCTCTGGGGTACGACATTCTGTGCCGCGTGAATCCTGTCCAACTCCCGACCGAGAATGCCGTATTGATGGCAGTATTCGTGCGAACGGATTTTGACGTACTCGTGCCCGTCCCTTTTTGAAACATCTGCGTATTTCTCAATGTATGAATCGTATGCCTTGTGCGCAGCCTTGTGTGCTATCTCCAAGCTATCCATCGCAGCCTCGACCGTCATCGCGAGGCTGTCGATGGCGCTGACAAACTTCCTCACTTCACGTGGAATTTCGGGTTGTTCGCCCTTGGGTTCGGACACTTAACCCCTGCCTCACATCACTTCAGATGCACGGACGCTTCGGTCTGCTTGAATCCGGCGGCGCCCTTTCTTACGTTCGGCATTTCATACTTCGGTTTAATCTCGTGACAGCCGCCATCGCAATAGACGCCTCCTGACGCCGATTCCGGCTCCGGCATCGGTGAGGCCACGGCGAAGTCGCGGTCAGCTTCGAGTTCGCGCTCTACATCGGCGATCAGCTTTTGGTTTTCCTGCGAAGTCACCCACTTCTTGCCGAGCAAGTATCTTTCAAAGCGGGCGATCGGGTCGCGCTTGCGCCAGTAATCGAACAACGGCTTAGGAACATACTCGGCAGCATCGTGGATGGCATGGCCTTTCATGCGCATCATCTTGGCTTCGATGAGCGTGGGGCCTTCACCACGTCGCGCTCGCTCGCAGGCTTCATGGGCCGCGTCATAAACCTGGCAGGCGTCGGTGCCATCGATGATCACACCTGGAATTCCATAGGCTATGGCGCGCTCGGCGAGATCCTCGACGCGGAACTGCATGTCGGCGGGTGTCGAGTATGCCCAAAGATTGTTTTCAACGAAGAGTACCAGGCCGAGGTCCTGCACCGCGGCGAAGTTCAGTCCCTCATAAGTAACGCCGGTCGATTGTCCGCCATCCCCGATGTAAGTCATGACCGCGATGTTGCGCCCCTGGAGGCGCGCTCCCAGAGCTACGCCAGCGAGCACGGGAATCAGGTCGCCAAGGGTGGAGATGGGCGCGACCACATTTCGCTTTTCGATGTCGCCGAAGTGGGACGACGCATCGCGTCCCTTGGTTGGCGAACCGGCCTTGGCCATGTATTGCATCATGATGTCGCGGGCGGAGAAGCCCCGGACCAGCAGCGATCCCTGGTTGCGGATCATCGGTCCGAGCCAGTCGTCCTCGTGAAGAGCGTAAGCGGAAGCGCAGGAGCAAGCCTCCTGGCCCAGGCCGAAATAGACGCCGCCCACCACTTTGCCCTGCTTGTACAGGTTCTCAAGCGCGGTTTCCATCTTGCGGTTCAGGAGCATCCATCGATAAATCTCGAGACATTGTCTCTTGCCGAGATACTTCGATTCACGGATGGGCGGAACGGGCGCGCTCAGGTCACCGGTTACTTCGTAGCGAACTTCGTCACCTTTGCGAATTGGACGAATGCTGAAGCTGGACTTTTCCAGCCGATAGTCGAGGATCGTGTAAGTGCGCTGGGAGGGAGTTGGTTTGGGGGATTGCACGGCGCGCTGGCCCCGACCGTTTGAACTGTGCCGGACGGGAGCTTTCGGAACAACCTTTTTCTTCTTGGCCATTGGGTTTGATGATTGGCAGCGATGCGTCTCAGAAGAATCCTAACCCCGGTCGCCGGATTTGACCAAACTCCGGCGAGGGTGCCCGCCCCAAGCCACGATCAGACCCAGAACGTCTCTTCTTCAGTTTCATTATGCAGTTTCCGCAATTCGGCTGGAGGCTTCATGGGCACACCGACCGAATGACCGAGAAGCGAATCCAGGGTTTCCAGCCAAAGCATCTGGCTCTGAAACACGACCCCGAAATTGCGCGATACCGAATGCGCGATCTCCTGCAACGATAGCTGCTGACCCAATTCCTTCGACATGGAAGTTACCGGCTTTGAAGTGATCCCGCAGGGAATGATCAAGTTAAAGTAATCGAGATCCGTATTCACGTTCAACGCGAACCCATGCGAGGTCACGCCTCGGGAAATGTGAACGCCAATCGCAGCAATCTTGGCTTCGCCATGGCTCGTGTGGAACCGGGTCTCCGACCCGGTCGGACTGACGACAGGCCCCGTGCCCACAGGGCCGGTCGGCGCTTCCAATCCACCGTTGCTTGTCCACACCCCCGTCAGTCCCGCTACACGCTCTGCAGGAATGCGAAAGTCAGCGCAGGTGCGGATCAGAACCTCTTCCAACCGGCGCACATATTCCACGGCCCCCAACGTCTTTCGCTTGCCATCGGCTGAGGCAAAACCGCGTAGGTCGAAGATAGGATAACCGACGAGTTGTCCCGGGCCGTGGAAGGTTACATCGCCGCCGCGATCGCACTCGAAGATCTCAACACCACGTCCCGCGAGCTGTTCGGCGGAGGCAATCACGTTGGCAGCTTTCGCGTTCCGCCCGAGGGTGATGACCGGAGTGTGTTCCAGCAACAGGAGTACATCACCGATGCGCCCGTCCTTGCGAAGTTGGACTAGCTTCTGCTGCAGACGTAGGCCCGTGGCGTAATCGAGGGTCCCGAGTTGGAGGACGGATATCAAGACTCCGCTGCGGTTTTTCAATGAGCCGGCGCAGGGACCTCAACATACGCGGAATACGTATGCGGCTCGGGCACCGGCTGGCCGCTACGCGTCATACCTTCCACGTGAAACGCGATGGCTTCCCGCATCTGGCTTTCGACCTCTTCACAAGTCGCCCCTGTGGCTATACAGCCATCGAGGTCGGGCGAGTAAGCGGAATAGCCGCTGCGAGTTTCCTCTATGACAATCAAGTACTTTTTCATTTCTTCAAGCCCGCCTGTTTCAGAATACTATTGAAAGTGCGTGGCCCCAAATCATCGTTTGGTTTGCCAGGCACCGTGACCAAGCCCAGTTTTGTGGGATGTTTGAGCTGGCGATGGCTGCCGCGCGTGATCCAGGTACCAGCCGTCTTGTTCCAGCATTTTCAGAACTTCCCGTACCTTCATACATGCAAGTCCTACGCGTTAATCGCCATCCCATACACACTGTTCGACGCATCCAGCATCGCTTCAGCCAGGGTCGGATGGGCGTGGATGGTCCACATCAAATCTTCGACGGTGGCCTCGAGTTCCATCGCGGCCACGGCTTCTGCGATCAGTTCCGTTGCTTGCGGCCCGATGATGTGCACGCCCAGAATCTCGCCATAGTCCGCATCCGAAACGATTTTGATAAAACCCTCGTGCTGGCCGACGATCGAGGCGCGCGAGTTCGCAGTGAACGGGAATTTCCCGATCTTCACGTTGTAGCCCGCCTCGTGGGCCTTCTCCTCGGTCAGACCGACGCTGCCGATCTCCGGATGGCAGTAGGTCGCGTTCGGAATGTGCTCCGGGTTGATCGGCTTCCCGGGCTTGCCTGCGATTTTCGCCACCGCCACAATGCCTTCCATCGCGCCAACGTGCGCCAGTTGCGGCGTTCCGAGCACAATGTCTCCTATCGTATAGACGCCGGGTTCGCTGGTCTGCATCCAGCTATCGGTCTTAATAAAGCCCCGGTCAGGCTTGATGCGTGTCTTTTCCAGTCCGATGTTCTCGGTGCGCGGCTTGCGGCCAACCGCGATCAGGATTTTCTCCGCGTCGATCTTTTGCTGCTTGCCGTCCACGGTGAACGTCACGGCAATTCCAGACTTCGTCTTTTCGACTTTCTCGACCTTGGCCCCAGTATGAAAGTTGATGCCGCGCTTCCGGTACACGCGTGCGAGTTCCTTGGAGACGTCTTCGTCCTCGACCGGAACCAGACGCGGCAGCATCTCGAGGAGCGTGACTTCGGCATCGAAGGAACGGAAAATCGATGCGAACTCCACGCCCACAGCCCCTGCCCCCACGATGACCAATGATTTCGGAATCTCTTTCAGACTGAGAATCTCAATGTTGGTGAGGACGCGTGCATCTGGCTCCAAGCCCGGAATCATGCGGGCTTCGGAGCCTGTGGCCAGAATTACATTTTTCGTCTTGATGAGGTTACTCTTGCCGCCGTCGGTGACTTCGACCGTCAGCACTCCGTTCTGCGCGGAGCCGGTGAGCGTGCCGTAGCCTTTGATCGTCTCCACTTTGTTCTTGCGCATCAGGGATTCAAGGCCCTTGGCGTGTTTGCTGACGATCTTCGACTTGCGTTCCTGGATGGCGGCCCAATTCAGTTTGCGCGACTCGACGCCCTCAATGCCAAACTCCTTCGCGTCTTTCAAGTGGTCCCAGATTTCGGCATTGAACAAGAGGGCTTTGGTTGGAATGCAGCCCACATGCAGGCAGGTACCGCCAAGAAATCCATCTTTCTCAATGATCGCCGTCTTCAGACCGTATTGACCGGCGCGGATGGCAGCGGTATATCCCGCCGGACCGCTGCCGATGATGGAAATGTCATAAATGGTTTCAGGCAAAGCAGTGCTCCCCATGAGGAATAATGACGAGTGTCCAAATAGGTGATTCTACGACAGGGCTTAAGGATTCGGGAAACCGTCCGTTTAAGCGAATGTTCCAGGGAGAATTCCCTGCAGTAGGCTAACTGTAGAAACGTAGCTTGCTACGTTTCTACAATTTAGGCCAGCAGTTTTGCTGCTTCTCTTGCGTAATAAGTAAGGATAATGCTGGCCCCGGCACGCCGGATCGAAACCAGCGACTCCATCATCACTCGCTCACGGTCGATCCACTTGTTGCGGGCAGCGGCTTCGATCATGGCGTATTCGCCTGAAACCTGATACGCAGCCAGAGGCAGGTCGAAACGTTCGCGGGCCGCGGCAATCACGTCCAGGTACGGCATCGCGGGTTTTACCATAATCATGTCCGCGCCTTCTTCGACGTCGAGTTCGATCTCGCGCATGGCCTCGCGCAAGTTTGCTCCATCCATTTGATAAGACCGGCGATCCCCGAAATGCGGTGTCGAGTCAGCCGCTTCGCGGAACGGTCCGTAAAAAGCCGACGCGAACTTTGCCGCATAAGAAAGGATCGGCGTGTTGGCCAAGCCCGCATGGTCGAGCGCGTTGCGGATGGCGCCCACGCGGCCGTCCATCATGTCGGAAGGCGCGATAATGTCAACGCCAGCGCGGGCAAGGGAAACGCTGGTGCGAGCCAGCAGCTCAAGCGTGGCGTCATTAACAATTTCATAGTCGGTGGTGACCGCGGGGGGCGCGGCAACTGCAGCCCCGAGCGACTGCGGATGGGCGGCACGCACAATTCCGCAATGGCCGTGCGACATGTATTCGCACAGGCACACGTCGCCCATGACGACTAGCTTGGGAACCTCCCGCTTGATGGCGCGGGCTGCCTGCTGCACGATCCCGTCTTCCGCCCAGGCGCCCGTGGCCAACTCATCTTTCTTTTCCGGCAGCCCAAACAGGATGATCGCAGGCACTCCCAGGGAGTGCGTCTGCTGCGCCTCATTCACTGCCTCATCCACCGAGAGGTTGAAGACGCCTGGCATAGAGCGCACTTCCTTGCGCACACCTTCACCCGGACAAACGAACATGGGGTAAACCAAAGAGGTCGGGGAAAGCCGGGTTTCGCGCACCATCGATCGGAGCTGTTCGCTTTGGCGAAGGCGACGAAGGCGCGTAATCGGAAAGGCCATGGCAGTAAATTCCGGACGGTAAGACGCCCGTCCCCACAACAAACGATTCTAGCAGAGCAACTCCACCGCTTCTTGTAACATTGAATTCCGATGCCTCCGCAGCCACTTTCGCAGACCAGCGCCCGAGTCCTGGAATTCGACTCTCTCCGCGACTTGCTGAGTGGATATGCCTCTTCGCCCTTGGGGCAGGGGCTGATCGCTCACCTCGCGCCTTCCACCGACCGCGAGTGGATCGAGAATCAGCAGCAGCTCACCAGCGAGATCCGCGAGTTCCGCCGCGTGGGTGGACGATTCGAGTTCGCAGGCTTGCTCGAGATCACAAAGCAAGTGGAGAAATCGCGGATTACGGGTGCCGCGCTTGAGACCACCGATATTCGGGACGTGGTGCTTATGGTAGATCGTGCCGCTGAGTGGCGCGAAATCGCACTGAGCCCGCCTGCCGCGATGAAGTTGGAATGGAAGGCGGTGGCGCAGCTTTCGTCGGGGGTCACAGACTTCACGGAATTCCTGCGAGCTTTTCGTAACAAGATCCTGCCCGACGGCACGCTCGACGATAAGGCCTCGCCGGAACTGGCCCGCATTCGCCGCGAAATAGAAAAGCAGAGACGCTCGATTCAGGACTCCCTGCGAGGTTATCTGCGCCGGTTATCCGAAGGCGGCGCGGTGCAGGACGAACTGGTCACGATTCGCGGTGAGCGCTTTGTCATCCCGGTAAAGGTCGAGCAGAAACGGCGAGTGCAGGGCGTGGTGCATGGCACAAGTTCGAGCGGACAAACAGTTTTCGTCGAGCCACTGGAAACCATCGAACAGAACAACGAACTGGTGCGCTTGCTCGATGAAGAACAGGCGGAGATTCACCGCATCCTGGTCGAGATGACGCGACGCATTGGGGAAAGCGCGGGTCCGATCTTGGCCGCGGTTGAGACACTGGCAGAACTGGAACTGCAGTTTGCAAAAGCGCGATTTGCGGAGGAGTACAACTGCGTCCCTGTCGTCTTGTGCGCGGTAGACTCACGTGGGGACAGCCGCCCCCGGCCGTCCATGTCGAGCAACGCTCGACTCGTTCTCATCCAAGCCCGCCATCCGCTGCTCGAACGCAACCTGAAGGCAAAGGGCGGACATGTCATTCCTACCACCATTGAGCTCGAAGACGACTCGCAGGAGCTGGTCATCACCGGTCCGAATACGGGAGGCAAGACTGTCGTCCTGAAAACGGTTGGGTTGCTGGCGCTGATGGCGCAATCCGGAATCCCGGTTCCCGCGGATCGCGCAGAGCTGCCGGTGTTCGACGCCGTGCTCGCTGATATTGGCGACTATCAATCTATCGAGCAGAATCTTTCGACCTTCTCCGCCCACGTCACTAACATTGATTTCATCTCGCGCACCGCCACCGCGCAATCATTGGTGTTACTCGACGAACTCGGTTCCGCCACCGATCCCGAAGAAGGCGCGGCCTTGGCCGTTGCCATTGCCGAGCACTTTCGCCGTATCGGATGCAGCACCATTATCTCCACGCATCACACGTCGCTGAAAGTCTTCGGAGCGAATACAGCAGGAGTGGTGAACGCCTCGGTTGGATTCGACGAAGCTACGCTGCAGCCCACCTATGAGCTAAAGATCGGCGTGCCGGGAGCGTCCGCCGGCATCAACATCGCGCAGCGGCTGGGCCTCAATCCGACGATCATCGACGCAGCCCGCGCCAGGCTTGGTTCGCAGGCGCGGGACGTCGGCCAATTCCTCGATCGTCTCCATGCCGAATTGCGGGAGGCGGAAGGCGAACGGTTGCGTTTGCGCACCCGCGAAGAAGAAATTCAGCGAGAGAAGGCTCATCTAGCGGTCGAGGGCAAAAAAGAACAGCAGGCCAAAGTCAAAGAAATGGAAAAGAAGCTGGACAGCCTGCTGCGCGACTTCGAATATCACGTGCACGAAATGGTCAACGCCATTCAGGATCGGGCGGCAGCGCAAAAGGTGTCGAAGGACGCCGAGCGGCGCATTTCCAAACTGCGCCGCGAATTTCGTGAGCAGTTTGATTCGGCTGTAGTGGCCCACACAAGCGGCGCCGACCAGGGTGATCCTCATGCCCAGCCACAACTGGTGAAACATGTCGCGGAGGGCGATACGGTGAAACTAAAGTCTGTCGGCAGGCCGGCTGTAGTTGCGCGGCGAATCGATGAAAACCACTTCGAAGTCGAGATCGGCGCCATGAAGATGAAAATCGCGCGCGATGACATCGCGGAAGTGCTGGCGCGCTCCTCGGATTCTCCAATCAAAGCTGCCCGCGCCCGCGGAATCTCCGTCTCGCTCGAAAGCGAGAACCAGAGTATCCCGTCCGAGATCAACGTGATCGGCCGTACGGTCGACGACGCCACCCGGGAAGTCGAAAAGTTCGTAGACCGCGCCTTCCTGGCCGGCCTCCCCCGAGTGCGCGTAGTGCATGGCAGCGGCATGGGAATCCTGCGCAAAGCCCTGCGCCAATATTTGCAGAAGCATCCCCATGTGGAGTCGGTCACCGAGCCGCCACAGAACGAAGGCGGAGGCGGGGCGACGGTAATAGAGTTGAGAATTTGAGTCTCCGCCATCCCTATACTACTGAAAATATGTGATATATACTGTCATATGATAATCCTCTTGTATGTCTTATTAGTAGGGTATATAATAGCTTATTAACGGAGGATGCAGCCATGCCCGCACCTACTCGGCTGATGAGACAGAAAATTTCGACCACCATCTCTCCCCGGACGCTCTCCTATCTTCAGCGACTCATAGACAAGGGCGAGGTCCAAACACTGGCCGACGCAGTTGACCTGGCGATCGAGCGGCTTTTGGTTTTTGAGAATCGCGAGCGGCTGGAGAACGACACCGCCGCCTATTTCGCCAACCTGTCGCCAGAAGCGGAAGAGGAGGAATCCCGGCTAGGCGCGGCGCTGGCGAACAGCGGTTCAGGAGTGAACGTTGATCGTGAACCCTAAACCACGCCGGGGAGAAATCTGGACAGCTTACCTGGCCGACGCCCCGAAGCGTCACTGGGTGGTTATTGTTTCACTCGAAAGTCGAAACTTCAGCGACCGCGCATCCACTGTGTTGATCGTGCCTTTCGGCAGTTACGGTGCAGATGGTCCAACTACCCTGCTACTTCCCCCAGGCGAGACGGCATTGCCCGGCGATTCCTACCTCAAAGCGCATTTCATTCAGGTGCTGGGAAAAAAGTCTCTCATCGAGCGCCAGCCCCGCGTGCTATCAGTCCGGAGGATGAAACAGGTTGTCGAGATGATTCGCAGGGCAGTTGATCCCGACGCACCCTGGGCGGAACAATAGACCGTGGGGCGGCATGCCAAGTAAAGAAATGAAACCGTCTTTTCCAACACTGTCATCGGGATAACCGCATCTTCCACAGCTTCTCCACAGGAATCCTACTCCGGTATAGTCATTCCAGCAGTTCCATGCCTCACAATTCCTGCGGACAACTGTCACTCCAACCATGACCGACGCCATCGACTTCAAGGAAATCGTTAAGCAGCAGGCGGACATCGTCCGTGTCGTTGGCGACTACGTCAAGCTGAAAAAGGCTGGGGCCCAGAACTATTCGGGACTTTGTCCCTTCCACAACGAAAAGACTCCATCGTTTTCGGTTCATGCCACCCGGCAGTTCTATCACTGCTTCGGATGCGGAGTGTCGGGGGATGTCTTCAGCTTCGTCCAGAAAATCGAGAACGTCACGTTCCCGGAAGCCGTCAGGGCGGTGGCGCAGAAGCTCGGGATTGCGCTGCCCAAGGCCAGCTTCAGCAGTCCGGCGGAAGCTAACGAGGCCAAATTGCGCACCGTGCTGCTCGAAATCCACGAGCGTGCGTATGCATTTTTCCAGGAGTGTTTGAGGCGACCCGAGGGCGCCCGTGCCCGCGAATACCTTGCTGGACGCGGCTTGAGCCAGGAAATCATCAGGGCTTTTCGCATCGGCTACGCGCCAGACTCGGGGTTTTTACTGAAAGATCGGCTCAAGGGAGACTTCGACGAGGAGGTGCTGCGCGACAGCGGTCTCTTCGCTTGGAAGCAAGCGTCTGAAAGCCGTGAGGAAAAACAGGGCTCTCCGTCGGATGAGGTCAAGCCAGAAGCTAGCAGCCAGAAGCCAGACGTTTCTCTCCAAGCCATGTATTCGAAGTTTCGCAACCGGGTCATGTTCCCGATAACCAACGAAACCGGGCGAGTGATTGCTTTCACCGGGCGCACGCTGTCCAGCGACGAGAAAGCCGGGCCGAAGTATCTCAACTCACCCGAGACCGCGATCTATTCTAAGTCGCGTGTCCTGTTCAATCTCGATCAGGCCAAAGAAGCCATTCGCAAGCTGGATTACGCCATCCTGGTCGAGGGCCAAATGGATTGCATTTCGGTCTACTCCGCCGGCTTTCACAACGTGATCGCCAGTTCCGGCACAGCTTTCACCGAACTTCAGGCGAGGCTGCTGGGACGCTTCAGTAGGAATGTCGTCGTGAATTTTGATCCCGACACCGCCGGCGCCAAAGCCACTGAGCGTACCCTGAGCCTTCTGGTCGAAGAAGATTTCCAGATCAAAGTGTTGACTCTGGAGGCGGGCTTCGACCCGGATCTATTCATCCGGCGCAAAGGCAAAGACGCCTACGCCGATGCCCTCAAGAAATCTCAACGTTACTTTGATTACCTGATCGAGCGCGCCCAGAGCCAGTTCCCCATTCGCAGTGCCGAGGGAAAAGTGAAGGCGTTGAATCACCTGCTGCCGCATATCCAGCGAGTGCCGAGCCGGATCGTGCGCGACGAACTGGCCCGCGAGATCGCGCAAAAACTCGGCATCGATTCTGCCGTTCTGCGCCAGGAACTCAAGCATGCAGCCGCCAACCGATCGACCGCCAGCCTCAAAGCGTCGATCGAGGCTCAAGTCACCGATGCGGAAAAGCTCCTGATCCGGGCCTTGACCTCAGCCAGAGAAATACAGACTTCCGAAGAGCACTTCTCAGCGCGCGACGGCGCCGAGGAAGAGTTCGATCCCGCTCGTCAGGCGCATTTTGTCCTCAACAACGAGCGCCTGCACGTTGGATTGACCACGGAGTCACTGATCGAAACCTTGCTAAACCCGCTAGCCGACGCGTCCGATGTAATGGACTTGCCCTGGTCCGATGGCGAACGCAATCTTCTTGCAGCGATCTTGATGAAAGAAGACGAAGAACTAACAGCTGAGCGGTTGGAAGGGGCCGTGCGGGCCCTGCGGCGCATCCAGTTCAAGCGCCAAATGGAGGAAGTTCAGCGGGAGCTGCAGGCGGCGAAAAAGCATGAACCGGACAGGCTGCGATTTCTGCTGCGGGAAAAAGACCGGCTGAAGAGAGCCCTAATGGATCCCGGCTTGTCGGATCAAGCGCCCGTCCAAAGGCCCGCTTAATTGGCCGTACAACCTTGAAACTAAATGGGCTAATTTGCCATCTAACTTACTAACGGTGAACAACATGAGCGGCGGACTCTCTCTGACTGGAAAGTTCACAACCGGCCGGAGGTGCTTTCTGTGCTATACTTTGAAGGTTTGTGTCGGCGCTAACCCCGCCACTTCACGTTCCCACCGCTATTAACGACGTTTCGACGTCCTCCCATGGGACGACTTGAGGATAATCCGTCTTGGCTCTTGACGACAAGTACGACGACATTAAAAAGCTGATCGATACGGGGAAAGAGAAGGGATATCTCACCTACGACCAGGTGAACGATTTGATCCCGCACGATGTGCACTCTCCCGAAGACCTCGACGATCTGCTCACCACCATTGGTACGCAAGGAATCGATGTGCTGGAGGGACCGAAGCTGCCCTCCTCCGCGCTCGATAAGAAGTTCGACGAAGACGAAGCTGGCGAGGACGTCGAACTCGACCTCACCCCCGGCGCTCTCGAAAAGACCAACGACCCCGTCCGAATGTATCTCAGGGAGATGGGGACGGTTCCGCTGCTTACCCGCGAAGGCGAAGTTGAAATCGCCAAGCGCATCGAGCGTGGACAACTACGCGTTCTGAAGGCGCTCTCCCGTTCGCCGATCGTCATCAATGAACTGTTGGCGATGGGCGAAGACCTCAAGAAGGGCGTCCGCTCCATCAAGGAAGTGGTCACCTTCGATGAGGAAGAGATCACAGATGAAATTCTGCAGAATCGGCTGAAGGAGTTCACCGGAAAGATTGACGATTTAGCTAAGGCGTACAAGAAGGCCAATCAACTCATCGAGAAGTTCGCGTCGGTCTCGCAGAAGAAGCGTCCAAAGGACTATCGCCGCTACCGCATCGCCTTGGCGCGCGCCATTGTTGATGTTTCTCTGTGCGTCCGTAGGTTGGGCTTCACCAACACCGAGCGCAAGCGGCTCATCGACCGGGCCAACAAAACCGTAGACATGATGCGCTCGCTCGACCGCCAGTCCTCGAACCTTGAAAAAAAAGCGGACGCCACCCGTAGTGAAGAGCAACGCAAGGAATACCGACGCCAGTCGCGTGCCATCCGCACAGAACTGGAGAAGCTCGAAGTCGAAGCCGGAGTGTCGTTCCAGGAACTCAAGCGCACCCAGCGCGAGATCATCCAGGGCGACATGGACGCGGAGCAGGCCAAGCGCGAGCTGATTGAGGCCAACCTCCGCCTGGTAGTTTCGATTGCGAAGAAGTACACCAACCGCGGCTTGCAGTTTCTGGATCTGATTCAGGAAGGCAACATCGGTCTGATGAAGGCCGTGGACAAGTTCGAATACCGCCGTGGCTATAAGTTCTCCACATACGCCACGTGGTGGATCCGGCAGGCCATCACTCGCGCCATTGCCGATCAGGCTCGCACCATTCGTATCCCGGTGCACATGATCGAAACCATCAACAAGCTGATCCGCACCTCGCGGCAACTGGTGCAGGAACTGGGACGCGAACCTACGTCGGAAGAAATCGCTAAGCGCATGGACATTCCGGTGGCCAAAGTCCGCAAGGTGCTTAAGATCGCGCAGGAACCGATCTCCCTCGAAACCCCGATCGGCGAAGAGGAAGATTCGCATCTGGGCGACTTCATCGAAGACCGCGCGGTAGTCTCGCCCGCCGAGGCCGTGATCAACGTCAACTTGAAAGACCAAACCTCGCAGGTGCTGCGCACGCTGACGCCGCGCGAGGAGAAAGTCATCAAGATGCGTTTCGGGCTGGAAGACGGCAGCGAACACACGCTGGAAGAAGTAGGCCAGTCATTCGCGGTCACTCGCGAACGCATCCGCCAGATCGAAGCCAAAGCACTACGCAAGCTGCGTCATCCATCGCGCTCGCGGAAGTTGCGTGCGTTTATGGATGGAGTAAGGGATTAACTCGGGCCACGGATTTACACGGATTAGCACGAATCTCAAAGGCATGGCTTCGGCTATGCCTTTCTTTTCTCTCCGCGACCCCCCAGATTTGATCCGTGAAAATCCGTGGCCAAGGATTTCCTTCCGTTTTTCCGGCGCTTTCCACAAGGAATTCCGGTCCTCCACAGTTTGTGCACACCCAGGCATCAATTTTCTGTTGCGATAGTTTTGTTCTTGGAGCACAGTACCGCCAGTGCAAACGTGAGATGTCTTGAGAACGCTCTTAGATTGCGGTAGAGTTGGCGTTTCCGGCGGTCCTAGAGGGTGAACTGCCGGAGGGTTTCCTACAATGTGCCGTGGCAACACACGTCATGGCGCTTAGCGAAACCCGGGCGTTGGCGGCCTCCTCGGAAAGTCCTCCTCACTGGAAGGACTGAGCCGCCAGCTTGAGCAATCACTGCGAGTGGGGTTTGCGGACTTATGTCTGTGACCTAATGATTCGCAGGGTGCGTGGAGAGAACAAGCATCCTTCTCTGGATGCAGTTTCGAAACGCACGCCTCACTGCAGTGGGCAGTGAGAGGGCGAGCGAGACATCCACAAACAATGCGGCTTGGGTGGCTGGCCCGAGCCGCATTTATTTGCCCTTGATTCGCTTTTAGTTCGCTATACTGCAAGCATCGATTTCTCCAGTGCACCGGGCGACTCACGCGCCGACCATTTTGTTGACGCTGATTCCCGCGGACCACCGCTGATGGCAACCACTGACTACAGTCTCGCGCACACCCTGCCGGCAAACGTTGAAGCCGAGCGCTCCATCCTGGGGGCGATCCTGCTCGACAATCTGGCCTACAACGAAGCCGCCGAGCATCTGAAGCCGGAAGACTTCTCGCTCGATTCTCATCGCCGTGTCTTCACCCGCATGGTGGACTTGGCCGAATCTTCGCGGCCGATCGACATGATTACGCTGGTCGAAGAGCTGGACCGGCGCAAGGAACTGGAGGCGATTGGTGACGTCGGCTACATTTCCGGATTGGTGGACGGCGTCCCCGACCGGCCGAGCATTGAGCACTACATTAAAATCGTGCGCGACAAGGCGCTGCTGCGCGGACTGATTCACGCCGCCAACGCCGCCATTGCGCGCGCCTCCGATCAAAGCGATCCCGCCGAAGAAATCCTGAATGACGCCGAAGCCGCCATCTTTCAGCTTTCCGAAAAGCGGATCGGCCGCGGCTTCATGGGCATTCAAGACATCGTCAAAGAATCGTTCGGATCGATCGATGCGCTCCTGCAGCGCGGACAACGCATCACCGGCCTGGCCACGCACTACACCGATCTGGATGAGATGACCAGCGGCTTTCAGCGCTCGGACTTGATCATCATCGCTGCCCGCCCCTCGATGGGGAAAACCGCATTTGCCATGAACATCGCCGAGAACGCGTCCATCGAGGACCAGAAGGTGGTGGGCATGTTCTCGCTGGAAATGTCGCGCGAGGCTTTGCTGTTGCGTCTGCTGTGTTCGCGAGCCCGGGTAGACTCGCACAAGATGCGCACCGGTTCGCTCTGGCGCGATGACATGAATAAAGTTGTACAGGCCATGGAGCAACTGGCGCACGCGCCCATTTTCATCGACGACACGCCCGGCATCTCGTTGAGCGAAATGCGGGCCAAGGCACGCCGCTTGCAGCAATCCCAAGGCAAACTCGACCTGCTCATCGTGGACTACCTGCAACTCATGTCGGGCGGCAGCAGGCGCTATGAAAACCGCACCCAGGAAGTTTCCGCCATCTCGCGTGGTCTGAAAGCATTGGCTAAGGAATTGAAGGTCCCGGTGGTTGCGCTTTCCCAGTTGAGCCGCGCGCCGGAGAGCCGAGGGGGAGACCATCGTCCGCAGCTCTCCGATCTGCGCGAATCCGGATCAATCGAGCAGGATGCCGATGTGGTGGCATTCATCTTTCGGGAAGAGGTTTACAAGCAGGATGATCCCGACCTGCAGGGAAAGGCGGAACTCATTATCGCCAAACAGCGCAATGGCCCCACCGGCAGGGTGAACCTGGCATTCCTGAAGAATTCGACCCGATTCGAGTCCATGCTGGCGGACGGAATGGGGCCGCCGGAATAGCATGTCTTTTTGTCACGGAAGATGCCATTAGGCTGTGCAAAAGACTGTGGAAGCGTGCATAACGGCATATACCGCCTCTGCCAGCGACCCTGGCGCCCATTTCAGCGGGGTGGGCAGGATTTCCGTAAGTCATTCCATTGTATGGTGCTTCCGGTCTTCGAGGCTGTTCCTGTTGGCGACTTGGGAGCGGGTTGAAAATCTCAAGCAACCTTTGAGATTTGCACATTCCGGGCTTTCGCACTCCGAGCCTAGTGTCTCTCCGGTGGCCGGTAAAGTCCTGCCCCGGGTTCCTCGAGGTCATGAATAATACAGGCTAGCGAGAAGCTGCCGCCAAAAGGTGCGACTCGCTTGCTTCCAGGACCTCACGGGCTTTTCTCGCCAGAGCCTTCAACGAGAAGGGCTTCTGCAGAAAGCTAGTCGTAACGTCAATCTTTCCGTGCTGCAAGACAGTGTTTTCGGCATAGCCGGATACGAACAGCACTTTCATGTCCGGCCGTTCCTCTGCCAAACGTTCCGCGAGCCTCGGTCCACCCATTCTGGGCATCACCACATCGGTGATCATCAGGTGAATGGGCCCACGATGTTCCCGCGATGCGCGTATCGCGTCTTCCCCATCGGTCGCTTCCAGCACGGTGTAACCGCTTCGAGTAAGAAATTGCCGGGACGCTTGGCGTACGGACGCTTCATCTTCCACCAGCAGCAGGGTCTCGCAACCGCGGGGGGAGTGTTCGGCTGGCTTTATGGTCCGGACCTCGCTGCTCAGTGACTGCACCCGGGGCAAATAGATTTTGAAGGTGGTTCCAAGTCCCAGTTCGCTGTACACCCAGACAAAGCCGCCGTTCTGTTTCACGATGCCATACACGGTCGCCAGTCCCAGCCCCGTCCCTTTACCCGCCTCTTTCGTGGTGTAGAAGGGCTCGAAAATATGTGGCAGGTGTTCTTCGGTGATCCCTTGGCCCGAGTCGGTGACCGTGAGCAATACATAATCGCCGAGGGGCACGATCGAATGTCGCTGTACGTAGGATTCATCCACTCGCACGGTTGCGGTTTCGATGGTGAGCGTGCCTCCGCCAGGCATGGCATCGCGTGCATTCGCTGCCAGGTTCATGACCACCTGTTCGATTTGTACGGGGTCCGCTTTTACTTTGCCCAGCGTCTGCTCGGGAACGAACAGCAGTTCAATATCTTCGCCGATCAGGCGTGGCAGCATCTCGGTGATCTCCCCGATGACAATATTCAGGTCGAGGACTTGCAACAATTGCATCTGCTTGCGGCCAAACGCCAGCAACTGGCGGGTGAGATCGGCCGCCCGGCGGGAGGCGATCATGATCTCGGCGACGTTTTGTCGCAGAGGATCCTCGGCGGCGAGCGAGTCGAGCATGAGCTCGGCGTAAGCACTGATAACCAAAAGCAAGTTGTTGAAGTCGTGAGCTACCCCGCCAGCCAGTCTGCCGATTGCATCCATTTTCTGTGCCTGTTGCAGATCCGACTCCAGCTTGCGCCGCTCAGTAATATCCCGGCCTGTAGAGATGAAGTGCGTGATTTGTCCACTACCGCCCCGCAAGGGAGTGAGAGCTTCTTCAATAATTAGGGTTTCCCCATTCTTTTTCCGGTTGATCACAATTCCCCGGAAGACGTCCCCGGAAAGGACCGTGTTCCACATCGCTTCGTAAAGCTCGCCTGCCTGTTCTTCGGACTTCAGTATCCCGAGGGTTTGCCCGATGGCTTCTTGCCGTGAGTAGCCGGTGAGAGCTTCAAATGCTGGATTCACGTACTCCATAACGCCGGATCGATCCATAATCATCACCATGTCGGCCGATTGCTCCACCGTGTGCCAGAGCTTGCGCAGTGTCTCATCGGAGTTCTGGCTCTGTCGTTCCGCAGAGTACACGTCAAAGGCGCTGACCCTGTGGATGGACCCGTACGGTTCCGCATAATTGCTCTGCGCTGCATGGTGACAAGCGGTCGCTTGAATCGCAGCCTCGATCACACCTTTGTTCACTGGATCACTTAGAAAAATGACCGGAACGCCAGAATCATGTTGGCGCACCTGGCGTAACAACTGAAACGCAGCGTTGTCAGTCGATTTGTTACTGCAGAGTAGAAAGTCATAGCGTCCTTTCCCAAACCGATTGAGCACATCCTCCGGTGAAACCGCGTGTTCCAGATGCACTTGCCCATCGTCCGCCCCCGTCAGCAACTCACCCAGATCAGTGAAGTCCTGCTCGCTACCTCCCACCACCAGCAATTGCAATTGCCGTCTGCCAGCTTCGGAAGTTTTTGGTTTTCTCATTGCTTGGTACATCCCGCTACTTGTTACATCGGACGCTGACCTCTGGAGCATCTCTGCCAGAGGATGAGGACCTGAAAAGATAAGGCGACGAGAGTTCCAATTCAGGAAAGGCCAAATGTAGGCGCGGGCGTCCCGCCCGTGCGGGCGCTACCGAAATACGCGTCGCTCCAGCCGCAATCTTAGTAAGGGCCTCTCCAAACAAATGAAACAAAGTTGATCCCGTGCGCGGACTGTTCCGAATCGTTCAACCCTGAACCAAAACCTGCATCCCCCCGCGATGCCCACGTAGGCCCGGACGAGTCTGTGTCGCAACCAAACCGCCGCCGAAAAGGTGGAATGGGGTCGCCCGCAACAGCCGCGAAGCGGCGTAAGAATGCAGCCCACGGCGCAAGCCGTTGGTTAGGAAGTGGGAAATTCGTCGAGCCCCAGCGGGGCGAAAGATGAATTTCAGAGCTGCGAAACACCACTTTTCATCACCACCCCAGTTGGAGGACAATAGATGACATACTTCCGGGCGAGGTGGCCTATGCGGCGTGGCTTGTGCGAACTCCTGTGCGTTGTGCTTCTAGCTCTTTCTACATCCGCTCTCGGCCAGCAGATTCGCGGCGACTACATCGAGACTCGCAGCGCGGACGTCTACACCGGACAGTGTTTCGCCAATGGCGAAGTGAACCTCGTCGGCGACGAGGCCATCCTGGCATGGCACGTCCAGAGCGGAAGCTGGGATGGCGTGCCCCTGGACGGCTTGACCGTCGCCGCCGCGGTGCATGCCCGCGCCACTCTGGGCGATCCTTACGCGAATCCCTATCCTGCGCGGGCTGTCCTCATCGTGGATGACCAGGCAAACCAGCAGCAGCGCTCGGCGCTGGTCGCATTCGCGCACCAAATGGGAGGTGAACTTCTGCGTCACGCGCAGCAGGTAGTTTCAGCGCCCATGGAACTTGTCGTCAGTCCAGAGCATCACGGAGTAGCGCTGCTGCGCGCCGGACAGTTCGCAACCGTGCAGACCCGCCCCGTCAATGACAAAGATCATCTCTGCGGCAACGAAGTGACCTTCTATCCGCCGCTCACCCAACTGACCCACTCCATGCCGGCCGTTGCCCTCACTGACTCCTATCGCGGCCCGGGACTCGACGTCGATTGGGAGTCGCACGGCAGGCGCAGCGCTTTCGTGGGGACCTTCGTGCGCTAGCCTGAACCGTCGAGCGGTCGAGCACTTTCAGCCAGCATGCCGGGTTAGCCAAGCAACTCCTCACTGCCTCAGCACCAGCCCCGGAAGGGTCGCCCGATAATAGCCCAGGACGTAAGTCCTGGGTAAACGCGGAAAAAAGATTCAGGCCCCGCATGGTGGCCAGATCAGCTCGCGCCCAAGTGCGTCACAACCAGCTAGCAAAGCGCTCTTCATACCAAAGTAATGGCCTGAATTACGAAAGCGCATGCACGTGGGACATCTGTTAGTCCGTGGTCGCGGGTGAGATGTTGAGGTTGTATTCTCTCGATCGAGAAAGCCGGCGAACCATGGAAAAAGGTGACTTTCTGGACGAAGTTCATGTCCGAATCCTGCGGGTGACCGAAGACCTGCGGGCGATTCAGCAGACGTTGAACTGTGCAGCCATGCAAGCGCCGGGGGATCCGGAACTGATGGAAGCGCTCTGTCAGTTGCCGGAGATCGAGTCCCTCCAGGTGTTGAAATCAGCGCTCGATCAGATGCGCCACTTCATCTGGTTTTATATGCAGGTGATGACCAACGAATCCGAGGACGGCGACCGGCTGCGGCAGAGCCTTGGCCAGAAACCTGCCGCGGATGGCATGGTCAGCCCCAGAGTAGCGGCCGCGGAGAAGTTCAAACGCGCTGCCGACACCGCGCTGCTCCAGTATCTATCCGACGGCAAGGTTCGAAAGCCAAACTAGGCCGGCTCCACAGTAGTGTTTCAAGACCAATCCCGCTGCGAACTTGAGAAGTGTTCCACGTGGAACATCACAGTATTGTATGTATATTAGTATACGTACGATGACGGGAACCGGTCTCTGCTGTATCCGCAGGCATCACAGCGCCCAGGGGTCACGAGAATATTCCTTTGGTTTTCCGGCGACGGATGGCCTTTGCGCGTCTTGCGAGTTCTTCTTCTGAGTACATGCTGCCGCGGCACTTGGGTGCGCCACAGAAACATGGCGACGGGTCATCGAGGTCACCGTCGTACAAGTTGTAATCGTAGGTAAGTTCCTCGCCGGCCGCAATATCCCGGCACGCGACAATCCATACTCGACCCTTGATCTCATCCGCCTCGCAATTGGGATCGCAGGAGTGATTGATGAAAGCAGCCACGCCTTCACCATCGATGACGTGTTTGCCGTCTGTGAGCCCGAACAAGTAGGTTCGGGGATGGTCGTCGTAGAGCGCGTCGGCTTGCTTGATCGTGATGCGTGGCCCGGTGTATTCCGCGACCAAGGCGCCTTTCTTGATGGGAGCCGTTGTGTGGCAACCCTCAGAATCAATCTTGGACCTGCGAATGACCAGGTGAGCCGGACCGGCAGGTTTTCTTCTCGCGTCACGATCGAACTTGCGCGGTGTTGGTTGAGGCATGGATGCGAGTGTGGAGGGTCGTTGCGGTCTCTCTGGAACTTGAAGGAACAGAATAGCGTCTACCGGGAAACCGTGGCAAGTGTTGTGGCGGGCGAAGCGCGATGAAAATTTACGGGTTATTCATCTTGCCGTCACCTCCACGTAACAGAGTGCGGCCTACACTGCGGCACCGAGCAAGACAGGCCGCTAGCGGTCTGCTAGAAGGTCTGCCTTTCGCGTGGTACTGCGCGCAGAGGTTTTGTTGGGAGCGGGTGCATGAAGCAGCTCATTTTTGTGGTGGAAGATGAGGCCGAGGTTTGCCAGTTGGCGCGGCAGTGCCTCGAGGAGGCTGGCTTTGCCGTGCGTACGTTTTCGACCGCCAATGTGATTCAGGAAGCGGAGGACAAGCGCCCTTCCTTAATGCTGATCACCATGGTAATGCCTGACGGCAACGGACTAGATCTGTGCCGTTGTATCCGCGAGAATCGTGCGTTGGCAAGAACACCTTTAGTTTTTCTCATTCCGGAGGCTGCCGAGGAGCACCGCGCTTTGGCGTTGCAGTCCGGCGGAGATGACTGCATCGTGAAACCTTTCAGTCCCCGTGAATTGGTGGCCCGAGTACAAGCCGTGCTTCGTCGTTTCGCGTCTCCGACAGCGCACCACCGAATGGAGTCGGCAGACCTGGTCATCGACAGTTTGGCCATGAAACTTTCAGTCCGCGGAAGCGAAGTGGTAACCACGAGTTTGGAGTTTCGCCTTATCGAATACCTTGCCCGCCATCGTGGCCAGGTGTTCACCCGCGATCTGCTTCTGGATGCGGTGTGGGGGGACACGCAATTCGTGACGCCTCGCAGTGTGGACGCCTGCATACGCCGAATCCGGGAGAAGATTGAGCCGGACCGGACTAGTCCGACTTACGTGAAAACCATTCGGGGAGTTGGTTATCGCCTGGATGCTGTCGCCGCCTGGCAACTCACACCCAACGACGGGTGCAGCTGTCTTGCGTGCACCACACCGCTGGGGCCGTCAAAAGTGGCTTATGCAACGGAGCGCCGCAGAAGAATCTCACCCCCAGACTGAACATCGAGTTTGTCAGCAGTTTCCCCGGGGCACCCCAACCCTTTTCTTCTCCTTCATCTGCTAAGGTCTGGGGCATCCGGCGCGGGCCACCGGCCAGAAAGATCAGGAAACGTCCCGTCTGGACACCGCTCCTCACCGGACCAGTTCGGGCAGAATGCCGCAGTGCCGACGAATTGAAGCTCAAGAAAGATGACCCCTTGGTTGCTGGTGTTAAAATCACGCCACTGGAGGATGATATGTTTGCCCGCTGCCTGATGCCTGTTTTCCTCTTCGCATTGTTGTTGACGCAGGGTTGCCAGCAGCAGGTCCGGGAGGCCCATAGTCATGAAGCCGATATAAACGTGCTCCGCGCTGTAGAGATCGCCGAGGAACAAGCGTGGAACTCCAGAGACCTAGAGAAAGTCCTGAGCTTTTATGCAGATGATGCAATCATGATGTATCCGAACACGCCGCCGATAATCGGAAAGGACGCTATCAGGGCGTATGAGAAGCAATTTTTCGCCGACCCAGCTTTCACCACCCAATACCAGATCACCGGAGTGGATGTGGCTCAATCCGGTGATCTCGGCTATACCCAAGGCACCCAGACTTACACAATGACCGACCCAAAGACCGGCAAAGTGGTGACCGACCGTGGCAAGTGGCTGACAGTCCGGAAAAAGCAGGCTGATGGGAGTTGGAAAATTGTCCAAGACACAGCGAGTTCGGACCTACCCTTATCCAATCCGAGCAAGTAGGGCTGGAGTTCGGACTTCGATTCAGAGGATGCAGGGCTTCAGCGGCACGCCGAAGCAGGCTTGAACGTCATCTTGTCGGGATCAATCAAGCCCGCCTGAATGTTGGCTCCCCAGTTGTCTGCGAAATCCCACTGCTCTGCAAGCTTGCCGTTCACGAAACGATGCACCGCCAGTTCGGGGAACCGGATGAACTTGCAGGTGGCTGGCAGAACTGGCTGGTATCCGGGAATGGCGGGAATGTCGCCCTTCATCGTGCCCGTTGATAGGAAGCGCGAGACGACCTTGTCACCCTCGGCGACCATATCCAAAACCTGCTCATTCCAGTCAGGCGAGATTGAGCGATTCTCAACAACACTCTTCTTCAATGTCTCACGTCCCGCTGAATCTCCTGTCCAGTCGTGCAGAACGAAATCCGTCGCGTACAGTTCGTCGGATGCTCTCATTGCGGTGTTCAGGTCGGGGTTGCTCCAGACTTCTTTGTGAATACGCCGAAGGATCTGCTTGTTGCGCTCCAAGCGGCTATGCTCGCGGACAAGAGCAGTCTTGAATCCTGCCGTAAATCCAGCAGCCAAGCAAATGATTAACGCAACTACCGTGCCGAATCTTTTCATCGGGTTTGTTTCTCCGTGAGGCAGAGGTCTTTTTTCATCGGCGTACACTGCTCTTCCTACTCCTTCGCCATCGAGTCCTGAAACATCGTCATCAACCATTTGCCGCCACGCCGTTCCCAATGAGAATGCGTGTAGATGTGCCACGTAAACGGCTTTCCGTTCTGAGTCCCGACCAGAGTCTCCCTGTACGCCACGATTGCTCCGTTGCCCTGAGGTATAACCTTGACATTTTCCATCTTGTAGTCCGAGAAGACAGTCCCAGCCGTCTTGATTCCGTCGATCAGTTCCTTCTTCCCGATGATTCCGTCTTCATCGATAGCGATGGCATCTTCAGCCAGCAGAGAGGAAAAAGCACTCCAGTCGTTGTGCTTGAGCGTTTCAAGAATTTCTCGCTCTTTCGCCAACGCTTGGGTAGAGAGGTCATCGTCCGACAGTGTGGCATCAGTCTCCTGCCAAAATGGGTTCAGCCATTTCCCGTCCCGGTTTTGCCAAAGAGACGAGACGTAATACTGCCGCGCTAACTTCTTGCCGCCCTCTTTCCAGTCCTGCGTGATCCTGTAAACGATGAGGCCTGCTGCATTACCCACAGGTATGACTCTCACATCGTCCATGGAGTAATGTAGGTCGCTCATTCCGCTTATTGCTCTGAGCACATCCGCCTTGCTCGCGTAACCATCGCTATAGACCCCCAGCGCGTCGTCTGGCAGGCGTCTTCCATAGGCCTCCAAGTCCTTCCGCGCACTTAAGTCAAGCATCTGTTTCTCGTTCGCAGAAATTTCCCGCTCAAGGGATTCCTTTGTCCCATCGGCAACATTGGTGTCCTGCGAATACACCATTTGCCATCTGCCATCTCGATTGACAAAGGTATCCACAAATCGGATGGTGAACGAATCTTCTTTCCCCTTGTAGACGGATGTCGCGGTATTTCGCCCAGTGACAACGGCGGAATCTCCGAGCAGCCGCACTTGGACATCTTCCTCCTTGAATGACTTTAATGCGAATGTGCCGTCCTCCATGTCCTGCATGTCCTGCTGCTTGCTGTAGACGCTTCCGCTACTATCCACGCCGACGAATTCATCGGCAACGTATCGGTCTCGAACGCTCAAGTCCCGATGAACGTAAGCGTTCAGCAAATCGGTCTCGATCTGCCCAAGCTCCTTCCTGTCATTGGTGATGCTGTTGTCAGAGGGCGTGTGGAACTTCTGCGCGCGCAGCGGTGAGAGGCATGCAAACGAAAGGCAGAATAAGAAACAAATGTGTGTTCTCATTGCATTGACCTCACGCTTGGTACGTTCAACTCGCATATTGTACATTCCGCGAGTTCCCCGCAAACGGGAAGTGCTGCCAGCAGACAGTCCGGGAAATCATGGAGGAGCATCCCGATCCGCTACGGTAGAGCCGAGGATCGCAAGTCTCGCTCTGCCGCGCATCTGTCAGAGAGGATTTCTTCTCTCGTCGGGTGTTCCAAGCCTTTCCGGGAGAGAGTACACATCGGGGCGGAGCCCCAACTTGGAATTGGGGTGCCCCGCTCCTTGCGTTTTTTGCAAGGGGCGGGAGGGTCAACGATCCCATCCTCGGCTGGCATTTGCTCTTAGCTGGCGAGATGCCAAAGGGTCTGAAGCGATACTACGGAACCGGGGAGTTGCACTAAAGCCCTTGCAGGCTGCTATCCAAGAAAGAGGGTAAGAAAACCGGCGGTGTGATCGATCCATGAACCCGCCCCTTGCAAAAAACGCAAGGAGCGGGGCACCCCAATTCATCTGCTAAGGTCTGGGGCACCCTGCACAGGTCCGAAAAACGCTTGGGGAACAAGCTTAACCGATGGGTTGCTGACGCGCTTCACTGCATGAGTCGCTTGAGTATGGTGCGAGCTTCGGCGACCTGTGGCAGTCGGGTGTGCGAACTTTCGAAGTGAGAGAGAAATTCCTGGTACTCATTGATGGCCTGATCGCGTTTCCCGGTACGCTCGTAGACCTGGCCGAGATAGTAGTGGGAGAGGAGCTCAGTTGCGGGGAAGCGCTGCCTAATGAATGATCCGTTCGACACCAGGCCGCGACTTGTCCATGACGCGCGACGAAACTCGACTTCGGCTGCGGCAGAGTCATTTATCAGGAGGTGGGAGCGACCCTTCAAGAAAAGCAGCTCGGGTAACTGCAAATCGGGAATGCCGGCTGTCAGGTTCAAGGCTGTTTGTCCGTCATTGTTCTCCATCGCGGCCTGCGCATCGTTGATGGTCTTTTGGATCTCGGTGGAGCGAGCGCTGACCCAGGAATGAGTGGAAGCGAATCGCTGCAGACTTTGCTGCGCGGCGGAGGTATTTCGGTTCATCGTTTGCAGGAATGCGATAGCCTGCAGCTCCTCGCCGCCGAGCTTCTGTTGCTGGGCAAAAGAAAAGGCACTCGAGCCCTGCCCCAGCATCCAGGAAAGCCTGGCAAATTGCTCCAAAAAGATCCCGGCAGCCTCGTACTGCCCGGCATGCCCGAGTTGGGAGACCGCCTTGCGGTAGTTGAGCAGTGCGCCCTCGAAATCGCCGCGTGCTTGCTGGAGATGGGCTTGGAATCCCGGCGCATTCAACTGAAGAAGCGGATTGGCACGCTGCACGAATTGCTGGAAGGCGCCTTGGGCCATGTCGTGCTTCTTCTGGTCGGTGTAAACGATGGCGAGCTTAAGGTACTCTCCGAAGTCGTTGAAGTCTGGTTTCAGCTCAATCGTTTTGCGATATGCGGCGGCTGCCTCATCATCGCGGCCAGCGATGAAAAGGATGTCGCCCCGGCTGTCGAGCGGATTGGGATCGTTGGGACGCAGCGCCAAGTAGCGGTCGTTGGCCGCGAGAGCACCGTTAAAGTCACCCCAGTTGGCCAGATCGTAGGATTCCAGGTTGAGCACATCCTCATTCTTCGGATCCAGCGCGAGGCCTTGCCGATAGACTTCAAGAGCTTGTTCCCGTTGACCTAATTGTGACTGGGTCCCTGCCAGCCCACTCCGATTTTCGCCATCGCGGGGAAATTCGGCCATCAGGTCTCGACGGGCGCGCACTTCCGCTTCCAGGTCGCGGGAACGACCGGCCCTGAGTACTTGCAACAGCAGCTGCTCATAGCGAGGCAGGCGCGATTGCAACTGCTCTGCTTTGGCGATCATCTCGTTGCTCTGCCGGAGGTCGCCGTCAAGGAACAATACATTGGCCAGGCGCATGTAGGCGAGCGCGAACTGCGGGTCCAGACGGACAGCCTCGCCGAGTTCGCGGGCCGCCTCGGCGCTTAGGAAACGCCTGCCGTAATCCGTCCCGAGTTGATAGTGGCGGTAGGCCTCGACATTAGAGGTGGAAGTCTGCTCAATCTCCGGCGCCTTTTGCGGCAGTTCGGAAGTAGGCAGGAAGCTGCCGGCGATGCTCGCAGTCAGCCGGTCCACCATACCGAAGATGCTCTGCACATCCTGCCCATCCAGCTTATCGGAGAACAGAATCTGCCCCGTGCCGGTATCCTGTACGCGGACGTCGAGCCGCAGTTGCGTAGGTCCGACCTTCAGCAGGGCGCCAGTGATATAGGCGTTCGCTCCAGCATCCCGCGCGACCTGCTGCGCCTGCGCCGGATCGAGCGACTTTCCGTCTTTGCTGGCACGCTGCACCACGCTCAGCACCCGCTCCGTGGAAAGCACGTCCAAACCCTTCACTTGGGCCAGATTCGTGGTGAGCATGTCAGTGAGCCCGTTATCCAACCAGTTCAGTGACGGGTCCTGCGACAGATTGGTGAAATAAAGAACCGCAACGCTCTTGTGCTGCTGAGTTGCGTTCGGACGTGCGGTCTGGCCACGGAACGTCCAGAATCCTGCAACCACTGCAATGATCAACGCCGCGGCCGCTGATACAACCCACCATCTGTATCTCACGACGAACGGAGCTGACACTGGGCCGCTGATTGGCGCGGCTGCTGCCTGAGCTGCAGACGAGCCGCTGGGCTCGTTTACCGCCGGTGCCACGGCCGACGCCCCAGCCGACTGAATCGAGCCCGATGCAATAGGCGCAGATGCGGCCTCAAACGCCACGCTCTTCCCTGATTCCGTATCGCGCTTCAACCGCTGGAGATCAGCCCGGGAATCGGCGGCGTGCTGGTAGCGAAGGTTGCGGTCCTTCTCCAGCGCCTTGTTAATAATGCGCTCTAATTCGGGGGGTATATCGGGATTCAGACGAATCGGGGAAATCGGGGCACGTTCGAGAATAGCGTGGAAGATTACAGCGGACGTATCACCTCGAAACGGCACCGTGCCGGTGGCCATCTCGTAGAGAACAGCGCCGAAGGAGAACAGATCGGTTCGGGCATCTAGCTCTTTTCCCTTCGCCTGCTCAGGAGACATATAAGCCACCGTGCCTAAGGCCGAACCGGGGGTAGTGAGATGCTCCTCACTGAGCACCGTCGGTTGCGCCGATACCCCGGCCGCTTCCATCATCCGGCTCGTAATAGGCTTCACTTTCGCCAAGCCGAAATCCAAGACCTTGGCGTGACCACGTTTGGTGACGAAAATATTGGCAGGCTTGATATCGCGATGGATGATGCCTTCTGCGTGCGCCGCATCCAGGGCATCGGCAATCTCAATTGCAGCCGAAAGCAGCGTTTCCAACTCCATTGGACGGTTCCCGATCAGGTGCTTCAGCGTAGCGCCGTCCAGGAACTCCATTGCGATAAACGGTTGACCTTCGTGCTCACCGATCTCGTGGATCGTGCAAATATTCGGATGATTCAATGCCGAGGCGGCCTGCGCCTCGCGCTCGAAGCGCTCCAATGCCTGACGATCCTTGACCAGATCTTCCGGTAGAAACTTCAGAGCAACAAATCGATGGAGTTTGAGATCTTCAGCTTTGTAGACCACACCCATCCCGCCGCCACCCAGCTTCTCGATGACGCGGTAATGCGAGATGGTTTGACCAATCATGGTTTTGCCCGATGAGAAGCAATGTTAGGGACGCATGCCGGTTAAGTCAATGAAAGTCATAAGGTCAGCGCTTGGTTGTATGACGAGCAACTCGGAAGGAATCCTGTCTTGAGTTAGCGCTTATGGGAGTCCCGCCCCGCGCGTTCGTCAAGGCGGGTGCCCCAGGCCTTTCCGGGAGAAAGTATACATCGGGGCGGAGCCTCACTTGGAATGGGGGTGCGCCCGCTCCTTGCGTTTTTTGCAAGGGGCGGGAGGGTCAACGATCACATCCTCGGCATGCATTTGCTCTCAGCATGGCGAGATGCCAAAAGGTCTGAAGCGATACTGCGGAACCGGGGAGTTGCACAATATCACTTGCAGGCTGCCATTAAAGAAAGAGGGTAAGAAAACCGGCGGTGTGATCGATCCATGCACCCTTCCCTTGCAAAAAACGCAAGGAGCGGGGCACCCCGCACGCAGAGCAACTTCCCCAAACAGGCTGGTCTGGCGCGGGTCCTTCCGCTTGTTCTGGGGCAGCAAGAAGCGGGCCGTGCGCTGCTTCAACACTTGCATCACCGTGGAGGGAGTCCCGATCTCGGGTTCGCTGAGCAGAAGGTGGATGTGTTCCGGCATAACCACATATCCCACCACCACGAAGCGGGAGAGATCCGCACGCCGCCGATGAACGGCGAAATCTAGGTTGCCACATACGTATTGCCCATTATGCGGCCATGCCACGACACTGATTTTACGTGAGGGGTGCGATTGACTCGAACATCCCGGACGTATAGATTGATTAATAATGCGTTTCGTTAGGCCGTTCTTGCTGGCGGTACTTGCAGTCGCTCTCGGGTCTTATGGATTCGACTGCGAGGCCACAGCGACGCCAGCACAGGCGATGCAATGCTGTCATTCTATGCATTGCTCGTCGCACGGTCACCGTGGTCAGGATTGCTGCAAGACGATGCCAACGGTGCACGCTCCTTTTGCGCAGCCTTCATCTGTGCATGGCATATCCTTCTCCTCCGTCGTATTCGCAGTGATGCCAGTATCTGGCGAACCCCATGGCTTAGATTCCTCTTCTTCTTGCCGTATCGCTGCCCGCTGCCACGCCCCGCCGATCTTCTACGCGCCGGGTGCTCTGCCTCTTCGCATCTAGTCTGACCTCCAGTCGTTTCCTCGGCTTCATGGATTGGTGTGCTTGGAATCGTCATTTTTGCTGGAGGCAAAAACTCGTGAAATTTCGAAAAGCTATTGGGCGCGGAAGCGGCCTATGGCTGGCGCTCGCCGTATTGCTTTGTGCTTCAAGAGCCAGAGGACAAGGGCCGGCCCCCGAGACGGCCCCGCCGTTGTTTCCGGGCGGCGGACTCATCTCTTACAACTCCATCTTCACCACACGCGGTCTGATGCCAGGAATGTCGAGTGGCATTCCAGTGACTGTCCGTCCTGCCTTCGCGCACGAAGCTGATTTCAACCTCACGTGGGGGTTCTACCACGATTTTGATTTGACCGTTCTTATTCCGATAGTCACAAATCACTTTGATATCGCGGGCACGCCGGCCGTTGGAGGGAGTGGGATTGGCGACGCCATGCTGCTCGTAAAGCACCGCTTCTACCGGCGAGATTCATCCCGAGGAACGACACAGGCATCGGTCACGTTCGGCCCAAAGATTCCGACAGGCCGCACAGACCTAGCCGACGGAAATGGCATTCGCCTGCCTTCCAGTTTGCAGCCTGGCTCAGGTTCTACCGATTTGTTTTTAGCGGCGAATGGGACTTACACCGGCCTTTTCAATGTCAAACGTCTAGTAGCGGATGAGGATTTCCATTGGCTCTTGCGGTCACAGGGAACGCAGGCAACGCGCCTGGGCAGCGATCTCGAATCGCGTTTCTGGCTCTCGTACCGCCCTTATGAGTCGAAGAACGGGGACCGCGAGTGGTTTGTTGGCCCCGTGCTCACTTGGCTGAATTCTCAGGACGATCGCATCGGAGGAATCACCCAGAAGGGGAGCGGTGGCGACGAACTGGTCGCGGGAATCACGACGTACGTGGGCGTGCGTCCCGGAATGCACGTTTGGCTGGGGATGGATTGGGACGCGGCCCATTCCGCCAGCGCGTTGTTTATGCCTGTCCGGCGACGCATCAGTTTCGGAATCACGCAGCAGTTTCGGCTGCATCTCTAAGGAAGGAGGAACGATGAACAGGAAGAGAATCGCCCTGCTTGTTCTGCTCGGTCCGATTGTTGTTGTGCCAGTGGCACAAGCGCAAATCAATCATATTGAAATGCGCGTCGAGGGCATGACGTGAAATTTTTGAGCCTACGGGGTGAAACAACACCTCGGGCGCCAGTCTGGCGTTCAAAACGTAGAAGTTAGCTTGCTGGATGGAAAAGTTAATGTCACCCCCAAAGAGGACGGGCAGATTGACCCCGCTCAGCTTCTAAAGGCGACATACGACAGTGGTGTGACCGCTGCGGAGATGGATGTGACCGCACGCGGAAGAATCGTGAAGGACTCTTCGGGGAGCCTTGCCTTGCAGGTCGAACCGAATCGGTCATTTGCGTTCGCATCGAATGAGTTGTCGAAAGGTCTGGAATCCCTTGCGGGCACTCCAACGATGGTCACACTTCGTGGTCAGTTGTACAAAAAGCCGGAAGGGAAAAAGAAACGAGACCCGTCGGCTCCACTGACGCTGCTGATTCTGGAAGTGCAGAAGAAGGAATAGATGCTGAGAAAGTGTTCGTTATTTCTGAGCCTCGCTGTGGTTGGACTCGCCGGATGCAATCAGCCTTCGGCGAGTCCTCGCCAGCCGAGAGAAGATGTGATCGCGGCAGGCGAGATTGGTTCACGGTTGCCGGACTTCTCCGTCCAAGACTTGCGAGGCCGCAAGATTGCCTCGGCAGACTTTCGCGACAAAGTGGTGCTCATTGATTTTTGGGCCACGTGGTGTCAACCGTGTAAAAAAGAGATGCCGGGCTATCAGAAACTTGCAGAGCGCTACGGCGCTCGCGGATTCGCGGTTGTCGGGCTCAAATTCGACACCATGCGGGATACCGAAGACCCCGTCCTGTTTGCGAAGAAACTCGGAGTCCACTATCCGCTGGCGGTTGCTGCTGACGACCTGAAGCAGAAGTTTGGGGGCATTGAAGGTCTACCGACCACGATGCTCTATGACCGCCACGGAATACTCCGCAAGAAGGTCATCGGGTATGAATACACGGATGTCATTGAATCGGAGCTAAAGCCGATTCTCTGAATTGCGCCTCTACTCCGGGTTGGCAGAGCAGCCCAGCCCGACCCATAATGTAAATGTGTCTGCTGAAGAAAAGGCCGTCCCCGCGGAAGTGCTGCAGCGCGTAATTTGGATTCAGGCCCTAACGCTCATCTGGATGGGTGTGGAAATAGTGGTGTCGCTGGGAGCAGCTTGGATGGCCCGAAGTCCAGCGCTGCTTGCCTTCGGAGGCGATAGCGCGGTCGAACTTCTCTCCGCCTCTGTTGTGTTTTGGCACTTTTACTCGCCATCTCACCGGGAAGACTCGGAGGAGCGAGCGGGCAGAATTGCAGGCGGCTTGCTGTTCATCCTGGCAGCCTTTGTTGTCACTGCTTCAGTACTGACGCTATTAGGGCACGTCGAAGCCCAGCCCAGTCCGGTTGGGATAGCGCTGCTCGTGCTAGCGGCGATGATCATGCCTTGGCTTGCAGCACAGAAGCGGCAACTCTCAACTACGACTGCCAGCGCCGCATTAAGGGCTGATGCCGCCGAGTCGGCCCTCTGTGGTTATCTGGCTTTGATTGCTTTGGCGGGTCTGGTCGTCAATGCGATTTGGAAAGTGACCTGGGCAGACCCCGTCGCCGCGTTAGGATTGTTGCCGCTGATTGCGCGCGAGGGATGGGAAGCAAGGAAGGGCAAACCTTGCTGCCGTTGATCGCCCAATCCGAGCGAATTCTGTCGCTAAACTGTGACCCTTAACGATTGTGCCTGGATCACGGGCACTCGGAAGGGATCCTGCCTTAAGTTAGCGCTTATGGGAGTTCCGCCCAGCGCGGTCGTCCGCTGTGGCAAGCTTGGCAGTATTTGACCCCTCGATCATCGGATCGAGTTTCTGCGATCAAGTTCCTATCGGCTAACCCATTCCGATTGGGATAGTCTATGTCCAAGTGAAGTTGTGCGTTCCAGGGCGGGAAATCAACCACGTCCGTCTTTAATGTTGAACTTCGAAATCAGGGATTGCGTACATTACGATGCGATGGGTATTCCGGAGTAAAATGGGATTTTGATCTTCCAAGGGCTGCCGTGACGTGTTCACGGGCGAGCGTTCATGCGAATCGTCGCTCGACCTCGTGGCGCCTCGCGCCCCGGCGCGAAAACTTCACGACGAGGACAACATGAAACACATTTTATGGCTGTCTATCTTTGTTTTGTTGCTGACTTCTCTGACTGGAGCGCAGCGGCTACCCCAAGCCGCCACTCCCGAGAACTATCAGCTGACCTTCGCACCCGACCTCGGCAAAGGCAATTTTGCGGGCGAGGAAACGATCAAGGTAAAGCTGTTGCAGCAGGCATCGCAAATTGTTTTGAACGCCGCGGACATCGACTTTCATGAAGCCTCGATTGCCAGCGCCGGCGCAACCCAGAAGGCTACAGTCACCTTGGACAAAGAAAAGGAAATGGTGACGCTGGCGGTGGAGAATCCGCTCGCGGCCGGCCTCGCCACCGTGCATATCCGGTACACCGGAATCCTGAACAGCGAGATGCGCGGCTTCTATATGGGAAAAGATGACCATGGGCGAAAGTATGCGGCCACGCAGTTCGAATCGACCGATGCGCGCCGCGCTTTCCCGTCGTTTGACGAGCCGGCTTACAAAGCTACTTTCGATATCACCGTAGTCGCCGACAAGGGACACACGGTGATCTCGAATACCAAGGCGATTTCGGATACGCCAGGGCCGGAGAACGACAAGCATACGGTGCGTTTTTCGACTTCGCCCAAGATGTCGTCCTACTTGGCCGCAATCGTGGTGGGCGATTTTGAATACGTCGAGGGCTCGGCGGACGGCATTCCGATCCGCGTTTACAGCACGCCGGGCAAGAAGCAGCTCGGAACGTTTGCCTTAGAGGCGACCGAGAACTGTCTGCGGTATTTCGACCACTATTTCGGAATCAAGTATCCCTATGGAAAGCTCGACCTGATTGGGCTACCGGATTTTTCAGCGGGCGCGATGGAGAACATCGCGCTCATCACATCCCGCGAGGCACTATTGCAACTCGACGATCAGGACGCCTCTCTGGGACAACGGAAGGCAGTGGCGATAACCGTTTCGCACGAGATAGCCCATCAGTGGTTTGGCGATCTGGTCACCATGCAGTGGTGGGACGATATCTGGCTGAACGAAGGCTTCGCCACCTGGATGGAAGGCAAGCCGGTTGACGCATGGAAGCCGGACTGGAACGCGGGCTTGGATGAGGTGAGCGCAGGCAACATACTTACGACGCTGGGCGCCCTCAATGTGGATTCCCTGGCCACAACGCGCGCCATTCAACAGCCGGCGGAGACTCCGGACCAAATCCAGGAACTGTTTGACGGCATTGCGTATGGCAAAACGGCTGCAGTGCTGCGCATGCTCGAAGCCTATCTCGGACCGGAAAACTTCCGCGCCGGAGTGAATGAATACTTGAAGCAGCACGCCTACGGCAACTCCACCGCCGATGATTTTTGGAGCACGCTGGCTAGAGTCTCGAAGAAGCCGGTGGATACGATCATGCCCACATTCGTGAAGCAGCCCGGCGTGCCCATGCTCAGCATCAACACGCAATGCTCTGGGAATTCCACCACCGTCTCACTGGCACAGCAGCGATACTTCTTCGATCGAACTGCGTTCAATGCCGGCAGCGACCAATTGTGGCAGGTTCCGGTTTGCGTGAGGACGCCGCAGGCAGGCGGCAACGGAAACGCGGAAAAATGCGAACTACTGAGCAAGAAAGAGGATACCTTCAAGGTTCCGGGCTGCCCGCCGTGGGTGCTGGCGAATGCGGGCGGGAATGGGTACTATCGCAGCGGCTATGGGCCAGCTGCGGTTCGCGCCCTGGCGCGGGACGCGGAAACTGGATTGACGCCGCTGGAGCGCATCATCTTGCTCACTGACACGTGGGCGGCAGTGCGCGTGGGACGTCAGCCCGTCGGAGATTATCTTACTCTCGGGGAAGGTCTACAATCCGACCGCACCGACGCCGTCCTGGGACTCCTGTTCAACCAGTTGAACTTCATTGGCAAATACCTGGTGAATGAAAATGATCGCGAGACCTACCAGACCTGGGTGCGTACCCTGCTTGCACCCATCGCCAAGGAAGTAGGCTGGGAGCCGAGGTCCGGCGAAAGCGATAGCCAGAAGAATCTACGGGCAAACCTCCTGCAAGTTCTGGGCAGTTCGGGCCGTGATCCCGGGGCGCTAGCCGAAGCACGCAAGTTGACTGAGCGGGAGTTGCAGAATCCGTCGTCGGTCGAAAGCAGCTTGGCCGGCGCGGCTTTCGGTCTGGCCGCCTTGAATGGGGATTCAGCGCTTTATGACAACTTGATGATCGGGATGAAGAATGCCAAGACGCCCGAGTTGCACTATCTTTATTTCTTTACCCTATCCAGCTTCAGCGATCCTCAACTGCTGCAGCGTACGCTGGACTACGCAATCTCGCCGGAGGTCCGCTCACAGGATACCCTGGGCTTGATTGGCGCGGTCATGGGGAATTCAGCGGGTGAAAAACTGGCGTGGAATTTCGTGCGTTCGCACTGGGCCGAGGTCGAGAAAGCTGGGGGGCCCTTCGCCAGCGCGCAAGTGGTGACTGACGCGGGTTCGTTCTGCGATGCCGGATTGCGGGATGAGGTAAACGGCTTCTTCTCGGCGCACAAAGTCGCTGCCGCTGAACGCAGCTTCAGGCAAACCATGGAGCGCATCAACAACTGCGTGGATTTGAAATCACAACAATCCAACCAACTGGCATCCTGGTTGGAAAACCAGGGCGGCGGCACCGCTGCAGGGAGTAGTGTTCGATAACGGCAATTTGGCGGTTCGGTCGCAGCCCGGGTGATATTCCGGTCGAAGTCATCCCGCAGGTTCACGCGGAAATGCTGCTGCTAACTCGCGACAGTCTTAATCCTTAGAACCGGACTTACATTGCTATGGATTCGCGATGACTCCAACTCTACGCATTTCTGGCAAGAACATCTGAAATTCGCATTCCTTGGAAGGGCCAAGTGGCCACACTTCTCGCAAATGAAGCGTCCATCCAGATGGGGCACCATGGGCCGGAACTGAACGCCGAGGACGCAGTAGGGGCAGCGCATGATTGTGAGGGTCATAGGAGCTTTTTGGCCGGACGGCGAAAGCGAAAGACAGCGTTCAGTCAAGAACCTTGTCACCGCTGCTTTCACCGCCCGTTGGAAACAAATCTATCTTCCAGTGAGGCCGCCACGAAATGGCCCAGCGGTGCCGGGCGCTGGCACGGGAGTGCCACCGCGGCTTAATCCCGCCTGTAGGTGAGAAACGCAAGCGCTACTGGCTGTCGTGATAGATCACGCCCAGGGTGAAGCGGACTCCGCATTTCAACCGGCTCACACCATGCCGCAGGCTGGCCCGGAAAAATCCGCGGCTGCCTTTCACCGGACGATAGCGCGTGGCGAAAATGAGCACCTGCCCTTGCTGTGCGATGATGACTTCAGCCTTGGACTGAGCGCGAGGTTGTTGTTCCACAATCACGAATTCTCCACCTTCATAGTCGGCGCCGGGCTGGCTCAGAAAACAAGTCAACTGCAAAGGGAATGCGACAGCCCCGTACACGTCCTGGTGAAGACAGTTGAAATCGCCGCTTTCATAATGCAACAGCAAAGGCGTTGCCCGCGTCTGTCCATGGTTCGCGCAAGTGTGGAGAAAGCTGGAATGACGCTCGGGGAAAACGTCGGACAAACCGAGAGCCTGATTCCACTCATTGGCGAGCGGGACGAGATGAGGATAGCTATGCTCCCGCAGCTGCTGGACGATGGCAGGCAGAGGATAGTCAAAGTATTTGTAATCGCCGCGGCCAAAGCGGTAGCGGGACATGATGATGTGACTGCGGAAAGCCTTCTCGCATGGATACAGGTTCACCAGGGCTGTACATTCGGATGGAGTGAGGAGAGCGGGAGTTAGAGCGCAGCCGTACTGCTGCAGCGATTCTCGAAGGGTGGCCCAATCCAAGCTGGCGAGCCGTTGTGAAATGGCTGTGTCCATAGTTTCTTTTTTCCCCCAGATTGCAGCTCGCACCCAGTGTAGGAAAGGCAGTCGCGGCACGCTATCCGGTTCTTGCGGCGAACATTCAGATTACTTCGGAAACATGCGCTATCCCGTTTAATTCCCACGCCGATCACCCTGCCTAAAGCTCGAGGCTCTCGCCGTGGGGCTCCGGCAACACGACTATCTGTACAGGGTAGGCCTCAAATGATGGCGTCAAATCGGAGACGATTTGTCATGCCGAGCCAAGCGATGCATTTCTATCGCCTTCAGCGTTGGTGGCAGGAGTAGGGATTCCTCGCTCCGCTCGGAATGACAGATTTCGAAATCTGTCAGGATGGCTTCTAGTCACCAGCGGCATCGTAGGCAGGCACATCCCAGCAGTAGCCTTCTTCGCCGTGCTGCGAAAGATCCAATCCCTGGATCTCGTGTCCTTCTTCGACTCTCAGCCCGATGGTTACATCCACAATCTTGAGAGCGATCAAAGTGCCAACAATCGCGAGCGCCCAGGCTACTCCAGTCCCTACCAACTGGTTAATCAACTGATGGGCATTGCCTTCGAGCAGCCCCGAAGGCAGCGGGCGCCCTTGCGCACTCTTGAAGATTGGGTTGATAGCGCTGGATGCAAACACTCCGGTCAGCAAGGCACCAAGCGTACCCCCAGCACCGTGCACACCGAAAGCGTCCAAGGAGTCATCGTAGCCAAACCACACCTTTACGGTTGCGACCATGTGATAGCAGACCACCCCGGCAATTAGTCCGATCGCGAGAGCCGGCATGGGACCGACGAAACCTGCGGCCGGAGTGATCGCGACCAGTCCCGCAATGCATCCTGAAATCGCGCCCAAGGCGCTTGGCTTTCCATTCCGCAGCCATTCCGCCCCGCTCCATCCCAACACCGCTGCCGCGGCTGCGAAGTGCGTAGCCACAAAGGCGCTGGTCGCCAAACTGCTCGACGCTAGCGCGCTGCCCGCGTTGAAGCCAAACCACCCCACCCACAACAAGCACGCTCCGATGAAACTGAGCACAACGCTGTGGGCGGGCATGGGCTCTTTGGGATAGCCAACACGACGGCCCAAATACAGCGCGCAAACCAACGCCGAGACTCCTGACGTGATGTGGACCACGGTTCCGCCAGCGAAATCGAGCGTGGGAAAACGTCCGCCGAGCGCGGCATTCAGAAGGCCGCCCTTGCCCCAAACCATGTGCGCCATCGGGTCATACACCAGCACCGACCACAAAACCATAAACAAGGCCATGGAGCTGAACTTCATCCGTTCCGCAAAAGCGCCGGTGATGAGCGCGGGAGTGATGACGGCAAACATCAACTGGTAAATCATGAAGGTCTGCTGCGGAATCGTGGCGGCGTAGTCCGCGTCGGGCTGCGGCCCGACGCCGCGCAGGAATGCGTTGTGCAAGTGGCCGACGAAACTGCCGCCGCTGCCAAACGACAGGCTATAGCCAAACAACGCCCACAGTACCGTAATGATGGCCATCATCGCGAAGCTCTGCATCATGGTGCTCAGCACATTCTTTTTTCGTACCAGGCCGCCATAGAAGAGCGCCAAGCCCGGGCCAGTCATCATGAGGACCAGCGCGGAACTGGTCAGCATCCATGCGTTGTCGGCGGAACCCTTGGCGTCCGCAACTTGCTGCTCCAGTCTTGCCAGCTGTGCAGTTTCCGAAACGCCGCTGGATGTCCCCGCAGTTTGAGCAAGCACAAGGGGCGTCAACAAAACGAGCACCAAAAGACCGAGCAAGGCAAAACGCGTCTTTACTGTCAGCTCCGCAGTGAACATCTTCCCCCCAAGTATCCGCAAACTGGGATCACTGTACCTCTGGAAACAGGTTCACGGAAATTGAAAGAATCTATGGGATCTATCGAGATTCGTTATGGGGTAACTCAGACGGGGTTTGGGCGATCTATTTCAAAAGAGGCTGCCGCGAGGATCGGCACCAGACCTGAAGACTCTACTTTTCCTTGGCCGCCACTTCCAGGCGGGTCTCCGCGCGTTTCAATTTGCCTTCCGCTAGCGCGAAATCTTCTTCGGTGTTTCCACTCTTCAGAAGTTCTTCCGCACGGCGCTTGTCTTCCTGGGCCCTGTTAACGTCAATCTCTTCGGGGCGCTCCGCCGTCTCCGCCAGGATTGTTACTTTGTCCGGCAGCACTTCGGCGAATCCCCAAGCCAGAGCGAGGTGATGCGTGTGATTGCCGTTGCGGTACGTGATCTCCCCAACGGCAAGTTCGGTGATCAGCGGGGCGTGTCCCGGCAGAATGCCCAGATACCCGTCCTTGCCGGGAATCTGCATCTCCTCCGCCACGTCGCGGACGACCATTTTCTCCGGCGTGACAATCTCGAGTTGGAAAGTGTCGGCCATAAAATCAGCTGTCAGCTATCAGCCGTCAGCTTTTTCTTAAATGATGTGCGCCTTCAGTTTCAAGCTGAAAACTGAAAGCTGATAGCTGACGGCTGATAGCTTTTTACGCTACCGCCTTCAATTTCTCTGCCGCTTCCAGCACTTCGTCGATCTGGCCCTTCATGTAGAACGCCTGTTCAGGAATGTCGTCGTACTTGCCTTCGTTAATTTCCTTGAAGCCTTTCACTGTGTCGGCGACTTTCACGTAGCGGCCCGGGGCGCCGGTAAATTGTTCGGCCACGTGGAACGGCTGCGAGAGAAATCGCTGGATCTTGCGGGCTCGCGCCACTGTTACTTTCTGATCTTCACTCAGCTCGTCGATGCCTAAAATCGCGATGATGTCCTGCAAATCTTTGTAGCTCTGCAGCGTCTTCTTCACCGCTTGCGCCACGTCGTAATGTTCCTGGCCCACGATGCGAGGGTCGAGAATACGCGATGTCGAGGCCAGGGGATCGACGGCGGGATAAATGCCAATCTCCGTCAAGGCACGTGAAAGGACTGTGGTTGCGTCCAGGTGGGCAAACGTCGTAGCTGGCGCAGGATCGGTCAAGTCGTCCGCGGGAACGTAAATCGCCTGTACCGATGTAACCGATCCTTTCTTCGTGGAAGTAATTCGCTCCTGCAGTTCGCCCATCTCGGTCGCGAGATTAGGCTGGTAGCCCACGGCGCTGGGCATGCGGCCCAGCAGAGCCGAAACTTCGGATCCTGCTTGCGTGAAGCGGAAGATGTTATCGATGAACAACAGCGTGTCCGCACCTTCGATATCGCGGAAATATTCAGCGACCGTGAGCCCGGTCAGAGCTACACGCAAGCGCGCTCCGGGTGGCTCGGTCATCTGGCCATAGATGAGCGCGGCTTTGGAATGCTCGGGATCACCCGGCTTGATGACGCCGGACTCGGTCATTTCCAGCCACAGATCGTTGCCTTCGCGCGTGCGCTCGCCCACGCCGGCAAACACGGAGAATCCGCCGTGCTGCTTGGCGACGTTATTGATGAGTTCCATGATGACAACGGTCTTGCCCACGCCTGCGCCACCGAACAAGCCGATCTTGCCGCCTTTCAAAAATGGCTGAATGAGGTCGATGACCTTTACTCCGGTTTCGAACATCTCAGCCGTAGTCGCCTGTTCATCGAACAGCGGCGCCGGACGATGGATTGGCATGGTCTGAGTGTGGGCAATGGGACCGAGTTGGTCGACCGGTTGGCCGATCACGTTCATCACGCGCCCGAGCGTACCGCGACCCACGGGCACGGAAATCGGTCCGCCCTGGTCAATGGCTTTCATGCCGCGCACCATGCCCTCGGTTGCTTCCATGGCGACGCAGCGGACGCGGCCTTCGCCCAGGTGTTGCTGCACCTCGACGACGACATTGATCGGCGAAGGAACGGTGAAGCCGTCGCTCACAATGCGGAGCGCCTCATAAATCGGTGGCATGTTGGCGGCGGAAAACTGCACATCCACTGCGGGACCGGCGATTTGAATCACGTGTCCAATGTTTTCTGGCATAAATTACATTCTTTCTTTTGTAGAAACGTAGCTTGGTACGTTTTGGCGGCTCCAAAAAGACGTAGCAAGCTACGTCTCTACAGTTAGCCTGCGGCTGCTGCTCCGCTTACAATCTCGATAATCTCTTTCGTAATCTTCGCCTGACGAGCGCGGTTCATGGCCAACGTCAGCGAGTCAATCATGTCGGTTGCGTTGATTGTAGCCGCGTCCATTGCGGTCATGCGCGCGGCGTGTTCCGCTGCCACCGATTCAAGCAGCGCACGAAAAACTTGTATGACGACGTACTTCGGCAACAACGACTGGAATAACTCTTCGGCAGACTGTTCATAGATATAGTCCACCGGAGCGGAGGCGAACTTCGCGGCGGTCGCATCTATCTCTCGCGTGTCCACCGGACGAATGCCGACCCCAGCTTCTTTGGCCGCTTCGAGAGCCCGCTCTTTTTCTTTCTGACTCATTTCTTCGGCCTGGGCGACGCTGATCTCGCCGACTTGCTCGATCGGCAATACCTTTTCCACGATCAGGCGCTGCGAAATCACTGACTTGAATTCATTGAAGAGGACATAAACCGAATCAATTTCGCCTTTGGAATAGCGATCGATCGCGCGTCCCGCCATTTCGGAGACCATGGCATACTCAACTTTACTTAACACTCCAATGTGCTCACCCACGAGCGTGGTCCGCGGCGGTTCCTGAGACTCGACTGTTCTCGGAGGAGCGACCGCGTATCGGCGGCGCAGGAAGTCGCGGCCCTTTCGTCCGATTGCTTCGAGTTCGACGTTCTTACCCGCCTTCGATTCCAGGAAACGCGACGCGGCTTTCAGAATATTGGTGTTGAAAGCGCCGGCGAGACCTTTGTCTCCCGTGACCACAACCAGCAGGATGTTGTTTTCCGAACGTTGTGCCAGCAGGGGATGCTTCGGCTCGCCCGTATCCGGATCATAGATCTCCGCTCGCGACACCAGCGACTTCAGCACGTTGGTCAACATCTGCGCATAAGGTCGTGCGGCCAGAGCACGCTCCTGGGCGCGACGCAGCTTTGCCGCCGAAACCATTTTCATGGCCTTGGTGATCTGCCGCGTGTTGGTCACGCTCCGGATACGGCGCCGAATATCGAGAATGTTGGCCATCTCTTGCTTTTCTGTAGAGACGCAGCTTGCTGCGTCTTGGTCTGCGCGAGACGTAGCAAGCTACGTCTCTACAGAGCTACTTCGCCGCTGCTTGTCTCTCGGCCACGAACGTTTCTTTGCACTCCTTGATTGTCTTGCTCATCTCGGCTTTCAGGTTATCGTCGAGAATCTTCTTTTCCATGATGGTGCGAAAGAGGCCGGGATTGGTCGCGTCCACATATTTGTACAGCTCGGCTTCGAAGTCCCGCACCTGGTCTACCGGGAGGTCGTCGAGAAAACCGCTCGTTCCGGCATAGATGATCAGAATCTGTTTGGAAAACGGCAAGGGCGAGAATTGCTTTTGCTTAAGAACTTCGACCAGACGCTGTCCGCGATTGAGCTGGTTCTGCGTGGCTTTGTCGAGATCGCTGCCAAACTGCGCAAAGGCCGCGAGTTCGCGGTATTGCGCCAGCTCGAGCTTCATGCTTCCAGCCACCTGCCGCATGGCTTTGATCTGGGCGCTGCCGCCCACACGGCTTACCGAGATGCCCACGTTCACGGCCGGACGCACGCCGCTGTTGAACAGGTCGGTTTCCAGGAAGATCTGGCCGTCTGTAATCGAAATCACGTTGGTCGGGATGTACGCTGAAACGTCGCCTGCCTGGGTTTCAATGATGGGCAACGCCGTGAGTGAGCCTCCGCCATTTTTGTCGCTCACTTTCGACGCGCGCTCCAGCAGTCGCGAGTGAAGATAAAAAACATCACCGGGGTAAGCTTCGCGGCCCGGCGGACGCCGTAACAGCAGCGAGATTTCACGATACGACGCCGCGTGCTTGGAAAGGTCATCGTAAATAACCAGGGCATGCTTTCCGTTATCGCGGAAATATTCTCCCATCGCGCAGGCGGCGTACGGCGAGATGTACTGCATGGGCGCGGGCTCGGAAGCAGACGCCGCCACGACGATGGTGTAATCCATTGCGCCGTAGTCGGTGAGAATCTTCACCACCTGCGCGATTGAAGACCGCTTCTGTCCGACGGCGTTGTAAATACAAATCAGATTGTTGCCCTTGTTGTTGATGATGGTATCGAGCGCCACGGCGGTCTTGCCGGTTTGACGGTCGCCGATGATCAACTCGCGCTGGCCTCGACCAATCGGAATCATGCTGTCGATGGCCTTCAGACCAGTGGCCATGGGCTCGCGGACGGGCTGGCGGTCAATGACTCCCGGCGCCAGGCGTTCCAAGGCAATGAATTTGTCGGTGGCGATCGGTCCTTTGTCGTCGATGGGCTGCCCCAGCGAATTCACCACGCGGCCGATCATGGCGTCGCCGACCGGCACGCTCATGATGCGTCCGGTACGCCTGACCTCGTCGCCTTCCTTGATCTCGGTGTACTCGCCAAGGAGCACGACGCCGACCTGGTCTTCTTCGAGATTCATGGCGATGCCAGCCACGTCATGAGGGAAGGCAAGCAGCTCTCCGGCCATGACCTTGTCGAGGCCGTGGACACGGGCAATGCCGTCGCCCAAGGTGACGACTGTGCCGACTTCATCCACCGCAATCTTGGATTCGTAGTTCTCGATCTGTTGCCGGATCAGCTGCGTGATCTCGTTTGCTTTGATTTGTGCCATAAAGTTCGTTTCAAGTTTGCTACTTAGCACTTGGCATTTAGCATTTAGCCCCGTTTCACCTTGAAAACCCCACACAGCGCATTGGCTGAGTGCTAATTGCTGAGTGCTTGTCTTATCCTCTCCAACTGTCCCTTCACTGAGCCGTCATATATTGTGCTGCCAATCTTTACGACCGCGCCGCCGAGTATGGACCCATCGAGCGAGTAGCGTGGCCGAACTTTCTTGCCAGTCAACTTTTCCATCTGGGCTTCGAGCGTGCTCCGGTCGGCTTTGTTGAGTTCGCGGGCGCTGGTAATTTCCGCTTCGGTGAATCCCAGGCGCTGATTTAGTTCTTGCTCAAACTGTTTCACGATCGGCCCCAGGAAATTTATTCGCCGATGATCGATCAGCACAGCGACGAAGTTCCGCACTGTGCGTGAGATTTCCTGGCGCACAACGATCGCATCCAGCACAGCCCGCTTCTGCCCCGCCGTGATTGAGGGAGTTTCCCAAACTGCCCGCAGTTCCTTGCTCCCGGCCACCAGTTCGGCCACGGCTTGCGCCTCTTGCAAAGTCTTGTCGGAATCATGATGGCCGCTGAAGACAGCGTCGGCGAAGGCGCGCGCGTAGGTGTTGGTCACTGAAGCCATGCTCTAGCGCCCATCCTTCCGCGTCTCGCCGCCGTTGGCCGAGAGCTGTTGGGCGAAGTTGCGCAACAGCGCTTGATCGGTGGCGGCATCCACATGGATCTGCTTTTTCGCCAGCGATACCGCGAGGTCGGCCGCGTAAGCCGTTAATTCGCGACGTGCCGACTTGGCCGCCGCCGCGATCTCCTGCTCGGCTGACTCCACGATCTTGCGCGCGTCTTCGGCGGCGGCAGCTTTAATCCTTTGTTCTTCGGCGGCGGCTTCCTTCTCCGCAGCGGCGCGCATTCCCCCAATCTCCACATCCAGCTTGGAAAGCCGGGCTTCAATTTCGGCCAGTCGCCGGTTGGCATCTTCACTGGCTTTTCGCGCCTCTTCCATCGCCTTCTGGATGGAAGCCGTGCGATTGCGGAACAGTCCCGGCAGATTCTTCTTGGAAAGCCAGAAAATTGCAGCGGCAATCACGACAAAATTCAGCAGCACGCAGATCCAATAGGCGTGCTCCAAATCCAACCCGGTGAGTTTAGACACGAACTGGACCGAGGACGAGTGCTTGAACTGATCATTCTCGCCGGCGGCCTCACGCGATTCTTTCACCAGTTGCTGGCTCAGCGAACTCTGTTGACCAGAGGAGCCGCTCGATTGCTGAAAAGACATCGCCGCGAAGTATTCTGATCGGTTGGCCGCGCGTCCCGCCGGTGCGAACGAAATAAGTAGCAGGAAGATCACAAAGGCCAAAAGCGGCAGGAACTTCGGATGCTGACAAACTCGGTTTGAACTGAAATTCTTCACCTCAGGGGCTGAAGCCCGGAGATATTCCTGCACTTTGCGGCACGACTGAAGTCGTGCCCTTCCCAATTCGATGCGGTGTGACGAGTCTTTCAGCAGCCCGAGGAACTTCTGCCTGGGTCTGCCGGTCCGCAAATCTCTCTGACTTCGCGCTAGTTTCATTGGCCACTACCCGCCGGAGCCCGCGTTGTCCCCGGCTGCAAAACAATTCGGATGATTTCGGCGGCCAGCTTGCCGCTTTCCGCCTGCAGACCGGCTTGCGCCGCGGCTTTGTCCTTCTCGATGGCTGCCCGCGCCTGTTCGACCTGGGCCTGCGCTTTGTTCCGAGCCTCAGCCACGGCCGCGGCTCGGGCCTGCAATGCCTGCTGACGAAGCGTTTCCTGATTCTTGAAAACCGCCATGCGAGCTTCGCGCAGGCGCTGCTCGTATTCCGCAGTTCTCGCCTCGGCGGCGGCAATATCGGCGCGTGCCTTTTCGACCGCTCCTTCGGTTTTGCCGCGCCGCTCGGCCAGCACCCTCACCAACGGCTTGTGGACAAGCACGGTGTAGATCCCATACAGAAGAACCATGAAAATAATGGTCGGTATGGATCCGAGCAGTAATTCCCCTACTTGTCTGAGCGTCTCGTCCATGTCTTGAGTTTTATAAAAATCTTGTGCTTGATAAGAATCTCGAGCGAAAGAGGGCTTAAGAAACCATTAAACCTAACATCCTACAAGGCTTAGTGTCAACGCGGGCGCTGTCCCAAAAAGAGACAATACTGCACTACGGATCGTACTCTTGGACAATTGTCAAGCCCTCCGTGGATTAAAGGAAAGAATACTTGACTTCTGGGATAGCGGGTCTAGCATGGAAGTATCACCTCCGATCCAATTCAGGATCGAGTGGGCCGATAGCCAAGGACTGTCACCGCTTCTTGGTTGTCGGCCCATTTAAATTCTCAAGAATGACTTACGTCAGGCCGAGTTGGGATCCAAGACAGGGCACCCTTCGTTCCGCGCCGCTGACAACAAAGTCTTGTCAGCGCAAACAAAGATGGGTTCCTCAGCGCCAGAAATCGACCGTAGCATCAAATACCCTGCCAGTTGCATGGCATCATAACCCTTGAGGGGATACCCGTCGATCAGCGCCAGGGCTACGTCTAACAGGGATTCCGTAAAGGGTTGTACTATAAACCTGCCCTCCAAGTGTTCGCGAAAGGACTCAATCAGTGCGTCCGCCTCGGAACCAGGGATCTCGCCACCGCGTTGCTGCCGCCGGATTGCCGATCTAAACTCGGCTTGCGCAAGACAGAAGATTGCAAATCTATGTCCGGCGGCGTGGCCGGCAAGGCCGACCAAACGCTCCGTGCCAGGCTCATAAACGTAGAGCTTAACAAGAGCGCTCGTCTCCAGATAGTAAAGCGCCACTTCCTCTTATCTCCTTTCCCGGAGAATAATGGCCGACAAGGGCTCCCCCTTGATGCGGATCGGATGAAAATCCAAGTCCGGCTTCGGCCTTCCTAGCACCTCTTGCACTTCCGGCATCAAGCGGTTTAGCCGGATCGTCGTTGTTGGAAACTGCGGGGACTTTGGGTTGGGCACCTGTCCTTTAAGGACGAACCTCTTTTCGATCGCCGAGCGAAGCACAGCTTGGTGCTCGACGTCAGTGCGCATCGACGGGATATGTTCAGATGGAAGAACTTCATCCCGGAATTTTTTTAGCGACACAAAGTTCCAGCCCGGCGTAGACTCCGCGCGATCTAGAGCCCTCAAAAGGTCGGCTTCAGCCGGTTGTACACGGTTCGGGCCACTGCCGTCGGAGTGCGTCTGGGGTTGGCCGCTGGAGGGTGGGGCACTCTCAATTCCGCGGGACCTGCCCTCTCCTTGTCCCGAGGGTGCTGGTTCGAGCCGGATGCGAATCTCGTCGGCCTCCGGAGACCAGTTGTCAGTGGACGCGCTCCGGCGCTTTTTCCGGCCGGCCGCATCGAAAAGAGAAACGGTTATGCGACGCCCTTTGGGTACTGGGTAATGGTTCTGGAGGAAATTCTTGACGGGAGCGTCTAGCTCCTGCGCAGCCTGCAACTCCACTTGCTCAATAGTGCTCTTCATTTGTCAACCTCTAGTCTAAAATAGTTTCTAGAATAAGTAGCTCAATTTCCAAGCTACATCAAGAAAATGATGATCCCGGCGGGACGTTCTTGTCAAGGGGTAGAGCGCTAGTCGAGCATTGCTAACCCGATTTGTCCCTGTCAGCCTTCATCGCATCCAGGAATTGCTTCCCGCTCATCCCCGAGTGGGCCGATAGCCAAGGACTGTCACCGCTTCTTGGTTGCCGGCCCATTTTAATCCCAATCGCGGACAATTTTGAGCCGTTTCGCCTTCCGCGCCTGAGCGGTTGCCGTGTTCGTCAGACGGCTGAACCTATTCCGCGGAGCAAAACGGGAAAGCCAGCCACTGCTCGAGAGTTCGAAAGACAAGTCTCGAGGTGGTTCCCAAATTGTTTACATACTGCTTACACTCAGCTGACAACCCCGATCCCGCTTCGGGATAAGTTCGGCATGCAGCTGCTCGCGAGTGTGGCGACAGCTTCAATAAATACGCGAATAAGAGGGAATCACTTAAATGTCAGGAAAGATTTCTATCGCCGTTTTTCTCGCGCTGCTGCTTGCTTCCGCTGCAGCGTACGGTGCCACGCCTATCGCTGTCACCACCTTCGCCTGCTCCGGAAACAAACTCCAAAGGGTTGGTCCGTGTCCACACGGAGGCGAGCCCACCTCCCTCATCCAAGGCTCGGATGGCAACTTCTACGGCACTACGTTTGTATCAAGCGAGGGGAACCAATCACAACCGAATGGGGGAACCGTCTTTTCGGTTACGCCCAACGGCCAGTTTACCCTTCTGCACACGTTTCTCCCGGGCCCAGGGAACAACTATCCCAACGGTAACAATCCGGGTTCGATTATAGAAGGCTCCGACGGAAATCTCTATGGCGTGACCTCTAATGGCGGTGGGCCAGGACAAGGCGTTCTGTACCGAGTGAGCCGGAAATCTGGATTCAAAGTCATTCACCAGTTCTGTTCGGCCAAGAATTGCACTGACGGCTACATTCCCGAGACGATGGTGGCGGGAACGGATGGCAACCTCTACGGACTGACCATAGCCGGCGGTACTGGCAACTGCTTCTCGGGATGCGGCACCATCTTCCGTGTTGTTCCAGCCAATGGAACCTACGAAGTCGTGTTCAACTTCGATGGCAATGCTGACGGATCGCGTCCCGGTTCGCTCACGCTGGCTCCAGATGGAAGCTTTTACGGATTTTCCGGAGCGATACTCCATTACGTTCCGGCGACAGGAGACTTCCAGTTGCTTCCGGGGACGGCGTTTCCTCTATTTGGGTTTGACGGGTCTTTCCCCTCAAGCTCCATGGTTATAGCCGATGGAAAAATCTACGGTCTATACACCATCTACCAGATGGGAGGCGCAGGGCTGTTCGAGGTTAATCTGGATGGCAGTAACCTGAACTTGTTTTCACGGTACAACACCACTTCCAACGGCGGCTCCCCAAGCGGCGTGCTGCTAGCCAGTGATGGCAACCTCTGGGTCGCCGAGCACGTCGCCAACAACTCTAACGGGGACCTTATCGCCCTTTCATTGTCGACCGGCACGGTGCTCAAAACTCTCAAACCCTTCAGCATCAATGGAGCGGTTGGCGCACTTCCGGCCGCGCTTCTCCAAGTTAAAGACGGCACTCTGTGGGGCACGACAACCATGTTCGGTAAGGTCTCCGCAGGTCATTTCGGCGCTGGCGTGGTGTACAGCTTGAACGCAGGCTTGCCCCCACAATAACGTGACTGCTGGCAGGCTCCGATGCCGATATTTGAGCCTTGGACCCGCGAGTTAAATTCTCGGACTCGCGGGTCCACGTTTTTTCGGAGGGACGCGAAGCGATCGGCGGCCAGGGAACATTACCGGTTCTTTTTTGCCAGCCCATTTAAATGTTCGCCTGCAGCGCGGCGGTTGATTCTACGCCACGACGAACTCTCTTACTCTTCTCACCACCGACTCCGGCGCTTCGACCTCCAACTCCACTAACCCGTCTTTGTACTTCCGCGAATAAATCCGCGCTCGCGCCTCGAGCAGCGCCAACGTCTTTCCTTCTTTCTGCGGCACGCGGAGACGTATGCGGCTTAGAGCGTCTCTCTGCAGCATCTGATCAATCCGGTCGAGAAGCGTGCTCATTCCGATGCCTTTCGCGGCCGAGACGTGAACTGTGTTCGCGGCGTCTCGCAAACTATCACGCTGGCGGGGAGGGAGCAGGTCAATCTTATTCATCACTCGCAGGCGCGGCTTCGCATCTGCTTCCAGTTCCTTCAGCACTTTTTCCACCTGCGCGTCCTGCTCGGCGGAGAGCGGGCTGCTCGCGTCGGAAACCTGCAAAACGAGTTCCGCGCGCTGCACCTCTTCCAACGTCGCCCGAAAGGCGGAAACCAGGGTGTGCGGCAGATTCCGAATAAATCCAACTGTGTCAGACAGCAATACTTGGCGGCGCGAAGGCAGCGTGATTCCTCGAATGGTCGGATCCAAAGTCGCGAACATTTTCGGCGATTCGAGCACGGCAGCCTGGGTCAGCGCATTGAATAATGTCGATTTCCCCGCGTTGGTGTAGCCCACCAAAGCTATCAGCGCCACCGGAACCGATTCGCGGCGCTGGCGCTGCTGGGTCCGAATGCGCCGGACATTTTCTATTTGTCCCTTGACGTGTCGAATTCGGCGATAGATTTTCCGGTGGTCGGTTTCGAGTTGGGTTTCCCCCGGACCGCGTGTGCCAATGCCGCCGCCCAGTTGCGACATCTCAATTCCGCGTCCTCCCAGACGCGGCAGCATGTATTCGAGCTGTGCCAGCTCCACCTGCAACTGGCCTTCACGGGTACGGGCGTGCTTGGCAAAAATATCGAGAATGAGCTGAGTGCGATCAATCACCCGCGTGTTGACGACCTTTTCGATGTTGCGCTGCTGGGATGCAGTGAGGTCGTGATCGAACAAAAGAAGATCCGCGGAAACCGAGGCGGCAGCGCCCGCAATCTCTTCCAGTTTGCCCTTCCCAATCAGCGTGGCCGGATCGGGCTTGTCGCGGTGTTGCAGGAACTCGCCAACAATTTGCGCACCGGCGCTGGTTGCGAGAGAACGCAACTCGTCCAGCGATTCTTCCGCGCTGAACTCCGGGATGCGAGGCGCTTTCGACGCTCCGGGCGCACTGGTGGCGCTGTCTCGCGCGGCCTGCGCGCCGCTGGTCAGAGAGCCTTTCGCCGTTTTGGCGACCGATCCCGCTCGCGAGCGCACGCGGTAATCGATCCCGACCAGGAAGGCGCGTTCCGTCGGACTACGATCAGTAGCCGTCGAAATCGAGGCACGCCGCGAGCGGTCTGTCTTGCCCGATGCTCTGGACTCTGAACTGCGCAAAGAAGGGCTGCCTTATCCGTCCGTACCGGACGCGCTGGGTTCTGGGCCAGGCTCGGTAGCGGGACTTGGAGCTGGAACCATGGTCGGTTTGTCGCCATGGCCATGCGCCACCCTCCCCATTGCCACCGTCGAAATAGCATGCTTGAAGATCAACTGCTCCTGATTATTGGTCTCGAGCACGACGGAATACTTGTCAAACGAACGGATGCGCCCGGTCAGCTTGACGCCGCTCAAGAGGTAAATCGTGATATTCAATTTTTCTTTGCGGGCGGTGTTGAGGAAGGTATCCTGAATGTTCTGCGCCGGCTTGTTTTCCATGCCGATCTCCTTAGCTTTCTCAACCGCGAAAGCTTTCTGAACTGCACAGGGTCAGCTCCTCAAGCCGCTGCCAGCACGGCATTGAGGAACAGGGGGGAAAGCTCGGGATGCGTGTGCGCCCATCCGCTACGCCGGCGCATCCAAAGCAACTCTCCGTACAATACGGCCTCGCTCCCTACTTTTCAAGCCAGCGGTTCGTTATCTGTCCGTTCCAATGTGTGCACTGAATGGTACCCTTCCATTTTGCCGACGCAATTTGCGTGACATCCGACCTTTCCCGTCAATACGTTGGGCAGTTTAACTTTGTTCCCTGTCATTCGTCATTGCGCATCCCCAAATCGGTTAAGATTCAAGTCTCGTCAAAATGTGAGGTCAGCGATTAGCATGTCTGAGGCCACCAACCCAACCTCCGCGAACGGAAACCAGGCGTCTCCTGATGCGCCCTCGGTCGAGGTTTACGCTGTGTATGGCGTGGAGCCTGAAGTTCAGGCCTATGCCATGGCGAAGTACTCGCGATCTTCTCTTTCCATGAAGGAGTCGCTCAAGGAGATCAGCCAGCAAAAGGCAGAGAAGTTTCTCAACACCTTCTACTTCCAGTACGGACACAGGTCGATTGCGGATTTAGCGCACGTCGCCCTCGCCATCGAGCGGCTTTCCATTCTGGCTGCGATTGCAGTGGCCGACGAGCAACGCTGGGATGGTCAGGAACGTTCCACTCGCTACCAGGATTTCAAGAAGAGCGGTTACTTCACGCCCGACTTCGGCGATGACCAGCAGTCCCGCACTCTATATCGAGAGACGATCGAAGACCTGTTCGCGGAATACGAATCGCTTTCGGAGCGCACGTTCCGCTACTTGCTCGACATAACACCCAAGCCTGCGGAGATGAAGCAGGAAGCTTATGAGCGAACTTTGAAGGCGCGGGCTTTCGATATCTCGCGCTATTTGCTGCCACTTTCGACCAACACTTCGCTGGGAGAGATCGTCAACGCCCGCACTCTTGAAACCCAAGTCTCGCGCCTGCTCTCGCACACGCATAAGGAGGTTCGATATCTAGGCGAGTTGCTAAAGCGGGCGGCAATCTCTCCGGCGTACAACGCCAGCCACGGGGCGTTGCGCGAACTGGTGGACCAGATCCGGTCGGTTTCTCCGGAGCTGGGGGAGCGGGCCACGCAAGAGTTGCTGCGAGAAGTACGCGTGGCTCCGACTTTGGTGAGGTATGCCGATCCGAATTCCTACGAAATCGAGACCCGCCGCGAACTGCGTCAGCTCGCGGCGGAGTTGTTGGGGAATCTACAGATCGCACCAGCTCCCACGGTCGATCTGCTTGACGAAGAACCGCTGGAAGTGGAATTGGCCACTACCTTGATCTATGAACACAGCCACTATCCCTATCGCCAGATCCGGCAAGCGATCCAGGGGGCGGGAGAACAGATTCGCCGCGAGATCATTGAGCTTGGATTGCGCCATCGCGGCAAGCACGACGAAATGCTGCGCGCGTTCTGCGCCGGACAAAAGTTCCGCTTCGATATCCTGATGGATGTAGGCGGCTTCCGCGACATGCACCGGCACCGGCGATGCATCCAGATTGGACAGGAATTTACCGCCCAGCACGGCTACGACGTCCCGCACGAAGTGGATGCCGCCGGAGTGCGGGGAAGTTACGACGCCGTCATGAAGCGCACCGCGGAGGCTGTCGAAAAACTGGCCGAGCGGCCCGGGGCGGAGGCAAAAGAAAATGCCCAGTACGCAATTCCGCTGGCATTCCGCAAGCGAACATTGTTCAAGATGGATTTCGCCGAGGTCGTTTACATCTCCGAGCTGAGGACAGGGCCCGCTGGTCACTTCTCCTACCGCAATGTGGCGTATGCGATGTATGAAGCGGTGGCCCAGAAGTATCCGGCACTGGCAAAGCATTTGAGAGTGACGGACGTGAGAGGGCCGGTGGATTTGCTGAAACGGTGACCGTAAAAGAGAGGCGCTGATAGAATCGACTTCCTTGAGATTTGGAAGGAGACTAGCATGCTGACCTTCAATTTTCTTCTCGCGGACGCCGGCCTCGACCCCGCCAATGTCAAACTTACCCGGCATCAAGATAGGCGAGCCATGAGGGGATGCACGCCCTACGAGCTTTGGTGGGCCAAAGACGGTGCGTCTCGAGCTATACCAGCGGATTCAGCGAAAGGAGCGGTTTAAGAACGCCTCCCACGTCGCATCCTTATGTTGGTACTCACGACAACGACACGCTCTTTGTCGGACTTTACAGCGTCGACGGCAAGGGTCTTGCCCCGCCAGGCACGCTGGATCCGGTGCACGGCGGGGATGTGAGTGGTCTGCATCTATACGAGATGAGTAAGAGCGATTTACTCCAACAGTACGAAGGGCGATTGTTCATCCATTGGGGCAAGAACTATATTCAGTGGGCGCAGAATGCGAAGGACCAAGACAAGGCAATTACTGAGATTAGGCGCGAGATAGGTGAGCCGCCATTTCCTGGCTTCATGTCTTTCCCTCCGACGATTGTTAGCACTCTGGATCGCATGCCGTATTCCTGGAAGGCGGCTCTTGGGACCGTGAAAGGCGTGTATATTCTGGTGTGCCAGAAAACAGGGAAGCACTATGTCGGCTCGGCTTCCGGAGAGGGTGGGTTTTGGGAGCGATGGGAACAGTACTTTAGAACCGGGCACGGCGGGAATGAAGGCATGAAGCTGGATCCGCACACCGAATATCGAGTTTCTATTTTGGAAGTGGCGCCGTCCTCGGCCCTTCCCGTGGAAATCCTCCTACTTGAAAGCCGTTGGAAAGAAAAGCTTGGCAGCCGCGACTTCGGAAATTTCTGTAGGAACTGAGTGGCACGGTCTCCGGCCCTTCGTCTCACATCTGATAAGCTGACATATGCGAGTCGCTAGGAAATCAAGGCCTTACTACGATTTCGACCGGTCGCGCGCTGCGCCGGAAAGAGTTACTGCCGCTTGCTGGTTCGCTTTCCGTCGGAGACGGGAAAACCTTGCGCGCAGCTGTCAAAGTGATGCGCAGGAATTGGCGCTGATTCTTCTCTGTGACTCTGTGTCTCTGTGGTGAAGGATTCGTTACGCGTACATCACTTTCCGGTCACCCTTCACAATCCGTCCCACCGTGAACGCTTTCTCTCCCGCACGCTCCAGCAGAGTCTGAGCCTTCTTGAACTTCTTTGACGGAACCACCAGCAACATACCCAATCCCATGTTGAAGGTGCGGAGCATCTCGTCCCGCGGCACATTGCCGAGCTGCTGCAGGTGTTCGAAGATGGGCGGCACCGGCCAGGAATTGATCTCGATCACGGCCGCCACGCCTCGGGGAAGCACGCGGGGAAGATTTTGGGTGATGCCGCCACCGGTGATGTGAGCCATTGCCGACACGCATTCGCCATCCGCCAGCAGACGCTTCACCGCCGGCCAATAGCTCTTGTGAGTTTTCATGAGTTCATTGCCGACTTTGCCCTTGAGTTCGTTGACGTAGGATTCCGGCGTGTAATCGGCGACTTCAAACAGCAGCTTGCGGGCGAGCGAATAGCCGTTGGTGTGCAAACCATTCGAGGCTAGACCTAGGATCACATCGCCAACTTCGACCGCCTTTCCGGTGATGATGCGTTCGCGCTCGACCACGCCGACAATAAAGCCCGCAAGATCGTATTCGCCTTCGGGATAGAAGCCGGGCATCTCAGCAGTTTCACCGCCGATCAGGGCACAACCGTTGTGTTTGCAGGCCTCCGCTAAACCTTCAATCACTTTCTCCGCGACTTCCGGTTCGAGCCTCCCGGTGGCGAGATAGTCCATGAAGAAAAGCGGAGTAGCGCCCTGCACCGCAATGTCATTGACGCAGTGGTTCACCAGATCCGCGCCGATGGTGTGATGCACCTTCATCTCGAAGGCGACTTTCAGCTTGGTGCCGACTCCATCCACGCTCGAGACCAGAACCGGGTCGAGATACTTCGTCTTGTCAATCGCGAACAAGCCGCCGAAACCGCCGATTTCGCTGAGTACGCCCCGAGTGAAGGTTTTATGGGCGAGATACTTGATCCGCTTTTTGGTGCGGTTGGCGCGGTCGATGTCGACACCGGCGTCGGCATATGTAATGGGCGTGCTGTTCGAGGAATCCTGGGTCACCGGTGCAATTCCGTCTCTTAAAGATTGCGGGGAAACGCTGGGCGTCTGCTGCTCGAAAGGAGCTTTTGAGTGCGGCTTATTGTAGCATGTTCGCGAGTGACGTTGCGGAGTGAGAGGGGTTGGGCTGGAGGAACGCCGTAGGAAGAAACGTGGTTTCGGCGAAGGAGCTTTTGGATACACTAAACGGCGCAGCTCCACGAACGAGTCGGCTGGCGCGGATCAAACTCGCCCGATTAGCGAGCCCCGCCGTTCAAAACGTTTAAAGCAACGTCTGTACAGACGCAGCTTGCTGCGTCTCTTTGTCGGCTAGTTTGTCACGTAGGTCGAAAAGTAATAGACCAGGATTCCAAACAGCGCTAGTCCGGAAATGCCGTATGCGGTAAGAACCCAGACGCCACGGCCTTCCCGTGGCGTGCCAGACGACTGAGAACCAACGGTTCGATGTTCCACGCAAACCTCCGAGGTCGGAAACATGGTGGCGCGCAAGGCGTCACGTTGACTCAACGCTGCCCGATGGGCAGGTGTTGATGGCGCAAATATTACTACAGATTCACGATTCAGGAAGCAGAGAAATGCACGTGATTTGCAAAATCTATGTAAATTCCACCCAAGCGCATGCTCCGAGCCCGTCGCACCAATCTCTACGCGCCCCCACGTTCAGCGGTGCCGCAGGCTGCGGGATCGTCTGAGGTCGCGTTCTGGCTTCACAATTTCAAGCCGAGCGACCCCGAGAGTCGACGATTGAGCGCTCCGATTCGGGAACTTTTCGATTAATTGCGAACGAATTCGCTTTTTATTCGCTCACATTAGCGTGTATAATTTGGCCTGAATCATCCTGCCATCACAAAGGAGCCGTCTCATATGGCCGACGAACGAGCAAAAGCGATTGATCTGGCCTTTGCACAAATCGAAAAGCAGTTTGGCAAGGGCTCGATCATGCGGCTGGGATCGAAGGAAGCCATCGTCCCCATTGCCGTGATCCCGACCGGCGCGATTTCCTTCGACGCAGCCTTGGGCGTCGGCGGCTTTCCGCGCGGACGCGTGGTCGAAGTTTTCGGGCCTGAATCCTCGGGCAAAACCACAATCACGCTGCAAGTCATCGCCGAGGCGCAAAAGATGGGGGGCATGGCGGCATTTGTGGATGCCGAGCACGCGCTTGATCCCGGATACGCCAAGAAGCTCGGCGTGGATGTGGACAACCTGCTGGTATCGCAGCCGGACTACGGTGAGCAGGCACTGGAAATTACCGAGGCCCTGGTGCGCTCGGGCGCGATCGACGTGCTGGTCGTGGACTCCGTTGCCGCGCTCGTACCCAAGGCTGAACTCGATGGCGAAATGGGCGACAGCCATATGGGTTTGCAGGCAAGGCTGATGTCACAGGCTTTGCGTAAGCTCACCGGGACGGTTTCGAAGTCGCGCACTTGTTTGATCTTTATTAACCAGATCCGCGAAAAGATCGGCGTGATGTTCGGCAACCCCGAAACTACTACCGGCGGCCGCGCGTTGAAGTTCTACTCGTCGGTGCGCATTGATATTCGCCGCATTGCCGCTATCAAAGAGGGCGACGTAGTCACCGGTTCGCGCACCAAAATCAAAGTCGTAAAGAACAAAGTGGCCGCGCCTTTCCGGGAAGCCGAATTCGATATCATGTACGGTGAGGGCATTTCGCGCGAAGGCGACCTGCTCGACATGGCCGCTCTTCATAACATCGTGGAAAAGTCCGGCGCCTGGTACAGCTACAAGGGCGAACGCATCGGCCAGGGCCGTGAGAATGCGCGCGCCTTCCTCAAAGAGAACAAGGACACGCTGGCCAAGCTCGAAGCCGAAGTGCGGAAGCAACTGGGATTGACGCCGGCGGCGGCTCCAGTCGCTGTCCCAGCACCCGCCCAAAGCGCGCCGCAGAGTGGGCGCGTGACCACCATGCCCAGTGCGGCTCCGGAACCGGCAAAAGTCCCGGCCGCGAGAAGATGATCTCCTGAACTGTCATCCGGAGAGCCGCGACTGGGGATCAGCCCCAGACATTTCGCTTCACTCTGAGAGTGGCCTAAATCTAGCTCCCTCGACGTGAACTCGGGATCACACCAACCGCGATCGTCAGCTAGAGAAGAAAGTCTCCCTCTAACCAAGCACCTCTTGACATTTCACTATTCCGGGTAGAAAACTGTTTCCCACCCGTGACGCCTCTGAAAGAGGCGTCGGTCAAGCCATCCCGGCTTCGGCAAAACAGTTAGATTCTGGCTTTTTGGAGAGACACATGAAGTTACTCGTTTGGAAAGTTCTGGCCTGCTTTGTGCCATTCCTCGTTCCGGCTTACGCGCAAGTCAGCGTTACCACCTCTCGCAACGATAACAGTCGCGACGGGCAAAACCTGAGCGAGACCATTCTGACGCCCGCGAACGTTAGCGCCACCAGCTTTGGCAAGCTTTTCTCGCACGCCGTCGATGGTTATGTGTATGCGCAGCCCCTTTATTTCCCCAATGTGACGATTCCCGGTTTCGGCACTCACAACGTGGTTTACGTGGCGACGCAGCACGACAGCGTCTACGCCTTCGATGCGGACAGCAAGACCGGACTTAACAGTTCTCCGCTATGGCATAGAAGGTTGATTTATCCGAAATACGGTGTCACCACCGTATCGAGCGGAGATGTGGGTTGTAACGACATCGTCCCGGAAATCGGTATCACGAGTACCCCCGTTATCGATGCTGCCACGGGCACGATGTACCTGATCGCGAAGACAAACGAGAACGGCAAGTTTTTTCAGCGTTTGCACGCCCTGGATATCGCCACCGGAAAGGAACGATCCGGCTCACCGGTAGTCATTCGGGCGAAGGTGAAGGGAAACGGAGACGGCAATGTAAACGGAGTGGTTTACTTCGATCCACTTCGCGAGGCGCAGCGACCGGGCCTGCTTCTGCAGAACGGCAGCGTATACATCGGCTGGGCTTCGCACTGCGACAATGGACCCTATCACGGATGGGTGATGTCCTATGACGAAACCACGCTGAAACAAATCGCGGTCTGGAACTCCACTCCAAATGGTGGACTGGGAGGCGTCTGGCAATCCGGCACTGGTTTGGCTGCCGACAGTACCTTCGACGTCTTTTTCGCTACCGGCAACGGGACTTATGATGGCAAGAAGGGCGGAGACGACTTCAGCGACACCGTTGTGAAACTCGCCCCTCCGGTCGGCAACCGTTTCCCTCTGGCTGACTGGTTCACTCCATACAATCAGCTTGATCTCTCCAACCAAGACGCTGATGTGGGTTCCGGCGGAGTGCTCTTGTTGCCCGATCAGAGTGGGCCGCATCAGCACTTGCTGGTGGAGGTGGGCAAAGAAGGTTCCGTCTACCTGATCGACCGCGACAAGATGGGACACTTCCGTTCCAAAGACAACAGCCAGATTGTGCAGGACATGGAGAACGCCATCGGCGGATTGTGGGCTACTCCCGCTTGGTGGAATAACAATGTCTACTTCGGCGGCAGTGGCGATGTGTTGCGGCAATACACTTTCGATCCGACTAGCGGGCTACTCTCGAATGGCGCGGTCTTCGTTTCGACAACTTATTTTGGTTTCCCGGGTTCCACCCCTTCCATCTCCGCGAACGGCACCAGTGATGCAATCGTCTGGGCGTTGCAGACAGACAATTACGGAAGTGGCTCGGCAATTTTGCACGCCTACGATGCCAACGATGTTGGCACTGAGCTTTACAACAGCACTCAGAGTGGCTCACACGACGATCCCGGCGGCGCTGTGAAGTTCACCGTGCCCACCGTGGCCAACGGCAAGGTGTACGTTCCCGCAGTACAGCGGTTGACTGTGTACGGATTGCTGGGCGGAAAGTAGCACGAAAGTAAAGAGTAACGCCGCCGTTCCCGGCGCTACTGGGGTTTGATTCCCGCGAGATGGATTGGGTGACTGCTGCGCGGTTGGCGCAACCTGCTCAACGCACCAGCCACTCGGTCACGGCATGCATTCGGGCGAGCACCGAGCCGTAGGTCGCAACCACACCAATCACCGTCGCTGCTGCCGCGGGCAGCGCATACAACCATCTTCCATGCGTTTGCTGCTTCTGCACATTGTCCCGCGCGACGTCCCACGCGACCAACCGTTGCACACGTGCACTTAACGCGGTCGAGCTGTGCAGCAGAGCCATGGTCAGTTCACCGTAAGATTCAATCGGGCCTAGTCTTGAGACCTTGATCAATGCCGCCGCGAGATCGAGCGCGTCACGGAAGCTCGACACGGCGGCATCATCGGCGGCCATCTCGGTTTTCTCCGACCAGGCGTGCTCCAAATCCGCCATCGCCGGAAACGCCGAAAACCGGAAGACCAGTTTCTTCAGATTGTCGTAGCGAAGCGCGTGCGCGATCTCATGCCGCAGCGCGGTCCGGAGTTCTGGAGGATTCAGCATGGCAACGGCGGCCTCGGACACCAACACCTTGGGCACGCACACGCCTGCGACGGTCAGACTCGGGGCATCGTTGCCGGTGCGAAAGATCGGGACACCGTCGCCGGACTCCATGATTTGGGACCCCATGGGCATGGAGCCGTCCAGCCATTTACGTAGCGCCCGCGAAGCCCTCAGTTGTGCAATCGATGCACGAGCAATTCCTATCCCAAGCAAAATCAAGCAGCAAAAGCCAAGCGCGAGCGGAGCGGTTCCGATCGCCTCATTGGTCGAGCGGGGTTCCAGCAGCAAAAAAGACGGCAAAGTAAACGCCAGCGTTACCACGGAGGATAGTGTTAGCGGGAGGACGCGCAGCACGAACAGCAAATCCGCCGAGCCGCGGGCCGAGCGCGGTCGAAAGATGCGTCGCATCAGTTTCCATCCCCGAGAAATTGCCAGGGACAGGGACACATACAGCAGCACGAACACAGCGAGCGAGACACCGATGCAGCGGGCCGCAAACATCAATGCTTCTCCTTACTGCGAAGTTCGCTCCGGAGTTCACCCCGAAGTTCACTGCGAAGTTCGCGCCGTTTTTGATCCAGCAATCGCTGCAGATCGTCCAGCAGACGAGCATCATGTTCGCTGACTGCCTCCACCAGGTACGAAAGTGGAAGCGAGGCCGCCGCGCCCGAGCCGAGCAGTTGCCGGATGGTCTCACCAACTACCGCTTTCTCCAATTCTTCCCGCGTGTAACGCGGAGAGTAGCGAAACGCTCTGCCCTCGGCAGCGCGGTTCAGCAGTTGCTTCTTGTAAAGCCGATCCAGCGTGGTCATCACTGTCGTGTAAGCGAGCTTGATCTCGCCGGCATCCAGTAACTCGCGAACGGTCGCGCTTCCCCGCATCCACAACGCGGAAAGCAGTTGCTGCTCAAGCGGTCCGAGTTGGGTATTCGGAGGCCAGCGAAGCAGGCTCAAGATCCGGTTCATTCTTACTCACCAAGGCTAATTCTGTTACAAAAACGATTGGCAAAACGGAACGCGATTGGCAGCACCGTTCCATCCGCCCCGTCCAGAAAGTGACGGTACCTGAGAATCAGGCAAATCGCAAGGAGTAGAAAGTGTGGGTCGCCTGGTCTACGCTGCAAGCGCGCTCCGAGGGACGTGACAAGAGGCACGGTCTGCTGTCAAAATGGAGCGGCTCCCGACCAGCTATAATGCCGAATCACGGAGGCTCTGTATGGCACCCCAGCGCGGAAACCCAAACTCGACCAGGCCACGAGCGATTAACACTCCCCCTTTCTCGGAAAGTTCGTTTGAAAGAGTGGTCGATTCCCTCAAGCTTTCGCCCGAACAGTACCAAAGCTCGACCGAGCTTCGAGAGTGGGTGCTGCGAAACAAGGACGACAAGTATGTTCCTCCGGAACTGCTGAAGGCCTTCGGATTCCAGGTCAATCTTGAACCCTGATTCCTTGCGTATGGTCCCACTCTCGTCTGAATCAATCTAACCTCCGATCACCCGCAGACCTGACATTCTCGGGCGGCAGATTTTACATTTTCGTGGCATCTGTTGCCTCATTCCGTTGTAAAGTTACGTCCAGACTTCGACAGGCCAAATGGGCCGCCCAGCTTGGCTTTCAGATTCTCAGAGTTGTTTTTCCAAGAGGTGTTGAAACGATGCCCATGAGGAGCACCATTCCCAGCTTCAAACTCCGGACTTCACGGTTGATATGGCTTCTGTGCGCGAGTCTAGGCTCAGCCGCTTTCCCGCGTAGTGCTTCAGCACAAACGTACCTCTTCAACCGCGCCGACTTCGCGACCGGCGTACTCCCCGCTGCCGTGGCGCTCGGTGATTTCAACGGTGACCATCTCCTTGATCTGGCTGTTGTCAACGCGATCGACAACACGGTTTCCATCCTGCTGGGCAAGCCCGACGGAACCTTCGCATCGCAGGTGAGCTACGCCACCGGACACGGTCCTGGATTTGTTGCTGTAGGCGACCTGAACCGCGACGGGCATCTCGATCTTGCGGTCACGAACCAGGCCGACAACACCGTTTCCATCCTACTGGGCAATGGCGATGGCACGTTCCGGACGCATGTTGATTATCCGACCGACAGCAATCCACGGGGAGTGTGGATTGGCGATCTGAACCATGACGGCAAACCCGACGTGGTGGTTGTGGACGAAATCTGTGGCCCCAATCCCTGCAACTCCGGGTTTATCTCCGTGCTCATGGGCAATGGAGACGGCACTCTTCAAACTCAAAAAGAGTATCCGACGGACGCCAGTCCCCTAAACCTGGCGGTTGCTGACGTGAACGGCGACGGCAAACTGGACGTGGTCACCACCAATTTCTACCCGCTGAGCATCGGCAACGATGTGTCAGTTCTTTTGGGAAAGGGTGACGGAACCTTCCAACCCCCGATGAACTTCCCGACCGCCACCGGTCCCGAGTCCGTGGCGGTAGCGGACTTGAACGGTGATGGAAAGCCTGACCTGGCCGTGGCTGATGGGGCTTCCAACGCGGTCTCGGTTCTGTTAGGCAATGGCGATGGCACATTTAAAGCGCACCAGGAGTACAGCGTCGGTTCCGGGCCCTTTTCGGTTGCCGTTGGCGACTTCGACCGGAACGGCAAGCCGGATATCGTGACGGCCAACAATGGCGGCAATTCGGTCTCGGTTCTGCTCGGTAAGGGCGACGGAACGTTTCCCGTTCATGTGGACTATGCGGCTGGGCTTGCTGTCGACTTTCTGGCTATCGCTGATTTCAACGGAGATCGCAGCCTGGACTTGGTGACCACCAATGCGGGCAGCAATACGGTCACAATCCTGCTTGGGAATGGCGACGGGACCTTCAGCCCGCGTGCCGACTTCGCGACCGGGACGAATCCTTTTTCGGTTGCTGCCGCGGATTTCAACGGCGACGGCAAGCCCGATCTGGCGACCGCCAATAGCGCGGCAAATTCGGTTTCGGTGCTGCTGAACAAAGGAAACGGCAGATTTCGCTCTCACCACAACCTTGCCGCCGGAAAAACTCCCCAGTCAGTCACGACGGGCGATTTTAACAACGATGGCAAAATGGATCTGGCGGCCGCCAATCTCAGCAGCAATACCGTATCTGTCTGGCTGGGGAACGGCGACGGAACATTTCAGCCCAGGAAGGACTTCGCAACTGCGGCATCGCCGATTTACGTGACCACCGGCGACTTCAACCACGATGGCAAACTCGATCTTGCAGTGGCCGCCGGCAGCAACACGGTTTCGATTCTGCTGGGTAAGGGTGATGGCACTTTCCAGCCGCACACCGACTTTGTAACCGGAACTTCACCCGCTGCCGTGATCGCGCGTGATGTGAATGGCGACGGAAGCCTGGATCTGGTGACGGCCAACTCGGGCGCAAATTCGGTTTCTGTCCTGTTGGGCAAAGGTGACGGCACCTTCAAGGCGCACACCGACTTCGCTACAGGTCTTCAGCCGATCTCCGTGGCCGCTGGCGATTTCAACGGCGACGGCAAGGTGGATTTGGCCACGGCCAACTTCAACAATGACAACGTCTCGGTCCTGATTGGAAATGGCGACGGAACGTTTCAGCCCCATGTGGATTACGCCACCTCGAATTCCCCTGACTTTATTGCCATCGGCGATCTCAATGGAGACCACAAAGATGATGTCCTCACCACCAGCGCCTTTGCCAGCCAGGTCTCGGTGTTGCGCGGAAATGGCGACGGCACACTGCAAGCGCATGTGGAATACGAGGTCGGCACCAACGCAGCGGCGATCGCCCTGGGTGATTTCAACGGCATTGGAGCGCTGGGTTTTGCCATCGCTAATTTCGCGAGTAGTTCGGTCTCGGTTTATCCCAGTCTGCCAAACGTTGCGGTCGCTCCGAACCGTCTCAACTTTGGCCAGCGGAAAATTGGGACGCGCAGCAAGCCGCGAGTGGCCCGGCTGAGTAATCCGGGCAGCGCCCCGTTGTTTATTTCAGCAATTTTAATGTCTCGCGACTATGCAGAAACCAACAACTGCCCCGTGGCTCCGAACCCGCTGGCCGTCGGCGCAAGTTGTATCTTTCATGTGACCTTCAGACCCACGAAGGCAGGCGTGCGGAATGGCCGCCTGACTATTGAGGACAACGCCGCGGCGCACCCGCAAACAATTAGTCTGACCGGAGTGGGCGTGGCTCCCTAACTTGCGAGGTGGAGAATGAACCCCTGTCCGGACGAGGCTGGTGTTAGGGAACCATGTTCATGGAACGGTCTCAGCCGCCGGGATGACGTCTAACTGGACGCTCAAGTGGCCACCTTCTTCGACATGGACCGCTTTGCCACGGTCTTCGTATTGCCCCAGAAATTCGGAGTCGAAGTAGGCGCCACCCTCGATCTGCTCCCAGGCGAAGAGGGTGTAATCTCCCGGAGCAACATTCCGCATCGCAAATCTGCCCAACTGGTCTGTGACTGCCTGTCGATAGTAATTCGGCTGGGCGCGCTGCTTCCCGTCCGGGACCAGCACCACCGAGGCGCCGGGGGAGGATCGTTCGTCACTCCTCACGGTGCCGTCAATTCGCGCGGCACCGGCGCTCACCACCAACTCCAAGGCGGGAGGAGAATGGCCTCGGCCGACGGTAATGCCGGTTTCGAGCACGTCCGCCGCACCACTTGACTTGAGATAAAAACCCGCGGGGACAGGGAAAAAATTAATGCGGTAGCTGCCTTCGGGAACCTCCCGGAAAATGAAAGTTCCATCGGGCTTTACCGAAGCATTGTCGATATCGGGCGTGAGGGCCGCTAACGAGGAGGCTTCCTGCGGCTCCAAAATGCCCACCAGATTGCCGAGGTCTTTGCTGATGTCTCCTTGGTTGATGTCCACGGCCGTCTTGCCTTCCACCCGAATTCGCCCGTTGACGTCTACTCCCGGACCGACCACGACCTCTGCATGCTCGATGTTGGTATCTCCGACCTCAATGGCCGTCCGCCCCCACATGGTTTTGCGTTCTTGGGGATTGCTCGGTTGTTGCGCCACCAGGACGTAAGACCCTGGAGGCACGCCCTGAAACTCGAAAGTCGCCTGGGCGCCGCCGGAAAGGGTCTGGCTCGGCGAACAAATTGTCCCTCCTTGATCGCTCAGCAGCGTGACTTCAGCTTCCTTGCTCGGCAAAGACGTACGAGCATTGATGACCCGGCCTCGAATATGGACCGTGTGCACCGGGACGAAATTCATATCGATTCCCGCCAGATCTTCTCCCGCGCGAAGCACTAGCGCAACCGAGCGGGCTTGGTCGTTTACAGCGGGATAATACAGCGGAACGTAAGCCTTATCGCTCCCCGGCTTGGGCTTCAGCGAACCAGGAGGCCTGGCACGAATGTAGTATTTTCCGGGGACCAGAGCCAGGATCCGATATTCGCCCGCGTCGTTGGTGGGGGCGTGGGCCACATCATGAAGCTCGCGCCTACCGTGCGAGTAGGAGGACTTCATCGCTTGCACAGATACGCCGCGAAGCGGTTTGCCCGCTTCGTTGGTGATATGGCCCGCGATAACCGCGTCGGGCAGCAATCGAACAATGATGTCGTTGACATGCTGGCCGGGCGCGACCGACAGCAATTTGCCCCGCAGCCCTGGGTTGTCGCGATTGTTATTCACGTAGCCGTCGTGAGATGCCAAAATAAGGTAGCGCCCGGCTGACAACCCCTCAAACACGAACCGGCCGTTGGCATCGGTGCTCGCAGACATGGACTGCGAGGTGGGAGCGGACGCGCCTGCGCCCGGAGTCCCTCTGAGCCTGACTTCCGCTCCTCTCAGCGGCTGCTCACTGACCGCATCGATTACGGTCCCGCCAATCGTGCACTTCTCCTGCGGCAGTCCAGCGTTCTGCGCGGCTGCAGAGCACGCAAACCATATGGAGAGCACGATCGGGATGGCCATCAGGGAAGGTAGCTTCATCGCAGTTACCATGAGTTTATCTGAACCCGAATCTGCGAGGACACTCTAACCTCGAAAAGGTCGAATCCCGAGATCGGACAAAACTGTCAGCCAGACCGTGGTAGACTGTTTCCCCTAGCGGGGCGCCCCCCGACCGCGTGTGCTGTTATGCCTGAACCCCTCGCGAAAAAAGTCCTGCTGATCGGCTGGGATGCGGCCGATTGGAAGGTAATCAATCCGCTGGTCGACCAGGGCCTGATGCCCACGCTGGACGATTTCATCAACCACGGAGTCATGGGGAATCTGGCGACCTTGCGGCCCATCCTTTCCCCCATGCTGTGGAATTCAATCGCCACCGGCAAGCGCCCCAACAAGCACGGCATCCACGGATTCATGGAACCGGACACGCAAAACGGCGGAATCCGGCCTGTCTCCAGCACTTCGCGCAAGGTCAAAGCGCTCTGGAACATTCTTACCCAACGAGGGTTCAAGACCAACGTCCTCGGCTGGTTTGCCGGTCACCCTGCGGAGCCGATTAACGGCATCTCGGTTTCCGATCTTTATCCGTACGCCACCGCCCCGCAGGATCAGCCTTGGCCGCTTCCGCCTGGTGCGGTTTATCCTGAGAGTCTGCGCGATACTTTCGCCGAGCTCCGCATGCATCCAGCTGACGTGACCGAGGCCGCCATCCTTCCCTGGATTCCGCGCGCCGCGGAGGTCGATCAGGAGAAGGACAAAGGTCTGATGTCGTTCGCCAAGATCCTGGCCGAAAACTGTTCCATCCACAACGCCGCCACTTGGATTCTGCAGAATGAGCCATGGGATTTCATGGCCGTCTATTACAACGGCATCGATCACTTCTGCCACGGGTTCATGCACTACCATCCGCCGCGCATGGAAGGAGTGCCTGAGGACCGGTTCGAGATTTACAAAGATGTGGTGAATGGGGCTTATCGCTTCCATGACATGATGCTGCAAACATTGTTGGACCTGGCCGGTCCGGACGCGACCGTGTTGCTCGTATCCGACCATGGTTTCCACTCCGACCACCTGCGCCCTCGCGGCATTCCGGCGGAACCGGCTGGTCCAGCCGTCCAGCATCGGCCGTTCGGGATCTTCTGCATGAAAGGACCACACATCCAGCAGGACGAGCGCATCTACGGAGCAACCCTGCTGGATGTGACGCCCACGATCTTGACCCTCTTTGGATTGCCGGTGGGATCGGACATGGATGGTCGCGTGCTCGTCCAAGCCTTCGAAGAACCGCCCGAGATTACCCGCATACCGAGTTGGGAGCAGGAACCCGGCGAATGCGGAATGCATCCCAGCGATCTGCGCATGGATCCCGCCGCCGCTCAAGCCGTCCTGCAACAATTCGTAGCGCTCGGTTATATCCAGCCGCCCAGTGAAGATCAAAGCAAAGCCGTGGCCAGCGCGGTGCGCGAAGCGAATTACAACCTGGCGCGCGACTATCTGGACTGCGGTCGCCCCGACGATGCCCTGCCACTCCTCGAAGACCTTGCCAAGAATGATCCCAAGCAGACTCGCTTCCAGATGCATCTTGCCCAGTGCTATCTCGCGCTCAGCCGGCGCGAAGCCGCGAAGCAAATTTTAGAGTCTCTTATAGCCGCAGATCTAAACCCGCCCGAGGCGGAGAATGCTAAGGGCGAGCAGCCGGGGCAAACTGGCGCGGCAGCACCGGAAACGGAAACGCAGCAAACCGGAACACCGAATGCGGCAGCACCGGCGGAGCCAACGCCGCGGATGGCGACACCAGAAGCGGCAGCAGCCGAAACTACAACTCCGGAAGCAGCAACACCTCAGGACAAACAGCCCAACCCTCGGCCATGGGCAGACCTACTCATGGGCGTCATTCACTTCGAGGAAGGAAACATGGAAGCAGCCCTGGCCAGCCTGCTCAAGGCCGAGCAGTCCGACCCACGCCTGCCCAACCTGCATCTGCGAATCGGAGAGACCTATTTGCGCCAAAAGCGAATCGACGATGCCGGTCGCGCATTCCAGCAAGCTCTGGACATCGATGGTGACAGCCCCGAGGCCCACCTGGGTCTAGCCATGGTACGCCTGCGCCAGCGCCAGAATGAGGAGGCAGCCGAACAGGCTTTGTTGGCCGTAGGTCTGCAGCACTTCCTCCCATTGGGCCATTTCTATCTCGGAGTGGCACTCGCACGCTTGGGTCATCGTCAGCGTGCCATGCTCGCATTCGAGAATTGTCTCAGCATGCTCCCCGGACTGGTTGCCGCACACCGCTGGCTGGCCGCGTTGCACAGCCAACCCGGCGGAGATCTCGACAAAGCGGTCCGGCACCGCAGCTTGTATGCCCAACTCATGCATCAGAAAAAGACGAGAGCGCAAGCGTGATCACGGTTGTCTCCGGCCTGCCGCGCTCCGGCACCTCGCTCATGATGCAGATGCTCGCAGCGGGCGGGATGCCAGTCCTCACCGATGGTGAACGTCAAGCCGACGCCGACAATCCCCGTGGTTATTACGAGTGGGAACGCGTCAAGCTCCTGCCTAAGCAGCCGGATTGCATCGAAGAAGCCGAAGGCAAGACGGTGAAAGTGATCTCGCAACTTCTTTTCGCGCTACCTGCCGGGCGCGACTATCGCATCATCTTTATGCAACGCCCGCTCCCCGAGGTGGTCGCTTCTCAGGCGGAGATGATCCGCCGTCGAGGGACAACCGGCGCCCCGTTGCCCCCGGCAGCATTGATTGCCGGGCTAGCGGCCCATTTGAATCAAGTCAACGCTTGGCTCAAAGGCAAGGCCAACCTATCCGTCCATCGCGTGGAACACCAGGACGTGCTGCGTGAGCCGCTCCGCACCTCTGAATCCATCCAGCAGTTTCTCAAATGCCCCCTGGACGTTGTCGCTATGTCGCAACAAATCGACACGTCGCTCTACCGCCAGCGAGCCCCATCTACGGTGTGAGTGATTTCTACTTCATCAGAACTCGAAGTACCCTCCAGCCGGCGTTCGACGAGGGCCGCCATCGGTTCCGGTAGCCGGCAGCAAGCCCACAATTCCTCGCAGGTTCTCCCAAGCCGCCTGGTTCAGCGCTGGATCGGACCCGACCAGGTCGCGGATCATATTCCACGCCGCAATGTTGAGCGCGCCCTCAGGTGGAGGTCCCATAGCCAAAGAGACTGAGCACTGCGGACAGAAACAGATCCGCTGTGCCGCCGATTTTTGCCGCGGCCGTATTCCCACGGTCTGCGCGAACATATAAACCGCAACCGATTTGTGCCCCGCCTCAAGCTCCCGATTACAGCGAAGACAATAAAGATTTTCCAAAGGCCCCTTCCTGATTAGTGGCGCAGCGCCCCAATGTAGGCGCGGGCGTCTCGCCCGTGCGGGCAGCAGAATCCTCGCCCAAGAAACACGAAAGACCCGCAGCCCCATAGCAACCTGCATCACTACCCTTACTGGAGCCGAGTTGCGGCCAACAAAATACTGTCTCCCCGCCCCCAGGGCCCGCAAGTATGTAGAAAGATTCCCGCTCGCCCGTGGTCGCTTATGAACCACAAACTCTCTTGCCACCTCGGCAAGTGTCACAGCCGGTTGCGATCTCTTGACGGGGACTTGACAATCCCGTGACAACCCCACCGCACCCGACCTCTTACATTGGCTACAGGGGCAGAACCAAGGGGAATTTGTCGAATGATCTCGTGGTCACATGGCCCAAGAAGAGTAGGCAGCGTACGCTGGCAGGCGTGGACTTTGTCTGCAACGTTGGCGCTGGTGTTCGGTTTGCTGCTGGTCAATGGATGTAGTGGAGGAATGAAGTCAGCAATAACGGCGAGCCCCGCCGCCAGTTTTGCCTTCATCGCGAATTCGGGCTCCGGCAATGTCTCCGCGTTCGCGGTAGGACCAAAAGGCGTTCTCTCGCCGGTGGCTGGCTCTCCTTTCCAGGCCGACGCTGGCGCGGAGTTCATGGCGTTCGACTCGCTCCACCAGTTGCTGTTTGTGAGCAACCAGAACGCAAACGACCTGTCCGCCTTTTCCGTGAATCGCAGCACCGGAGTCCTGACTCCGGTTCCGGGATCTCCCTTCGCGACCGGCGCAACCCCGCACGGTGTGGCGGTGGATCCAGCCGGAAGATTTGTCTTCGCCGGGAATCAGAGCGATAACAGCGTTTCCGTTTTCGCCATCAGTGCAACCAACGGTGCGCTCACGCCACTTCCAGGATCTCCGTTCAAAGGAATCGACAGTCCTTTTGGAGTAACCGTGAATCCCGCGGGCACATTCTTATATGTGAATAACTTTAGCGCGAATACTGTCTCCGCTTTGCAGATCGACCCCGCCAGCGGTGCTCTGAGTCCCGCAACGGTTTCCCCGTTTGCAACCGGACAAACGCCGATTGGCCTTATCGCCGACCCCAACGGCAAGTTCGTTTACGTGGGAAACCACATGGGAAACTCCATCACGGCATACAGCGTGAATCCCAGTAGCGGCGCCTTGACTCCGGTTGGCGGCGAACCCAACAGCTCGGGCGCGTGCTCAGTTTCCTGCCACACCAATCCGCTGCGCCTTGCTATCGACCCCACCGATCGGTTCGCCTATGTCACCGACGTGGGGAACAACAGCGTCTCTGCCTTTAGCCTCAACAACGGCACTCTATCTCCCGTTGCGTCTCCAGTTCCCACCGGACAACATCCCTTTGGAGTGGCACTCGATCCCAGCGGCAAGTTCCTGTACGTGGTCAACAAAGTGGATAACACCATTTCCGCCTTCGTCGTGGATCCGACGCAAGGTATGTTCGCGTCTGTTCCCGGCGCGCCATTTCCGGCTGGGGGCGGCGGCCCGGTGGGCATTGTGATTGTTCCTAAGCAGTAGGCGAACAGCGCTGGCCCTACGACGAGCGAGGACTCCCGTCGCGTCACGCGGGGGTTGGCCCACGCTTTCCGTCCACACGTCACAGGCATATTCACCAAGGGGCTTCGTGGAAGGGCACGACTTCAGTCGTGCCACCAAGCCCACGTCCACGTGGCTTCAAACGCCAGAGAGTTACATAAAGCAAAACTTCTGAGAGATGGTATCTTTGTGCGTCCCGGCCTTGAGGGAACCGTTTAACGCGCCAATGCCCATCTTCTTGTTGCTCTTCAGTATTCTGTTGAACCCGGCAAAATAGACGGTGTTCGGCTTGCACCCTGACGGGAACTTATAGTGACCGGAGTCTAACTTGGTTGTTCCATTCATGAGGACAAAGCTGAGGCTACAGGGGCCGGTGTAGGACACATCCTCGAATTCAAACGTGTACGTAACTTTTGAACCCTTCATGACGACGGCCATCGGCGCCGAAAGAGCGATCGTACCCGGGATTTGGTCGGCGCATCCTGACGCGCCACCCATACAGGGAAAGCCCGTCACTTGCATACCTACACTGGCGTTCGTGAACCCAATCACAGTGATCATCATCGACGGAGTCTGCGAGCGTGCAACACCGTAGGAGAAGACAGCGGGCGCATCATTCTGGCTATTGTTGTCTTGTGCCAGCACGAGTGCAGGAATGGCGAGAGCCGCCGCCAACACAAGCAGTGATGAAAAAGTTGGAAACCGATTGTTGCGCATTTGGTGATTCCTCCTTAACTTGGCTGAGAGAGTAAGTAGCTGAGGCCCTTCTGCGGGGCGCAGTATGACGCTCGCCCATAGCTTTGTCAAACGAAAATATGCTGAGTGCAAAAGTTTTCATCTCGCGCCTGCATCGCCCTGCAAGGGAGCGCCAGTTTCTCTTTCCTCTAAAGCGGGTCTCCGGTCATACGACGGAACCGGTCGAACCGAGCCTGCGGAATTTGGGCTTGCGGGGAACATAATGTGCATCGCTTTCGAGTACGACCAAGTATTGCTCCGGATCGCACGGACTACCCTCTTACAGTACGGCCAAGGTTCGAGGATGGACGGAAGAGGGTCGTTCCAACGAAAAACATCGGAGTGAATTCCCGGCCGGAAGCCGCTAAGAAACTGCCAAGCTGCGCGAAGCTTTCCCGGGGTGGTGCCGGGAGTCGGGATTTCTCCCTTCCCTGCAATAAACTTGAGCAAGGCGAGCAAGTCACCCGTATGCCAGCAAGTCGAGCTGCCAAGCGTGATTGGCCCTGGCTCCGGTCTGTGGCCGTTCAGGAAGTATTCGTAGGTCCAGTCGGGGAAATCCCAGCCAGCGTACACCGACCCTTCAACGGAAGCCCAGAATCGGCCATTGGTTTCCATGTACCATTTCTGGCCATTCTTGCCAATGAAGAAGGAGACATGAGCTACACCATCCCACTCGAGGGCAGCCAGCAGGTTGCGCGCGTGCTCAACCAAGTCTGGGCTGGAGCCAACGATCTTGCGTAGCACGGCGCATCCATTGAAGCGGCGAATCGCATGGTACTCGTGAACCGCCAGCAGTTCTCCCCCGGCAGCGAAGCAGCAAAGATCATGGACCACTCCTGTGGCGCACTGTTGAAACAGAGGATACTCCCCATTGAGGCAGTATTGGTCAACGTAGAGACGAAGCTCGGCCTCGTTAAAGGCGTAGAGGACCTTAAACTTGAATTGCGGGACATTGGGCTCGATGGGATCGCTGGATCTCTTGATCACGATGGGAAAGCCCAGCGCTTGAATCATTTCCGGTATTTGTCGCCGGTCCTCGAGGCGGAACTGGCGCGGACAGGGGACCCCAAGCTCGCTGGCCAGTTCGAGATTGGCCCGCTTGTTCAGCACACGCCTGAGCGCTTGAGAGTTTGCCATGGCTAGCCTAGTATGTTGCTCCAGCTCGTTACGATGCCTCTCGAACAACACCAGAGCTTGATCGGTCATGGGAACAACCAGACGGATTTCATGTTTCTTGATTAGTTCAAAAACAAAGCGCACGAAGGCGTCCGGCTGGGAAACCGGGTCGGGCGACAGGACCGCATGCTTCACGTCGCGGGAATAGAATGCCAGGCTCTGGGGCTGCGGGCATAAAACAACAAACGATCTACCGCGCCGCGCTTGCGAACGGGCTACCGCTAAGGTTGCGCGGGTATGCCCGTCGGTGAGCAAAACTTCTATGGGTCCTCTCGGAGACTTGTCGGAGCTCGCCAACATCGCGGGACACCCCTAAGTAGATCACTGCCGGGCAAGAGTAGAGTCCGTCAGTTCCATGACTTACCGCACCGTGACCGCAACCGGAGCTGACGGAATACCATTAGCCACAACATAGAGGCTACTGCCGCCGGTTTCCATGCTGGTTGGCACATCGAAATGCGTCGACACAGGCTCGCTGCCGGTCGCAACTGCCATGGTGCTGTGGTCGTGAGTCCGGCAATAGAAAACATGCTTGGTTGCAAGGTTCACAATGCGAACCAGCGGATAGTTTGTCGCATCCTGGAAATCATCGTTGTACATGGCGCCCTGTGAGAGGCCGTTGAATTGCGTGCCGTGGATCACATACGACTTGCCCCGAGTGACCATGCGCGGAGAGGAAGTGACCGTCGGCTTCCAAGCTTTGTTGTAGGTGCCGCGCGGCGTGAAGACCTCAACATCCGAGCTGAAATCAGTGAAAAGCAACTGACCGGAGGGAAGCTCAAGCAGGTGCCCGGGAAATGACGATTCCTTAGGCGCCCTAGGAGGCCCGGAGACCTGCGTCAGGCTGCTGCCGTCCCATTCGAAAAAGGTGGCTGGCCGTTTCTGAAAACCAGGGCTGGCCATCATAACAACCTTGCCATTGGTCTCCAACGCTGCGGGACCATCCGCGATATTGAGTCCGTTGGGGAAATCAGGACCTGCCGTCCAGGTTCTGGCGTTCGAATCATAAATCGCGGTGTGTCCGGCGGCACAACTGTTTGCTCCGGTGGCGAAGACCGTTCCGTCCGGCCGCAAGACCGCCGCGCCGATCTCATGGTTCGCCTTGCTCTTTCCGCCGCAATTCGCCGCTGAGTCCCAGAGTTGCGCAACCGTGCTTCCGGCGCTCGACCAGGCGCCGGCGCTCGGGTCGTAGATCTCCGAGTTCTTACCGCCGCGCTGGTACTTGAGGACATAGGTGTCAACGTCCAGCACGTTTCCGTTGGGCAACAGCGTCAGTCCTTCTTTCTTGTACCCATCGAACTTGTTTGCGCCGGTGGGCGTCCACGTCAGCGTTTTGGCATCGAGCAGAGCTGCCATGGGAGGCAGATCGCAGCAGTCAACCTGCATCAAGGTTCCGTCGGGTAAAACCGTAGCTGTGGCGTCTCCAATGTAGTTCCAGCCGCCGGGGGGTTGAATGGACTTCCACTGATCCTTCACCGGATCGTACACGGCACCCAGAGTGGCCCAGACCTCCTTGCCGTTGTTAAACTCTCCACCTTCAATCACGACCCGGCCATCGGGCAAGACCGCAGAGCCGAAAAACAAAGGACTGTATCCTTTGGGGAGCGAGGCGACTTTGGTCCATGTCCCGTTGACGTACCTGCCTTGGATGTCCGGAGTAAGCTTGTACCAGTTCTGCCCATTCTGCGGCTCTTCGTGCACCAACACCGTACCATCGGTGAGCAGCAGCATGGCTCCCGCTCGAAAAGTCGGTTGATTCTGAAGCCGCTGCCATTTCTGCGCACTGACCTGACCTGAGCCCAGCACGACACTCGTCAAAGCAATTGCGAATGTCGGCAGTAGTTTCATTGATTCCCTCGCACGCCTCGGAGCGCTCGGGCACTCGGAAAGTGTTAGGCGCCGGAGAACACTCGCTTTGCGGGCAGAAGGAACGTTCAAGATCTTCAAGCCCAGGAGCCCCGAACAGCACTGGAGCGAAACTCTGCACTCATGGCGAGCGCTTGTCAAGATGAAAGAGTTTTACACATATTTCGACCATGTCCGAACGGGGCAATAGCAGCGTTCAGGTGGTCTTGGTCCCTTGATCCGACCCACCCGCCGGCTTGTGCGGGATCAGCAGATGCGTACAAGGGGCTGACCCGCCCTTTACCCCACGGCAACATAGAAGGCTGCCCCGACTCCCAATTCAGCAGTCAATCTGCACCCCGGCGCGCTTTCTCCTTGACCCCATTTTTCCAAGCAGATAACGTATACAGAAATGCATTGTCTCGTTGATAATGCGCGATCTTTGACAATCTGACCCAGCGAGGCAATTGCGCCGGTCCCGGGAAGCGCTCCGAAAATGCCGAACCTGCCCAAGCATCCTTGAGCGAAAATGTCCGATCCGCTCGTTGTCCAAGGCCGAGATCTAGTTCCAGCCCAGTTCCAAAACGGGACCGCAGCCAGTCGCGTGCCCGCCGTAACTCCCATGTTATCTAGATTTTGCGTGTAACTCCCGTAAACTCAAAGATCTGGCACATAGTCGAAATTTAGATCGTTTGTTTTCTAGATTTTGCACAGCAAAGGGGGAGGGGGGTACCCGGTACTAAACAGTAAACTTGGTCCCAGTACGGGAAAGGGCAAAGCGGTGCGACACCGGAGCTCACCCGCCAGATGCTTTCCGCTCCTCCATCATCACTCTCCGCAACGCACGATTGATCCGTGTCTGGTAGCCGCGCCCTTGCTTTTTGAACCAGGCCAGAACGTCGGCGTCCAGACGCAGCGTGACCGGCTTCTTGATCGGCTTGTACAATGTCCCGATTTCCGCAATCAGATCGTGCGACCCCTTCACCTGATCGGTCGAAGACTTCGTCCCGGTAATCTTCACACGGGCGATCCGTCGGCCATTCCTAGCTTTTGTCCGTCTTTTCATTTGCAGATCCATGTATATAATCGCCCATACAAATTAGCTAGTACAAAATATTGCACGTGGAAACACTTTTCCGGTTGAAGTCTAATAATCGAAAATCACCCCAGAACCAAGCTGTGATCTAGCCAGGAGGGCATGTCATCGTGCACTCTGCTGCTATGAGTGCTGACGTTGTCGATAGTGGAGAGTCGCGCCTGGCCAACAGCTGGTCACGGTCCCGGACGTATCAGCCACCAGCCAAGTTCTTTCGACTGTCGCAACTTCGCCGCCTGCGCGGATGCGAACAGGTCGCCGCCGTCTGTTACCGCGTGCGCCGAAGTGGCATCGAATTCCTACTGGTTCGAACCAACAGCGGACACTGGACTTTCCCCAAGGGCGGCGCCGAATCGGGGCTGACCCACGCCCAAGCCGCTGCCCTCGAGGCTTTCGAAGAGGCGGGAGTTCATGGCCGGATGGAGGAAGTTTCGTTCGCCCGCTACATTCGCCGCAAGCGCGTTGGGAATTCTGCCGCGAGATCTGCAAAGAAGGAGCTAGCCGTCCAAGCTCATCTTTGTGAGGTCTTGCGGCTCGGCCCACCGCAAGAATCCAATCGAGATCCCACGTGGTTTTCTGCCGAGAAGGCGAAGCGGCGGTTAAGCGAGGACCGCACGCCTGATTACGGGGCCGAGCTCGCTCGCGTGGTCGACCGTGCCGTAACCCGCATCAATCGATTACGCAGCGGAACCAGCACGGCGACCGATGGGCCCCCCAAAAAAGCACTGTAGAAAGTGCGGTTTATTGACAGCGTCCGGAGAACGACGGGCAGAGCCAAAGCTTCAGGAACCGGCTAAGACGGCTCGGTTCAGCGATTCGCAGGCTGTCGCCCTCCCCCGTTCCGATCCTCGCAGGGATTTGACTGGTGGCGGCGGGAGGACTCGAACCTCCGACCTACGGATTATGAGACCGTCGCTCTAACCACCTGAGCTACACCGCCACGGTACAAACTTTTGAGGGAACGGGAGTGGGATAAGCCCTGGGTGTCCGGCTTGATCGAATTTCCCAAATAGACCAGCGACCGAACACAGGTCTTGGGCCCGTTTCTTTGATTCTAAGAGGCGGCGAGAAAGAGTGTCAAACTTGTCGTTTCTCCGCGAGAAGAAGGCGCACCGACTCCTCTATTGCAACTGATCGGCAGAAAATTGACACTGATGGCATGAAAGCCATTGCGGTCATTCCGGCGCGGCTTGCATCTACGCGGCTGCCGCGAAAAATGCTGCGCCACATCGCCGGTCAACCTCTGATTGTCCGCGTGTACGAAGGCGTACGATCCTCGCCGCTGTTGGACGACGTCATCGTTGCCACGGATTCGGACGAGATCATGCAGATCTGCCGTCAACATGGATGGAACGCGCGCATGACCTCGGGGGCACATCGCAGTGGCACGGAACGCGTACGCGAAATTTCAGATTCGATTTCAGCGGATGTCTACCTCAACATTCAAGGAGACGAGCCTCTGACCCGGGCCGAGCACATTGCGGCGCTGCTCGACCTGATGCAGGAGCCGAGTGTTCAAGTCGGAACGTTAAAGACTCCGGCGTCACCCGAAGACATCAGTAATCCCAACGCGGTGAAGGTGGTGACCGATGCGCACGGAAGAGCGCTCTATTTTTCACGCGCCACCATTCCTTTTGACCGTGACGGATCGAGCCCGAAATATTTCAGGCATCTCGGCTTTTACGCCTATCGCAAGGCGGCGCTCGACGGTTTCTGTGCATTGCCCGAGTCGTCACTGGAACGCAGCGAGCGGCTGGAGCAGTTGCGTTTCCTGGAAAACGGGATTCCGATCCACGTCGCGGAAACTCCCTACGATACGGTTGGGGTGGATACCGAGGAAGACCTGCGCAGGGTGGAGGAGATTTTCAGGCAGCGGGAGACGTAGCAAGCTAGGTCTCCACCGAGCTACCATGCGCATTTTCTATTTCCGAGAGGCGGTCGCCGTCTGCAGCTTCGCCCAAGCCTCTGCGGCCGCCACCCGCCGCGAAATCGCGGGGTGCGATTGGAAAAACCATTCCACCCATTTGGCAGGAGCGCGCTCGGCCAGATTCTGGTCAGCGAGCTTGTTCATGGATGAAATGAACGGCTCCACGCTGGCGATGGACCGGAATGCATAGCGGTCAGCCTGACGTTCGTTGTAGCGGGAATACGCATTGAGAGCTGGCAACAAGAAAAACGACAGCACGGTCGAAACCAATACCAGCAACGGTAGATTGGCGAAGTCGGAGACGGTTTCAAACATGTGAGTTCGTTCCACGGCATAGTGGAGCACCCAGTTTGCCGCCCAAAATCCGAGCAGCGTGATCCCCGCCTGCACTGCGATGCTCTTCAGAATATGCCGGTGTACGTGATGTCCCAACTCGTGTGCCAGCACCGCCTCAATCTCGTCGGCGGAGTAATGCTCGAGGAGCGTGTCCGCGAGAATGATCCGCCGGGTGTTGCCGAGTCCAGTTAACGCCGCGTTGGCTTTCTTGCTCTTCTCCGAGAGATTCCACTTGTAGACGCCGCGCACCCGCGTTCCGGCACGCTGACTCAGTCCTACAAGGCGGGACTTGAGTTCTGCATTGTCGAGCGGCTCGAATTTGTAAAAGATAGGGAACAGAACCACCGGAGCGAGTTGCGCCATGAGCACGAACAATCCAAGAAAGGCCGCCCAGGCGATCAGCCACCAATTCTGCGGGAACTCACGAATAATGAAGTAGAGCAGCTCGACCAAAATCGACGCCAGCGCCACGCCGACCAGAAATCCCTTGGTTTCGTCCCACACCCACGCGTGCAGCTTTTGATTGGAGAGATTGTAACGATGCTCCAGCCGAAACCCGTAGAAGTCCAGCCCCAGTCCGAGCAGCTTGCCGATCAGCATGAGCATCACAACATACAGAAACACTGCCAGCGTGTAATGCTCGTAAGCGCCGTGCATGGCGAGGTCGCGCAGCGTGCCGTTCCATCCTGTTCCCAGCAGCACGAGGAGGAGCAGCAGACCGAGGACAAAATCGGCGATACCCAGCCATCTCCGAATACGGTTGTAACGCCGTGCTTCAGGCGAATCTGTCGAATTAGGCAATGTGGCGACTGCGGTGCTCATCTGTAGCTTTGATTATCGTACTCGGTGGGCTCAAATGCGAGACCCAGAAGTGCAGTGAACGGTGGGTGGAATGACTTCTGCTCCCTATCCAGTCTTGACAAATGTCTCAGCTCTGGACAAGATTTCGTTCACCAATTCGGGCGATGCGGCCTCCGCGTATACGCGCAACAGCGGCTCCGTCCCCGAGGCCCGGAACAGTACCCATGCCTCCGCGCCGTTGCCGCCGGTGGGCGCATCGAGAAACAACTTTATCCCGTCAAGGCCCTCTTTCTTTAAGACGGAATAACTGCCCAAACGTTTGGTCCCATCGGATCGCGCTCGCAGGATAGCCTGTTGCTTCACATCCTCGGGGATGTGAAGATCGTGCCGCCCGTAGTAGTGCGGACCGTACTCGCGCTGCAGATCCGCTACCAGTTGGCCCAGCGGCTTACGTTCGTCGGCCATGACATTGGCCAGCAGCAGCGAATTCAGAAGACCGTCGCGCTCCGGCAAGAATCGCGAATAGCCGATCCCGCCCGACTCCTCGCCGCCGATGACAATTTCGCGCTCCATCATCAGGTCAGCGATGTACTTGAATCCGATGGCGCACTCGTTCAGTTTGCGGCCATGCTTTGCCGCAATGCGATCGACCATGCGGGTGCTGTTGAAAGCACGCACCACTTCTCCCGGCCATTTTTTTCTCACCAGCAGCCACTGCAAGAGAACGCAGAAAATCTTGTGAGAATCCACAAAGCTGCCGTCTTCGGCCACGGCGCCGATACGATCCGCGTCGCCGTCGGTCGCAAGTCCGGCATCGCAGCCCTCTTTCACCACGGTCTGCTGCAGCATTGCCACGTGGGGGATGATCGGTTCAGGGTTAATGTCCGGAAACAGCGGGTTCAACTCCTGGCGGATGGCCACGTGCTGAATGCCATGATCGCTGAAAATCCCTGCCAGCACACCGCGTCCGGCACCGTACATCGAATCCACCGCGAACTTATAATTCGCCTTGGTGATGGCCTCGAGGTCGGCGAAGCGGCTGATGGCTTCGAGATACGCTCGCTTCAAGTCAACTTCTTCAACCACAGCTTTTTGACCGCTGGGCATCGCGCCGGCACCCAACTCGTCTTCGATCCCCTTCATGATCGCTGGCGTGCCCGAGCCGCCAAACTTGCCCTTGAACTTCATTCCATTCCAGTTCCATGGGTTATGACTTGATGTGACAACCACGCCGCCAGCGGCGCCGAGTTGCTTTACCGCAAAAGAAATCGCGGGTGTGGGCGTGTAATCATTGGCCAACTTGACTGGGACTCCGGCTCCGGCCAGGACTTCCGCCGCGATCCGGGCAGCGCGCGGCGAGGCAAAACGAGTGTCGTAGCCGACAATTAACCCGCGGCGCGCGTCTTCGTGCTTGAGAACGTAGGCAGCAATCGCGCCCGCCACACGGCGCACGTTTTCAAAAGTGAAATCGTCGGCGATTATGCCTCGCCAACCGTCGGTACCGAATTTGATGGGAACGGTCATTGGTTGTTAGTCGTTGGTCGTTAGTCGCTGGTCGTTGGTCCTTGGTCGTTGGCAGAATATTTCTTCGTCTTACCAGCGACCAACGGCGAACGACTAGCGACTACTTTCCGCTACACCAATTTACGTAGTTTTTTCTCATCCAGATACTTCACAATCTTACCTACATCCTGCGCTTGCTCGCGCGTGGTGATCAACAGCGCGTCATCCGTTTCCACGACGACTAGGTTATTCACTCCTACTGCCGCGACAAATTTGCCCGGTGCGTGAATGTAATTCCCCGCCGCATTCAGCGTGAAGATACCTTCGCCGGAGATCAGGTTACCGTCCGGAGATTGGCCCTTCGCCACGTGGTGTTCGTGCAATGCGGTCCATGATCCCAGATCGTTCCACCCAAAATCGGCGGGCAGGCAGAAGATGTTGGAATTCTGCTCTCCTTTGGACGAGCGCGGTTCAAGCACAGCGTAGTCGATGCTGATGTTTTCGCACTTGGGATACAGCCGGCGAAACGTGCCGGCAAACTTCCGTGTTCCAAATGCCTCCGCGATCTGTTCGAGTATGGGCGCGGTTTTCGGCAGATGCTCGCGTAAGGCATTGGCCAGGGTTCGCGCGCTCCAAAGAAACATGCCGCTATTCCAAAAGTAGTTTCCCGCCGCCACGAATTCGGCTGCGCGCTCGCGATCGGGTTTCTCGGTGAAGCGTCGCACCCGGTACGCCGCCCGGTCCAGCGTCGGGCTGGTTTCGACATAACCGTATCCGGTCTCGGCGCGCGTTGGACGAATTCCCAGCACCACGATGTTCTCGCCCGCAGCGGCAATCTCGATGCCTCTCTCCAAGACCTGGCGATAACGTTTTTCGTCTCCAATGACGTGATCCGAAGGAAACATTCCAATCACCGCCTCTGGATGGCTCCGAAGCAGAATAAAAGCAGCCAAGCCAATAGCCGGGGCAGTATTTCGTCCTGCCGGTTCAGCAATGATCTGCTGCTTGTTAAGCCGCGGAATCTGGCGCGCGATTTCGCGCCGCGAGTCTTCGTTCGTGATAACCCAAAAACGTTCGGCCCCGGTGAGCGGCAGCAGGCGCGAGACGGTTTGCTGGATCATGGTCTGCTTGCCATCAAGTGCCAGCAACTGCTTGGCCCGGCGCTTGCGGCTCAACGGCCAAAACCGGGTGCCACGCCCGCCCGCGAGGATTACGGGATAGAAATTCGAGTTCGTTTTCACCACAGATTCACACGGCCTTTTCTGTTGTCGTTTATGTCCTGCCGTTTATATCTTAGTTGCGGGCTCCGGCAGCGCAATGCCGGGCAATGCCGCTTTCAGAAATTCGACTGCCCACTGTGGCCGCACGTGAAATTCGCCGATGGACGCGGGCACCACGACGGCATCTCCCTTCGCCAGAGTTACGGGTTCGGCGCCATGCGCTTCGATCACGGCGCAGCCCTCGACCGCAACCAGGATTTGAACTGAACTCCTACCCGCCTCGTCTCTGGTTCGGAAATCTCCTGTTCGGAAACCCTGGGGCTCTTTCAATTCGAACATCTCCACCACGAAAAAGGATGAAGCCACCAGCGGCGACCGTCGATTCTTTGTGCCATTTATTGCCGTTGGCGCGGGGCGGATCACTTTTCCTGAAGCCACTTTCTCCTTCAGCACCGCCAGACCTTCTTCCAGTTGCAACTCGCGCGGGCGGCCGTAATCGTATAAACGATACGTTGTGTCCGACTGCTGCTGAGTTTCCACGATGATCGAGCCCGGACCAAGCGTGTGTACAGTTCCTCCTGCAACATAAATCATTTCGCCGGGAAATATGTTGATCCAATTGAGCGACTCCTCCGCGCGCTGCTGGTGAATTGCTCGCTCGAACTGCGCACGCGTAACCCCCGGCTTCAGGCCCAAAGCGATCTGCGCCCCGGACCGGGCGTGCGCCACGTACCAGCACTCGGTCTTGCCGCAGGGTTGACCGGCACGGCGTGCTGCTTCGTCATCGGGATGGACTTGCATCGAAAGCTTTTCATGGGGAAAGAGAAATTTCAATAAGAGCGGAAAGCGGCTGGAATCGCGAGCGGCCTCGCCTACAAGATCCTTACCATATTGCGCGCTCAACTCGGCCAGCGACTTTCCCCGCAAATGCCCATTCGCGACTTTGCAGTTGTCACCCGTCAGCCAAGACTCCCCGATCTTCTCCTCGAAACGATGATTGGGATAAATGGGAGACAAATCAGTCGTGCCCCAAGGACGGGGGTCGAACGCAGGCGACATTAACAGTGGGTAAAGATCATTCATGCGGCAGAAAATAATTAGAGATGCATCTCGCAGGAATCAAACCCAGTAGCGCCGGCATCTTGCCAGCTGTCCCGAGGGCATCTTGCCCCCGGAGGTGCGGGAGAGGACGCCCCCGACAGCCGCCGGCGCCACATCCGGAGCAGCGCGACGTCTCACAGTGCCGCGAGAAACTTCCGCATGCGCTCCAAGCCACGATCCAGTTCCGCCACCGACGTTGCGTAGGAAACGCGAATATGGTCGCGGGTTCCGAAACCCTCGCCGGGAACCGTGGCCACGTGCGCTTCGCGCAATAATTTTCCCGCCAGGTCCGAAGCCGACTTCACCCCGCCACGCCCAAAGAACGCGGACACATTCGGATAGGAATAGAACGCGCCTTCAGGCAGTGTGCACTTCACCCCAGGAATCGAACGCAGCCCATTAACCACGTGATCGCGTAAAGCGATGTACTCCGCCCGCATTTCGGCCACGCATTGTTGCGGGCCTTTCAGCGCCGCTACTGCCGCTTTCTGCACAATCGATGTCGGATTCGACGTGGATTGACTCTGCAACTTCTGCATGGCGCTCACAACCGGCGCGGGCGCCAGCCCATAACCCAACCTCCAGCCCGTCATCGCGTAAGTCTTGGAGAGGGATCCGACGATTACCATACGTTCGCGGAACTCACGCAGCGATCCTACTGAGGATTGTTTGGCGGTGTAGTTCAGGTAGACGTAGCACTCATCGGAAATTACCCAGATGCCGCGCTCGTGCGCCAGACGCACTACCTCCGTCAGATCTTCCGGCGACATCACCGCTCCCGAAGGGTTCGACGGCGAGTTCAAGATGATGAGCTTCGTCCGCGGAGTCACCAGGCGCTCAATCATTTCCGCGGTGACTCGAAAGCCCTTCGCCTCGTCACTTTGCAGCAGCACACAATTTCCTCCGGCGTACCGGACGATGTCTTTGAAGGAAACCCAGTAGGGAACCGGCAGGATGACTTCATCTCCGTGGTCGACCAGAACCTGTACGGCATTGAACAGCGCATGCTTGCCGCCCACCGAGGCAATCACCTCTTCCCGACGGTAATCGGAATCGAAATCAGCGGCGTGGCGATGCACAATGGCGTCGCGCAGTTCAGTCGTGCCGCCCACCGCCGTATACTTTGTGAAGTTGCCCTGAATCGCGGCGATACCGGCGTCCTTGATGTGCTGGGGCGTGGCAAAGTGTGGCTCACCCGCTCCGAAATCCACCACGTCAATGCCCTGCTGGCGCAGTTTGTCGGCCTCGGCCACCACCGCCATTGTTGCGGAGGGCTCGATCCGGTTGATGCGCTCGGTGAGTCTCAACGCGAGAGTCGCTTCTGTAACTGGAGTCATCCTCGTTTCCTCGGCTTCGGTTTTCTGGCATGTGCCAGTTTGATGGCTGGATCTAACTTTTCTTTCAACCGTTGTTCAACCAATTCTGGAACCAGGTCTTTGACCGAGCCACCCAATTGAGCGATCTCCCGCACCAGCCGGGAACTCAGGTAAGAATACTGCTCTGCCGGCATCATGAATACGGTTTCCAGGTCGGGCTGCAATTTGCGGTTCATCAAAGCCATCTGCAATTCGTACTCGTAATCGCTGATGGCGCGAATACCGCGAAGCACGGCACTGGCTTTGACTTTAGCTGCGTAGTCGACCATCAGTCCGTCGAAGGTCTCCACGCGCACGTTCTTGAAGTCCGCAGTCATTGCTTCCAGCATAAGCAACCTCTCGGACAAGCTGAACAGGGGATCCTTGTCCGCATTGCGCAGGATCGCTACCACCAGTTCATCGAAGATCTTGCTGCCCCGCTCGATCAAATCCAAGTGCCCGTTGGTCGGCGGATCGAACGAGCCGGGATACATAGCGATGACTTTTTTCAAGCATCCTCTTTCAACGATCTGGCGGCGAACCAATGTAGGCGCGGGCGTCCACGCCCGTGCGGCGCACATTTGAAATTCTACTTAATCAAAGTTTACTCAGGTAACAGAAGATTCTAAGCGTCGGAGGAAGTGAATGGCAATCATTCTTTGAGCGATATTGGTTGAAGACCTTGTTTACCGACATCGATTGCGACATCATTTCGCGAGTGCCGCTGCGCCGCGGTAAAGGCTTGTCCATTAGTACAGGTAACCGTCTCGCCGGTTACCCGGCCTTCTGATATAGCACAATGGTGGTAGTTCGTAACTTGTCACCGGCCCGCCTGAAAAACTAGGCTGATAGTGATGTCACCAGTCTCTTTGTTGTTCTCCTCTGACGAGGAAACCTCGCGCCGGTTGGTCCAGGCTCTAAGAGAAATCGAGCTTGAGATTGAACCCTGCCCGGACATCTTTACCGCCGTCGAGTGGCTTACCAGTCGAAGTTTTGACGTCATTGTGGCCGATTGGGACAGCGGGCCAGAAGCAGCATTCCTGCTAAAAAATGCACGCGAATTAAAGCTGAATAAGGCAGCTTTCACCGTTGCTCTCAGGAGTGGGACCTCCAACCTTGCGCCTGAAACGGAAGAAGAAAAAGACAGCCCCGATCTGGTGCTGACCAAACCCTTGATCCCCGAGCAGATCAAATATGCCCTGCTGTCTAACGACCGTTTTCTGGGCTGCATGAGAGCTTGGATCGCAAGGGGCGATTTTGCTCAATCCCAGCAAACAACTCCCTCGGTAGCGAATGTAAAAAATATTAATATTGAAGGCCGGCGACCGCAGTTCGAACAGCCCTCCCCCATGCCGCTGGCCGCACGCCCGGTTGAGCCCTCCCCAGCGCCCGGATACACCCAAGGCGAGATTAGCGCGCCACTGCATCTCACGTTTGCGACTTTCGACCGGAGACTGTTCCGGTCCATGAACCAGCGGAATCGCGGCGAGCATGTATCCGGCAAGGTTAAGAGTTATAGCCGCAATAAATTCTTGTGGGGAACTACCCTGACTGTGGCCTTGGTTTCCGTTGGCTGCATCTTTGGCCAGCCCCTGCGGGTTCAGAGCGTATTCGCCAGCGTGGCCACCGTCTATAAGCAAGCCCTGGAAACGAAATCCCGCAAGCCACGGTCACCTGAGAACGCCACAAGCCAGGATTCCGCCACCCTGGCCCAATCTTCCACTTCGCAACCCAAGTATCCGTCATCGAGAGTGCGAGCGGTCCCCGTCCAGCCGACATTACCAGACCAAAATCCGGAACCTCCTGCGGAGACGCTGCAGGCTGATGCTCGCGCGGATCAGTATCGTCTTCCCTCAACTGCACCGCAGGTTCTGATTCCACAAAGCCTACGCCTGCCGCCACCGCAGGCCACCGCCGTTCGAACCGCAAGCCTCAGGCGTTCGCCATCTCTGCTCAGCCAGGTAGAACCAGTGAGCCTGTCTGAAAACCTATCCCAAGCCTTGCTCTTGGATAAAGTGCAACCCAGCTATCCGGAGCAAGCTTTGAAAGCCGGTCTCCAAGGTGCGGTGGTCTTGCAGGCCTGGATTGGCAAAGATGGCCGTATCCGAGAGCTGAAACTGGTGGACGGCTCCCTGCTTCTCGGAAAAGCTGCGGTGAAGGCCGTCAAGCAATGGCGGTACAAACCCTACCTTCGGAACGGCGTAGCCGTCGAAGCCGAGACTTACGTCACAGTGAATTTCAGGCTGCCTTAGGGACCCTCTGGTTAAGTTGCCAATGTAGGCGCGGACGTCCGCCCCCGTGCGGTGTCCCATAAGCGCTAGTTTAATGCAGGCTTCCTTCCGAGTTGCCGGTCACTCGTCCTCGATCAGCGCCAGCGCCAATGTGAATTTGGCATTATCCCTACACTCCCCTCCTCGTTAATTTGCCTATTGTGATTAACTATGGTTAACTATTTAAGATAATCACTAGTTAATCAGCCTGAAGTTGGGCCTCGGGATGTCCGTGGCCTGTGAGGGAAAACGAAATGAGTCTAAACACATGACGCGCCTCCTTCGGCTGGTGCTCATTCTCTCGGTTGTGGTGTCGCTTTCTCCGCCTCAAGCACTGGCACAAGGCGAAACCACGAGTGCCATCGTTGGCCAGGTTCGGGATACAACCAACGCCGTCGTGCCGGACGCCACAGTGACGATTGCCAACCTTGAGACTGGACTGAGGCGTAGCGCCAAGACCGATGACGCGGGCCGGTTCAACTTCCCCCAGCTAAAGCCGGGTACCTACTCGGTCAAAGTGGAGGCGCAGGGCTTCGAACCGCAGCAAAATGGCAATGTCGTCTCGAGCCTGGGCCGGAAGCAAACAGTGGATTTCACACTTAAGGTGGCCCGATCAAATGAGACGGTTGAGGTAAACAGCGAGGCTCCACTCATCAACCCGGCAGATGCCAACACATCCACCACCTTGAACGCGCCGGCCCTGGAGGACCTGCCAAATCCAGGCGGTGATCTCACCTACCCTTTGCAGTTTGCTCCGGGTGCCCTCATCAACACGGCGGGCAGCAGCAATGATTTCGTTGGCGGCACAAACGGGTTCGGCAACGTGGAATTCAACGGCCTGCCTGCCCTCTCAAACGGTTATATCGTTGACGGGCTGGAATCGAACGACCCGCTCACCAACCTCAACAGCGGCCTTTCAACCAACCTCGTGCTGGGGTTGAATTCGATCTCAGAAGTGACCGTCAACACTCTTTCCTATTCCGTGGATCAAGGACGGTACGGAGCATCCCAGGTCAACTACGTCACCAAGTCTGGCTCGAATCAGTTTCATGGGAATCTCTATGAACTATGGAATGGTTCGCTACTGAATGCAGCGGACTACTTTACCAATGCGACGCCGGGGAATCGCAAGCCGGGATCGACCGTGAATCATTTTGGGGGAAGTCTGGGCGGGCCTATTGTCCACGACAAACTCCTCTTTTTCTTCGACAGCGAATGGGTTCGGATCGCACTGCCCATCGTCACGCCGACGACGGTTCCCAGTGCGGCGTTCCAACAATATGTGCTGCAGCAACTTCCTCTGGGTGGAACGGACTCCGTAACCGGATCAGTCTATTCGCCGGCACCGCAACTGGTCCCGTTTTACCAAAAGATGTTTTCACTGTACGGAAACACCAACGGCACGCCTCTCGCGGTGCTCGGGTGTCCTTTCAATTCGGACGACACTCCGGCATCGGGCAGTCCACCGAACGGAAACGGTTGCGCGAACCGCCAAAGCGTTTCGCACTCCAGCGATGACCACGAACAGGTACAAACGGTCCGCCTCGACTACAACATCAACGAGAAAGATACGACTTGGTTTCGTTTTCAGGCTGACACCGGTGTACAAGCTGCCTACACAGATCCCATCAACTCTTTGTTTGATGCGGTCTCTCCTCAGCCTCTGTACTCGTTCGCGGCAGGCTACACTCACGTCTTTTCACAAAATCTGGTGAACTATTTCAATCCAGCGTTTTCCTGGTATGAGAGCTTGTTCGGGCCAAGCGACTTTCAGAAGACACTCTCGGCATTCCCGATTGTTTTGCAGGGCAGCGGTGCAAATGCTCCGTTCACTAAGATTGGAGGGCTCGACAACACCTGGATTCAAGGCAGGCGAGCTTCTCGCTTCTTCATTAATGACAACCTGGCGTGGAGCCGTGGCGCCCACGAACTGAGGTTCGGCACGAATACCCGAATCTTTCGCCTGAATGACTATGATTTCGGTCAGGGCACGGTTGCTACCGTGGCGTACACGACGTTGCCGCAATTCATCTATGGGGTGGCATCGACTGCAACCAAGACTTTTCCACTGACGGCGAATGAACCATTCAACTTCCTCAATCTCGATCTCTATGCCCAGGACACCTGGAGAGTGACTCAGAAGCTTACCTGGACATTCGGTGTGCGCGACACATTCAATTCCGATCCACTAAATCCACATGAGCAAATCGCCCGTCTTCACGGCTCTTTCAGTTCGATCTCGCATGACGTCAATCAGGCGCTGAGCACCGCCATTCAAACTCATCTCGGCAATCTGTTCTCTTCCTCGCCCATCGCAATCCTGCAACCCAGGACAGCGATCGCGTGGCAGTTTGAGCCGAAATCCGTACTTCGAACTGGCTTCGGCATTTTCAGCGATGTTTTTCCGGGCAGTGTTGCCGACCTGATCGGCACCAATCCACCGTACGTCAAGACGTTTCAGGGAGGCTTGCTTGGCAGCGTGGGAGGCACAGCCATTGCGCCCGGAGTGCCAAACAGTGCAGTCGACGCAACCGTGGCTGCAAATCAGAGATTTGGTTTGGGGTTTCCTCAGGGCCAGCTTTCGTGTGCATCTCCACAGGCAAACGCGGCAACTTGTCTTCCCCCAGTCGCGATGACAGCCGTGCCCGATGGCAAACTGCATGCACCGTACTTCATGGAGTGGAGCCTGGGAATTGAACATCAATTTGGAACGACGGCCAGTTTGCAAGCGCAATACGTCGGCACGCGCGCTGTGAACCAACCCTATCTAACCCAAGTGAACGGCTACCAAACGGTGTGCCAAGGCTGTTTTGCGCCATTCCCCTACAAGCAGCCCACTGATCCACGATTCAGCGGCGTGACACAGTTCTCCACTGGCGAGAACAGTCACTACCACGGCCTTCAACTGACCGCCATGAAGCGTGTCGGACACGGCCTGCAAGGACAGGTCAACTACACCTGGAGCCATTGCATGGATACAGTTTCGAACGGAGGATTCCTACAGTTCTCTGCGGGAGGGATTCTTTCCCCTCTGCCGGGAGAGTTGGCCCGTGACTACGGTCCTTGCGACTATGACATCCGGCACAATCTCAATGCGCAGTACGTGTATCAGTTGCCGATCAAAGTTCGGAATCACCTGCTGGGGTCCGCGCTGAACGGCTGGCAGATTTCCGGAACCATGTTTTGGCATAGCGGGGTCCCGTTCTCGGTGTTGAGCACGCCCTATTCAGCGAACGGAAACGGCATTGTGCAGGGCAGTGGACCGCAGTTCGCGAGTGTCATTCCTGGCGTCCCGCTATATGAGCATCATCCCGTCCATGGTGTAACGCAACCGGGCACGATCCAGTGGCTCAATCCGGCTGCCTTTGTATCGGCCGTTGATCCGAGTACAGGACAGTGCTCCGGCGGCGACAATCCGCAGCATTGCCAATTTGGAAACCTCGGACGTAATGCCCTGCGCGGTCCCGATTTCTTCTGGAATGACTTCTATCTCACGAAATGGTTTCCGGTCACCGAGCGAGTGAAGTTCAGGATAGAAGCCCAATTCTTCAATGTTTTCAACCATCCGAACTTTGGGCTTCCAAGCATGGTGCTGGCTGGCATTCCGGGAAAGCCTTCCACGCAGACTGGCTTTGGAGCGCTCACATACGCAACTTCTCCGCCGACTGGCTTGCTGGGCGTCGGTTTGGGTGGCGATAGCAGTCCACGAATGATCGCGTTTCAGGCGCGGTTGGAGTTCTGAGCATTCTCAAGATGAAGGAGCACACTCAGGCAAGGTGGCCCGTGGTTGTCAGTGCGCAAACCCGGACGGTTGTCCGATAGCGCATCTGGTCACTGGACGCATAACGCGCAACTCATACATGTGGCAATCCCGATTTCGTCGTTCATCGGTGCGCAGCGCGGCGTTCTGTACGTGTGGTCGGCTACTCGGAAGCGGCACGTCTAGGAACCGCCGCACTCCACCATCACATGTTGAACGTCGACTTCTAACCCAAACAGCTTAAGTTAGCGCTTATTGTGCGGCGCCCCCGGTGACGCTGCTAATTCGATTCAATTTCCCGCCTACTTTGCCGGCGCCTGCTTTGACAATAGAGTCACCCGTGCGGTGACCTTCTGTCCCTTTTCCATCCCCCCGATGAGAACCAGACCCTCATGCGTCACCAGCAATCCGCGATGGTCCATGGTTGGGTCCGGGGTGTTCTCGTTGACGGTTTCCCATTTCCCCGTGCGCAGGTTGAAGTCAAAAGTCACGGAAGACGGCTCGGAGGGCTTGCCATCGTAGCCGATGCCATTGTAGTCATACGGATTATCGGTTCCACCCGCGAAATAGATCTTCTGGTCTTTCTCCGAACCACCGCCGGCGGTGCGATACCGCGCCGTCCCCGGATGATTGGGCAATTTGGTCCATTGAATCCTGGTCTGATCGTGATGGTCGATCTTTCCCATCCAGCATTCGTCCGAGGCAACATACCTCGGCGCGTCGCCGGACGGATTCTTGCGAGCACCATCCACATAAATAATCGTGTCGCCGACCAGAGCCCCAGCATGGCCGAAGACCGGTGTTCCCGGAATCGGCGTGGCTTGCGCCCACTTGTCTTTCTCCGCGTCGTACACCTGGACGTTACTCACCATGTCCCGGTTCGAGCGGCCGCCGACCAGATAAACGTAGCGGTCGCGATAAACGCCAATCACCGAATCACCCACGGCCACCGGAAGATCAGCCCCACGGAACCAGCGGTCGCTCGCCGGATGGTAAACGCCAACGTCGGGGACAGTCATGCCTTTCTGCACATCCACCACATAGCCCCCGAACAAAAACAGCTCGCCCTGGACGCCGGCGGCCGCAGCACCGATGCGCCCAGCGGTCCCAGGAACAGGATGGATCGCGGACCACTTTCCTTCCTTCGCATCCAGCAAAAAAGCGGTATTCGTGATTGCGTCCGAGGTCTTCTTCGGGCCGATTCCCATGAAAGAAAAAAGCAAAAGCTGTCCCCGGACCTTGACCATGGCGACAGCATTATTAGAAACGGGATCCGGCAACGGATCGACCCCGGAGTCGGCAGCCGCGGGTAACCATCCGCCAAAAAGGAACAACGAGAAAAATGCCAAAAGCTTTTTCATAGCTTCCCAGAGAGCATTTAAAGCGCACCCAGAAAATAACACGCGGCGCGAACCTTGTCAGCGAACATCGTCAGGTTCTCACGCACAATTCTTCAGACACACGCTCAGTCGGACACAATTCCGCATCGGCCCAAATGTGCGCGTGCGGTTAGAATGCCAACGTGAACCTCCTCCCCAATCCACGCACCTTGCCGTGGTATATGCTGGCCGCCTCTCTCCTGGTCTGCTTCGGCCTGTGGCGCTGGGCGGAAACCATTCTTGTCCCCTCCAACACGCATGCCGCCCAAACCAAGGGAATTCCCATCGGGAATAACTCCGACCTCTATCCGCGCTGGCTGGGCGCTCGCGAGTCACTCCTGCACGGCCGGGATCCTTACAGCGCGGAAATGACTCGCGAAATGCAGGTGGGCTTCTACGGGCGGCAACTTGACCCGAAAAATCCCTCCGATCCAAAGGATCAGGTAGCTTTCGCCTATCCGTTGTACGTCATCTTCTTACTCGCACCCACCGTCGCTTTACCGTTTCCAACCGTGCTCAAAATATTCCAGTGGATGGTGTTGTTGAGCTTGGCAGGCAGCGTCCCGCTCTGGATGTCCGCCGTCGGATTCCGAACCAGGCCAGCATTCACGGTTGCAGGGATGCTGCTTGCGGTGAGCAGTTGCCCAGCCATTTCCGAATACCATCTGCAAAACCTGGCGGTGCTGGTTGTTCTCATGCTGGCCGCCGCAGCCGCGGCAGCGGTCCGCGGCTGGCTGACGCTGGCCGGATTTCTGCTGGCACTCAGCACCATCAAGCCACAGCTTTCCGCGCTGTTCATCCTCTTCTTCATGCTGTGGGTGACTGGCAACTGGGAAAAACGCCAACGTCTTTTCTGGAGCTTCGTCGCCAACCTGCTAGCGCTGCTCCTCGCGGCCGAGACAGTTTCGTCCGGCTGGATGGGAAGATTCCTGATCGGAATCCGTGCATACCAGGCCTATGCCGCGGATCCGTCCATCCTGCATGTGCTACTCCCCGCATGGCTGGCAAGCATGGTTGCGGCAGCACTCGTGGGCTTTCTCCTTCTGCATTGCTGGCGCTGGAGAATAGCTCCCGCAGGCACCGAGCAATTTGGGTGGGCCCTGGCGTGGGTAGCCTCGGTAACGCTGGCTGTCATGCCAAAACTAGCCGCCTACAACCAGCCTCTCCTCATACCGGCGGTGCTGGTTCTGCTGGCTCGCCGTGACGCCATCTGGAAAGCGCGCCTCTTCCCCCGTGCTCTGACGAAAGGCGTCCTAATGTGCCTGATGTGGCAGTGGGGAACCGCACTCATCCTCGCGCTCGGTTCACTTCTGGTCCCCCCATCACGGCTTCAAGTAGTAGCGGGGGTACCGGAGTACACTCTGCTCGCCCTGCCCCCAATCACGCTCCTTGCCGTAGTCATGACGAGTGTAGACGCGGGCGTCGTCCTCGCCCGTGCGGCGTCCCCGTAAAATTCATACTTAGCCAGACTTTCGTTTGGAGCTGCGGGCCCTCGAACCCCAGCCGGTTCGCCTATTCCATGAACCCCTGCCGCACTGCATGGATGAAGTCGGTATAAGCCGGAGTGAACCCGGAAGCCCGCATATCCGCCGCAATCTGGCCCCGATGATAAGCCGAATGCGTGATCACGTGCAGCATCACATCTTCCTTCTCGCTGGTAAAGCTTTCACCCTCGGTGTTCTTGTAGGTCACCGGTACCGAGAGATCGGATTCGTTCGCCGGGCTCAGAAACTCCTTCCAAAGCAGGCGAAGCCCCGAGGCTTGCTCCTCGCATTGTTGCAAAGTGAAATCCGGCCACACCGGAAAAGTTTGCCCTAGTCCCTTCATGCGCTCATGCCACAATCGCTCGGCAGACAGAATGTGACTCATAAGCTTCAGCGGACGCAGCGGACAACCAGCCACCCGGATCGAGCCCAGCACTTTCCGATTGGCCCAGTCATCATAAACAAAGAGACGCGAGATGGGAGTGATCATTGTCATGAGATGATTCCGTTTTTCGTGCCCATTCGAGCCGGATACTCTAGGAACCAAATGTAGGCGCGGGCGTCCACGCCCGTGCGGCGCCGGCAGATTGCCGACGCCCCTATTCTACTGTCATTCCGAGGCGCGAAGCGACGAGGAATCCGGCTTTTCGTCGGCCACGCGAAGAACCAGATCCGGATACCGATAGAACAACTTCCCGCGAAAGTTCGGGTTCATAATCTGAAGCCCTAATCTTCTAAACTCTCAGGGGGATTGTATGACCAGAATGCGGACCAGAGCCCTTTCCGTCTTACTGGCAAGCCTAGCGGCCCTGTTGTTAGCGGGATGCCCTCCGCACGAGAGCATTGCCAAGATCAACCAGGATCCAGCCCGATTCGCCGGCAAAGACATCTCCATCGCCGGACGCGTCACCGATTCCTTTGGAGCGCTGGGAGCAGGAGTTTTTCAAATCGACGATGGCACCGGAACCATGTGGGTCTTCAGCAAAAGATACGGCGTCCCCGGCAACGGCGCCAAACTGGCGGTCACCGGACGCATCCAGCAAGGGTTCGCCTTCGGCGGCCGCAATTTCGCCACCATCCTGCGCGAGACCGAGCGCCGCCACTGACCAACTCGGCAACTTGGAAAAGCGCACGCCCTGAGTTCTGTTTTGACCTTTTTAGCCGCGAAGCGGCGTAAGAATGCAGTTGCGGAAACAGACAAGCCCCAGCGGGGCGAAAGACCGGTTCTCACGCACACACTTCAGCGCTGGGAAAAGTGGGAACCGCGACTAAGTCCCGGAAGGACGACTGAAACAGTCTGCTCCTCACCGCTTCCGGAACACCTCAAAAATCAAATTAAACAGTTGCACCAGCGTAATCCCGATGGTCACATAAACCGCAATTTCCAGCCGCCTGCCCACCTCTCTGGTGCCCACGAGCATCTCGATCACTTCCTTGGTGCTCTCGTGCAAGGTGTCCGCTAGTTGCTCGAAGTGCTGAGTCGAGCCCCGCAATTTTTCCAGCACATGCGAGGTCGCCGAAAGCGCCGCCGCCATCTGTTCGCCATTGCGAATGTCGAGTTCGGTCTTACACGCCGACCACCACGGACTCCCCGGAGGGTTGTCGTACATCCGCTCTCGAATCTCTTCATAGGAGCGGCTGCGCAGCAGTTGGACCAGCGCATGGACCTTATCCGACTCCGCCGCCGCCGTTTCCTCGATACTTACCGCCATAACTCGCGAGTGTACCAGCCCTCCCCCCACCCGCTGAGATACCCGAAGGACAACTCCATCCGTGACCCTACAACATAGCCCGCCAAGGTTACCCACCCCGCATGGCTGAAAAAGTGGGCCGTGATCTCATTGAATAGCCGCGAAGCGGCGCAAGAATGCAGCCCACGCGCAAGCCGTGGGTAGGAAGTGAGAAACCGCCCAGCCCCAGCGGGGCGAAAGATTAGTTGCGGCACAGTCTCGTCCTCGCCCTTCCCTTGCCCCGTACTTTAATCAACATCCCAAGAAGACTCGATGGCCGCGAACCCCATCAATCGTGCCCGTCAGCATTCGACGACGGACACTAAGCCAAGCTTCTACTCGCGGGTTCACGCAGAGCAGGCAACCTGGCAGCCCGGCCCAGCAATCTAATACGCGCTCCTGAAACTGAACTCGGGATAAAGGAAAAACTCCTGGGAAGAAGATGAAGACGAAGGCAAGGTCTCACTTGGCCTTGATTTCGACAAACTGGTAGCGAGTCGCGAGAGGCCACTGGCGGCACAGCCAGAGGTACCAACCGCAGAGTCGTATTTCAAACTCATCCCCGGCATTCCACTTTAAACCAGCTCGATTCGGCCTCTGAGATCAAGTAGGAGAAACAACGTGACCAACAAACTAGTTCGCATCGTGTGGGCAGCCGTCATCCTGACCGTGCTGCCAGTGGCGCAAGCCCAGATTTTCACCATTGTGGCTACTTTTCGAGGTGGGCAGGAAGGCGAACCGGATCCCGGAATGCCTCCCCTGGCCCACGACCAGGCCGGCAACCTCTATGGCGCGAGCCCCTCGGGCGGCGGCTCGCAATGTTATTACAGCACCGGCTGCGGCACGATTTACAAGCTGGACCCAACCGGCAAGGTAACAACGCTATATCGTTTCTCAGGCCCTCCGGACGGGTCATACCCGGAGGCCGTGATTCGGGACTCAGAAGGCAACCTCTATGGAACGACTCGATACGGTGGCACCGCACAGTGCTCTTACGGAATTGAACCTGGCTGCGGAACCGTCTTCAAAGTGGATGCGGCTGGTAAAGAGACCGTGCTGCACAGCTTTGGAGGGCCGCCCGACGGGCAAAATCCTTTTGCCGGACTAGTCCGGGACGCGAAAGGAAATCTCTATGGCACCACTTACCTGGGCGGAAAAGGATCCTGTAACAGCACTGGTTGCGGGACGGTCTTCAAGATTGATCCCGCCGGCAAGGAAACCGTGCTCTACCGTTTCGGCAACGGTGCGGACGGCGGACTTCCCTTAGGCAACTTGCTTCTGGTCGGCGGTGTTCTCTATGGCACCACCGCATCGGGCGGCACTGGATCATGCACGAATTCCGTCTTCGTCGGATGTGGCACGGTCTTCAACCTAAAAGGCCGCAAAGAAACCGTCCTTTACCGCTTTACCGGTCCACCCGACGGAGCCTGGCCTATCGCTAACGTAGTTCGTGATCGTAAGGGCAACCTCTATGGCACGGCCTCGGGCGGAGGCGATACCATCAACTGCCCCCTCGGCCCCTATGGCTGCGGTACCGTGTTCAAGCTGGACCTGGCTAGAAAAGAAACCATTCTGTACACCTTCAACGGTCAGAATGACGGCTATACCATCGAAGGCTTGGTTATCGACGCGCAAGGCAACCTCTATGGCACCGCCGAGGGCCCCTTCGACTACAACAGCTCGGCCACAACTGTCTTCAAAGTTGATACTTCCGGACAATTCACCGTCCTGCACTCCTTCGGCACCGAATCAGGGTACGCCCCGGGAGACCTGATCATCGACCACCAGGGCAACCTCTACGGCACGGCTGTCCCGATGGTGTTCAAACTCACTCCATGAGATTCAACTTCGACCAACTCGGGATCCGTATCAGGATATGGCTTGAAGCCGCGAAGCGGCGTAAGAATGCAGCCCACGGCGTAAGCCGTGGGGAAAAGCGGGAAACAGACAAAGCCCCAGCAGGGCGAAAGAGCAGTTCTCACTCGCACACTTTCAGCGCTGTGATAAGCGCCCTTGGGCTTAGGACCACTGCTCTTGCTGAATTGCAGGATCAGGGCCTTTTGGCAACATTTAGGAGAACGAACGTGACCACTAAAACAACAGCCACTCTGTGGGCAACCATGATCTTCGCCACGCTATCCGTATCGCAAGCCCAGACTTTCACCATGCTCCACTCCTTCACCGGTACCGACGGAGCCAATCCCCAATCAACTTTGATTCGGGACGCCGCAGGCAACCTTTACGGCACCACCTACTACGACACATCCGGCTACGGAACTGTGTTCAAGATGGATAAAACCCACAAGGTAACCGTGCTTTACAATTTCCCCGGCCCACCCGACGCAGCCAACCCCTCCGGACCTTTGCTCATGGATAAGTCCGGCAACCTCTACGGAACTACCGTCTGGGGCGGCGCGTGGAACCTGGGGACTGTGTTCCAACTTAGTTCAACTGGCGCGGAAACCGTGCTCCACAGCTTTGCCGGGATAACCGACGGAGTCAATCCCGGGGGCGGCGTGATCAGCGACCCGGCTGGCAATTTGTACGGCACCACCGAAGGCGGCAGCAACGGAGCTGGATGCGACTACTACGGCTGCGGAATCGTCTTCGAACTGGATACGACTGGTCACGAGATCATTCTCCACACCTTCAACGGAGAAGGCGACGGCGCCATTCCATGGGCAGGCTTGCTCCGCGACTCCGCAGGAAACCTCTACGGCACCACGGTTGAAGGCGGCGCCTCCGGACTGGGAACCGTGTTCAAGCTGGACTCCGCTGGCACCCTCACACTCCTGCACAGTTTCGCCGGAACCGACGGAGCCTATCCCTACGCAGGCGTCATCCGCGATACAAAGGGCATCCTTTATGGCACCACTTACGAAGGTGGCAGCTCCCACGTCGGAACCGCGTTCAAGTTGAACAAGGCCGGCAAGCTCACCGTACTACACAACTTCAAGGGCAACACCGACGGAGCTTATCCGCCCGCGGCGCTGGTCCGCGATTCCGCGGGCAATCTGTACGGCACCACCGCCCAAGGCGGCTCTTCCTCGAACTTCGGAACCGTGTTCATGCTGGATAGCGCCGGCAAAGCCACGGTACTGCACAGCTTCACTACACCCAGGCAAGGCATGTTGCCGGAAGCAGGTTTGCTCCTCGACAAAACCGGAAACCTCTACGGCACCACATACTACGGTGGTCCGCGCAATTCCAACGACGGAACCGTATTCAAGCTCACTCCGTGAGCGCGATAGGCTTAAACAGGGGCGGGACCTTGCCCCCCCGACGACCGGGTAATGGAGGACGGGCGTCCTCGCCCGTCCCAGCCACAAGCCGCCAACATGTGGCGCGGGGTGCCCCCGCCCGCGAATCGTTCCCAACAACGTTGTGGTGAGCCCTGGTTGTCAGAATCAAGTCCGCGAAGTTATCAGAAGTACCGGACAGGCGTGTCCGCGCCACACGGACCCACTTCTTGAAGAAGGCGGAGGTCATTTCATTCAACCTCCGCCCTGCCATTCGCGGAATTACTTGGGTTGATCAGTCCCGAAACCGCGATACGGATAGCGACCCCCAAATCTGCCTCGAACTGTGCCGGTCCTGTCGTTAGTCGAAGAACTATCTTCAGCCATCGTTCCTGGGTACTGCGTGACTAGTGCGGAGCTACTTTGAGCCGTGGCGGCTGCACCCTCAACGCGCTCCCCGCAGTTCCCACCGTTGTCGTGGTTGCCGTCGCATGGGGTCAGCAGGAAAGCATGCCCACATTGGTCGTCAAAGAGGCAACCACGGGGCACTCCGACTCCGGCAATCTCTCCGCGATCATTGACCGCGAAGGCCCGTGTGAGGTACAAAGCAGAATTGGGGGGAATGCGCGTGTTCAAATCGATGATCTGACCGTCCTGCCATAGAACGGCGTGTAGAACGGAATAGTCACACGCCAGCGATACGCCTACGATTTGACCCGTTGAATTAATGGCATGGGCAAAGCTGCACGTGTCGCCTACCACGGTTCCGAGGTCCGTCATCACGTCACTCTTCCACAGAAAAGCGTGGAATACTTGACCGCAGGGTCCTGGCACATCGGCCAAACCGACAACCTCCGCGGCATCATTGATTGCGAATGCTTGCCCGCAATCTCCTCCTAGGGTGCCGAGGTCCCGCATTGGTCCAGGCATAGTCCAAAGAAACGGATGGTGAATCAGGTCTCCGGCCAGTGTGGATACGCCAGTGACCTGACCGTGGTTGTTGAGTGCGCCCTGGTAATCCGCAGGCTCTGACCCCGCCAAAGTGCCTCCCAAGCTGCCGAGGTCAGTCATTCCTTTTCCTTCCTCCCAAAGGAACGGGTGAGTCGTAGGCAACCCGGTAACAGGATTCGGGGTCGAGTCTGTATAGGCGAATCCAGCTACCTGCCCCTGATCGTTAACAAAGTCACCCCACGCATCGTTACCGGTGCCGAGCAGGCCCAGATCCTGCATCCCGTTGTGCTTATCCCACAAAAAAGCCCGCGTTTGCGTTCCGTTGGAGGAACCAAAAAGCTGGAAGTCATAAATCGAGAAGGGGTCGGGGATCCCGTTCAGCGCGAATCCAACCACTTGGCCCCGCGTATTGATGCCGGCCCCCGCGCTGACGCTTCCCCCAGGAAGAGTTCCCAGGTCCTGGATCACGCCGTCTTTCCAACGGACAGCACGCAATTCATTGAGACCCAGCACGGGATCAATGACGCCGTTCTCCGAGTGTCCGCTGATCTCTCCATTGGCATTGATCGAGGTGGCGACGCTACAGTTGTTGGCTCCTGCAAGACTGCCCAGGTCGGTCATGACACCGTTCTGCCATTCGAGCCCATGATTGACGAAGGGAACGATGCCATCGAATCCTCCACAAATGACGGGGTTGTTGTTAGTTGTGGTGGGAATGGATGTCCCCGCGCCGCCGACCGTCGCCCCCCTTCTGTTTACTTGGTGGGGACTCCCAATTCCGGGCGTGGGGTTAACGTAACTCTCGGGACCGCCGAAGGTACCGATGTCAACAAGTTTGTAATGATGGTGTTCTTTCTTGTGTTGCTGCGCGGCCAGCGAAACTGGGATAGCCAGCGCACCGAGTAACGCGATTGCCGAAATCAGTTTTCCGGATTTCATAAACACTCCTCCTTCAAAGTTTGCGGTAGCGTCGGCTCGGCGTTGGGGCCGGGGTGGGAAGGGCCGGCGGCGACTTCGCGGACGCCACTCTGCACCGCTTGGCCTCCGCAAGTCAATGGCGCGCACCTGACATCGCAGGACATAATCCTGACATCGTGCAAGCAGCCTGTCCTCAATAGCTTGGAAGCCCGTGAATTTTGTAGAGCAGCCCTCACAATCCAGTGTTAGACTTTCGCGGATCGACGCAAGCCACGCCCTGTAGAAACGTAGCTTGCTACGTCTCAGGCGGCTGACCAACCCCGCGACTCGAGATTGCGCGAATCAGCACCCTGTTGACCTGGAGTAAGGCGCGATGGCAATTCCCGCCGAATCCGAATCGTGCGTGCGTTTTGGCGAGTTCAAGCTCGACCTGCGCACCCGCGAACTCCGCTCCAACGGGCACAGGTCCTACCTGCAGGAGCAGCCTTTTCACGTCCTCGCCGTGTTGCTCGATCGCCCCGGCCAATTGATTACCCGCGACGAACTGATGAAACAGTTGTGGCCGTCTGACACTTTTGTCGATTTCGACCAGAGCCTGAATAAAGCGGTGAACCGCCTGCGTGAAGCCCTGGACGATCACGCCGAACAACCCCGCTTCATCGAAACCGTGCCCCGCCGCGGCTATCGATTCATCAGCCCGGTTGCGCACGACCATGACAATGTGGCGACGGGCGTCTCGCCTGTCCAGGCAATTCCCATAGCGTCTCGTGAACCCTCGGAAGAGGACGCTCCCCACATCGAGAATCAGCGTGCTCGCCAATGGAAGCTTCTCGTTCCGGCTGCAGTGCTGCTGGGTGCAGCGCTGGTGGGCGGCGGTCTGTACTGGCGCTCGCGGACGGCGCACAGACCCGCTGGGAAAGAAACCATCGTCTTAGCCGATTTCGTCAATAACACGAGTGACCCGGTGTTTGAGGACGCGCTTAGACAGGCTCTGTTGGCCAGTCTGGATCAATCCCCATTCCTCAGCATTCTTTCCGACGACAAGGTACGTGAGCAACTCGGATACATAGGCAGGCCTGCTACTGACCGACTCACCGAGCCGGTGGCGCGTGAGGTTTGCCAGCGAGCCGGCAGCATGGTCGTGCTGGTCGGATCAATCTCCAGCTTGGGCACTCATTATGCGCTGGGTCTAAACGCGGTGAACTGCCAGACGGGCGAGTCGGTGTCCCGGCAGGAGGCAGAGGTCGAAAGCCGGGAGAAGATACTGCGGTCGCTCGATCGCATCTCCACGAAAACCCGCGAGATGCTTGGAGAATCACTCAGCTCCATCCAGAAGTACGACGTTCCACTTGACCAGGCGACAACCTCTTCGCTCGAGGCACTGCGATTTTTTCGGCTCGCACAAGAAGCGGAGGACACCGAGGGAAGCGCGGCAGCTATTGCATTTTACAAGCAGGCCATCGCGCTGGATCCAAATTTCTCAGAAGGGTACGAAGGCTTAGGTGTGAATTACGCGAATTTCGGCCAGTCCGATCTTGCCGCGACATACCTGAAGCGGGCGGTCGAACTGAGCAATCGCATTAGCGAGCGAGAGAAGTTTGAGACTTTTGCCGCTTACTATTCGCTTGGCACGCGGGAACTGGATAAGGCCATCGAGGCATATCAACTGTGGGAAAAGACATATCCGGACGATCGGTTGGCTCCCGGGAATCTCGCCGATGGCTATTTGAAGGTCGGTCAATACGAGCGGTGCGCTGCCGCAAGTCGCAGAGCGATCAAGATGGACCCAATTCAGTCGGTTGCGTACGAGAACCTTGCGTTCTGCCTGATCAACCTCGATCAAATGCAGGAAGCAAGAAAGGCCCTTGACGATGCGCTCTCGCGGAAACTCGACGACGCTTGGATTCGGCTGCCTTTATACAATCGGGCTTTCTTGCAGAGTGACGAGTCGGAAATGCGAAAGCAGCTTGCCTGGGCGGCTGGTCGTCCGGGCGAGGAAGAAGCGATGTTCCTCTCCGATCAGGCGGACACCGAGGCCTTTCACGGACGGCTCAGTAAATCCCGGGAATACTCCCGCCGCGCGGTTGACTCTGAGCTGCGGGCAGACTCGAAAGAAGGCGCTTCTTCGCATCAGGCATACGCAGCCTTGTGGCAGGCGGAGTTCGGGAATCTTGTTCAGGCCCGAAAGGATGCTGCGAGGGCGCTGGCTTTATCGCCTGGTCGAGATGGAAAGATAGTAATCGCGATGGCCCTGGCCCGGATCGGAGATTTCTCCCGTGCCAACGCACTGGCGGATGAGTTGCAGAAGACACACCCGCGGGACACATTGGTGCAGTTTTACTCTCTGCCTTCGATCCGGGCAGCCGTAGAACTCAGTCGCGGCAATGCCGCCAAAGCAGAAGATTTTACCGAGCGCGCCCGGCCATACGAACTGGCCGCGCCAAGCACTCCGCCAACCGATCTGAGAGCGCTCTACCCGAGCTATGTCCGGGGCCAGGCTTACTTGGCAATGCACCGTGGGAACGATGCGGCGGTGGAGTTCCAGAGAATACTCGATCACCGCGGGCTGAACGGCAACTCTCCCCTTGGCGCTTTAGCTCACCTGCAAATCGGTCGAGCCTACGCAATGTCCGGCGACCCGGCGAAGGCCCGCGCTGCCTACCAGGATTTCTTCGCACTGTGGAAAGACGCCGACCCCGACATTCCTATCCTCAAGCAAGCCAAAGCTGAGTACGCGAAACTGCAGTGAGCGGCTTTGAGTTGCAAAACTGAGCTTTTGTCACAAGTTCCAAGGACCAATGGACGCCAAGCGTCCCCCTCCAATCTCAGACTCGGCGTTCTCCGCGAGCCCTTCGCGCACTCTGCGATTTGAGATTTCCTCCCCACCATCTACAATCTCAACTCGCATGGACACCACCCGCATCGCCGAACTACTGCAACCCTTCCTCACTGTCCCCGACCCCGCTCCTAAGCCTTGTCATTCCGAGCGGAGCGAGGAATCTGCAGTTCTCACTCCAGATCAACTAAACTATATATCGATATACATCGATCTCCTCCTCCGCTGGAACGCCCGCATCAACCTCACCGCCATCCGCCACCCGGAAGAAATCGTGACTCGCCACTTCGGCGAATCCCTGTTAGCCGCCCGCCACCTCTTCCCGGCACCGGTCTTCCCGGCAAAGACCACGTGGGGACAGCCGTCGCCGGCTGTCCAAGCCGAGCGCAGCTCGGCAACGGCCCACGTGATCGACGTCGGCGCCGGCGCAGGCTTCCCTGGTCTCCCAATCAAAATCTGGGCACCCGACATCAACCTCACCCTGATCGAATCCAACCACAAGAAAGCAACCTTCTTGCGCGAGGTAACCCGAACCCTAACATTGATGAACATCAATGTATTCCCCGGACGCGCCCAAGACTACCCAAACCCTCCCGCCGAGGTAGTAACCCTCCGCGCAGTCGAGCGCTTCGACGCCACCCTCCTGATCGCCGCCCGCCTGGTCGCCCCCGGTGGCCGCCTTGCCCTCCTGATAAGCGAAGCCCAACTCGCTCGTACCCACAACCTTACCCCCGAGTTCGCGTGGCCCCACCCGGTCAACATCCCCCTCTCTTCAACCCGCCGCCTAGTCATCGGAGTCCGGAATCCTGAACAGCACGCATCAGGTTAGACAGCAGAGCGGGCATCAAGAAAGTAACAAGTGGGAAAGAGTAACGGGTGAGCAGTCTGAATCAGTTCGTGCTCAGCACTAACAGTGCAGGACATGCCAGCCGAAGTGGGAAATGGCCGACAACTTTGCGATGGAGTCAGCGCCCCCAAGCACGAACTCCAAATGAAAATCAACGAAGTGTTCCACGTGGAACACCTCCTCGTCCGTGTCCGGGAACTCTTTGGGGCAGAACCCCACTTGGGGAGTGTTCCACGTGGAACACTCAAGCCACATTTCCCCAAACGTTCCACGTGGAACATTTCTGTGGAAAGATGGCTCGCCTGCCTCTGTAACTCACTATCGCTCCAACAGAATGCCCTCGTGAGTTGGTTGCACCGAAATCGGTCATTGCAAATGCACCACGACTCGGGCTATTCTGCAGAGCGTCTCTCCGATTCTCCGAAAACTAAATGGGACGCGTCATCGCGGTTGCCAACCAGAAGGGCGGCGTAGGTAAGACTACGACTGCCATCAATCTGGCCTCGTCCATTGCCGCAGCAGAGGTGGACACGCTTCTGGTCGATTGCGATCCGCAATCGAACGCCACGAGCGGACTTGGCCTAGTCAAAGATCCCGAACGAATCAGCACATATCATCTATTGATGGGCGAGGCGAGTGCATCTGATGCCTTGCAGAAAACTGAGCTCGATCAGCTGTGGATCATCCCCGCACACAAGAACCTGCTGGGAGCGAATCTTGAGTTGGTGGATGGAGAGCGCAGGGAGTTTCGCCTGCGGGATGCGCTGGCACTTGTGCGGGAGCGCTTCCAGTACATCGTATTGGACTGTCCGCCGGCGCTTGATCTGCTGACTCTCAATGCGTTGGTCGCTGCGGACGCGGTTCTTATTCCCATGCAGGCGGAGTACTTCGCTCTCGAAGGCGTCTCAGAGTTGCTCGACACCATTGAACGTATCCGCGCATCGTTTAATCCCGAGCTCACGATCGAAGGTGTGGTGCTGACCATGTTCGATGACCGCACCAACCTGGCTCAGCAAGTAACCGCGGAGCTGAATCGATACTTTGGCGAGAAGCTGTGCAAGACCACGATCCCGCGCAACGTCCGGTTGGCGGAGGCTCCGAGTCACGGCAAGCCCGCGCTGCTCTACGACGTGCGCTCGCGCGGGGCGGAGAGCTACATTCAGCTCGCCAAGGAAATCATCGCGCACAGCATGCCGGTGGAGGAGATGCCTGCGCCCGCCGAGCTTCCTACAGGTGAGGAGAAGCAGGTGGTGAATGCTCCGCGGTGGAAGCGATGGATCAAGGAGCGGAATAAATTGACGACCATCAATATATTAGATCGATGAACATCGATATATTGGCGGAGTGAAACACGAGGTCCCTCGACTCCGCTCGGGATGACAGGGGATAGGGGATGAACACAAAATGACGACTACGGCGATGACCAGCACGGAGAAAGTTGCGGACAAGGTGATTGAGAAGCGGCGGGCGCTGGGGCGGGGGCTCGATTCGTTGCTGCCTTCGGGGCCGCGCATGGTGGACGCGGGCAACGCGGGCGGGGCGCCCGCGCCACACAGTACTGTTTTGCCTGAGGTTCAGGCTCAGGCGGCGCGGGGCGATTCCGTGGTGGAGATTCCGCTTGAGCTGATTGATGAGAATCCTTATCAGACGCGGTATTTTGCCCCAGGGGAGCATGTATCCGACGACCTGGTCGCGACCACTCTCCACGAATTGGCGGACTCGATTCGCGCTAATGGGGTGATCCAGCCGGTCTCGGTTCGGCCGGGGGCGGAGGGACGCTATCTTCTGATTCTGGGCGAACGGCGCTGCCGGGCTTCGAAGATCGCGGGTAAGACGACGATTCCTGCGATTGTGCGCAAAGTCTCCGACCAGCAGGCGGCGGAGATGACGGTGGTCGAGAACCTGCAACGGCAGGATCTGAATTGCATGGAGCAGGCGGCCGCGTTCTCCAAGTTGAGCCAGGATTTCAAACTGACGCAAGAGCAGATTGGGCAGCGGGTGGGGATTTCGCGGGAATCGGTTTCGAACTACATGCGGCTGCTGCGGCTGCCGGGCACGGTGACGCAATATCTGCAGGAGGGGCGGCTGGGGTTCAGCGAGGCGCGGGTGCTGCTGACGTTGCTCGATCCGAACATGATTCCGAAGATTGCCGATGAAGCGGTGCGCAAGCATTTGTCGGTGGAGCAACTCGAAGACCTGGTATTCAACACCAACGTGCCGTTGCAGAATGAGAAGCAGCCGGGAACGGCGCGCTGGGTGGATCCGAATGTGAGGCATGTGCAGACGGAGTTGGAACGAACGCTGGGAGTACGAGTGCGGATTCGCGATCGCAAGGGAAAAGGGAAAATCGAGATCGAGTATGCGACGTTGGAGGATTTTGATCGAGTGGTGGGGATGTTGAAGGGCGGTCGTTAGTCGTTGGTCGTTCGTCTTTGGTTGTTGATCGTCTGGTCATGGTCACGGCGGCTTTTGGCCGCCTTTTTTTTTTGCGGGAGCGCAGATTGTGGAATTCAGATTGGCAAGAATCTGGGTAGTAAACTGTGGGACCGTGAACTCAGATTAGCAAGTTGATCGAGTATTCATGCGTCGCTCTGTGGCGACTTCTCGAGGGGAAGTGGGAGATGTTCGTGACGGGGGAGCAAAAGGTGCTGTAATCGGTGGCCATGCAGCTTATGAATGGAGAGGAAGTCGCGCTGGATGAGGATGGTCAGAAGCTGCGGGTGAAGCGCGTGGGGCGCGGGGGGTTGCGGATGGTGCAATTCAAATTGAATGGACGGATGTTTGAGGCCATCGAGCAGAATCGGGTGAAGCCGAGCCGGTGGGGACAACTGGCGCGCGAAAAACATCGGGTGGTGCAGTTCCGGGAGGTGGCGACGCATAAATATGTGGCCGTGGCGGTGGATGGTGAGATTACGGAGTATGGGCGATGAGGGTTCCGCCACGCTGGAAATTTTCGTGCGGGTGGCGGGGAAAGTGGTTTCGAGGTTCTGATTCTCGATTCTCTGTGCTATGGCCGCTCGCCATTGGTGTTGATGCTTATCCAAAAAATTAGCCCAGATAGTGGAACGCCATTATGATAGGGTGCATCGAGGCAGCCGATGTTTGTCACCAGACTTATCTTGAAAAACTGGCGGAATTTCCGCTCGGTCGACGTGGAACTGGGTCTCAGAGTCTTCGTCGCGGGACCGAACGCCTCCGGCAAATCTAACCTGCTCGATGTCTTCACCTTCCTCAAAGACGTTGCGAAGCCTAGCGGTGGTCTGCAGAACGCGGTTACTGAGCGGGGGGGGATTTCGAAGCTGCGGTGTCTCGCTGCGAGAAAATACCCGGATGTTGAGATCGAAGTTCATCTCGCTGACAATGGAAACGAGTGGTCTTATGCGATCGGCATCAAACAAGAGGCTCGCGGTTACCGTCAGCCCATCTTAGCCTATGAGAGGGTCACAAAAAAGGGCCGGCCTCTGTTGGAACGACCTGACGAATTCGATCTAAAAGACCCCCTACGTCTTACTCAAACCCATCTCGAACAGATAAATGCGAACGCTGAATTCAGGGATTTGGGGCGGTTTTTTGATTCGGTCAGCTACCTCCATTTGGTGCCCCAACTTCTGCGGCACCCCGAGGCCTTCTCTGGACCGGGTATCCCGGGCGATCCGTACGGTCGAGGGTTTCTTGAGAGGGTGGCCAGAACTTCGGAGGGCACGCGAAAGACTCGGCTAAGGAAGATCGAGGCGGCTCTACGAATAGCGGTCCCACAGTTGAAAGAACTCACCGATGTCAAAGATGACACTGGTATTCCCCACTTGGAGGTGGTGTACCAGCACTGGCGTCCGCAAGGGGCAAAACAAAGAGAGGACCAATTCTCGGACGGTACTCTGCGGCTCATCGGGCTCCTGTGGTCCCTGCTCGAGGGTGACTCGATGCTGCTATTGGAGGAGCCGGAGCTTTCTCTCAATTCCGGGATCGTTCGGAAATTACCAGCGTTAATGTACAGAATCCAGAGGCAGAAAAAACGCCAGATTATGATCAGTACCCATAGCTCCGATCTGCTTTCTGACGCGGGGATCGGGGGCGAGGAAGTACTGCTGCTGACGCCCAGCGAAGAGGGCACGAAAGTGGAACTAGCCTCCTCGATTACGGAGATAAGAGAGTTGTTAGAGGGTGGTCTAACGGTCGCTGACGCGGCGCTGCCGCGTACAGTACCGAGCAATATTCTTCAGTTGGACCTTTTTGAATGACTACTCCAATTCCCCTAAATTTGGCGTTTGAAGACGCGCTAACCGAGTCGCTGGCGCTTAAAATCCTTAAGACAATTCCAACCGGATACGCCACCCAGACGATTTACAACCGCGGTGGCTACGGATATCTTAGGCGCACAATAAATGGCTTCAATAACGCCGCGAAGGGAACACCGTTCTTGGTGGGAACTGATCTAGATAGGTACGAGTGTCCCTCGGCTTTGATCAACGATTGGCTCACACATCCAAAACACCACAATCTGTTGATCCGAGTTGCGGTCAAAGAAGCAGAGGCTTGGGTACTCGCTGATCGAGATAGCTTCGCAAATTTTCTCGGTATCAGTGTCGTGAGGGTACCTGGCGACGTCGAAGCTTTGCCCAATCCCAAGGCGGCACTAATTCAATTGGCACGCAGGGCTCGAAAGAAACAAGTGCGCGATGATATTTGTCCACCGCCCAACAGCACGAGTAAAGTCGGGCCCAACTACAACGCCCGGCTCGGCGGCTTTGTCAGCGAAAGTTGGAATCCAGTGGTTGCGAGATTGAATTCCCGAAGCCTCGATAGGGCAATGAATCGCCTCGTCGCGTTTCGCCCACAATGGGCTGTTCCTGCCTGAATTTCTCACCGAGATCGGGCCGGTGCTATCGCTTTGCACTCTTGGGGCAATTGCGGAGGCCAAGGGGCCTGCGCCCACCACGCTGAAGAATGGAGGCTTGCCGTCCTCAGTTTCTTCGCGGGCCTGTTTAAGTTCCGAGATCGCGGTGGCGAGATCGATTTCGCGCGTGGTGCAGCTCCCTTCGGGGGAAGCGGGATCGTCCGAGATTATAGCGCATGGCTTGGTGGCGCAATTTATGCGGCGCTGAAAGTGTGGGTGTGCGAGTTTTTGTGGCTCCCGTGCGGGGCTTGAATCTTGTTTCGTCTTACCCAGGGCTTACGCCCTGGGCTATTATCTGCCGCCCCTCCGGGGCTGATTCTTGCTGGTTTCATTCCGCTGAAGCCGTCCGTGGAGAACTGCTTCTTGCCTTGAATCAGCTTCTTGAAAGATCGAAGAATGGAGACTTGCCATCCTCGGTTTCTTCGCGGGCCTGTTTAATTTCCGAGATCGCGGTCGCGAGATCGATTTCGCGCGTGGTGCGGCTCCCTTCGGGGAAGGGGGATCGTCCGAGATTTATAGCGCATGCCTTGGTGACGCAATTTATGTGGCGCTGGGAGAGTGGTGTGTGCGAGCTTGTGTGGCGCCCGTGCGGGGCCTGAATCTTGCTCTGTCGCTTACGGCACCTCTGAAGTCGTGCCCTCCCACAGACCAATTCTGGCTCAGGCTGTTCAAGTGCAGAGATCTTTCGTTGGCCACCTTCGCTTCGCGAAGGTGCCGCTTCCTCAAGATGACAAAAGGAAAACCGGGGCGGTATGGGGAGTGGCGTTGTTGCTGATTGGGTGGGGAGAAAGGGGGCACGCGGCCCCCTTTAACGCTCAGTGGTTAGTGATCGTGGCCCTGATCGTGGTGGTCCTCGCCATGGTGGTCCTGACCACGCCCGTGTCCGTTGCCGTGGTCTTCGTGGTCCCAATGTCCCTCGTGCAGTTGCCAGCCTTCCTGGTAATGGTCATAGTGAGGGTGGCTCCAGTAGGCCCCTTCGTAGGGAGGACGGTCCCAGCGTCCCTGGACCCAGCGGTAGTGGCGGCCATTGGGGGCCCAATACCCTTCTATCCAGACGTAACCCGGACCGGGGAGCGGTCCACGCTCCTCGTAGCGGATCGGCGGTGGCGCGGATCCGATGTATACCGAAACTTGGGCCGAACTGGGGGCGACGATAGCGGCTGCGAGCAGTGCGCTATATATGCAATTCAGTTTCATTTTGTATCTCCTTCTTAAAAGTTCGGATTTTCACGTGATGAGTATGGGTTTGCCATCTTTTAACCAGCGAAAAAGGGCCGGACCCTGCGAGTCCGGCCATGCAGTTTGCGTGTTGTCGGTACAGCGAAGCGGACGGTCGTGAGGGTCGAACGTCGATACTGTCAATCGAACACTAACCCATGACCGCCCAAAGGGGGAGGGCCGTTCGTTCTCGGCCTTTTTCTTGCAGGCCGGATCATACAACTTGTTGGGGAGGGCTGGGCTGTTCAGAATTGCACAGTTTTGAGAATATTCCTGGGCGCGTGATGGTCGTGGTTTGCGATGGTGAGGGCTGGGCTTGCGGTGGAGTTTTGGGCTGATTGTCCGGCTGATGAACCCCTGGCGGCACGAATCACGGTCGTAAACGGTGGGACTATCTGAAGCCTTTGAGGGCGGCTGATGCGCGCGCGCTAAAGAAACCCAAGAGCGAGTGGGAGGGAGGCTCGATATTCGTCTGTTTGGCTGGGGTTCGGGCTAGGGAAGTTAGGCTCTATTCACAGGAGCTTCGATTCACATATAGTTTCGTACGCCGAAATTCCGTGCTCGGCCACTCCCGGAACTTCAGGCGAAGCTTGGCGCTTGTAACAGTGGTCAACTATTCCTTGTGGTGAGGAGAGATCCATGCGACATGGCAGCTCAAGTCTGGGCCGCTTCGTACTGCTGATGGCACTACTGTCCGCAGCCGCGGCGGCGGAGACTCCCACGTTAACCTTCAAATTCAAAACCATCACGGTTGCAGGAGCACAAAGCACGGCTATCTATGGCATCAATAACGCGGGCGCGATGGTTGGATCGTACGTCGACGGCGGCGGGGTGCGGCACGGCTTCAGGCTCTCCGGCGGCAAGGTGAAAAAGATCGACGATCCGAATGGCACGGACACCTACTGTTTCGCAATCAACAAGGCGGGAGCGATCGTGGGCTACTACGCCACTTCAAGCCATAGCGCTCAGGGTTTTTTGTACCAGAAGGGAAAGTTCAGCGACATTAGCCCGGCGGGTTCGACCGGCTCGCAAGCGCTTGGCATCAACGACCATGGAGACATTAACGGTAACTTCGGAGACTCGAAGGGCTCGCATGGGTTCCTGCTGAAGGGAGGCACATATACCACGCTTACCACGCTGGACGTGCCCGGGGCTGCGTTCACGCTCGGCGGAGGGATCAACAACGCCGGCCTGATGACCGAGGTGTGGATTGATTCGGGATCTAATTCAGAATCGTCGCTCTACGATGGCAAGACGTACAAGACGATTAATGTCCCGGGCGAGGCTGACTCGGACGCTGCCGCAATCAACAATCTGGGCGATATTGTCTATTCCTGGGAAGGATCGGGCAACACTTATGGCGGCGCGCTGCGGCACGGGGGCAAGTATTACAAGTTTCACGTCCCTAAGGGCGACCGGACTTTCGGTTACGGGATCAATGACCATAACATTGTCGTCGGGGCGTACACCAACAAGAGCGGGGTGCTGGAAGGCTTCTCGGCAACCTATTGATTGAGCCCGCGCGGGCTCGGATGGCTGGCGAAAAATCGCCAGTTCACTCAGAACCGGTTCTGAGTTTAAACGCCTGTTTGCGACATCTATCCAGCCAAGGCCGCAGGGCAGAGAAAAAGCCCGGCAAAGGTTGGCCTGCGGCGAACCTAGAATACTGTGGTGAGTCTTAATTAGCGCTAAAGAGTTCGGATTCACGCGCATGCGGTTGCCCGCCGAGCGCGGCTTAGAATATCATGCGGTGAATCGCGGTCTATCGGAGAAATCCAAACTGACCGATGCAACCCACACTGTTCAGTCCAAGGAGAAGCAATGTTCTCAAAGAAATTGTTGGTTTCTATCGCGCTCGTGTTCGCCGGCGCGACGGCCATCGCAGCCGCCCAGAATGACGTCGCCTTGAGGGGCCACAGAACGACTGTTTGGGGCAAACACGCGAGAATGACGGTCGTGACCGAGCCGGCCCCATCCTTCACGACAACGAACCTCAACGATTCGGGTCTGGTCACGATCTTCAGCAATCTCGCCGCTACATATCCGAAGGGCGAGTACTGGTGCTGTACGGGCTACAACGTCATGGGCTCGAATTCTGGTGTCGGCGAGCAATGGATGGCGGCTGCCTTCACGCCTGGCGCCAATCACACGGTGACCAGAATCGAAGTCGCTGTCGGCTATTCGCAACAAGGAACGAATGGCGTTGTCCTCAGTCTCAACCGCGACAGCCACGGCATTCCCGGCAAGGCACTGAGGAGTTGGAGTGCCTCGAACCTGCCTCGCTTCGGCACCTGCTGCACGCTGGTGGTGAAGTCCGACAAGTCCGGCATACCGGTCAGCGCCGGCAAGCAGTATTGGATCGTTCTGAGCACCAACAGCAACGAATTGGACACCGTGGATGTGTGGAGTGTCGACGACACCAATCAGTTGGATTCCGCGACGGTCGCGACCTACCCCGGGACCAGCAACCACTGGAAAGCTTTTCAGACGACACCAGGGCTCGCATTCGCCGTAAAAGGAAGCAATTGAGGCGCCCTCGAATCCGATGCTCGCTAATCGCGCTTCACGTCCGAGTGGTGCGGCGCCCGGCGTATGTAATTTAGTTCATCCGTGGTTTTGGGAAGGGTTGCCGAAGGCGTCGAAGACCAGGCCGGCTTGGGGATTGGCCCCGTCCGTGTCGTAGTTGTTGAAACTATGCAGTACCTTCTCCGTCAGCCCCCGCCTGCCTTGCGTGTCAACTCGAACACTGTACCGAAGCCGTGAGCGCCGACATAGTAGGTCGTGCCGTAAACACTGCCGGAGGTATCGAAGATCAGGCTGGCCAGCGGTTCATACCCGTCCTTGCCGCCGGTGAAGTTATGCAGCACATTCTCGTGAGGCCCCAAATTTAGTCCGCAACTCTTGCCGGGTATTGGCGTTCTTTACTTTGGCGCACCGTAACAGGACAGGTACCGCCGTGCACGTGTGTGTGCGCTGGCCGGAATCTTCTCTGCTACAATTTACCAGCGCCGCTTGTGGACGGGCCGCGAAACGCGGCTCCCGGGGGCTTCCTAACATGCTGAGCAGTAAGAAGAAACTTCAACTCGTGGCTGCATTTGCGACCCTCTTGTTGTTCGCTGTGGGAGTGGGCTGCAGCGGGTTTTTCGTTGACCCGGTGTTGACCTCCATAGCCGTGGGTCCTACGGCGACAATCGACCAGGGCGCTACCGTGCAAGAAAGCGCTATTGGGACCTACAATGACGGATCCACGAAAACGCTCGGCTCGGGTGTGCAATGGAGCAGTAGTTCGACCACCACGGCTAGAGTAAATAGTTCAGGCCTAGTGACCGGTGCTTCACCCGGCACCGCCACGATCACGGCTGCATTTCAGGCGACCAACGGCACTTCAAGTATCACCGTCAACCTCGGAAACGTGACCGCCCTCAAGACCCAGCCCGCGGGCAACGTAAGCATTAAAGCGAATGGTGGAAGCCAACAATTCTTTGCGTATGCCACTGTGACCGGAGACAGTAACCAGGTTGACGTCTCGTCAACCGCAACTTGGACGTTGTCCGACACTACTAATTTCTCGATAACCCAGGGAGACCCGGTGACGGTCACGACGATAACCGCGAACCCTGGTGTGCAGGCCACGCTTTCGGTAAGTTATGTGAGCACCACCACGATCACGGCGACTCCTGTGACGATCACGACGATCCCATAACGCGCCACCATGTCTGACATCCGCTGCATCGGCATTTGCACCGGGGGCGGCGATGCTCCCGGCCTAAATGCAGTCATTCGCGCGGCTGTCAAGTCTGCCATTCTCAAGTACCACTGGCAGGTCATCGGCATTCCCGACGGCTTCGATGGCCTGATCTGGCCGGAAAAATCGCGCCCCCTCACACTCAAGGACGTCAGCGGCATCCTGCCGCGCGGCGGCACCATCCTGGGCACTACCAATCGCGGCAATCCTTTCCACTATTGCACCATCGAGAACGGCGTGGAAGTTATCCGCGATATTTCCGACGAAGTCATCGCCAACTCGCGCCAGCTCGGAATGGATGCCGTGATCAGCATTGGCGGGGATGGCTCGCAGACGATCGCGCTAGCGCTTTTCAAAAAGGGCATGAACATCGTAGGCGTGCCCAAGACGATCGACAACGATCTTTCCGCGACGGAAGTCACATTCGGTTTCGATACCGCGCTGGTGACGGCGACCGACGCGGTCGACAAGATTCACACCACAGCCGAGTCGCACCATCGCATCATGGTGGTGGAAGTCATGGGGCGAGACGCAGGCTGGATCGCGCTGGAAGCCGGCATCGCCGGGGGCGCCCACGTCATCCTGATTCCCGAGATTCCGTTCACCATTCAAAAAATCTGCGAGCACGTAGCCTTGCGCGAATCCTACGGCAAACGTTTTACCATTATCGTGGTAGCGGAAGGCATCACGCTGCCCGTCGAATGGACGGAAAACCGCCGGACCGGCTCAGTCGGCAATCGGATCGGCGATGCCGTTGCCACGGGTACGAACAAAGACGTGCGGGTCAGCGTGTTGGGGCACATCCAGCGCGGCGGTTCGCCGACCCCGTTCGACCGCATCCTGGCCACTCGTTTCGGCGTGGCCGCGGTAGATCTGATCGCCGAGGGAGGATTCGGCAAGATGGTTTGTTTGCAGAATGCCCGAATCGAAGCGGTGAGCATTGCCGATGCCATTGGCCAACTGAAAACCGTGGACCCTCACGGACAAATCGTGAACACCGCCCGCGCGATTGGGATCAGCTTTGGAGATTGAAAGCTAAGTCTGTCACCCTGAGCCCCCTCGGCCCTTAGTTCACCCTGTCATCCTGAGCGTAGCGAAGGATCTATGCACTTTGCTTGCAGCGCCAAACCTTACGCGCTGCATCGCCGTTGAAAAATGCTCGATTCGTATCAGGGCATCGCTTCAGCAATGCCGTAACTGCTGCGAAATCAGTAGCGCCTTCAGGCGCTGCGGGCGCAAATATCACTTTTTCATTAGCCTCTTAGAACGATGCGGAGTTAGTCACATATTTCCAGGGCACAACACTACTTTCAAAAGTGTCCGAGTACTTCTCCGCGAAATTTCTCCGCGTCCTCTGCGCTTTAAGGTTTTTGAGCTAACCCTGCGCTATATTGTTTTGTGGTCTCCGTGAAAAAAAGTTGGCGATCCCCGTGGTTCCTGCTCTCGCTGATGCTGGCCCTCCTGCTCTCCGGCTGCGGTCGGGGTCGAGGCCGGGCGCAGGAGATCGCTTACGTCTCCGCGCCGCAGGCCATTCTTCGCGACCGCGTGGCGGCGGTCTTCACCAAGACTGGCGTAGTGAAAAACGGCGATCGCGTCCAGATCCTCGAGCGCGAACGACGCTTCGCCCGCGTGCGCACGGCGAGCGGCGCGGAAGGCTGGATCGAGCAGCGCTCTCTGGTTCCGCAGTCGGTTTACGACGGATTTCAGAAGCTGGCACAACAGGAGCAGAACGCCCCAGTCCAAGCCACTGGCACGACCCGCAACGACACCAACATTCACCTCGACCCGGGCCGCGAGACCGAACATCTCTATCAGCTGAACCAGGGATCCAAAGTCTCCATCCTCAAGCGCGCCACTGCCGAGAAAACTGTGCCGGGTGGCATGGCCAAGCCCACGAGTGCAAGCAAGAACGAATCATCCAAGCCGATGCCCGTGATGCCCTTAATGGAAGACTGGTGGCTCATCCGCGATCCTGACGGGCACCTCGGTTGGGTGCTGGCGCGCATGGTCGATCTGGATGTGCCTCTCGAAATTGCGCAGTATGCCGAAGGCCAGCGGCTCGTGGCCTTCTTTGTGCTGAACCAAGTGGCCGACGGAGACAAGAAAGTTTCCCAGTATCTGGTGGTTCTCACCGAGCCCAAAGACGGGATGCCGTTCGACTACAACCAGGTCCGTGTCTTCACCTGGAATGTCAAACGGCATCGCTATGAAACCGCCTACCGCGAGCACAATCTGAATGGAGTCTTGCCGGTGAAGGTTGCGCAGGAAACTTTCGACAAAGAAGGCACGCTGCCGATATTCGTTCTCCAGGTGAAAGACGACAACGGCAACCTGAGCCAGCGAAAGTACAAGATGAACACCCCGATTGTGCGTCGCGTCCTAGCCCCGGGAGAGGCAAAGGAACCCTCCGCGCCAAGGAAGAAGACACGGCATCACTAGAACCTAGCTTCTACGAGTGTAGCGTCCCGAAAGTTCACGCTGTCATCCTGAGCAAAGCGAAGGATCTATGCATTCTGTTTGCAGCGCGAATCCTCAGGTCTTGCCTCGAATAACAGTTGCGGACTCTCGGGCGGGCGGGCCCGGCCTTTCGCGTTCTCTAGCGAAGATACAAGGCCGGGTCAGTTCAATCGTCATTCAGAACGAAAACCCCGCCCTGTCTGTCCAAAAGGCGGAGAGACAAGGGCAGGGCACCCTCGTGAGTAAGATCAGAAAGAAAGACTGGGCCTGTCCCCAACGCCCTCGTGAGTAAAGGTCAGAAAGAAAGGCTGGGCCAGCCCCCCACCTGCCGCCTGACCGCCAGGGTTCGGTCCCTACCTGCCGCGCGCTCCGGCGAACACGCCTCGGGGAGGAGGACGCCTTCCGCTCCGGCCTAAACGCGCCGCCTTTCAGGCGGCGCAGGCCTCCAACTAGCCTGAAGTAGTGTTTGTTTCGGCCCTCTTGTTCCACACGAAAGAAAGGCCCCCAGCCAGTCTAGGCCGGGGCCCAAATGAGAACTCAGGAAGCGCGACGCTGGCCGCCTTGGTCCTGTTGCTGCTTGTCATCCTGCCCTTGATTTCGGTCCTGAGTAGGGTTCTTCTTCGAGGCATCCTCATGTTTCTGTTGTGGTTGTCCGGATTGCTCACCCGATTGTCCCGGATTCTGGCCCTGATCCTTCTTGATTTCGTCTGTCATGTGATTCTCCTTGAGCATCGCGCTACGGAGTGCGACGGCTAAATTGTGGTTGCGAACGTTAGTTGCACAAAAAGGCCTGGCACGGTTGGCCTGCAAGTGCGGCGTATTTAAGAACTCGTTACAGAGAGGCCAGCCTAGCGATGAGACCAAATCACAAAAGGACGCTTCCCTCACTGTGGGGCAATTTCCATCCTGAGCGCCCATCCGCTCCAGGATTTCCTTTGCTCGTTTAGTCCGATCCGAGTTGTCGGAGTGGACTGAAAGTAAGATTCCATGCTCCTTTTACCCGATCCTCATCGTCCTTGTGGAACGGGGGCTTTCGCCTCAGTGGAAGATCCCCAACATGTAGGCTACGAGGAGAATCAACAATATGGTGCCCAGCCCTATGCCTGCACCCCCGCCATAACCCCAGCGGCTATGGCCGTAGTACCCTCCACCGCCCCCTAAAACCAACACCAAAATGATAATCAGGATCAACATATGGATCTTCCTTTCCTGCGAACGTTAAGACGGAAACCGGCTGCTGCGGAAGGCATTGCTCTCTGCCTGATACGATAGAGAACGATGCTGCCAATGAGGGTCACTGCGCCGGGATCAACTACTTCTCCAACACCGCTTCAACCTGTCCTACTTTCTTTTGGACTTTGCCGGCGAACTTTTCATCTTGGCCTTTAGCAATCAGGTTGGGGTTGTTGGTGACCTGGCCCGCCTTCTCGTTGACGGTGCCCTTCACCTCGTGGAGGGTGCCTTTGATTTCGTCCTTTGTGCTCTGCTTCATTCGGTTTCTCCTTATCGCTTTAGACCTTATGTAGATTTCAGCAAGACACCGTCAGAAAGGCCCGGCAGGAGTGGATGGCGTGACTCGCCTGACAGTCGTTCCGCTTCGGTCGAGTCCAATCCAGGGAACCGACAAAAACCTTGGGCCGCACTCCACTCCCAGGCTGGAACTCTGACGAAGCTATCGGGAAACAGAACATACCGACATCAGCCAGAATTATTTTTTGGGCTCCCGAGTGGCTGACGTTAGCGAGGAGCTTCCAGTCTGGAATTCCAACCCAGCAAGAGTAAAAACTTTCTCGGGGCGTGTCTGCTCAAAAGTGCTCACTTTGGCGAGAACTCAAGTACGCGTTCCGGACGATGTCGGGGCGACAGCCTCCAAGAGGCCAGACCCTAGCCACAATCCACTGTGTTGACCTGCCCCCCGAAAAGTAGTCCAGCGGAAATGTGACTTCTCCATTTACGATGGCCCGCCAGGGCCAGAGAGGAGGAGTCGTGCGCAAGAGTCGCTTTAACGAAGAACAGATCATCGCCATCCTGAAGGAGGCGGAGGGACGGGTGGCCCACACTATAGCGTTCATTTTACTCTCGAGGGTGCCCCGTCCAAGCTTCGCTTGGGCGGGAGTTTTCCTCCGGCTGAACGCATTCGTATGGTGGGAAGACAGCGCCCTTCGTTTTTTGAAGGGCGGGCGCTCATCACTTCCTCAGTCGCCAGTCGGATCGTGGTCGCGCTACCTCGGCGCACTCAGCCCTAGCCCTCAGTTCCGCAGCGCGCTTTATCATTGACGGCATGCTTCAAATCCGATAATCTTCTATAACGTACATTATCTACAAGATAATGGTCGATCTTTGACAATCTGACCCAGGCAATGGTGTGGCTTCTAGACCCCGCTCCAAAACCCGCCCCAGTTCCAAAATGGGACGCAAGACCGTCGCGCCCGCCATAACTCCCATGTTCTCTAGATTTTGCGTGTAAGTCCTGGAAACTCAAAGATCTAGCACATAGTCGTAAATTAGATCCTTTGTTTTCTAGATTTTGCACACAAAAGGGGGGAGGGGGGGGCCCCCAGGTACTAAACAGTAAACTCTGTCCCAATAAGGGAAAAAGCGACGGGACCCGGAAACCTACGAGTAGAACTCCGCAATACTTTCCACCACGCATTTCTGCTCTGCTTCGGTCAATTCCGGGAACATTGGGAGGGCCAGCACTTCGCGGGCGGCGCGTTCCGATTCTGGCAAGTCTCCCGCGCTGTAACCCAGGTAAGCAAAGCAAGGTTGCAGATGCAGCGGGACTGGATAGTAAATCTCTGTGCCGATTTTCCTCTCGCCAAGGAACTTGCGTAGTTCATCGCGGCGATGGGCCCGAATCACGTATTGATGGAAGACATGAAATGCATGCGGAGAAGTCTGCAGCGGCCTGACCCGCGACTCAGTTTTCGATACAAGACCCGCATCGGCTAACAAACGATCGTAGGTTGCCGCACGTTGCCGGCGTTGTTGATTCCAGGTTTCGAGATGCGGCAGCTTTACCCGGAGAATGGCGGCCTGGATCGCGTCCATGCGGCAGTTCCAGCCGAGCTCTTCGTGGTGATAGCGGCGCGGGCTGCCGTGGTTGCGCAGGTTCCGCATATGCTCGGCCAGATTCAAATCGCGGGTGGTCACCAGTCCAGCGTCTCCGTAGGCGCTCAGGTTCTTGGTGGGATAGAAACTGAATGCGGCCGTCACGCCAAGCGATCCGGCGTTCTGGCCTCGCCATTTTGCTCCAATGGCCTGCGCCGCGTCTTCGATCACGGACAGCTGGAATTCGTCCGCGATTTGCTGCAACCCATCCATGTCGGCGCACTGGCCGTAAAGATGCACCGGCAGCAGGGCGCGGACTTTGTACGACCCTCCTGCCCGGAGCCGCGCCTGCACGCGGTCCGGATCCAGATTGAGCGTGTCGGGATCCACGTCCACCAGCACGGGCCGGGCTCCGGCGCGCACGATGGCGCTAGCCGAGGCAAAGAAACTGAAGGCGGTTGTGACCACCGCGTCGCCGGGGCCTACTTCGGCGGCGAGCAATGCCAGCCAGAGTGCATCGGTGCCTGAGGCGCAACCCACGGCGGCGCTGGCGCCGCTGAAGGCTGCGATTTCGCGTTCCAGGGCCTCGACCTCTGAGCCCAAAACGAATTGCTGCGACGAGCAGACCCGCTCCACCGCCGCCAGCACTTCTTCGCGAATCTGCCGGTATTGGCGGTGCAAGTCCAGCAACGGGATGGGATCGAACTTTCTCGCCGGGGATTGCCGCTTGCTCGATTTTGCAGTAGAAGACTGGGTCACGGAAAGAGCGATTCTAACACTGAGCCGTCAGCTATCGGTTATCAGCTATCAGCTTTCAGCAAGACCTGACTGGGGAGTTCGCAAGTTAAAGGCTTTCGTCGATGCGTGGCAGTGCAGGAACCGGCGCGTTATTGTCGAGGGCTTCGCGCCATTGAACGAGTGATTGAAGCAGGGCTGCCAAATGGATTTGTCCAAAGCTCCCCGAAGGCTCGGCAAGATTCCGTATGGCACGCTCGAGCACGGATCGCATACCCACCCGGTTCCCCGTGGAGTAGTGATGGAAGGCTACGGCAACCTGAATCAGTCCTTGGAGAAACTTTTTGTTTTCGGGTGGTGCAGCGCGCCAGATGTCTTCGAGGGCTTCGTGCGCGTCGAAGAACTCGGCGTTGTTGAATAGGCTAATTCCCCGCAGGTAATTGTCGGAATCCACACTTTATTTTGGCACAGAGCTGGCGGAACAGAAGGCATAAGAAGACGTAGCAAGCTACGTCTCTACAGTTTTAAGAAAACCTCGCGCCGGGGCGCGAGGTCGAGAGAGCACGATCGAGAAGCCTACCGGCCTAACATCCCATAGTGAGAGCTGATGGCCATGAAGAAAAGCAAGGGCACCGACAGAAAGAAATTCGTTCGCGACGCCAAAAACGCCTGACGGGCCAGAACCGCGGCGTTAGCCGGCGGAGTCCCGGCCAGCGTCCCCTGAATAATCTTCTTTTGGTTAGGCCAGATGATCCCCCAAACATTGAACAACATGATGATGCCGAAGCCACCACCGATGCCGATGGAAAGCACGTGGTTGTCGTCCTGACCGACCGGGGTATAGTTACAAAACAGCCAGCCGGCGAAGATGCCGACAGCAGCGGTGACGGCGCCCAGGACGTATCCGCTCGGCGCCTTCGAGATCACGAAGTAGAGAATTCCCCAAGCCACAATCCAGACGAGCAGGAACAGGCCAATCGTACTCAACGGGCTGACACCCATACGTGCCGCGTCTGGCCCAACATAGATTTGCGCCCAGTACCAGAAGCCGACGAAGACCGTCAGCAGCGCGCTCCAGCGGAACCACTGCAGAGCCGGTAGAGTCATATACTGGAACACTTTGGGTTTCATCCCAGCGTCCACCTGCTTCATGAAAGGGACATTGACCAGATTGAAGAAGTAAAGCAATCCGATCCAAGTGATTCCGGCTATAAAGTGAAACCAGCGCAGAATGAGCGCCAAAGCTTCTGTGCCAGTGTGGGTGGGCATTACCCATGAGGCTGCGAAAGCGATCACATGTTGCATCGATGTTCCTCCGCCATCAGTGAAGTGCTGGCTCCCGGCGCCCCAGGCTGATGGACGCGCGGCTAAGAATCACGAGTGCTGGCCCGTCCAGCAGATCTCGGTTGCGAACGCTTAAATCGACTTCTCGTTTCCGGTTTACTTGCAGCGCAGGAATAGTTGCATTTTGTTGCGCTTATGTCAACCGGCGAGGGAGTCCCTCGGATGTATCTTTCCTTGGGTGGGGTGAATCAGATATAAAGTATGTACTTGATTTATCTCATGCGGCGGACTTCATTTAAGTTCTTGTATTTGTGTTTTTGGCTAACCGGATTGGCGGCTGCCCAGGCTCCGCTGTTGGTGATGCCCGGTGCTGCGGTCGACACGCCGCCATCTGTCTCGTCTTTTGGGATCCCGGGATTTGGCGGTGCGGTCCCGATACCTGTCCTCATTCCTTCAATGGACCACGGCCCCGTGCCACTGGTTGCTCCCGTCGTGCTTCCTCGCATGGCTCCGGAACTCGCGCTCCAGGTGTGCCGCGGACGCTCGGTGATACAAACCGAGCAACTGGCTTCTTATTCCGCGACGACTCTGATTCGCGCTCAGCTGCCCGACACGTCGCAGTCTGGCGAATACGAAGTGCAACGGCATTACCTGGCGCCTCGCACGCTCGCGTTCAAAGCGTTGCGATTCACGGGCGACGCCTTCGTAAAGACCAATGTCATTATCCGGCTGCTGCAGTCTGAAGTGGACCATGTGCAAAAGGATGACCCTGCGCAGAACGCGATCAGTCCCGCGAACTACAGATTCTCTTATAAGGGGACGAGCCAGTTGGAAGGGCGACTGCTACACGTCTACCAGCTAAAGCCACGCCAGAAACGTGCCGGCCTGTTCAAGGGCCGGATTTACGTCGACGCTTACACCGGCAGCCTGGTGCGAGCCGAGGGCAGGCCGGTTAAATCGCCATCGCTGTTTATCAAGAAGATCGATTTCGTTCAGGATTACGCGGATATCGGTCCGTTTACCTTCCCGGTACACATCCACTCGGAAGCCAGGGCTCGCATCGTCGGCCGCGCCATCGTCGACGTCTACCAGCGCGACTACGAGCCAGTCACGAATACCATGGCCAATACTGCGGTGGCTGCGCAGCGGATTCCGGCGCTGTAATCAGAATTCGACAATCAACAATCAAGAACCGACAATGGGTTGCGTGCATCCTGTTCTCGAAACCGTCGCCCACCGGCCTTGGCCTTTGCCTTCGGGCCCGTGGATCATGGCGCAGACCTGGCATGATCTGCTGTTCGCACATTGGCCGGTCCGATCTGAAACTTTGCGCCGTCTGGTACCTTCCGAACTCGCTTTGGACACGTTCAATGGCAACTGCTGGGTAGGAGTTGCTCCGTTTCACATGAGTGGAATTCGCCTGCGGGGCCTGCCCGCGGTTCCAGGGCTCTCACGTTTCCCCGAGTTGAACGTGCGCACCTATGTGACTCTTGGAGGCAATCCCGGTGTCTATTTCTTTAGCCTCGACGCCGGCAACCTTCCGGCTGTCTGGGCAGCCCGCACACTTTATCTGCTTCCTTATTTCCACGCCCGGATGCGAGTGGAGATCGAAGACGATTGGATCGCTTACAACTGCCGCCGTCGGCCTTCGCTTGAAAATCAACCTCGGGGAAATCAGGACCAGGTCGAATTCCGGGGGCGCTATCGTCCGATCGCTCCCGTGCAATTTCGGAAGGAGGGCAGCCTGGAGCACTGGCTAACCGAACGCTACTGCCTCTACACGACAAGATCAGGCTACGTATACCGCGCCGAGATCCATCACCGGCAATGGCCTCTGCAGGATGCGGAAGCTGAGATTCACGCCAACACCATGGCGTCGGCGTCGGGAATTTCTCTTCCGCAGGACCGCCCAATGCTGCACTTCGCGAAAGACCTGGAAGTGCTCATCTGGCCCTTGCGTCGCATCTTGGTTTCGCGGTGAGCAGCAGCAGCACGATGAGCATGCCGTCGCTGCTCCGGTGCGGCTATAATCTCGCTTCAATCGTTTAGGAGAAAATCATGACCCTCTCAGACCGGGTCGCGCTGGTCACGGGTGCGTCCCAGGGCATTGGTCGTGCGGTTGTCGTTAAGCTTGCGGCGTCAGGCGCGACCGTGGCGGTCGCGGCGCGCAACCAGGAGAAGCTGATGGAACTGGTGGAGCAGATCGAGGCCGCTGGCGGAAAGGCTTCGGCGTTTCCGGTTGACGTGGCCGACGAAGAGCAAATCAAGGCCGCGTTCAAGGCCGCCCTGGGACAGTTCGGCAAAATCGACATCCTGGTCAACAACGCCGGAATCACTCGTGACCAGCTCGTGATGCGCATGAAGCGTGCCGACTGGGATTCCGTTCTCAATACGAACCTGACATCCGCCTATGTATGCATTCAGCAGGTGATCGGTTCGATGCTCAAGCAGCGCTGGGGGAGGATCATCAACATAACGTCGATTTTCGGTCAGATGGGTCAGGCAGGGCAGGCCAATTACGCGGCGTCGAAAGCCGGGCTGATCGGATTGACCATGGCCATCGCGCGCGAAGTTGGGTCGCGCAACATAACTTGCAACGCAGTCGCACCTGGTTTCATCGAAACCGCCATGACCTCAGGCTTCTCCGATGAGTTCAGGCAGAACGCGCTAAAGGCGATTCCCCTCGGGCGAATTGGAACGCCGGAAGATGTGGCGAACACTGTCGCATTCCTAGCTTCGGAAGAAGCTTCTTATATAACGGGACACGTTTTAAGTGTGAACGGTGGCATGCTCATGGGGTAGCGCGGACAATTCCGGGACTTGCACTTGCGCAGGTCGAGTCTCCCGCGCAGGTCGCCCAGGCGCGGGAACTTTTCCTGGAGTACGCGCAATCGCTCGGCGTCAACCTCTGCTTCCAGAACTTTGAGCAAGAGCTTGCGGGGCTTCCCGGCCACTATGCCCCACCCGACGGCCGTCTCTTGCTGGCGGAATACGAAGGGCAGTTGGCGGGCTGCGTAGCTTTGCATCAATGGGAGCCCGGGGTCTGCGAGATGAAACGGTTGTACCTGCGTCCCCCGTTCCGAGGAAAAGGGTTGGGCCGCGTCATGGCAGAAAAGGCTATGGCGGACGCTCGGAATATTGGCTATCAATACATGCGGCTCGATACAATTGAGCCGATTATGAAAGACGCGGTGGAGATGTACAGGAAACTAGGTTTCCGGGAGATCGCGCCATATCGTCCCAATCCGATTGCCGGAGCGATGTACATGGAACTGCAATTGTAGCGGCGGCTCGCGGGATGTCGTGAGGCATCTTGCCCTCACCTACGCCGAGGATTGGCGAAGCGGAGAAACCAGAATCACACCAGGGTTATGGCACAATGAAGTGCCGGATTAGAATTGAAGGGAGGGCGCGGACGCCCTCACGACAGCCGGCGAGACGCCGGCGCTACGGAGGATCTGCCTTGAAATTATTTTGCTTGGCTCTCACTTTGCTTTTTACCCTGGGTGCTTTCGCGGCCACTTCCAAAAACGTTTCCTACAAGAGCGGGGACGAAACCGTGCAGGCTGTGCTTTATGCGCCCGAAGGGAAAGGGCCGTTTCCGGGCATTGTCGTCATCCATGAATATTGGGGACTCAACGACTGGGTCAAAGAACAGGCCTCGAAACTGTCCGATCAGGGCTACGTCACGCTGGCCATTGATCTGTACAGAGGCAAAGTCGCGACCACGCCGGACGAGGCTCACGAACTGATGCGCGGCGTGCCGGAAGACCGTGCTGCACGCGATTTGCACGCGGCTGTGGATTTCCTGAAGTCGCAATCGAATGTGAAGAAAGAGCGGATCGCATCCATTGGCTGGTGCATGGGTGGCGGCTATTCACTGAATGTGGCGCTGCAGGATCCCGCACTCACGGCGGCTGTGATCAACTATGGCCACCTGGCGAGTGACTCTGAGTCACTCAAGAAAATCAACGCCTCGATCCTGGGGCTGTTCGGAGGTCAGGACCGCGGCATCCCGGCGGAAGATGTGAAGAAATTTGAACAATCGTTGAAGCAGCTGGGCAAGAAGGTCGAGGTTGTGATCTACCCGAATGCGGGCCATGCCTTTGAAAATCCCAACAACAAGACTGGGTACCGAGCGGACGATGCCGCGGACGCCTGGAAACGGACAATTACTTTCCTTGCTGACACACTGGGAAAGTAAGCAGTCAGCACTCGGCATTCAGCATTCATCGATCAAACCCATCCGCGCATTGCGGTACCTGCGAGAACGATCCCATGGGTAAGTGCTGATTGCTGAATGCCGAGTGCTGGGTTTCGAATGCACCGCCGATTGTGCAGCGAAATTTCCACTTGCCAGACGGTACTACTCTGGTTACTATTCACCATCTCGGGAGAACTTAACTTGGCCGTTTTCTCTATGAACATCGGGGAGACCATCAGAAATTACCGGCTGGGGAAAGGTATGTCTCAGGGCGACATCGAGAAGCGCACCGGGCTGCTGCGCTGTTATCTCTCGCGAGTGGAGAACGGCCACACCATTCCTTCTCTCGACACGCTTTCGAAGATTGCTGGGGCGATGGAGCTTCCGCTATCGCAGTTCTTCGCCGAATCCGGGCACAGTAACGGAGCTAAAGGATTGCCCCAACTCTCCGATGATGAAGTCCGCTTCCTGAGCCAGATCCGCCGCTACTCAGTGAGCCTCAACGACAGCGATCGCAAGCTGGTGCTGGCGATGGTCAAGAAGATGGCTTCGAATGCGAAATAACTAGATCTCAGCTATCCGCCGTCAGCTTTCAGCTCACGAAACACGACTTCCATTCTCATCCCAACTTGTCTCTAGTGCGCGTCGAAACAGGTGATCGGGAATCTGATAGCTGAATGCTGAGAGCTGACAGCTGCCTGTGAGTGACTTTCGTTCCATCCCTCTGGTGACCAACGGGTACCTCGCCCGCCTGTTGCATACGCCCTACACTGTGAGTTGGAGAACTCTCGGTGACTATCGACGAAGAACTGACTTTGCTTGAGTCGCAATTGCGGCGGCTCAAGATTGAGTACGAGGTTTATTTCAGCAATCCGACCAAGAAGCCGCCCACCGATATCGAGTGGAAGGTGCTGAGCCTGCTGCGCAAGTTCAGTGATGGCGGACGGATGAGCTTCCAACAGCGCTTCCGCTACAACGAAATGGCGCAGCGCTACGCCATCTACAGCGACCTGTGGCGCAAGAAGGGCCGCATTCGCGAAGAAGGGTACCGTCGTCCCCAGGACGCGTTGCTCTCGGTGCAAGGGGTGCGTCCCACTGAGGAACATGAATCGCAGCACCATCCGGTATACGGATTAGCGCATGCGGCGGCCGCTGCGGCAGGAGCCACTGCGGCCAGCGTAAACGAGGGGCCGCTCACAGTGCAGTGCTCTGATGCCCGCACCGAACATGATCAGGTGGAGAAACTATACAACGCGCTTACCGACGCAAAGAAAAAAGCCGGCGAGTCGGTCACCGGCAACATCGAAAGTTTCACATCTTTTGTGCAGAAGAAGACCGACCAGATCAGGAAACAGCACGGCTGCCAATCCGTGGAATACACAGTCGAGATGCAGGACGGCCAGGTGCGTCTGAAAGCGAAAGCCAAAACCTAACTCGTGTGGGGACGGGCGACTTGCCCGTCCGGGCCGAGCAGGCTCGGCTGTGTTCACCCGCGCAAGCGCTCTGCTGATAAACTTTCTAGCTACGCCATCCTCCTACACCAGAGGCCCGCAATGTCCGAAAGCCCAGGAAAGATCCAGCGCGCCATTCTCAGTGTCACGGATAAAACCGGACTCGTCCAGTTCGCGCGCCAGCTCTCCGGACTGGGCGTGGAACTGATCTCGACCGGTGGCACGGCCAAGCTGCTGCGCGACTCCGGCATCACCGTGAAAGATATTTCGGAGCTCACCGGATTTCCCGAAATGCTCGATGGTCGGGTCAAGACTCTGCATCCCAAGGTTCATGGAGGAATCCTGCACCGCCGCGAGAATCCCGCCCACCGTACGGCAGTGGCCGAACACGGGATCCTGCCCATCGACATGGTGGTCGTCAACCTCTATGCCTTTGAGAAGACCGCAGCCAAACCGAACGTACACTTCGACGAACTGATCGAGAACATCGACATTGGCGGGCCTTCGATGATTCGCTCCGCCGCCAAGAACTTTCACGACGTTGCCGTCGTCACCTCACCCGCCGACTACGATCAAATTGCAGAAGAGCTGGCTAAGTCGGGCGGCGAATTGTCCTCAGCCACGAGATGGCGTTTGGCACAGAAGGCCTTCGCGACCACCGCAGCGTACGACTCTGCCATTGCTTCAACGCTCGAACGAGTCAATGCAAACGGCCGTTTCGAGTTTCATGACGAAGTTAGCTTCCCGCAAACGCTGCGCCTGTCCTTCAGCAAGGTGATGGACCTGCGCTACGGAGAGAACCCGCACCAGAAAGCTGCCATGTACTCCGATGGCTCCGGCAAAGGCGTGGCCAATGGACGGCAGATTCAAGGCAAGGAGCTTTCCTGCAACAACATCGTGGATCTCGAAGCCGCCTGGGATCTGGCCCAGGAATTCGAAGGACCAGTGTGCGCGATTATCAAACACACCAACCCTGCCGGAACCGCAACGGGCAAGACTCTGGTCGAAGCCTACAAGAAGGCCCTTGAATGCGACCCGGTTTCCGCGTTCGGGGGCGTGATCGGTGTGAATCGTCCGGTGGACGGCGCCGCTGCCGAAGAAATGGCTAAGCTCTTTCTCGAAGTAATCGCCGCTCCAGTGTTCGACGAAGCCGCAAAGGCGAAGTTCGCGTCCAAGAAGAACCTGCGGCTTGTGGAAATTACGGATGCTCGCCAGAAGTGGGTCTTGAAGAACGTCTCCGGCGGAATTCTGCTGCAAGATGCCGATGTGCGCCCGCTCGCGGAAAGCGATCTGAAAGTCGTCAGCAAGCGTCAACCCACAGCGGAAGAGGAACGGGCTTTGCTCTTCGCCTGGAAAGTCTGCAAACACGTGAAGTCAAACGCCATCGTTTATGCCCGCGATGGACAGACCGTGGGCGTGGGCGCCGGGCAGATGAGCCGCGTGGATTCCTGCAAGATCGGAGCGATGAAGGCGGTGCTGGCGCTGAAGGGTACCGTCGCAGCCTCTGATGCTTTTTTTCCGTTTCCCGATGGCGTGGAAGAAATCGCCAAGGCTGGCGGCACTGCGATCATCCAGCCCGGCGGGTCGGTGCGTGATCCGGAGGTAATCGAAGCCGCTGACCGGTTGGGCCTCGCAATGATCTTCACCGGGGTCAGGCATTTCAGGCACTAGAGTCTTGAGCGTTAGGCGTTCCAGCACGTCTCGATCCCGTTCGAATGTCGCGCGAATCGCTCGGTTCGTCATCGAACATGAACGGTAGGGCATTTGTGCTATACACTTCATGAGAGTTTTCATCTTGTGTTTTCCGTGGGGTCGTACCATGAAACCCGATGAGCAGCCGCCGCGATGGGTCGATTTTTACCATTCCGCGCTCTTGGAAGTGGACTATGAAAAGCTTCCCGAGCGCCTTAGAGTCACTGAAAATGCAATCCAGGCGCGGCTTCAGACACTCTCGCTAGCCGGTAGTACCGAAGAACTAAACGCGATTCAGGATGCGCGACAGAACTTGCGCGTCTTGCAAAGAGAGTTGGAGGCCCATAAACCCGCGACCGCGGAGCGGATTGGTCACTCCCATTCCGAAATCGGTGGCGAATACGTAGTGTTCGTCGACGCCAATCGACGGTATGTGGAAGTTACCGACGGCGTTTGCCAACTTCTGGGCTATCGCCGAGAAGAATTACTGGCCAAGACCATCGATGACATCACGGCCCCGGAACTGCGCTCGCAAGTCTCAGAAACCTTTCGCCAATATATAGCCAAGGGTGGCCTGGAGGGCCAGTACAACCTTCTTGCCAAGGATGGCCGGCGTGTACCGATTCGTTATCAAGCAAAAGTTTACCCAGACGGATGCCTGGTAGCGCGCTGGGAGCCGGTAAACCCGGAAACCGAGTCGCAACATCAGGCTTTCCCGAAAGACCGGGCTTCGTAAGTCCACAGTCCCTGTACCTCCGAATCTTTTCGGCCCAGTTTCCGCAGGCGCTTTTTCGCTATCCTCGTTGACGAAGGTTTACAATAAGACAGAGCACCCACCTATGGCGGTTCGGCATCCAATCGCTATGGGTTTGGGAATCCTAAGGTCCTCGATGAAAAGCATGCGCTGGTCCATTTTTGTTTTTGTGCTGTTTTTGGCTGCTACCGCCGTGGCGCAGCAAACTTCCTCGCCGTCCTCTCCTGCCGCCTCAACTTCAAAGCCGGCTGCTGCGCCTGCTCCCCGAAAAACGGACCGCGCGGCCGCCTACTACCACTACGCCGTGGCTCACATGTATGAAGATCAGTTTGCGGTGTACAACCGCAGCGATCTTGCGACGAAAGCCATCGAGGAGTATCGGCTGGCGATCGACGCGGATCCCACTTCCGAGTACCTGACCTCGGGTCTAGCGGAACTTTATGCCAAGACCGGGCGCATCCGTGATGCCGTTCTTGAAGCCCAGGACATTCTCAAGAAAGACCCCAACAACCTCGAAGCACACAAGCTGCTCGGCCGCATTTACCTGCGCTCTCTGGGAGATGTCCAGAGCGGCAGCGGCTCCGACAGCGTGCTCAAACTGGCCATTGAGCAATACCAGGAAATCATCAAGATCGAGCCCGACAATGTGGACAATCATCTGCTCTTGGGCCGGCTTTACCGCTTGAACAACGATCTCCAGAAGGCGGAAAGCGAATTCAAGATGGCGGTAAAGCTGCAACCCGATTCCGAGGAAGCGGTTACCACTCTGGCTTACCTGTACAACGAAGAGGGCGATACCGCTCGTGCAGCCGAGGCTTTGAGTTCGGTTCCGGACGCAACGCGTTCCGCAAAGCTTTATTCCGCTCTGGGCTACACCTACGAGCAGCGGAAGGAATACAAGAAGGCCGTTGGCGCTTACAGAAAAGCGATTGAACTCGATCGCGACAATCTCGACGCCATCCGCGGTCTGGCTCAGAATCTGTTGAACGATGGTCAGACCGACGCCGCGCTCGAGCAGTACAAGATCATCGCGGAATCTAATCCCGAGGACGCGCAGACCTACCTGCGTATGGCGGAGATCTACCGCAAGAATGGCAAGTTCGACCTGGCGTTGGAGAATCTAAAGAAGGCCGAGTCCATGGTGCAGGACTCGATGGAAGTACCTTACAACATTGCAGCCGTTTACCAGGCGCAGGGCCGTTATGACGAGGCCTTGCAAATTCTGCAAGACCTGGTAAAGAAAACCGACAAGCCAGACAATAGCTACAGCCAGGGCGAGAAGAATAACCGGGCCGTATTTCTAGAGCGCCTGGGCACGGTCTATCGCGACAACAGCAACGAACAGCTGGCGGTAGAGACATTCCGCAAGATGCTGGCCTTGGGCGACGACAACGCCGAGCGCGGCTACCAGCAGATTATCGACACCTATAGGGAAGCTAAGCAGTGGCAAAAAGCTACTGAGGCGGCCAAGGAAGCGACCCAGAAGCTGCCCAATGATCGCGGCCTGAAGATGGTTTACGCCGCGCAACTCGCCGACATGGGTCAGGTGGACTCCGGTCTGGAGCAGGTAAAGTCCCTGCTCAAGGGCACCGCTGAAGATCGCGACGTCTACATCACGCTGGCTCAGATGTACACCCGGTTGAAGCACTGGCCAGAGGCCGAAGCGGCTCTTGACAAGGCGGCCCAGCTCTCTATCAAGGATGAGGACAAGGAATACGTAGACTTCCTGCGGGGATCCACCTACGAGCGCCAGAAGAAATACGATCGGGCGGAAGACGTGTTTCGCAAAGTGCTGGTCACGGACCCTCAGAACGCCGCCGTACTCAACTATCTCGGATACATGCTTGCCGATCGCGGCGCCAAGCTGGACGAAGCGCTCATTCTTATCAAGAAAGCTATCGATCTCGAGCCTGCGAACGGCGCCTATCTCGATTCGCTGGGGTGGGCCTACTTCAGACTGGGGAAGTACGAGCTGGCGGAAGATAACCTGATGAAAGCTTCCCAGCATATGGGGGCGGATCCCACCGTCCAGGACCATCTCGGCGACCTTTATCAAAAGACGGGGCGTCTGAAACTGGCCGCGGCGCACTGGGAACGGGCCCTCAACGAGTGGAACAAGACTGTGGCCGCGGAAGTGGACACCGACAACGTAGCCACCGTGACGCAGAAGCTCGAGTCTGCGAAGATGAAGCTCGCCAAGGAAGATTCAGGGAACAAGTAGGTGGTGCAGCCTTCAGCACTTAGCATTCAGCCCCTTAGCGGTTTCGTGGCATCCAAACACAACCTCGGCTGGTCAAGTGCTGAATGCTAATTGCTGAGTGCTGTTTCTGCTAGACTTTCTCCATGCTCGCCGACCACGCCGTGCGGGTGGAGCAATCCCGCGGACGCCGTTATCCCGAGCCTCGGCATCCCTACCGCAACGACTTTCAGCGCGACCGTGATCGCGTCATCCACTCCAGGGCTTTTCGCCGTCTCGAGGCCAAAACACAAGTCTTCACTCGCCGCTACTCCGACCACTTTCGCAATCGTCTGACCCATACTATTGAGGTCGCGCAGATCGCCCGAACCATCGCAGCCCAGCTCGGCTTGAACGTCGATCTGGTCGAGGCCCTGGCCTTGGTGCATGACGTCGGCCATCCGCCATTCGGCCATGCCGGCGAAAAGGCTCTCGACATCGCCATGCGCGAGCATGGCTACTTTTTCGACCACAACCTGCACGCGTTGCGTATTGTCGAGGACTTCGAGTTGCGCTACGCCGCCTTCCGCGGGCTTAACCTGACCTTCGAAGTCCGCGAGGGCATCATCAAGCATTCCCACGATTACCCTGCCGTCCAGTTCCCCGAACTCGCCGAATATTTTCTCGACCGTCGTCCGCCCCTCGAAGCTCAGCTTATCGATGTCGCCGATGAGATTGCCTACAGCACTGCCGACCTCGACGATGGTTACGAATCCCGCCTGCTCACGCTCGACCAAATCCGCAGCGGCATACCCGTCTTCGAGCGCTTCTACGGCGAAGTCGAATCGATCTATCCGGACGCGATCGATAAGCTGAAATTCAACGAGGCGCTCAAGCGCACGCTCAACCGTTGGGTAGGGGATCTAATCGACAATACGAAAGAGCAAATCCGGCATGCAGGCATCAGGGATTCGGAAGATGTGCGCTCCTGCTCTGATCGGCTCGTCACCCTAAGTCCGCCAGTCGAGCAGGAACGGCGGGGGGCCAAAGGATTTCTCTACAAGAACCTCTATTTCAGCGCAACGCTCGAACCCGAAAAGAACGATGCGGAGCGAGTGATCAGCGAACTGTTCAAGTTCTGGATGGCGAAGCCGGAAAGTCTGCCGTCCAGTTACAGCGAAAAAGCCACGGCGGAACCCCTGCCCCGAATCGTCTGCGACTACATTGCCGGCATGACGGATAACTACATCTACGAGCAGTACGAAAAGCATTGCGGGCAGAGATAATCAAGAAGGTCAAAAGCCTCGCCACGGATTAGCGCGGATCACGCGGATCAAGAAAGAGAAAAAGGCCTATCTGCGAGATCGGCGTGAGAAGATCGGGGTAAGAAGATCCGCGTAAGTCCGTGCCGAAAGCTTTTCCTACTTACTCCCTACCGTGGTCACCACGTCATAGAGCACACGGAACCCACGCCGCACCTCTTCCACCCGGATGCGCTCGTCGTTTCCGTGCTCCGTGCTGCCTTCTTCTTCTGTCGAAGTATAGGGGGTAAATCCATACGAGATGATTCCCAGGGGACGATAGCGCTGGTTCTCCGTATAGCCGCCATCCAGCCGGGGCACCACGGGCGTTCCCGGAAAATATTGTGCTGACACTTTCTGGATCGCACTGTACAAAACCGTATTCGTGGGCGAGGAATTGGCCAGGCGGAAGTCCGCATTCAGCGGCTCGACGCTTACATTGGGATCATTTACCACGTGCCGGATTGATTCCAGAAACTCCTTCGGATCATCTCCCGGCAGAAGCCGCACATCCAGGTTGGCCCAGGCTTCCGGCGGAATCACGTTGGTCTGCTCTGAACCGCCGAGCATGCTCAGCGAAATAGTGTCGCGCAGAAGGTAGTTGAGGGATTCGTCCTGTTCGACCTCGTGCTGAAAGTTTTTGTCCTCTAGGGCCTGGCGGATATTTCGAAACTTCTCGGCGCGCGCGGGTGGCTCGTAGGGTGCCATGGCACGCAGGAATTCGTCCGCTACTGGCAGGACCTTAAGCGGCGTGCGGTAGGCGATGATCTGGTTCAATGCCTGCACCAGCCGGTTGGGGGCTGAGTCTGCAATGGGAAGCGAGCCATGCCCCGCGCGTCCGTGGGCCACGACGTGCAGCCAAAACGCTGCCTTCTCGCCCACATCCACGCCGACGTACTTTACATGGCCGTTGTGCTCCAGAAGGTTCTCGCCCCCTTCATTGATCAGAAACTCGGCATTTCCGAGCAGGTCGCGCTGATGGGCGATGAACCAATCGCTGCCCGTCCCATCGACTTCCTCATCGCTTACGGCCAGGAAAATCACATCGCGATCAAGCTCCACCTTCTCGCGCTTCAGCATCACCATGACCATGAATTGCGCCAGACCCTCATTCTTCATGTCCTGGGCGCCGCGACCGTAAATCGAGCCGTCCACAATCTCTGCGCTGAATGGCGGAGCTTTCCAATGGGACGCGTCGCTGGTGACCACATCCATGTGGTTTAGCAGGATGATCGGCCGCTGGGGAGACGGTGCGTTGTGCGGAATACGCGCCCACAAATCGGCCCGCACCGGAGCGTAGTTGAACACCCGGTTCTCAATCCCTTCCTGATCGAAGATTTTCTTGAAGAAAGCAGCCGCGCGAGCCTCGTTGCCGGGAGGATTCGTGGTGTCGATACGCAGATACTCCCGTTGCCACTGCACCGCGAGGTCGGCATACTGCTTTAGACGATCCGCGGGAATGCTATCCGAGGTGAGCGTATGCCTCGCGGCAGCAGTTTGGGACCAGCCGAGTGCTGTAACTACAGCGAAAACGAACCCTAAAAAGCAAACTCTTCCGTTCCTTTTGGGCATCCAAGCTCCTGTGCTCCTTGAGTCTAGGCCACGCAGTTTTTATATCAGCTTTGCCAAAATTACCCTCAAAGCGGATTATTATTCTCCTCTCTCCCCGCTGCAAGGCTACAATGTTATTGCACGCCAAGGGGTTAGCTTTGCCGCAGTTTGGCAATCGACCTGTTATAGAGACCTGTGGGTGCCAGAGTCAAACGGGTGCCGATATTTTCTGATTTTGGCCATACGCGGCGTCAGCGTTGGCCGGCAATGCGAAGCGAGCTTGCCTCAATCAGCGGTTGCAGACGCAATCACAAATCACGCAACACGCCCGTAAGGCGTGCCAGAGCGGAGCCCCCCAGGTGCTCCCTCCCTCGGAGGAAGTTGAAAATGAAGAATCGTGTACTTGTAGCGTTATTCGTCGCAGTCGTACTCGCGCTGCCAGCCTTTGCGCAGCAGACGGGTTCGACCTCACAGGACCAACCTGCCGCCAGCCAGCCCATGCAAGCTGCCCCGGCCGCTCAGCCCACGCCGGCCGCTTCATCGAGCACTGACCAAGCATCTTCCACCTCTTCATCGACCGTCGGGGCCTCCGGGAAGCAGCCTTTGCAGGCTGAGACCCGCCAAGGTTTCTGGGGCAAGATGAACCCTTTCGCCCGCAAGAAGTATGTGCAGCGCCAGACCCAGCCAATCCGCGACCGCGTGAATGAACTCGACGAACTCACCGCGGGCAACACCAGAATGATCAAGGACGTGGATGCGCGCGCGCAGCAAGGCATCCAGCTGGCTTCGGCCAAGGCCAACGAAGCTGACCAGCACGCCATCGACGCCGGCAACAAAGCCCTGATGGCCCAGCAAACTGCCACTCAGGCTAACACCCGCCTTTCCACGGTGGAACAGGTAGTCGGCAATATCGACCAATACAAAGCCGCCACCCAGACCGAGATACGCTTCCGTCCCGGCCAGAGCGTCCTGAGCCAAAATGCCAAAACCGCCCTTGATGACATGGCGACTCCGCTGAAGAATCAGCGCGGCTACATTGTCGAAGTGCAGGGTTTCTCCTCGGGCCATGGGCAAGCTGCCATTGCCACTTCGCAGAAGATGGCGGATTCCGTGGTCAGGTATCTCGTGCTCAACCATGACATTCCGGTATACCGGATTTATGTGGTAGGCATGGGCAACGCTCCGGTTCCGAGCGCGAACGCCGATGAACAGGCCAAGACCAAGCGAACCAGCGGCGGCCGCGTGGAAATAAGCCTTCTGAAGAACGATCTCGAACAGCTTGCTTCGACCTCGATTGCGCCGGATCAGCAAGCACCACCGAAATAGTTTCAGGACGACGGGCTCAACGCCTGGACGCCCTCCCCCCAGAAAAGCCTCTTGCGTAAGCAAGAGGCTTTTTTGTTCCGCTGGAGGTCGGCGAGCTTCTCACGCTCGAGCTTTCGCAATGCCCACGTGACCCGGACCGTCCGGGCGGGCGAGCAAAGCTCGGCAGGATTCGGCTCAGAGCATGACTTCACGGCTAGCGGAGAAACGCGCGATTCGTATCAGGGCCCGACTTCAGTCGTGCCAATAAGTCGGAAAAGTAAGTCCGGCTTCACAGTTTGCTGAAAAACTCCTTTTCGGACTCTCTGTTGCCAGTAACGAGTTTTCCAGATTCGGCCCCGGTTGCGGGTTTCCCACCTGTTGCCGAAGATCGTTCTGTTGCCGAACTTGG
>Ga0209118_1000012_pt1 | contig 169593 bp, 140 predicted proteins | sample BlaSpr_A8_Ref_M1_FD_187988 | JGI IMG/M metagenome (GOLD analysis project Ga0209118, IMG submission 187988) | Forest soil microbial communities from Thunder Bay, Ontario, Canada - Black Spruce, Ontario site 2_A8_Ref_M1 (SPAdes) (version 2) | ecosystem: Environmental > Terrestrial > Soil >... | reverse complement strand
GGAGCGCGGCATCTTCGCGAGCCTGTCCTGCGAAGAAAATCTGCTGCTGCCGCCGGTCGTGCGCGAGGGCGCGATGTCGATCGACGAGATCTACAGCATGTTTCCCAATCTCAGGGAGCGTCGTGCGAGCCCGGGTATGCGCCTGTCGGGAGGCGAGCAGCAGATGCTCGCGGTGGCGCGTATTCTGCGCACCGGCGCGGAGATACTTCTGCTCGACGAAATTACCGAAGGGCTGGCGCCGGTGATTGTGCAAGCTCTGGGACGTGTAATGCGAATGTTGAAGGAACGCGGCTATACCATCATCCTGGTGGAGCAGAATTTCCGTTTTGCCGCACCGCTTGCCGATCGGCATTACGTGATGGAACATGGGCGCATCGCCGAGATGGTCCGCAAGGAAGAATTGCAGGCAAAGATGGATACTCTGCACGAGTACTTGGGAGTTTGAACGGCACTTTTCTGGAGGAACTCATAGCATGAAACGCAAACAACTATCCGCCATGGTGGCGCTGCTGTCGCTTGCCACCGGCGCGGCCCTTGCGCAGCAGGGCAAGATTTCTGACGATGTGGTGAAGATCGGTGTGCTGACCGACATGTCCGGCTTATATGCCGACATCGGTGGTCCGGGCGCGGTGATTGCGGCGAAGATGGCCGTCGAGGACTTCGGAGGTAAAGTGCTCGGCAAACCTGTCGAAGTAGTGAGCGCCGATCATCAGAACAAGGCCGATATCGCGAAGACCCTCGCGACCCAGTGGTTCGACCAGGACAAGGTCGACATGATCATCGAAAACCTCAACTCGGCGGTGGGTCTCACGGTCCAGGGCGTGGGCAAGGATAAGAACAAGATCACCATCAACACCGGTGCCGCTTCATCACGGCTCACCAATGATGATTGTGCCCCGGCTACCGGCATTCACTGGGTGTACGACACGTGGATGCTCGCCAATGGCACCGGCAAGGCGGTAGTAAAGCAAGGGGGCGACACCTGGTTCTTCCTTACCGCCGACTACGCCTTCGGTCACTCGCTCGAGAAGGATACCTCGGAAGTGGTGAAGGCCAATGGCGGCAAGGTGCTGGGCGCCGTGCGTCACCCGCTCAATACCACGGATTTCTCCTCCTTCCTGCTTCAGGCACAGGCTTCCAAAGCCAAGATCATCGGCCTCGCCAACGCCGGTGGCGATACGGTCAACTCGATCAAGTCGGCCAACGAGTTCGGTATTACCAAAAGCCAGACTCTTGCGGGACTCCTGATTTTCATTACCGACATCCACAGCCTGGGTCTGCCGACCACACAAGGCATGTATTTGACCACAGGCTGGTACTGGGACCTGAACGACGACACGCGCAAGTTCGCCAAACGCTTCTACGAGCGGCACAAGAAGATGCCGTCCATGTCGCAGGCGGGGGTGTATTCGGGAATCACGCACTACCTCAAGGCGATCCAAACGACCGGTACCGATGACACGGCAGTCGTGATGAAGAAAATGCATGAAACGCCGGTCAACGATATGTTCGCCAAGAACGGCAAGATTCGTGAAGACGGCCGTATGATTCACGATGTTTATCTGGCGCAGGTGAAGAAGCCGGCCGATTCGAAGTACCCGTGGGACTACTACAAGATCCTGCAGACGATTCCCGCTGACCAGGCATTCAAGCCGCTGGCGGACAGCACTTGCCCGGCAATCAAGAAACCGTAGGGCGCGACAGTTCGGCTGCTTGTCGCATGAATAGCGGCGAATAATAAACACGGGCGAGGTCGCCTCGCCCCCAACGGCTTTTCATAATGACCGAAATCTTCGGTATCTCGGTACAGGCTCTCATGGGCCAGCTCATCATCGGGCTGGTCAACGGCTCGTTTTATGCGATTTTGAGTTTGGGGCTGGCGGTCATCTTCGGCATGCTCAATATCATTAACTTCGCCCATGGCGCCCTGTACATGATGGGCGCCTTCTTGGCGTGGATGCTCCTCAACTACGCCGGTATCGGCTACTGGCCTTCGCTCCTCATCGCTCCGATCGCAGTCGGGCTGTTCGGCATCGTGATCGAACGCAGCATGCTCAAGTGGCTGTACCAACTCGATCATCTTTACGGCTTGCTGCTCACCTTCGGTCTGGCACTGATCTTGGAAGGTATTTTCCGCAATCAGTACGGCGTCTCCGGTCTGCCCTACGAGATGCCGGCGGCGTTCAGCGGCGCATTCAATCTCGGTTTCATGTTCCTACCCAAATATCGCGCCTGGGTAGTGGTCGCCTCTTTGCTCGTCTGTCTGGGTACTTGGTTCGTGATCGAGCGGACCAAGCTTGGCGCTTATCTGCGAGCCGGGACCGAGAATCCCAAGCTGGTTCAGGCCTTTGGCGTCAACGTGCCGCTGATGGTGACGCTCACCTACGGCTTCGGCGTCGCGCTCGCCGGCCTGGCTGGGGTTCTGGCCGCGCCGGTCTATCAAGTCCATCCGCTGATGGGTTCCAACATCATCATCATCGTCTTCGCGGTCGTGGTCATCGGCGGCATGGGCTCGATTCTCGGTTCGATCGTCACCGGCTTGGCACTTGGCCTGATCGAGGGACTGACCAAGGTATTCTATCCGGAAGCCTCGGCGACGGTCGTCTTCATCATCATGGCGATAATCTTGCTGGTGCGCCCCGCCGGGCTGTTCGGGCGAGAGAAGTAGCATGAGCAGGACGGCCATTGCTTACCTCGGCCTATTCGTGCTCGCCATCGCGGCGCCGTTCGTCGTCTATCCCATTTTCTTGATGAAGTGTCTGTGCTTTGCGCTGTTTGCCTGTGCCTTCAATCTGCTGATCGGCTACACCGGCCTGCTGTCCTTCGGCCACGCCGCCTTTTTCGGCATGGCGGGTTACACCGCAGGCTACGCGATCAAGGGATGGGGACTGCCGCCGGAGCTGGCTGTAATCGCGGGCACACTCGTCGCCGCAGCATTGGGCTATGTGGTCGGTTGGCTCGCGATCCGCAGGCAGGGCATCTACTTCGCGATGATCACCCTGGCGCTCGCGCAGATGGTCTACTTTTTCTGCGTGCAAGTGCCTTTCACCGGTGCCGAGGACGGATTGCAAAATGTGCCGCGCGGCCGGCTGTTCGGCGTGATCGATCTGAAGAATGATTTCAATATGTACTATCTGGTGCTGGCCAATTTCATCCTCGGTTATGCGCTCATTCACCGCATCATCCACTCGCCCTTTGGCCAGGTGCTTAAGTCAATCCGCGAAAACGAGCCACGGGCGCTTTCGCTAGGCTACGAGGTCGACAAGTTCAAGCTGCTCGCCTTCGTGCTTTCTGCCGGCTTGTCCGGACTGGCGGGAGCCACGAAAACCCTGGCTCTCGGACTCGCCTCGCTTACCGATGTGCATTGGCATCAATCCGGTGAGGTGGTATTGATGACACTGCTCGGCGGGCTCGGTACGGTCTTCGGTCCGGTGGTGGGTGCCTTCACCATCACGGCCCTGCAAAATTACCTCGCCGGCCTCGGTTCCTGGGTCAGCGTTATCATGGGCGGCATCTTTGTGATCTGTGTGCTCATTTTCCGGCGCGGCGTGGTGGGCGAAATTCAGGCACTGCTAAAACGCGGGACGAGCGGTGGCACCCTACCGGGCACTCCTGGTCCGAAGTAAATGCGGGTACAATACGCAGCCGTATGGTCGCCGAACTGATGACCGATCGAGCCGCCCCGCCCGCACGACCGGCTCCCCCGCGAGGTTTAGGATTCGTTCCAATCGACGCCGCAGCAAGGCTCCCGCACCCTTCAACCATTTGAGCAGGAAAGACAATGAAAGCGCTAGTGGCCGTCAAACGCGTTGTAGATTTCAACGTGAAGGTACGCGTGAAGTCCGACCAGAGTGGAATCGAACTCACCAACGTGAAAATGTCGATGAACCCTTTCGACGAAATTGCGGTTGAAGAAGCGGTTCGGCTCAAGGAAAGTGGTGCCTTGACGGAGATCGTCGCCGTATCACTTGGCGTGCTTGCCTGCCAGGAGACCTTGCGCACCGCGCTCGCCATGGGCGCAGACCGCGCCATCTTGGTCGAGACCGATGCGGAACTGCAGCCGCTTGCAGTGGCGAAGGCGCTCCGGGCGCTGGTCGACAAAGAACAACCGCAGCTCGTCATCCTCGGCAAGCAGGCGATCGATGACGATGCCAACCAGACCGGCCAGATGCTCGCCGCGCTGCTCAAGTGGCCGCAAGCGACCTTCGCCTCCAAAGTCGTCATTGCCGAGGACAGGAAAACGGCACAAGTCACGCGCGAAGTGGACGGCGGGCTCGAAACCATCGCCATTTCCCTGCCTGCCGTGGTGACCGCCGATCTGCGACTCAATACGCCGCGTTATGCGACGCTGCCGAACATCATGAAGGCGAAGAAGAAGCAACTGGAAATCGTTAAACCCGATGCTATTGGTGTGGATGTGTCACCGCGGCTGAAAACCCTCAAAGTTGTCGAACCGCCCAAGCGCAAGGGGGGCACTATCGTGCCGGATGTGAAGACCCTCGTCGACAAGTTGCGCAACGAGGCAAAGGTGATTTAGCGAGCGCTGCGCAAACTCAGGAATGCCATTGATCGCGTCGTTTGGACAACTCCGGTTCCGCCTGACGCGAGATGATCCGATAAAGGGGGAATTGAAATGCCCGCTCTAGTCATCGCCGAACACGATAATAAAACGCTCAACAAGTCCACTCTGCATGCCGTCACCGCGGCCTTGAAAATGGGCGGCGAGGTGACCGTGTTGGTCGCCGGCCACCATTGCAGCGCCGTGGGCGAAGCCGCGAAGGCGATCGCCGGTGTGAGCAAGGTTCTGGTCGCCGACGGCGAAGCCTACGCCACCTTGCTCCCGGAAAATCTCGCGAATCTCGTGGTCTCCTTGGCGACAAGCTACAGTCACCTCGTTGCCGCCGCCACTTCCGTGGGCAAGAATTTCCTGCCTCGAGTCGCGGCGCTGCTCGATGTCGCACAGATTTCCGACATCGTCGCGGTCGAAGGCCCGGATACCTTCGTGCGCCCCATCTATGCAGGCAATGCCCTGGCGACCGTGCAGTCCGCCGATGCGATCAAAGTAGTGAGCGTGCGCACCACCGGGTTCGACGCCGCGGCGCAGGGGGGCAGCGCGCCGATCGAGACGGTGAGCGCGCAGCGCGACAGCGGTTTGTCAAAGCTGGTTGGCCAGGAACTCACTCGGTCCGATCGCCCGGAATTGGCCGGTGCCCGCGTGATCGTCTCCGGTGGCCGCGGGATGGGCAACGGCGAGAATTTTAAAAAAATACTGGAGCCGCTCGCCGACAAGCTGGGCGCCGCCATCGGTGCGTCGCGCGCTGCGGTGGACTCCGGATTTGTTCCTAACGATTACCAAGTCGGCCAAACCGGCAAGATCGTGGCGCCGGAACTCTACATCGCCGTCGGCATCTCGGGCGCGATCCAGCACTTGGCCGGAATGAAGGATAGCAAGGTGATCGTAGCTATCAACAAGGATGCGGAGGCGCCTATTTTTCAGGTCGCCGACTACGGATTGGTGACGGACCTCTTCCAAGCGGTTCCGGAACTCATTGCCGAACTGGGCTGACCCACCGCTCGCCACCGAGACGATCATGGCTGCTGCCTACCACGCCCCTCTGAAGGACATCCGTTTCCTGCTGCACGAAGTCGTCGGACTACAACGGGTTGCGCACCTGCCCGGCTGCGACGAGGTAACACCCGATGTCGTCGATGCCATTCTTGAAGAGGCTGCCAAGTTTGCGGGCGAGGTACTCGCCCCGCTCAATCCGATCGGCGATGCGCAGGGCTGCGAGTTAAAGGGCGGAGAGGTCAAGACTCCCGCGGGCTTCAAGCAGGCCTACCAGCGCTACATTGAGGGCGGATGGTCGGCCGTGGGGGCCGATCCGGAGTATGGCGGACAGGGGCTGCCCGAATTGATTGCTGCGCCAATCAACGAAATGATGGCCTCGGCCAATATGGCGTTCTCGTTGTGCCCGCTCTTGACCGGCGGCGCCATCGAAGCGATTCACCTGTGCGGGACCGCGGAACAGAAGCGGCAGTATCTGCCAAAGATGGTGAGCGGGGAGTGGACCGGCACCATGAACCTGACCGAACCGCAAGCGGGCTCCGATCTGGCGGCGATTCGCACCAAGGCGATTCCCGAGGGCCAGCACTACCGTCTTTTCGGGCAGAAGATTTTCATCACTTATGGCGAGCACGATTTCACCGACAACATCGTGCACATGGTGCTCGCGCGCACGCCCGATGCGCCGGACGGCGTGAAGGGTATCTCGCTGTTCATCGTGCCCAAATACTTGCCGGACGAAGGCGGCGCGCGCAACGACGTGCATTGTGTCTCCATCGAACATAAATTGGGCATACACGCGAGTCCCACCTGCGTACTTTCCTACGGCGACGCCAGCGGGGCTGTCGGCTATCTCATTGGCGAGGAGAATCGCGGCCTCGAATACATGTTCATCATGATGAACCTCGCTCGCTTCGGTGTTGGGCTCGAGGGCGTGGCGCTCGGGGAACGTGCTTATCAGCAGGCGCTGGCGTTTGCCAAGGAGCGCATCCAGGGTTCGGAGGCGGGCAAGAAGGGCGGCCCGCGCGTCCCGATCATCAAGCACCCGGACGTGAAGCGCATGATCGCCACCATGAAGGCACAGGTCGAAGCGATGCGTGCCGTGGCGTATTATTGCGCGGCCTGCCTGGACAACGGATTGCGCAATCCGGATGCCGAACTCAAGCAACTGGAGCAATGGCGCAGCGAACTGTTGATCCCCGTGGTCAAAGGCTGGAGCACCGAAACGGGACAGGAAGTCGCTTCTCTCGGCGTGCAGGTCCACGGCGGCATGGGCTTCATCGAAGAGACCGGCGCGGCGCAACATTTGCGCGACGCGCGCATCACCACGATCTACGAAGGCACAACGGGCATTCAAGCCAACGACCTGATCGGCCGCAAACTCGGCCGCGACGGTGGCGCCGCGATGCGGGCATTGATCGCCGACATGCAACTCACCATCGAACAATTGAATAGCAGCGGCAACGCCGATTGCAAGGGGGTGGGCAAGAGCCTTGAAGACGCGGTGCACGGCTTGCGCAATGCGACGCGCTGGGCCTTGGATGCGGCAGCACGAGAGCCGGCAGAACCCCTCGCCGGCGCCGTGCCCTGTCTGATGATGTTCGGCACGATATGCGGCGGCTGGATGTTAGGGCAATCAGCGCTTGTCGCTGCCGCTCGGTTGAATAAGGGCGGCGGCGACGAAGGTTTTTACTCGGGCAAGATCAAAACCGCGCGCTACTACGCCGATCACATCCTGCCCCGCGCAAGCGCACTGCGCCACGAGGTGATGCATGGTGCGTCAAGCCTGATGGCGTTGGACGAAGCGGAGTTTTAGGGTCAGTTAGGAGTCAGCCGGACACGCTGAAAACCGACCGCCGTCGCTTCGCGTGGTCTCGCGCATCCAACTCGGCAGGCGATCAGACGATCCCGCTTCCGCTTACCGTTTTCAGCGGCGGGCGCTCTTCCGCCTTCTGCTTGCGATAGGCGGAGGCGCGGTAACAGCCAATCGGATCAACCGCGCCGCCGTTGCGCTGGCGCGCCATGTCGAGAATCGGCTGCACATCGGTTGTGAAGGCTTTTTTCAGCGTCTTTGCAGCCATCAATGCGTCGTTGCCGTCCTGATAGTCGGCGAGCACCTTGCGGTTCACCGAGCAGGCCTGGATGTAGGCGCGCTGCACTTCAATGGCGCTGCTCATCAAGCTTTCGATCGGATCAGTCACGTTGTGAGATTGGTCGAGCATGTACGCCGGCTTGAAGCCGTCGCCCTCGCGCTGCGCAGCATCCACCAATTCGTTGAACACGAGAAAAAGCTGGAACGGATGGATGCTTGCCGAGTCGAGGTCGTCGTCACCATACTTGCTGTCATTGAAATGGAAGCCGCCCAGTTTCCCGAACTGTACCAGGCGAGCGACGATCATCTCGATGTTGGTGTTTGGCGCATGATGACCGAGATCGACCAGGCATTTCGCCTTCGGACCGAGTTGCGTGGCACACGCAAGACTGGTGCCCCAGTCGTTCAGGACGGTCGCATAGAAGGCAGGCTCAAACAGCTTGTGCTCGATATACATCAGCCAATCCTCGGGCACGGCGGCATAGATCTCCGAGGTGCTGCGCAGGTAGCGCTCGAGGGCGGCGCGCAGGTTGTGCTGGCCGGGAAAGTTGGCGCCGTCGCCGATCCATACGCTGAGCGCTTTCGCACCGAGCTTCCTGCCCAGTTCGATGCAATCCAGATTGTGGGCGATGGCTTGCGCGCGCACTTCTGCGTCGCCATGGGTCAGGCTGCCGAACTTGTAGGAGCGCGCCTGGCCCGGCTGGTCCTGGAAGGTATTGGAGTTCACCGCATCGAAGCCCAGGCCATAAGCGGAAGCTTGTTCGCGTAAGGCTTGGACGTCGCCCGGCCTGTCCCAGGGAAAGTGCAAAGACACTGTCGGGGTCGCGCGGCACAATTGCTGGACCGTGTGACAGTCTTCCAGCTTCTCGTACACGTTGCGCGGCTCTCCGGGACCGGGGAAGCGCGCGAAGCGGGTGCCGCCGGTACCCACTCCCCAACTCGGAATGGCCACGGCGAAAGTCTGGGCGCGCGCAGTCAGCCGGTCGATGGCGATATCCTGTCGAGCCAGGCGTTCGCCCAGCGCCTCGTAGTCTCGCTGCAGGTCGCGGCTGTGGCGGTGATTTGCTGCGGCGATGAAGTCGGCGGCAATCTGGTAGGGCATGGTGGCTCCTCCTGCCTTCGGTCCCTTTGCCCGTTGTCGGGGCAGAGTTGAGCAGATTAGTTAATCAGCGCGGGAACGCCGCAGCGTTACCGGCGTCCACGTTCAAAATGTTGCCGGTCGACTTGCCCGATTTATCACAGGCAAAGAAGTAAACGGCTTCGGCGATGTCTTCCGGAAATACGCTGCGCTTCAACATGCTGCGCTGCCGGTAAAATTCCTCCAGTTCGTCGGTGCCGATATTGTAGGCTTCAGCGCGTTCCGCCTTCCATCGTCCGCCCCAGATGCGCGAACCACGCAGCACTGCGTCGGGATTGACCACGTTGACGCGGATGCCGTGCGCCGCGCCTTCTAACGCCAAGCAACGTGCCAGATGAATTTCCGCGGCCTTGGCAGTGCAGTAGGCGGAAGCGTTGGCGGAGGCGACCAAGCCGTTCTTGCTCGCGACGAATACCATGCTTCCGCCGATGCCCTGCTTGATCATGATCCGATAGGCGGCCCGGCTGACCAGAAAATAACCGGTCGCCAATACCGACAAGTTGCGGTTCCACAATTCCAGGCTGGTCTGCTCCAAGGGCGCAGCCGACGCAATCCCGGCGTTGGAAATCAGGATGTCGAGGCCGCCGTAGCTCTGCACAGCGCGATCAACGGCAGTCTGCACTGCCGCCTCATCGGTCACATCGACCTTCTCAGCGCTGATGTTGTCGGCTCCGAATTGCCTGCGCAGCTCTGCCTGCGCCCCATCGAGCGCCTCGGCATCGAGATCGGCAAGGATCACGCAGGCGCCTTCCCGCAACAGTTGCCTCGCCACCGCCCGGCCGATCCCGCCGGCGCCGCCGGTTACCAGAGCGACCCGGCCGGCGAGACTCTTGGGTTCGGGCATACGCGCCAACTTGGCTTGCTCGAGCAGCCAATATTCGATGTCGAAGGCCTCCTGTTCAGGCAGTCCGACGTAGGCATCCACGCTGGCTGCGCCGCGCATGACGTTGATGGCGTTGACGTAGAATTCTGCAGCGATGCGCGCCGTGGCTTTGTCCTTGGCAAAGGTCAGCATGCCGACGCCAGGGATCAGATAGACAACCGGATTAGGGTCGCGCATCGCCGGGCTGTTGGCACGCTTGCAGCGGTTGTAGTACGCCGCGTAGTCGTCGCGGTAGTCGCTCAGAGCCGGATCGAGGCTCGCCAGCGCAGCGTCCAGATCAGGTCGCGCTGGATCGAACTGCACCACCAACGGGCGAATCTTGGTGCGCAGGAAATGATCGGGGCAGGAAGTGCCGAGCCTTGCCAGTTCATGCAGGCGCTTGCTGCAGACAAATTCCAGCACCGGGGCGCCGTCGTCGAAGTGCCCAACCTTGTGATCCGCGCTGCTGATCTTGCCGCGCAAGGCCGGCGCCAATCGGGTAACGGCCGCATGGCGCGCTGCCGCCGGCAGCGGCTCAAAAGCCGCACCACCGAAGGCCGGGCCGCGGTTGCCCGCCGCCAGCCATTCGGTCGCCTGCTGGATGATACGCAGGGTGTTTTCGTAGCAGGCTTTGGAACTGTCGCCCCAGCTGAACAAGCCATGAGCTTCCAACAGCACGCCTTTGAGATGGGGATGCCTGTTTGCAAACTCGCTCAGCTTGAGGCCCAGGTCGTACCCGGGCCGTTGCCAGGGTAGCCAACCGATCTCCGTGCCGAAGATCGTTTCGGTAAGCGCCCGGCTATTTCTGCTCGCGGCGATCGCAATGATCGCATCGGGGTGCATGTGATCGACGTGCCGGTAAGGGACATATGCGTGCAGCGGCGTGTCGATGCTGGCGGCGCGCGGGTTCAGGTCAAAGGTGCAGTGCGGCAGGTAGCCGACCATTTCGTCTTCGTGTTCCAGTCCGCGGTAGCGCCGGCGCAGCGCCTGCAGCTTGTCCATGTAAAGCGTGGCGAAGCCGTCCAGCTTCATGCTGCCCAAGTCGCCGCCCGAACCCTTCACCCACAACACCTCCGTCCGGGTGCCGGTGAGCGGATCGTCCATGGCAAGCTTCGCTGAGGTGTTGCCGCCGCCGAAGTTAGTGACACGCTTGTCTCCCCCAAGAAGATGGGAGCGATAGAGCAGCAGTTCCGGTTCGCTCAGCCCTGCCGTGCGGACATCGTCCCAGCGCGAAAGCATTCCCAGTTGATCGCCGGCGTTCATGTGGTTGTTCCCTGACGAAAACAATGCGAGTTGCGATGAAATCGGCGGCCCATGAGGCCGTGGTCGCGATGTGAATCGCTGTACGGTAGGGTGATGGTACCTAGGTGTCAATCACGTTATGATCAATAAGATGATCGAAATTGATTCAATCAGCAAATTGATTGATTGATCGTTGACATCTTTTGATCGATTGCAATAACCTGATTTTGCCGGGAGGGGCGGTAATGCTGAACGACAAGCGGCGCAAGAGCCTGCTGAAAATTCTCGCAGAGAAGCAGCGAGCAAGCATTGAGCAGTTAGTCAACTTGCTGCATGCCTCGCCGGCCACGGTGCGCCGGGACATCGTCTGGCTCGCACAGCGCGAGCTGCTGCACCGGGTGCGCGGCGGAGCAGAGTATTTGGCCAAGAACCGCCATCATGGGTTGGGGGGAGAAACCTTCCAGCACAGCCTGGCGGTATTTCCGGCGCAGAAGCGCGCTATCGCGCGCCGCGCCGCGGAGATGTGTCACGACGGAGAAACGGTCATCATCAATGGGGGCACCACGACTTTCATGATGGTGGAATTCCTGGCCGAACGGAACATGAAGATACTGACCAACTCTTTTCTGATGGCGGAGCAATTGGTGAGCCGGAGTCAGAATGAAATCATTGTACCGGGCGGGCAAATCTACCGCGAGCAGAACGTCATCCTCAGCCCGTTCGACAGTGATGTGACCCAGCATCACTACGCCAACAGGATGTTCATGGGTGCGGCGGCGCTGTCGCCGATGGGATTGCTGGAACGCGATCCGCTGTTGATCCAAGCAGAGAAACGATTGATCAACCAAGCCGACGAATTGGTGGTGCTGGCGGACAGTTCAAAGTTCGCCAACAAGCGCGCCGGCTTGATTCTATGCCCGCTGGAGCGGGTGAGCTGTGTCATCACCGACGAGGCCGTGCCGGCCGCAGCGGTGCAGATGTTGGAAGCAGCGGGGGTGAAGGTAATCGCCGTCGCACCCGAGCTAGTGCAATAGATTGGTCCGCGTACCCTATAACCGATGGAGGAGAGCCATGAAGCTCAGCAAAGTATTGTCAACACTCGTTCCGGCCGCACTGTTGGCGCTGCAGGTCGGACCGGCATTGGCCGCCGACAAGGTCAAGATCGCCATGGTCGTGAAGAGCCTGGGCAATGGATTCTTCGACGCCGCGCATGAAGGCGGCAACGAGGCGGCGAAGGAACTGGGTGACGTGGAACTCATCTACACGGGGCCGACTACGGCCACTGCCGAAGGTCAGATTGAAATTCTCAATGCTCTGATCGGCCAAAAGGTCGATGCACTGGTGATCTCTGCCAACGACAAGGACGCGCTGGTGCCGATCGCCAAAAAAGCGGCGCAACGCGGCATCAAGGTCATTTCCTTCGATAGCGGCATCGCTCAAGAGGGACGCCTGCTACAGCTCAACCCCTCGAATAACGCACTGATCGGTACCAAGCTGGTGCAAATGGCCGCCGATGGAGCCGGCGGCGGCGGCGGTGAGATCGCCATTCTGTCGGCGACCGCGCAGGCTACCAATCAGAATATCTGGATCGCCGAAATGAAGAAGGTGTTGGCAAAACCGGAGAATAGCAAACTCAGGCTGGTGGCGACCGTCTATGGCGATGATCAATCTGACAAGAGCTACCGCGAGGCGCTCGGCCTGCTGCGCAGCAATCCTAATCTGAAAGTGATCGTCGCGCCGACCACGGTGGGCATCAATGCCGCGGCGAAAGCGGTGGCGGACGAAAAGTTGATCGGCAAGGTGTATGTGACCGGGCTTGGCCTGCCATCGGAAATGGCCGGCCACGTGATGAACGGTTCGGTGAAGAGCTTCGCCATCTGGAACCCGATCGACCTGGGCTACTCCGCCACCTACGTGGCATACCAGTTCGTGAAGGGCAAGGCTACGGGCAAACAGGGCGAGCAGATCGCCGCCGGCCGCATGGGCAAGATTACCGTCGAAGCCAATGGCGAGGCCGCCATGGCGCAACCGTTCACTTTCGATAAGAGCAACGTCGAGAAGTTCGCCAAGATGTTCTGAGTCGCCGCTGCCGGGCGGCGAGCTTAGCCGTTCGGCGCGTTCAGGCGCGCGCTGTTATCGCATTGGCGCTTGCCGCGGAGCCGGCTTTGATGGCTGGTGCTACGCGGGATTCCTGCTGAAGCTGCGCTTGCGGACCTTTGATCCGCGGGGCGAATGGCAGACAATTGTGTCGTTCCACTTCTGTGCCTCGATAATCACCGCGGAGCTCGATCCGATGGATGTATTGAGCGAGCAGACATTCTTGTCCGCCGCTACTGCCCGATCCGCGTCTGAGGCCAATCCGGTTCTGAGCCTGCGCGGCATCAGCAAGCACTTCGGGGGCGTGAAGGCGTTGAGCGATGTGCCTTTGCGCGTCTTTAGCGGCGAGGTGTTGGCGCTGGTCGGCGAGAACGGCGCCGGCAAGTCCACGCTGGTCAAGATTCTCACCGGCATCTGTCAGCCGGACGCCGGTGAGATCTGTCTGGACGGCAAGCCGGTCAGCTTCGCAACTCCGCTCGCCGCAATGCGTGCCGGCATCACCGCGGTGCACCAGGAAACGGCGATGTTCGACGAACTGTCCGTGGCGGAGAACATCTACATGGGCCACCATCCCATGGCTGCTCGCCTGCCGCGTGTCGATTGGCGGCTCATGGAGCGCGAAGCGGAGGCTCTGTTCGCGCGCCTGGAGGTGAAGCTCTCGGTGCGCGCCAAGGTGAAGAACTTGAGCGTGGCGCAGCGGCACTTCGTCGAGATTGCCCGGGCCTTGTCGCAGGAAGCGCGCGTGGTCATCATGGACGAGCCGAGCGCTGCGCTGTCGCAGCGCGAGATCCACGAGCTCTATCGCATCATCGGCCAACTCAAGGCCGCGGGGACGGCGGTCGTGTTCATCTCGCACAAGTTCGACGAGGTCTTTGCCATCGCCGATCGCTATGCGGTGCTGCGCGATGGCGCATTCATCGCCGACGGCCGGCTTGCGGATGTCACCGAGCAGCAGTTGATCGCGATGATGGTGGGCCGCTCGATCAACCAGATATTCCCCAAGCGGGAGGCGCGGATCGGACCCGTGGTGCTCGAAGTGGGCGACCTAGCGCACGCGACCGAATTCGATGGCGTGGGTTTCTCGCTGCATCGTGGCGAGATTCTCGGCTTCTACGGTCTGGTCGGGGCAGGGCGCTCGGAGGTGATGCAGGCCCTGTTCGGACTCACGCCGATCGCCCGCGGCACGATCCGTGTCGATGAACTCCCGGTAAGCATTGGTTCGCCGCAGGAGGCAATCGCCCGCGGCATCGCCTATGTGCCTGAAGATCGCCAGCACCAGGGCGCCTTGCTGCAGATGTCGATTCAACACAACGTTACCCTGCCGCTGTTGGCGCGCATCGGCAAGTGGCTGTGGGGACGACGGCGCGCCGAGCTCCGCATAACACGCGAGTACAGCGAGCGGCTGGAACTGAAGGCCACGCATTTCGCGCAATCAGTGGCGGAGCTCTCCGGCGGCAATCAGCAGAAGGTCGTACTTGCCAAGTGGCTCGCGACCAACCCGAAGGTCATTATTCTCGATGAACCGACCAAGGGTATCGACATTGGTTCAAAGGCAGCGGTACACAAGTTCATGACCGAACTGGTGGCCCAGGGACTCGCGGTGATTCTCGTTTCTTCAGAATTGCCGGAAGTGCTGGGCATGTCCGACCGCGTGGTGGTGATGTACCAGGGACGCATCTGCCGCGAGTTCAGCCGCGCCGATGCAAGCTCGGAGGCGCTGGTGGCGGCAGCTTCGGGAGGGTGCGTTTGAAGCTCGAGGTGTTCAAGCAGCGGGAAGTGCAACTCGCCATCCTGATCGTGCTGCTGGTCATGCTGATCGGCGCGCGTGCGCCGGTGTTTCTGAGCGCCAGGAGTTTCGATAGCCTATTCACCGATTCTGCCATTCTGGTGATGCTGGTATTAGCCCAAATGCTGGTTATCCTCACCCGCGGCATCGATCTGTCGGTGGCGTCCAATCTGGCCCTCTGCGGCATGGTGGTTGCGCTGATCGGACGCAAGTTTCCGGCGCTGCCGATCAGCGTCCTGATTCCGAGCGCCATGGGAATCGGTTTGCTGCTCGGCTCGATCAACGGTGCATTGATCGGCTACCTGCGCCTGCCGCCGATCGTGGTCACGCTGGGCAGCATGAGTGTGTTTCGCGGCATGATCTTCGTGCTCTCCGGCGGGGCGTGGATTTCTTCGCGCGAAATGACGCAGCAGTTCATCGACTTTCCGCTGCAACGGTTGTTCGGGCTCACCCACTTGGTTTGGTTGGCGCTTGCCGCGATCGCGCTCGCAGGGTGGCTTGCGCGTTACACGCGCTTTGGGCGGGAGCTGTACGCGATCGGCAACAACCCCGTGGCAGCACGTTACGTCGGTGTGCCGCTGTCGCGCCGACTGCTGTCGGTCTATGCGATCTCGGGTATGACTGCCGGCCTGTGCGGATACCTGTGGGTGGCACGCTACGCGGTGGCGTTCACCGAGATCGCCTACGGTTTCGAGCTCACCGTGATCGCTGCCTGCGTGATCGGCGGCGTAAGCATTGCCGGCGGCGTGGGTTCGGTGCTGGGCGCAGTGCTGGGTGCGCTGTTCCTGGGCGTCATCAACAACGCCTTGCCCATCGTTCAGGTCTCACCTTTCTGGCAGAGTGCGATCACCGGGTGCGTGATCGTAGTCGCAGTCGTCATCAATGCGCGCAGCGAGAAGCGTGCAGGCAAACAGATTTTGCCGCTGACCAGGGTGGAGAAAGCCACGTGAGCAGCACGGCAGTGCGCCATCAAATTGCCGACCGCGGCCGCTTCTCTTTGGGCGAAGTGCTGCGCCGTTGGGAGGTATTGCTGCTCGGCGTGCTGCTGCTGGTGTTTACGTTCAACAGCCTGCTGCTGCCGAATTTCCTCGACCCCTACAATCTTGCCGACAGCACTTTCAATTTCAGCGAGAAAGCGCTGCTCGCGCTACCCATGGCCCTGCTGATCATCTGCCGCGAGATCGACATCTCGGTCGCGGGTATCATGGCGGTCGCATCGGTCGCCATGGGATTCGCCAATCAACAAGGCGTGCCGGCACCGCTGCTTGCCATGATCGGCGTAGGGGTCGGCGCTGCGTGCGGAACGCTGAACGGCCTGCTGGTAACGCGTTTCGCCATTCCCTCGATCGTTGTTACTATCGGCACGATGTCGCTCTATCGCGGCATTGCCATGGTGGTGCTCGGCGACCAGGCTTTTACCCATTATCCGGAAGCGCTGGCATTGTGGGGCCAGGGCTACTTCTTCGACTTCATTCCGCGCGAGTTTGTGATTCTGCTGGCATTCACTGCGCTGTTTGCGCTGCTGCTTCATGCCACTTCCTATGGGCGACGGCTCTATGCCATTGGCAACAACCCGGTAGCGGCGCGCTTCTCCGGCGTCCCGGTGGAGCGCTATCGGCTGCTGCTGTTCGTGCTGATGGGCACCATGGCCGGACTTGCCGCCGTGCTGCTCACCGGGCGCATCGGCAGCACTCGGCCCAACATCGCTTTGGGATGGGAACTCGAAGCGATCACCATGGTGATCCTCGGTGGCGTCAGCATCGCCGGAGGCAGCGGCACCATCGGCGGCGTGCTGCTCGCAGTATTTACGTTAGGCATGGTCACCTATGGGCTGGGGCTCGCCAACGTACCCGGTATCATCATGACCATCGTAATCGGTGCGCTGCTCCTGCTGACCATTACGGCGCCCAAGCTGTTGGGCGGCAGGAGGGACAGGAGGGACTAGTGCTGGAGCAAGTCGCTTTCAAGATGCAGCTGAACCCGGGGAAGGCGGCTGAATGCCGCCGGCCTCACGATGCCATCCGGCCCGAGCTGAGCGCGGTGCTGCGCGAGGTCGGCACACCCGACTACTGCATCTTCCTCGACGCAGAGATCGGCAACCTGTTCGCCGTCTTGTGGCGCGCGCCGGATCGGCGCACGGAACAACTGCCGCACAAGGAGATCATGCAACGCTCGTGGCAGCCGATGGCGCACATCATGGCCACCCAGTCCGATGGCTCGCCGTGCCTCACCCCGCTGCAGCCGATGTCCCATCCGGACTGAATCGGCGCATGCGCAGACTCGCGGTGCTGGACGTCGGCAAGACCAACGTCAAGTTGGCAGTCCTCGACCAACGGGGCGCCGTGCTGTGCGAGCGGCGGCGTGCCAATCGCGTGCTCGATGTGCCACCCTATCCTCATTACGATGTCGATGGCATCTGGCGCTGGCTGTTGGCCGAACTTGGCGAAGCCGCCGGCCGCTATCCTGTCGATGCGATCATCACGACGACTCATGGCGCCTGCGCCGCGCTGGTGAGCGATTCGGCGCTGGCGCTGCCGGTGCTCGACTATGAACATCCTGCGCCCGAGCTCTTCTCAGCGGACTACGCCGGGCTCTGCGATGGGTTCGCGCTCACCTATTCGCCGAATTTGCCGGCGGGTCTCAATCTAGGGCGGCAACTCTATTGGCAAGCGAGGGCCTTCCCAGGCGAATTCTCGCAAGTGCGGCAGATATTGCTGTACCCGCAGTATTGGTCTTGGCGATTGTCCGGCGTCGCGGCGGCGGAAGTGACTTCGCTGGGCTGCCACACCGATCTTTGGCAACCGGGGAGCGGCGTCTTTTCACGGCTCGCCACCCTCACCGGGTGGGATAGATTGTTTCCGCCGCTGTACCCAGCCTGGCAAACACTCGGCCGTGTATTGCCCGAAATCGCGGCGCAAACAGGCCTGTCGCCGCAATGCGAGGTGATCAGCGGCATCCATGACAGCAGCGCCTCGCTGCTGCGCCATCTCCTGGGCCGATCGCGCGGCGAACCGTCCTGCGTCGTCTCCACCGGCACGTGGGCGATCGTCGCCGCGGTGGGCGCGTCTCTGGAGGCACTCGACGGGGAGCGCGACATGCTCGCCAACGTCGACGTTTTCGGCCGACCGGTAGCCTGCGCGCGCTTCATGGGCGGGCGCGAGTTCGCGGCTTTGAACGACCCGCCCGCAGCAGGGTGTGCGGCCGCGGATATCGCAGCGCTCGTCGAACGCGGCGTCTTCGCGGTGCCGGCATTCGCCGATGCCGGCGGCCCGTTCATCGGACGGCGCGGACGAGTGCGCGGTGGCATAGCGGGCAACGGGGCAGAGCGCTACGCCTTGGCTAGCCTGTACTGTGCGTTGCTGACCGATTACTGCTTGAGCGCATTGGGCGCCGAAGGCGACATCGTGATCGAGGGGAGCTTCACTCCCAACCCACACTACGCGGCGCTGCTGGCGGCTCTACGTCCGCAACAACAGGTATCGCTGTCAAGCGATGCCGCCGGAACCTTAGGGGGAGCCTATTTGCTCGGCAACTGGGGCAACGCTCATCCGGCGGCCCCTTGCACTGCCGTTGCTGCTTTCCGCGAATGCGATCTCCGGGCTTACCGCGAGTGCTGGTTGCAGTACTGTTCGACCGCTCAATAGAAAAGCGGGCAGCGGCGCGCACGATCTGCACTTGACGCTTCAATGCCGCAGGATTGTGCCTCAATCGCCGCTCCAGAACGGAACGTCCGCCAACCGCCCCCTCTGAGCCGGCACGGTGCCCTCAAAAAAAAATACCACGATCTTTTGGCGTCCGCGCCCGAGCAACCCCCTGCCGTCCTTGCGCGAATTCGCAAGTCAGGTGTGTATTGGTTATTAGCCTCCTCGCTATCTTGAGTGGCTTCAGCTTGGCCTCGCGACACTGCACCAAAAGCGCGCCGAGTTCATATCATCCCTCGCGACAACCGCTGAGGAAAGCGCCCCTTCGCCCGCTCCGCTATGTTTTGTTGCACGGCTCCGGTGTCGTTGCACAAACAAGGTGCAGGACGTCAGGGAAGGGTGGTACCGGAAAGTTCCAGATTGTGAAATAATTTGCTCGCTGCAAGGTCTTGCGACCTCGAGTGGGGTGGGCGACGGTGCTATCCAACGAACGCTAACGCGTTGGCATTTTTACTGCTTGGTAAGCCCGGCGGCTTCGCGATGCTGACGATACACGGTAGCATACCAATGGCTTGCGTCACACCGCCGCGGAGATTGCTTATTCAACTGGCGACCACTCGCGCCGGGCACCTTTTCCAAGGAGAATAACTAGTGAGTCATGGCTACCTGACAATAGTGCCGCGCGCGATATCGCTCGCGCTTTTGACGATTGGGTTCGCTGCACCGGTCTTTGCGGCAGACCCTGTGAAGATCGGCTTGTTGGAGGATGAGTCGGGGAACTTCGCGATCGCGGTGATCCCGAAAATTCATGCGACCCAACTGGCCGTAGAAGAAATCAACGCCAAGGGCGGCATTTTAGGCCGGCCGATCAAGCTGATTCATTACGACACTCAGTCGGACAATACGCGTTTCCAGGAAATGGCGAGACGCCTTATCCAGCAAGACAAGGTCGATGTGATTTTCGGTGCCTTCTCGAGCGCCTCACGGGAGGCCATTCGGCCAATCATGGACAAAGCCAAGCAGTTGTACTTTTACAATAACCAGTACGAAGGGGGCGTTTGCGATGCCAATGTTTTCGTTACTGGCGCGGTACCGGAGCAGCAATTCTCCACCCTGGTTCCCTGGCTGATGGAGAAGTACGGCAAGAAGGTCTATACGATCGCCGCCGACTACAATTTCGGGCAGATTTCTGCCGAATGGGTGAGGAACATCGTCAAGCAAAACGGCGGCACGATGGTCGGCGAAGAATTTATTCCATTGAGTGTTTCGCAATTCAGCCAAACGATCCAGAAGATCCAGAAGGCCAAGCCGGACGTCCTCATGACACTCCTGGTTGGCGCCAATCAGGCGTCATTCTACGAGCAGCAAGCGTCGGCGAACCTGAACATTCCCATGGGCAGCTCCGTGAATGTCGGTCAGGCCTACGAGCACAAGCGATTCAAACCGCCGGCACTGAAAGACATGTATGTCACGGCCAACTATATCGAGGAAATCGATTCGCCCGAGAGCAACGACTTCAAGAAACGCTTCCACGCGAAGTTTCCCAACGAACCCTACATCAACCAGGAAGCTGCGAACGCGTATAACGTGGTTTACCTGTACAAGAATGCCGTAGAAAAGGCCAATTCGACCGACATGAAAGCGGTGCGCAAAGCGCTGGAAAGCGGTGACATCTGCACCACTGGAGCTTCCGGAAAAGTGTGTATCGATCCGAAGAGCCATCACCAGAGCCACACCATTTACCTGGTGCATGTGAAGGCTGACCATTCCGTGGAGATACCGAAAGTTTGGAGCGATATCAAGCCGTACTGGCTTGGCGAAGCCGGCTGTGATCTGAGCAAGCGCGACGACTTCTCGCAATACACACCGAGCAATCCACCGAAGAAATGATGGTGGTTTAAACGTTGAATGAGCAACAGAACCGGTCGGCCGGGACTCCCTGACCGACCCGCGGGGAATGCGCTTGGATTTCCTGTATACGGCGTTTGCATTCTTTTATCAGTTCGCTGATGCATTCGCTTTTCTGATCCTCTGCGCCATTGGGCTTGCCATCATTTTTGGCATGATGGGAATCATCAATCTCGCCCATGGCGAGTTCATCATGTGCGGGGCCTATGTGACGGTGCTGACGGCGCGCAGGGGGTTGCCGCTGCCGCTCGCGATGCTCTGCGGCGCGCTCGCTGCAGCGCTCATCGGCATGGCGCTGGAGCGGCTGATCATCCGTCGCCTGTACGGCCGGCTATTCGATTCCATCGTCGCAACCTGGGCAATCAGCCTGATGGCCACGCAAGCGACCCTGATGATCATGGGCCCCTCGACCGAAGGCCTGCAAACGCCGTTCGGCAGTTTTGAGCTCGGCGGCCTGTCGTTCTCCGTCTACCGGGCTTTGCTGCCGTGGTTCGCGCTCGCGCTGCTCGGGATTGTCTATTGGATCTTCATGCATACGACCTACGGTATGCACGCCCGGGCGACAATCCAGAACGCGCCGATGGCGAAGGCGCTCGGCATCAACACCGGCCGAATTTACGGGCTTACTTTCGGTCTGGGGGCCGGCCTTGCCGGCCTCACGGGCGCGCTCTATGCCCCGACGATGACCACGGTTCCTACCATGGGCTCGGCGTTCATTGTCCAGTCCTTTGTTACCGTCGTGCTCGGTGGGGCGGACGTCCTGCTGGGCGCCGCCCCGGCCGCCGCCATCCTGGCGCTGCTCCAGGCGGGGCTTACCACGTCGTACGGACAACTGATCGGGCAGATCGGCCTTCTGGTGACCGCGATCATCGTCGTGCGCGTGTTGCCCAAGGGCATCAGCGGCTGGTTGGCGCGAGATGCAGGCTAAGAGTCGTGAGATGCAGCTGCGGCGAAGCATAGCGTTGCTGAACGGCGCGCAAACCGTCGGCACGGGGCGCACCTTTTGGGCGGGTTTTGCAATGGTCGTACTGCTCGCCGCGTTGTTGCCGGTCGTTGCGGACGGCTTCGTCGCCAACAACATCGCGTACTTTCTGGTGTGGACTTTCATGGCCCTCGGGCTGTCTCTGATCTGGGGATACGCGGGCATTCTCAGCTTCGGCCAAACCGCTTTTTTCGGTCTTGCCGGCTATGCCTACGCGGTCGTCACCATCAATGCCGGCGACGCCCACGGGTTGACGTGGGCGGCGCTGTTAGTTGCCTTGGCGGTGTCCGCGGTGACGGCGGCGGTGCTCGGCTATTTCATGTTCTATGGCGGAGTCCGCGACGTCTTTGTGGGCATCGTCACGCTCTCCGTAACGCTCGTCTTCGAGACATTCATGGCGCAAACGGCGGGCCCGGAATGGGCGATCGGATCGGCGCGACTCAACGGCTTCAACGGCATGAACGGCATGCCCTCGCTTACCGTTCCCTGGCCGGGGCAGGCCATCGTCCTCGAGGGCGCGCCGCTGTTCTGGTTCCTGTTGGGTCTGCTGGTCATTGTGTACCTGGGCTTGCGGATGCTGGTGAACTCGCGCTTTGGCAATGTGCTGGTCGCCATCCGTGAAAATCCGACTCGGGCAGAGATGCTCGGTTATGATATCCGCCGCTATCAACTGAGCGTCTTCGTCATCGGCAGCACCCTGGCAGGCTTGAGCGGCGTCCTCTATACGACATGGGGTTCGTACATAACACCCTCGTCGATGGGCCTCAATGCCGCAGCGCTGCCGATCATCTGGGTCGCGGCGGGCGGGCGCAAGGATTTGACCGCGAGTCTCGTTGCCACGCTCGTTCTGCTTTGGATATCACAAATGCTGGCGGTGTATGGAAGCCAGTACGCCCTTGTCCTGATGGGGGCCATCCTTCTGCTCGCGGTGATGGTCGCGCCCGATGGATTCGTTTTGGCCATCGCGAACAGGCTCAGCAACGCGCGGCAGCGGCATCCATCTCGGAAGCAGCCAACCGGCACGGCTGAGCAAGCCACGGCGAGTATCAAATCTTGATCGCCGACGCGTGACGACCATCCTCGAAACCCGGCAACTGCGCAAGCGTTTCGGCGGCCTGGACGCGATTCAGGGCATCGACCTGAAAGTCGAGCCCGGCGAACTCCGTTGCCTGATCGGACCCAACGGAGCAGGCAAGAGCACGCTGTTCAAGCTGATCCTCGGCAACTACCCGGTGAGCGCGGGCCGGGTCCTCTTCAAGGGCGAGGACATCACCGACCTTACGGCGCATGAGCGCGTGCAGCGCGGTATGAGTATCAAGTTCCAGGTTCCGGGAATCTTCGTCCACCTCTCGGTTGCGCAGAACCTCATCATCGCGCTCCAGCAAACTGTGCGTGGAGCAGCGCAACAGGTGGAGCTGGAGCGCCTGCTCGCTCTGCTGGATCTTGCAGAAAGCCGCGCCAAACGCGCGGGGGAACTCTCCCACGGACAGCAGCAGTGGCTGGAAATCGGCATGGCGATCGCGCTGGCGCCTGCGCTGCTGCTGTTGGACGAACCGACTGCCGGGATGTCGCCCGAGGAGACGTACAAGACCGGCGAACTGGTAAAGCACCTGAATGCACAAGGAATGACCGTTGTCGCGATCGAACACGACATGACCTTCGTCCGGCAGATTGCAAAAAAAGTGACGGTACTTCACTTCGGGCGCATCTTCGATGAAGGTCCGCTGGAGGCGATCGTCGCCAGCGACGATGTCGCGCGCATCTATCTCGGGAAAGCGTGATGGCGGACGAGGTATTGGCGGTCGAGGGATTGCACGCCGGCTACGGCAGCACACCGATTCTGCAGGGGATCAATTTCGCAGTTGGGCGCGGAGAAATCGTCGCCGTCATTGGGCGTAACGGCGTTGGCAAATCGACCCTCATGAAGTGCCTGATCGGGTTGCTTCCAAGCACGCAGGGGCGAGTGTCTTTCTGCGGACGCGACATAACCGACGAACCGGCGGACCGCCGCGCCCGTATGGGAATAGGCTATATCCCGCAGGGACGGGAGGTGTTTGCACGGCTGACGGTGGCGGAAAACCTGCGGATGGGCGATCTGATCAGTCAGCACAAAACCGAGAAGTTGCACCCGCTGGTGGATCAATATTTTCCGATCCTCGCGCAGCGCCGCAACCAGAAGGCGGGCACGATGAGCGGCGGCGAGCAGCAGCAACTCGCCATCGGCCGCGCGCTGGTGGGCAATCCCGATCTCATCTTGCTGGACGAGCCGTCCGAAGGTATCCAGCCATCCATCGTGCAACAGATCGCGGAAAACGTGCGCCGACTGAATGCCCAGATCGGCATCAGCGTATTGTTCGTCGAGCAGAATATCGACATGATCCTCTCCATGGCGCACCGCTGTTACGTCATGGACAAGGGCCGCATCGTCGATGAAGTGGCACCGCAGCATCTCTCCGATGCAGCCGTGGTGCGCAAATACCTGGCCGTCTGACCAAGGACCAACCAAAGGAGGCAGTCAATGAACTGGATGGATAGCTCGATCATGCGCCGCCGCGGAGTGGCGGGCCCCAATGTGGGGTCGACCCATGAGCTCACGGAGGCAAAGCAGGGTAAATATCATTACACGATGGGGCCCTATTCCCAGCCGGTGCTGCATATCAAGCCGGGGGATCGGGTGATCATCGAGACGCGCGATGCCTTCGAAGGCGCGATTCAGACGGAGCAAGACCTGCCCACGAAAAAGCTGCGCATGCCGTTCCTCAATCCGCAGAATGGGCCGATCATGATCGACGGCGCGGTGAAGGGCGATGCCGTGGCGGTGTACATCGAGAAGATGGTACCCAGGGGGCCGCAACCGCGCGGCACGTGCTGCATGATCCCCGAGTTCGGGGCGTTGACGGGCACCGCCTACACCGCGACGCTAAACGATCCGCTACCCGAAGTCGTGCGCAAAATTCATGTCGATGAGGAACACGTCCATTGGAGCAGCCGAGTAACGCTGCCCTACAAACCGCACATCGGCACGCTCAGCCTGTCGCCCGAAATAGACTCGATCAATTCGCTGACCCCCGACAATCATGGGGGCAACATGGACCTGCCCGACATGGGTCCAGGGAGCATCACCTACCTTCCCGTGCGCTCGCCGGGCGGCAGACTGTTCATAGGCGATGCCCACGCGTGCCAGGGCGACGGCGAGGTGTGCGGTGTGGCAGTGGAGTACGCCACCATCACGACCATCCATGTCGATCTTATCAAGGGCTGGTCGATCGAATGGCCGCGCCTGGAAAACGAAGAGGTCGTCATGGCGATCGGCAGCGCTCGTCCACTCGAGGACGCTACGCGAATCGCGTACCGGGAGCTGGTGCGCTGGATGGTCAAGGACTACGGCTTCGATCAATGGGACGCCTACATGATGCTCAGCCAGTGCGGGCGCGTCCGACTCGGCAACTTTGTCGATCCGAAATATACTGTCGGTGCAGCAATCACCAAGAAGTACTTGGCGACCTAGGATTCGGTTGGCAGGGCGCCTCGGCTAAAAAAGTCTTCTACGTGAAATAGGAGGAGGATCTCATGGACCTTGGACTGAGGGGCCTGCGTGCCGTCGTTACGGGCGCGACCAAGGGCATCGGACGCGCCATTGCCGACACCTTCGCCGCGGAAGGCAGCGATATCGCGATATGTGCCCGCAATTCAGCGGAGGTCGAAGCCACGGTTGTCAAACTGAAGTCTAAAGGCGTCCGTGCGACCGGCCGCAGGCTCGATGTCGCGGATGCGCCCGCCTTGAAAGCATGGATCGACGACGTCGCCAGGGAATTCGGCGGTATCGACATTGTCGTTGCGAACGTCAGTGCGCTCGCGATCGGCAACGACGAGGAACACTGGAAGAAGGAGTTTGAGGTCGACCTGATGGGCAGCGTACGCCTCGTGAATGCGGCGATGCCTTACCTGGAGGCGAGCAACGCACCCGCCATCGTGACCATCTCCAGCGTTTCCGGTCGCGAGATCGACTTCGCTGCGGGCCCCTATGGTGTGTTCAAGGCCGCGCTGATTCACTACACGCAGGGGCTCGCAAATCAACTGGCGGGTAAGGGTATCCGGGCGAATACCGTTTCCCCGGGTAATACTTATTTCGAAGGCGGCGTGTGGCATCGCATTAAAGAGGGAAATCCGCAGTTCTACGCGCAAGCCCTCGCACTCAACCCCACAGGCAGGATGGGCACGCCCCAGGAAATGGCCAACGCCGCGGTGTTCCTTGCCAGTCCGGCGGCGAGCTTTATTACGGGAACCAATTTGGTTGTCGATGGTGCGCTCACCCGGGGTGTCCAGTTCTAAGGCCGGTTGGCTCGCGCCTGGAGGACCGGTAGGCGAGTTGCGGTTGCTGAGCGATACGCAAAAGCCAAAAACGACATCCATCCTAAGCGTCGGTGCATGAACTAAGCAGCCTGCTGACGGCCTGCCCGCGCGCGATCGACCAGGATGGCAAGGCACTCGATATTCCGGTGCAGCCGCCGCGCAATACCGTTCAGTGCGGAAGCTATCTAAGAGAGGTAAACAGTGGTATCTTTTTGCGGCGGTTGGTGCGTGCGGTTATCTTGCCGTTCGCACCGAACCCCGCTGGCGATCGCCGATTCGCTGATCCGCCTTGGATCCGCGCCGCGAAAAAGAAACTGCCCAGAGGTGCGCAGGGTTGCTTTTGGCGGAAGCGAGGTGACCGGACAACGACAGTCAGCGCGAAGGGAAATGTCTTTTCTGGCAGCAAACGTGAAAGCTTCATTGTGGAGCGGCGATAGCCCACGGGCTCACGTTGACATCGTCGCGAGTCTTGCGGCTGCCTCGGACGGCGCTTGGTTGGCAATGGGCAATAATAGCCCATGCCTCTGAGCGAGCAACCCAACGTATCAATACAACTATCGGAGGAACGCATGTCTAGGAATTCAGATGTAAAGTCGCAGACTAGGCGTAATTTGCTGCGCCTCGCTACCGCCTCGGCGGGGGTGGCGGCGGGCATGTTCGGCGGTGTCGGGATCGACGCCATGACGGCATCGGCGATGGCGAAAGAGGCGGGACGTTCGAGCAAGCCACTCAAGGCGGCATTCTCCAACGCAGGCCTGCAGGCGACGTGGTGCGCGCAGGGCAAGCAGGCAGCAGAATACTGGGGCAAGTTGTTCAACGTCGAGGTCACTTGGTTCGACGGCGAACTCAGTGCCACCAAGCAACGCTCGGGGATCGACAATATGGCCTCCAGAAAATGGGACTTCGTCGCGATCCAGGCCTTCGGCATCGGTACGCTTACCCAACCGGTGAACAAGATGATCGATGCGGGTATACCGGTCATCGATATGGATACGCTCATTGCCCCGCTCGAGCAGATCAACGTCCATTCGTTCCTCGCTCCCGACAATGAATTCATGGGCGCTTCCGTGACGCAGGCGCTGGTCGATGCGATCCATGGCGAGGGCAAGGTCATCATGACCCAGGGTGCCCTGGGCCATACCGGTGCACAGGGTCGTGCCAAGGGATTCGAGTCGGTCATCAAGAAGTACCCGAAGATCGAGGTGCTCGACACTCAACCGGCAGACTGGGACGTCACCAAGGCGGTGCGCATCTGGGAGACTTATCTAACCAAGTATCCGAAGATCGATGCTGCATTCTTCCACAATGACGACATGGCGCTCGCCGCCTATAACGTCATGAAGGCACGCAATCGAACCAATATTTTGATCGGTGGAGTGGACGCCATGCCGCCGGCGATAGCGGCGGTGTCTGACGGGCGCGTGTTTGCAACCGTGCGCAATCCTTCCTGCCGCATCCACGGCGGCGCCATCATCGCCGGGGTGGCTGCGGTCGTGAATGGCGAAAAGACCGCATCGGGAATTCCGAAGAACATCGTGACCGATGGACCCGTTGTAACCAAAGCAAACGCGCAGGGAATGGCGTGGATGGAGGAGCAGTTCCTCATCTGATTGCCGTTTGTGGTGACAAGCACTTCAGGCGCTGCGCCCCCGCTACTCGAACTCAGCGGCATTTCGAAATCCTTCGGCGGGGTCGAGGCGCTGCGCGACGTTGACTTCTCCGTTGCCGCCGGCGAGATTCACGGTCTGGTCGGCGAGAATGGAACCGGCAAGAGTACGCTCATGAAGATCATCGCCGGGGTGCACACCGAGTACCGCGGGACGATGCGTATCGATGGGACCGAGGTTCGGTTTCGGTCGGCGCGCGACGCGCTGGCAGCGGGCATCGGAATGGTTCACCAGGAGCTTAGCGTCGTGCCGGATCTGAGCGTTGCAGAGAACGTCTTCCTCGGCATGCAGCCGCTGGGGCGCCTGGGCTTTATCGACTGGCGTGGATTGGTTCGGTCAGCCCGGGCGCAGTTGCGCAATCTGGGCTTGGATGAAGTGGACGTGCGCGCACCGCTCCGCTCGCTGCCTATCGGCATGCAGCAATTGGTCGAGGTATCGCGTGTCCTTTACTCCGGTGCGCGCATCATCATCCTGGACGAACCCACATCGGCCCTTTCACCGCCGGAGATCGAGCGTCTTTTTGACGTGCTGCGGCGCCTTCGCGCGAGCGGCAAAAGCATCATCTTCATTTCGCATTTCCTGAACGACGTTCTGAGTGTCTCGGACACGCTCACGATTTTTCGCAATGGACGCAAGATCGTGACGACGAAGGTGACGCGGGAAATCGATAAGGGATGGATCATCAAACGGATGATCGGCATCGGACATGAGGAACTCGAGGAAAGCTATACGGGAGAAATCCAGCTTTCCAGTCGCCAAGATGCGCCGGTAGCGCTGGAGACCGAAAAGATGTCCTTTGGTCATGCCTACCACGATGTGTCGCTGCGTATCCGCGCCGGCGAGGTGCTTGGGGTTTATGGCTTCATGGGCTGTGGACAACTCGAGTTGGCGCGCACCCTGTTCGGCAAACTGCAGCCTACCGGGGGAACGCTGCGCATTGGCGGGCAGGCGGTTCGCCTGCGCAGCACCGCGGCGGCATGGCGTACCGGCGTCGCCTTCGTCCCGGAGAGCCGGCGCAGCATGCTGTTCGCGCACGAACCGATTTACAAGAACGTCTCGATATCAATTCTCGGCCGCCTGTCGAGGCTGTGGCTCAAGCCGGCGCGGGAGCGCGAGATCGCGAGCAGGCACGTCAAGAGCCTGAGTATCCGACCCACTTCCGTGGAAGTACCCCTCGGATCGCTCTCAGGGGGCAACCAGCAGAAGGTTGCACTGGCGAAGTGGCTCACTCACGATCCCAAAGTGCTGATCCTCAGCGAACCAACACGGGGTATGGACGTCGGTGCAAAGCAGGACGTGGTGCGGATCATCCGTGGATTGCGTGATCAGGGCATGGGAATTCTGGTCGTATCGACCGAGCCGGAAACCGTGCTCGCGCTCGCCGATCGGGTTCTCGTGATGAAGAAGGGCAGCATTGCGCGTGAGTTTGCCAACGAGGCGATCAGCAAAGACCGACTTCTAGGAGAGGCATGAGTATGCAACGCTTTGGCAATCGATATGTGCGCCTCGCGAGTTGAGACAGCACCATCCTTCGGGCGGTTGAAGCAGTGGTTCCGCGGGCAGCTGCGCAACATCGCTCCATTCCTGACGCTGCTCTTCCTGGTGGTTTTTTTCGGCTTCGCGAGCCCGTCGTTCGCAACCATGGACAATCTCGGCAACATCCTGTCTCAAGTGTCGGTCACCGGAATCATCGCCGCGGGCCTCACTTTCGTGATCCTGACGGCCGAGATCGATCTGAGTGTGGGCAGTGTCGCCAACGCGACCGGCATCGTTGCGGCCTTTTTCACTCTCCAGGCGACCAGTGTAAATATCGCCAACATCGCGCTTCCGGGATGGGCTGCGATAGTCTTGGCCCTGGGCAGTTGCCTGTCCCTCGGTCTGGTGAATGCGTTAGGGATCACCCGGATCGGGATTCCATCCTTCATCATGACCCTCGCCATGTTGCAGATAGGCAACGGCGTCTGCGCGATGCTGGTGCGCGGACAGATCGCGTATTCCGTACCTCCGCTCATCTTGACGCTCGGCAGCAAATCGATCGGTGGCGTGCCATGGCTGGTGATCGTGGCCGCACTAACGCTTTTCGCCGGTCATATCGTGCTCGCCTACACGCGCTTCGGAAGATATGTCTATATGGTCGGCGGCAATCGCGAGGCGGCCGAGTATTCCGGCGTCAACATCCGACTGATCATCGCGGCGGTAATGATCATCTCAGCCATGTGCTCGGGAGTGGCGGGGATGCTTGGTGTCGCGTATTTTGGCAGCGCTCAGCAGAACGAATTCGACAGCTACCTCCTCGATGCCATCTCGGCAGTGGTCGTCGGGGGAACGAGCCTGTTCGGAGGACGCGGCGGAATGGGAAACACAGTGGTCGGCCTGTTCGTTCTGGGGGTGCTGAACAACGGGCTCGATCAGATCAACATCGACAGTTTCCTGAAGATCCTGATCCGCGGTCTCATATTACTCGGGGCCCTCATCATCAATGTGTATGCCGAGCGCCTGCGCGCCCCGGATAGCACTGCGGCAGCCTGATGCCGGTAGGCAAACCCTCGAGGTGCTCTCGAGCCTTGTCCGGGATTGCAAACACCTGGGCGTCGGAGTTGCTTCCCCCAATTGCGCGTCACGCGAAGGCAAGGTGTCACGACATTCGAGCACTCTCTCACCGCACGGCACCGCCTAGTCGCGTCCGCCCTTCCCGCTAGGCTAGTTAACTGAGGAGCTGTCCCGCGTGGCTCGGACGCGAACTGCGGCGCCCCCTGGCAGCTTCAACGCGCCGGTCGTGAGTCCCGTGCCGATCAGGATGACGACGCAGCCGGTCACCATTTGCGGCGTCACGCCTTCCCCGAGAAACAGCCAACCCCACGCGACCGCGAACACGGGAATCAGGAAAGTCACTGCAATCGCGTTGGCCGGACCGATGTTCGCGATCAGCCGGAAGTACATCACGTAGGCTATGCCGGTGCAGGCCAGCGCGAGCATCGCTGCAGCAAACCACGCTGTGTGCGATGGTGTCGCGTGCGGCCACCAGATGATTGCCGGCAGCACGAGGAATAGCGAGGCCGACAACTGGCTGCCGGCCGCCAATGCCAGCGACGGCACGCCCGTCAGGCGCTTTTTCGTGTAGCTCGCCGAAATGCCGTAGCACAGCGTCGCGGCGAGGCAGGCGACAATGGCCCAGCCCGACCCGCCCGGCTTGAAGCTCGCCTTGTCCCAGGCCAGCCACAGCACGCCTGTGAAGCCGATCGCCAGACCGACGATGCGCGATGGCGTGAGCCGGTCCTTCAGCCATAGCCACGCGATGACCGCGCCGAACAACGGCGACGCCGCGTTGAAGATCGACGACAGGCCGGCAGTGATCGACAGCGCCGCGTAACTGAAGCATAGAAATGGCAGTGCGGAGTTGGTGATACCGACGACAAAGATAGGAAGCCAGTGCCGTCTCAGCGCTCCTATTTGGCCGCGCGCCTGCAACAGCGGCAGCAGGAACAGCGAAGCGCCGATGACACGCACGGCCGACAATGCCACCGGTCCGAACTCGCCCGCGCCCACCCGCAGGAACAGGAACGACCCACCCCACAAGGCGGCCAACGCGATGAGTTCGGCCAGATCGGAAGACTTCAATGCAACTCCCTTTGTAATTCGGATGGCGACGCCTGCACTTTGCCAAGTGCGCTCGCGAGCGGCACTCCGTTTCTTGCGATGTAATCTCCTTTGAGTCAGCACCCGGAGCCCGGTGTCGTTGCAGAGCGTGACTTCGAGCGATCATGGCGCCGTCTCTTGACCGTCCGCGTAGGCGAAGGTTTGAGCCAGTCACGAATCGGTCTCTACATGCGCGGGCGCCCTCGCTTGCGGGAAAGCAGCGGGGGCCCGCGGGCTGGTAGCGTCGGCTGGGAGCGGTTTCGCGGGCCTTGATGCGCTGCCTTTCACGCACTCCATGTCCTTCTCTAGGCATCATCATCCCCGAGTCAGCGGACTGCCGCAACACTTGCGCTCTTATCGCTCTCGGCCGCCTGGCTGGCGGCACTTTCTACAACACCGCTGGAATCGATCTATCATTGCACGACAAGAATTCGCGGGATGCATGACGCACACCTGTGGCGATTTACGATCAAGCACGCGGTGCACGCGGCATCGCCATCGAATTTTCTTTCCGATGCGACGCGTGCCGTGCCGTACTCCGACCGCGCTCCGCCGCAAATCCGCAGGGCGCTTTCGGTGGTGCTGCAATCGCGCTTTGCCGCCGTGATGAGCATCCCGGAGCGCACTCCGAATAGACTCGACGACGCTTGTGGCAGGATCGATTGTGTGCGGCAATGACCGGAGACATTGTCGCATTTGAGATGTCAATCTGCCTTGCGAGCCTAGGGATAGTTCCGCTAGGCACTTGAAAGTATGTAAATTGGCAAAGGCGCATTAGAGCATCGAGACTCGCGTATGCTGTGAGGAAAAGCGACTCTTGCGCGGCTTGCTTCCTTCTTCCAAACTGCCTGCCAAGGGCGAGTGGAGCGTGTGTAACTGAGCACGCTCGGCTTCGGGCGTTGCTGAGGGCAGAGGACGGCCAGCCTGACCGAGGACTGTGAGATGACTTCGACTGTGCAAGAGACAAACGTACAGGTTGCCGTGGTACAGGCCGGGTCCGTACCGTTCGACACGGAAGCCTGTGTCGACAAGGCAGTGCGTCTGATCGGAGAAACCGCTGCCACCGGGGCAAAGGTGATCCTCTTCCCGGAAGCATTCATCGGCGGGTATCCCAAAGGGCTCAACTATGGTCTGGTGGTGGGCGCGCGCGATCCGGTCGGGCGCGAAGAATTCCGACTGCAACTCGACTCGGCGATCGAGGTCCCGGGACCACAGACGCAGCGCTTGGGGGAGGCCGCAGCGGCGCACTGCGTCTACGTATTGATCGGCGTGATCGAACGCGAGCTCGGCACCTGTTACTGCACCGTACTGTTCTTTGGGCCGGATGGCCGTCTGCACGGCAAGCATCGCAAGTTGATGCCGACCGCCCTGGAACGGACGATCTGGGGCTTCGGCGATGGCTCGACGCTCACGGTGATGGACAGCCCTTATGGTCGAATCGGTTCGGTGATTTGTTGGGAGAACTACATGCCGATGCTGCGCATGGCGATGTACGCAAAGAACGTCGCTCTGTACTGCGCTCCCACCGCCGATGATAGAGACACGTGGCTGCCGTCGATGCAGCACGTCGCGCTGGAAGGGCGCTGCTTCGTCCTGAGCGCGTGCCAATTTATCCGCAAGAGGGATTTTCCCAAGACCGTGCGTGTGTCTCTTGGCGATTCGCCCGACGCGGTGCTGATGCGCGGCGGCAGCGCCATCATCAGCCCGCTGGGCCAAGTCCTCGCCGGCCCACATTTCGAGGGCGAAACCGTACTCGCCGCGACCCTGGATCTGCACGATATCGGGCGTGGAAAGTTCGACTTCGACGTGGCCGGCCAGTACAGCCGCCCTGACGTATTTCAGTTGAGCGTCAATGAGGCGCCTACCCGCGCGGTCATCGTAAGGAAGGATAGTGAAGGGTGATGTGGGCGATCTTCGGCGGGGCGAAGACATCGCCCACCGCAGTACTGCCGGCCTCGACAGCAGCCTCTGAGCTACCGCTTGGTTAGTACCCAGGGCCAGATTGTCACTTCAGCCGAGGCATCCCCCCGTTTTTAGATTCTCCGGCGAAAACCATCAACAGCGCGGCCTATGTTCGGCCTTACTGGAGCGCGAATGTGGGCGCGAGCACTGCATTACGGTCTCCCGGATCGGACAAAGACGGATAGTAGCAACCTCGTTCTTTGACGGCACCCGATTGTGCCGGCGCCATGAGCCGCCGCAGAGTTTCCCGTGCCATGGCTTCTGCGAAGCACTTGGTGCATTTGGCCTCGTACGGCACTCCATGTGAGCAACGCATTTCGTTCTCCGTTCTGTCCGCTATGACTTTCTTTACGCCTCCACTGCGTATTTAAAGCCGCGGCTCCAACCAGTACGGTCGTGCTGGTAGCCGCTCCAGCTCGCGCATACGCCACTCCAAATCGTGAAGGTCGACGGCTTGCGACAAATAAGCTTCCTCGCGTGCAACTCCGGAACGCGCCGTGCATTCGCGCATTCGTCCGATCAAGCGAAAGAAATACTTCACGATTACCTCCCATACCTACAATTGCTTGCCCGGGTCGGGGCGAGAAGTCCAACCTCCATCCCGTTAGACTTATTTGACGCTGTGGGTATTACCAAATAACTTCGCGCGGCCTGGCAAAGATTACACCTGTAACAATCAAGTCACGGATGCACCGAAAGGATGCCGTGCAGCGGCGACAACCTGCCAGGCGCCGTTAGTCGCGCTGGAGAGCGTGTTCGGCGAAACGAACGATCGAGATAGTTGCCGAGGGCAAGCTGCTAGCAGGTGCGCGATCGACGACGGCCCGCCCGGAGCCATAGCCGGATGAGGGCACGAGTGGAAGGCGAGAGACGGTCTCGATTGCAGCGGAATCGTAACTCAGCTTCTTGTCTGAGATTCGCCGCCGGGGATTGCGAGGTTCGTGCGGATGACTGAATATTGCCGTTAAAATGCACACTGCAAGTTCACCTGACGGAGCGATGCGATGGCAAACAAACGAATCATGTTTACCGGCGGCAGCGGCAAGGCCGGACACCACGTGGTGCAATATCTGGTCGATTACGGATACGAGGTGCTCAACCTCGATACCAAGCCGCTGAACAATCCCAAGGTCAGAACGCTGATTACCGACATCACCGACTCGGGGCAGGTCTTTAACGCGCTGTCCAGCTATGCGGGCCTGCACGAATTCGATTCCTCGCTGCGCCCGCAGCCGGTGGACGCCGTCGTGCACTTCGCGGCTATTCCCCGTATCATGATCACGCCGGACAACGAGGTTTTTCGCATCAATGCGCTCGGCACCTATACGGTAGTCGAGGCAGCAGTAAAGCTCGGCATTCGCAAGATCATCGTCGCTTCGAGCGAGACCACCTACGGGCTGGTGTTTGCCGAAGAGCCGCGCAGCCCGGTCTACTTGCCGCTCGACGAAGAGTACGATGTCGACCCGATGGACAGCTATGCTCTGTCCAAGGTCGTCAACGAGAAGACGGCGCGGGCATTCGCGCTGCGCAGCGGCTTCGATATATATGCTTTGCGTATCGGCAATGTCATTGAGCCGCACGAGTACGCACTGTTTCCCAAGTGGTTCGCCGATCCGAGTCTGCGCAAACGAATCACCTGGAGCTACATCGATGCTCGCGACCTCGGCCAGATCACTCGCCTCGCTATCGAGAAGGACGGCCTTGGCTATCAGGTATTCAACGCCACGAACGATGAAAACTCATCCGACCTGCCGGCCAGGGAGCTGATCCGCCGCTTCTACCCCGGCGTCCCGGTGAAACGCGAGCTGGGTGAGTTCGAAGGCCTTCTCAGCAACCGCAAGATCCGCGAGGTGCTCGGCTTCCGTGAGGAGCATTCCTGGCGCAAGTATGTGCCGCAAATGTAAAGCTCGCCTGATGAGTCTGCTGACCCAGGGTGCGCAAGCCGGCAGCAGTCGATGCACGCAACCAGCTAATGTGGAAGGGTGGCTCGCATCTTTGAAAAGCGGCCGAAGGGAGCATAGAATGGGCGCCAAGTTTTTGAAGCTGGATGGATCATCCTCGTTACTTTCGCGTGACGAAGACCGGGCGAGCGACACAGCCGCTCAACTACCTTGAGGAACCGCAATGAGCGCAAAAAGTGAGCCAAGCAGCCCGATTATCGTCGCTGGCGTTGATGACGGTTATGCGGAGACCAAGGTAATTACCGGCGCGGGTAAGAAAGTGCGCATCACCTCCAGTGCTAGGGCCGGCATTCATGGTCTGTCCTTTGTCGGCAGTGAGGACACGCTGGGCGGCAGTTACGAAACCGGCGGTCATAAGTTCACGATCGGCGAATTCATCGACGGCGAGGAGACTCGCTTTTCCGATTACCCGACTTCGGATTTGAATCGAATCGTAGTCAATCATGCGCTGCGCCTGGCCGGTCTAGGGGGCAAGAAGGTGAAGATCGTTACGGGCATGCAGGTGTCGAGCTATTTCAGGGGCGACGTGCGCGATGAAGCGATGATTGCAAGCAAACGCGAATCGATAGCCAAAAAGGTAACCGCCGTTGACGGTGGAAAGATGGCGGAGATTGTCGACAACATCGTTCTTCCGGAGGCGGTGGCCTCTTGGTTCGATTACGCCTACAACGACAAGGGCACGGCTCTCGAGATGGATGCCCCGGCCGGGGTAATCGACATCGGCGGAAAGACAACTGACTGCGTTACCGTTCTGCCGGGCCATCAGATAGATCATTCGCGTTCCGGAACCGGTGAAATTGGCGTAATGGATATCTACGAAGTGATCGGTAACAAACTGCGGGGGGAGTACGGCGAAGGCAAGATTTCCCGCAAAGTGTACGATCAAGCGGTACGTACGGGAACGATCAGGCGGTTTGGCAAGACCATCAACATTCAGCCGGTGGTCGACGCCGCCATCGAGGAAGTTTCTGAGCGCGTGCTGCGCGAGGCCAAGCGGCATTTTGGCAGCGGCGCGCACCTTGACGTTATCCTGTTCGTCGGTGGCGGGGCCGCGTTCATGAAGAACCTGATCAGTGCATTTCCAAACGCGCGGGTTCAGCCGGAGCCGGAGTTCGCCAACGCCCGCGGAATGTTGAAGTACCTGCAGCTGAATGCTTAAGGATCTCAGCGTTAAACTCGATACGGAGGATGCACTCGAAGCGCAGGTGCTGGTCGCCTATTTCGCCTCGGACGATCCTCAGAAGCTCTTGAAGAAGTGTGTGATGTTAGGTTATCTGGTGGCTTCCGGAGAGGTCCGTGTAGTGCAGGAAGAGGAAGATCCGAATGCCTCAGAAGACCCGCAGGGAGAAGGTGCCGAGCGAAGGCCCAAAGCCGTCGGCAATGCGCTGTTCGGTATCAAGAGCGGGTGAAGAATCTGTCGGCGATGATTGAGCTAGCCAAATTGGTTAGCGTGTAGCGCAAATCTGTTTCCAAGTTGATCACTCACCGGAGGATTTTCCATGGCAAGCATTCACCTCGACGTGCCGACCGTCGCACAGGAAAAGGCCAACTGCTGTTGGCACACGGCCGCATACATGATCTGGCTCTACTGGCAAGGTCAATCTGGCAGAGCCGGCCCGATGAATACTGTGGCTAGCGCATACGATGTATCCGACCAGACACCTCTGCAGTACGCGCAATACATCACATTGGCTAAGAAGGTAGGCCTACTGTCACTTCCAGTAAAGAACCAGCATAGTGAACTGGACCTGTACGGCTATCTTCATGACAGCGGCCCGGTTTGGTGTAACGGCCTTTGGTTTGGACCTGGTCATGTGATCGTTCTGACTGGGATAGACGGGAGCACGATCTACTTCAATGATCCTGATCAAGGCGTCAAGAAGGAGGGTACTGTGAAATGGTTTAACGAGAAGCTGTTTACGCAGTGGATCGGCTGCGTCATGGTCAAGGATCCCACCCGGTACTAGCACGGTGCGTCTGTTGTCTGGTCGCAATGACAACTCTGAAGAACACCTCTGCGGCTGGGATTGCCGCATTTGACAGGGCATTCTGCCTACGCCCTGCTGCAGCCGATCAACCGCAAGAAACCGAATCTGATGCGCAAAGCGAAGAGGCGGTTCCTGGCCGCTGCCCACCGGGTCGGCGCTCGCGCGCCGACCCGAACTCGACGTGGATCGTTACATTCCCATACCACCCATGCCGCCCATTCCACCGCCGCCACCGCCACCGCCGGAGTCTTCTTTCGGCGCCTCGGCCACCATCGCGTCGGTGGTGAGCATCAGTGCGGCCACGGACGCGGCGTTCTGCAGTGCATAGCGGGTGACCTTGGTCGGATCGAGTACGCCCATTTCCACCATGTCACCGTATTGGCCAGTCGCCGCGTTGTAGCCATAATTGCCCTTGCCTTCCACGACTTTATTGAGGACGACGGACGGCTCGTCACCGGCGTTGGCGACGATTTGGCGCAGGGGTTCTTCGATGGCGCGCATCACGATCTTGATACCTGCGTCCTGATCGGCATTGGCGCCTTTCAGGTTCTTGATGTTGGCACGGGCACGAATAAACGCCACGCCGCCACCGGCGACGATGCCTTCCTCCACAGCGGCGCGGGTCGCGTGCAGAGCGTCCTCGACGCGAGCTTTCTTTTCCTTCATTTCCATTTCGGTGGCAGCACCGACCTTGACCAGCGCCACACCGCCCGCCAACTTGGCGACGCGCTCCTGCAGCTTTTCCTTGTCGTAATCGCTGGTGGCTTCCTCGATCTGCTTGCGCAGCTGAGTGACGCGCGCCTTGATGCCTTCTGCGGAACCGGCGCCGTCGATGAGGGTTGAATTTTCTTTCCCGACTTCGATGCGCTTGGCCTGGCCGAGATCCTTCAGGGTCACCTTTTCCAGCGACAGGCCGACTTCTTCGGCAATCACGGTACCGCCGGTGAGGATGGCGATGTCTTCCAACATGGCCTTGCGGCGGTCACCGAAGCCCGGTGCCTTGACGGCGCAGGTCTTGAGGATGCCGCGCAGCGTGTTAACCACGAGGGTAGCGAGGGCTTCGCCGTCCACGTCTTCGGCTACGATCAGCAGGGGCCGCCCGGCTTTGGCGACTTGCTCGAGCACCGGCAGAAGATCGCGAATGTTGGAGACCTTCTTGTCGTACAGCAAGACGTACGGATCTTCCAGCTCACAGGCTTGCTTGTCCGGATTGTTGATGAAGTAGGGCGATAGATACCCGCGGTCGAACTGCATGCCTTCCACAAGCTCCAACTCGTTGTCGAGGCTCTTGCCATCTTCTACGGTGATCACGCCCTCCTTGCCCACCTTGTCCATGGCGTCGGCGATGATCTTGCCGATGGCCTCGTCGGCATTGGCCGAGATAGCGCCCACCTGGGCGATTTCCTTGCTGGTGGTGGTCGGCCTGGATATCTTCGTGAGTTGTTCGACGATGGCGATCACCGCCTTGTCGATACCCCGCTTGAGATCCATCGGGTTCATGCCGGCGGCCACATACTTCATCCCTTCATGAACGATCGACTGGGCCAGCAAGGTTGCAGTAGTGGTACCATCACCGGCCACATCGGAAGTCTTAGAAGCGACTTCTTTGACCATCTGCGCGCCCATGTTCTCGAACTTGTCCTTCAGTTCGATTTCCTTGGCCACTGATACGCCATCCTTGGTAATGGTCGGGGCGCCGTAGGAGCGCTCCAGAATCACGTTGCGGCCCTTCGGGCCGAGGGTGACCTTCACTGCATCGGCAAGGATGTTCACACCCATCACCATGCGGGCGCGGGCATCGTCGCTGAAACGTACGTCTTTAGCTGCCATGTTCGTTCTCCTGATAAATTTGGTTTTGGGGCGGCGCTTATTCAACCACGCCCATGATGTCTTCTTCGCGCATGACCAGCACTTCTTCTCCCTTGATCTTCACCGCCTGGCCCGAATACTTGCCGAACAGCACGCGATCGCCGACTTTGACTGCCAGCGGGAGAACCTTGCCGTTTTCAAGGATCTTACCGGTGCCTACGGCGAGGATTTCTCCCCGGTCGGGCTTTTCAGCGGCGTTATCCGGAATCACGATCCCGGATGCGGTCTTGCGCTCCTCTTCGAGGCGCTTCACGATAACGCGGTCATGTAATGGACGAATCTTCATGGTGTCTCCTATCAATGGGTGAGCACCCCGCATGCTGCGAAGCGAGCTTTCACGAATGCGGATGCGGTGGGAAAATCGGACAGGCGAGTATTGGCACTCAGCCTATGAGGGTGCTAAGCATACTCTCAATACGTACGGGGCGAGCAACTTATTCCTGGGTCGGTGCTCGGCAAACGTTCGACCATGGGCGCGCTTGCGGCCACCGCCTACTCGTGCTGGAGGCCGCCCAGCAGCTGGCGCAGAGAACACACCGGCCATGCAACTGCGTCCCGGCCTGCACGGACTGCAACACGCTCAAATCATTTCACCTTTTAGAGCTTCATCCTTCGCGATTCCGTGATCCTGACCGCCGCAGCGGTGGCTAGCGCGAGCGCCCGCCTCACAGACCACGCATTCGTCACTCGAGCCGGGCATGTACAGGATGTGTTGTTTGAATTAATCTGACCGGGCGTGACGTCATTGCGCTGGATAATCGAGCAGTCGATTCCTGCCAGCCGCCACCCCCAACTGCTTTTCATCTTGTAAGGAAAATGAAATGAAGATACGTGTGCAGAGAATGGATTGGTCCCTCAAAATTTGTGTCTTCACCGCAGCGCTCGCCCTATCGGGTTGTTCGACAATGGGCATGGCGGATAGCGGTAAGGTGAGCCTGAGCGGCAGCAACGAGGTTCCGGCTGTCAACACCGCAGCCTCGGGGAGCGGCACAATCGCGGTGGCCGCGGACAAGTCGGTCAGTGGCAGCGTCACAACGACCGGCGTTGACGGCAAGGCCGTGCACATTCACACAGGCGCACCAGGAAAAAATGGCCCGGTGATCGTGCCGTTGACCAAGTCGGGAGATAGTACCTGGTCAGTCCCGCCCGGTGCGAAGCTGTCCGATGAGCAATACGCCAGCTATCAGGCCGGCAATCTTTACGTGAACGTGCACAGTGCTGCGAATCCTGCCGGTGAGATCCGCGGTCAGCTCAATGCGAAGTAACTATTGAGGACGCGACGAAGGTTCGCGCCACGAGGTTCGGGATAGGCTGAAAGCCGGCACTGGCGTTGTGTGAAGAGGGTTGAAGGGTGTTCTCAGAGCGCCTGTGCGCCAGAGCTGTCGATAACGCTACGGCTCCGGCCCCATCGCAATCAGGCGATGCGACGCGCTGCCTTGACACCTTGAATTCGTCGTGTGGCGCGAACTTGGCGGCTGCCGTTTGTGCTGACCCGTGACGGACAGGACATGCCATCGGCTCGGCTATCGAGCCTTCCGACGCCCGCTAGAAGCGAGTTCAGTAGCGACGGCCCGCTCGTCCGCGGCGCATCGATATCAGTGATCGACTATCGAGGCCCACTCATCTCTCCAATAGACCTATGTTGGCTGCCGCACAGTGTCTGCGATGAGGTAAGAATAGGGTTGCTGTTGGTCGACGCAGGATACGACCGCCAATGACGAATTACTTTCAGGGGGTTTCATGACTCAACAATCCAAAGATCCGCATCAGAAGCCGGAGCCTACTCGACCTTTTCCTCCAGTAGAAGGGAACAAGCAAAAGCAGAAGGTAGAAGAAAAGGAGGTCGCTGGAAGGCATAAAAATGACGGTCACAAAGATCACAAGGGGGCCCGCTAAGGTGTGAGGCCGCGCTCGCCGCGCTCTTCCCCATTGACTACGTCCCATCGTGTTGAAATCCTGGGTCAAAACAGGCACATGACTGTTGTCAGTTGGGATACCGATGAAGCGAGTGGGAGAGATGCCCCTTGAGGCGGAACTCACCTTTGCTCATCACCGTCTCCTCATGAGGCCTAACCGGTGTTCGACGCAATTAAGGCGGTAGGCTCGATACATTTGGGCTAGCACGCGCACGAGCCTTATCGCTCGCTGCGTCCACTGGGTTCATATCGGCAGAATCAGTGCCGGATCGATTGCCCGCGCATGGCAGGAGCAGATTGTCGCGTTCGACTATGACAGTCCGCCTGGCGCCGTTACGGATTGCGCCTCTTCGCAGATAGCGTGGATGTCATTAGCGTGTTGATATGGGCAGATGCTGTGCGGCTGGCGACCCGATCCCTTTTGCTTTTTATCGGACCGGTTCAGCGCCGGGGCGTGTGCTCAATATACGGGCGTCGTGGAGCGGGTATAACCGGGTAATCTACTTGACCGGCCAGTGGGCGTTGCTTGTCTGTTGTCCGGCCGGTCATTGCATGAGCCGTCATGGCAGACAGGTGGTTTGGGTCGGACGGTTCGTTTAGAGGCGGTTCCCGCGTTGGCTGGGTCAATGCGTCACGGCCTTTTGCAAAACTCACGTGTTCCGTCGCACACCTCGCCGGTCGACCCCGTGTAAGTTCGAGTTCTCTCCATTTCGACGGCATTCGCATCATCCACAACCGTACCGACGATCCAGAAAAAGGGAATCTGCGGGCTGGTACGTTGGCAGTCGCGAAATAGGCCTCACGCGGACTCGCGAACCGGGCTTCCGAGTAAGGGTGAGCCCGTCTCTTCCTCACGGGCCGTAGCGTTTCCCCTGCGCCGGAGCGTGACGGCTCTGTTTGTCGTGCTTGGAACGTGCTATGCCTTGACGGCTGATTCGCCGAACGCCAATCTGTCGTGCCGGGCCGGTGCTCTTTCCCGGCGCTTTCAATAACCTCTGGAGTGTGCGGAGGCAATCCGACGATCGGCATGGGCGCAGAAGATCGCTCCAATCTAACCGAAGTCCGCTCAGCGGAGCTTGACGCGAAGCAACAATGAACCCAAAACCCTCCAACTTAAAGGCCGCAGTATGGATGGCCGGGTGGCTTCGGCGATGTTGATCATGGCAGTCGCCGGGCGCGAGACGACGCAAGAACTCGCTGTTTTTCAGATCATGGAGATGCGCTCGCTCATCGGCTTGTTCATGCTGTACCCATTGATTCGCATGAGCGGCGGATTTGCAGCCATGAAAACGTCGCGACCACTGCAGCACGTCGCGCGCAATCTGCTGCACTACGGCGCGCAGTACGGGTGGTTCCTCGCCCTGAGCTTGATTCCCCTGGCACAGGTGGTTTCCATCGAATTCACGATGCCTATCTGGACAGCGGTGCTGGCTGTCAGCTTCCTCGGTGAGCATGAGCGTCTGGAAAATCCTGGCGGTCGTCCTCGGTCTGGTCGGTGTCGCCGTCATTGTTCGTCCCGCAGCCGGGGGGATCAATCCCGGCCAGATGGTTGCGCTGGCGGCAGCCGTCGGCTTCGGCATCTCCGTCACCATGGTCAAGTCGCTAACGCGCACCGAAAGCGTGGTGTCGATCATCTTCTGGATGCTGGTCGTCCAATCTGTGGCCGGACTTATCCCTGCGCTCAACGGGTGGCGATGGCCATCGGCCTATGCCTGGTGCTGGATTGTGGTGATCGCATTCTGCGGCACGTTTTCACACTACTGCATGGCGCGCGCGATGCTCTATGCCGATGCGACGGTGGTCGTGCCAATGGATTTTCTGCGCGTTCCGCTCACTGCGACCGCAGGGTGGCTGATATATTCCGAGCGACTCGACACCTTCACCGTGCTCGGCGCGGGCCTGATTCTCGCCGGGAACCTGTTGAATCTGAAACGCCGAGCTCCCGCGCTCGTCGAGGTGTGAATGGCGGCAGCGCTGCGGCGGTCACCTTTGCCTGCGACTGCAGCGGCCGCCAGCGCGAGTTAATGCGCAAATAGCTGGGGAATTTTCAGCGTGACGCCGCGGCGGGTGCCGGGGCGATAACGTTGCCATCGGTATCGCGGTATTCGATCGGTCCGAGGTTCAGCTTTTCGAGCTGCGGCACAATCTTGGCCGCGTCGCCGACTCCCAATACCACGAAATTGTCGGGCTTGATGTACTCCTCCGCCGCGCTGCGAACTTGCGCGCCGTTGACCGCGCGCAGCCGGGAAGGCAGTTTGTTGTAGTAGTCGAGCCCCAGATCGAAAATGTAGGTGTTGGCGAGGCTGCTCATGATGGCCGAACCGGTCTCGAACTGAGCGGGCAAGGACAGCAATTGCGAATCGCGCGCCTTCGCGAGTTCCTCCGCGGAATAGGGGTTGCTCAATACGCCGCGTAGTTCCTTCAGCATCTCGCTCACGGCGGGGCCGGTCACGTCGGTTCTGACGTTGGCCTGAATCATGTAGATGCCCGGTTGCCGGTGGAAAATGAACTGCGAGCGCACGCCGTAGGTATAGCCCTTTTCCTCGCGCAGATTGTTGTTTAGGCGGCTGGTGAACAGGCCGCCCAAACCGGCGTTCATCACCTGCAGGGCCGGTATGGCCGGATTGCGCCGATCGGGGGCGTCAGTCGCCACGCGTAGCGCCGTTTGCGGGCTGCCCGGCTTGTTCACCAGCACCACTCGCGCCGCGCTGCGCATCACGCTGCCCTGCGTCGCCTGCTGCAGAGGCACGGCCTTCCAAGCGCCGAACTTCGCCTCCGCCAGGGTCCGCGCTTCCGTGCTGGAAATATTGCCGACGATAACCAGGGCGGCGTTGTTCGGAACGAAGTGCTGCCTCCAGAAATCCACCAGATCGTCGCGCGTGGTGGCCTTGATAGCCGACTCGGTACCGAGCTGGGTGAAGCCGTAGGGATGTTCATGCCCGTACATGACTGCCGAGGTGAGGGTGCTCAAGATGGCCGACGGCTCCTCCCGGCTCTGCACCATATCGCCCAGGCGGCTGGCCCGTTGCCGCTCCACCTCTTCGGCGGGAAACGCCGGGCTCAAGGCGATGTCGGCGAAGATGTCGAATGCACCGGGAAAATTCCTCTTCAGCGCGGAGACGCTCACTATCGATGCATCGACCGATGCTCCAGCGGTGAGGTTGGCGCCGAGTTGCGCCACGGCATTGGTGATCTGCAGCGAATTGCGCGTGTTCGTTCCTTCATCGAGCAGGTCCATGGTAAATCCGGCGAGGCCGGGTTTGTCGAGCGGATTGGCGTCGCTGCCGGAATGCACCACCAGCTCGGCGGCGGCCAGGGGCAAGCCCGGCTTGTAGCTGTGAATGACGGTGAGGCCGTTGGCGAGCTGAAAAGCCTGGCCTTGCGGAACGGTGAGCGGGCGCAGCTTGCCGGGTTTGGGCGGGCGAGCGCGCCATGGCTGATCAGCGTTGAGCGATTCGGCCCCGGCACCGGCCACGCTCTGCGCTGCCGGTGGCGTGGGCACTTCGGGGCCGAGGTCCTGCTCGCCCGGCAAACCCCAGACGACGACACGCGCGCTGTTCTTGAGCTGTTCCGCCACTGCCTTTTGAATCGCGCTACCGTCCACCTGCTGATACATCGCGAATTCCTTGGTGACAAAGCCGGGATCGCCGGTGTAGTGGTTGTACTGATTGATCAGATCGGCCAATCCGCCGCTCCTCTCCATTTGTGCGACGAGTTGCGTTTCGATGCCGTTGCGCGCCCGCGCCATTTCCATTTCGTCGGGCGGCCCGGCACGCAACCCATCCAACTCCTGGTCGATCGCGGCCTCGAGTTCTTCGGCCGTGTGCCCCGGACGGGCCGTGACCTCGATGCCGAAAATCGAACTGACGCCCAGCGAATACTGATAGGCGGTGACGTCCTGGGCGATTTGCTTTTCGTAGACGAGTTTCTGGTACAGACGGCTCGATTTGCCGCCGCCGAGAACCTGTGCGGCGAGTGTCAGTTCGGCGTCGCCGGGCTGATAGATCGGCGAGGTGTGCCAGCCCATGATGACCTTCGGCAACTCGATGCGGTCGTGGATGACGGCTCGCTGTTCGCTGGTAATGGGCGCCGTCGCGACGCGCAGCGCGCGCAATTGCGGTCCGCGCTTCAGGCTGCCGAAGTATTTTTGCACCAGCTTCCCGGCGTTCGCCTTGTCGATGTCGCCGACAATCACCAGACTCGCATTGTTGGGACGGTAGTAAGTTTTGAAGAACTTCTTGATGTCATCGAGCTTAGCCGCCTGGATGTCGGCGTGGCTGCCGATAATCATCGCGTGATACGGATGCTCCTTGGCAAACAAGGTATGGAAGAAGCCTTCCTCGACGACGCCGTAGGGCTCGTTCTCGTGCTGCTGCCGGCGCTCGTTGCGCACGACATCCTGCTGATTCGAAAGCGTGGTCTGGTCGAGCCGGTCAAGCAGGTAGCCCATCTTGTCGCTTTCGATCCACAGCGCCAGTTCGAGTTGGTGGGCCGGCACGGTCTCGAAGTAATTGGTGCGGTCGAAACTGGTGGAACCGTTGGACGTCTCGGCACCGGCCGCTTCGAGCAGGGCATCGGCTGCGCCGCGCGGCAGGTGCCTGGTCGCGCCGAACATCATGTGTTCGAACAGGTGGGCAAAACCGGTGAGGCCCGGTTCTTCGTTGGCCGCGCCGACGTGATACCAGACGTTCACTGCCACCACCGGAAGCCGGTGATCCTCGACCAGAATGACGTCGAGACCATTGGGCAGCGTGTACTTGTCGTATTTGATCTTGGGGATATCGGTCGCCGCAGGTTCAGCCGCCGCCGCGGTGGCAACGATGGAACCGGTGAAGCAGAACAGCAACAGCGCTTTGGCAAGGTTCATGCGAATCCCGGAGTCAATGGCAAGTTCGGTCAGGTGTTTGTTCTGGTCGATCGATTAGGCGCCGGTTTCATCGTTTAGTTCACGCAGCGGGTGGTCCTGTAGAACCCAGCGCGGAGCGAAGAATCGCGCTACGCTTTCTTTCTGCACCTCATCCAGTGTCGGAGGATTCCATTGCGGCCGGTTGTCTTTATCGACAATGAGGGCGCGTATACCTTCAACAAAATCGCCTTGTGCAAAACACTCGTACACCATGCCGAGTTCCATTCGGAAGCAGTCGGCCAAGCGCATGCTCGCCCCGCGGCGCAATTGCTCATGCGTCACGCACAGCATGGTCGGCGAGCGTTTGCCGAGAGTGGCCAGGGTGTCCGCTGCCCATTTGAGGTATTCCGGCCGCCTTTCCGATCCAAGCGAAGCGATGATCGCCGCCACCGAGTCGCAAGCAAAATGCACATCGATGGCGGGACGGAGTTGCGCGAGGGGGCATTCGGGCAATGTTTTGCTGCCCAGGCGCTGCAGTAGGCCTGTCAGGTCGCGGCGACGGTCAGCGGTCGAGGGACGATCGTCGAGTGCGGCGTCAAAGGCTGCCAGTTGTTCCGCGTCGATGAACCAGTCGGCGAGGCCGCAGTAGAGAATGTCGGCGGCGCGAATCTGCACACCGGTCAGGCCGAGGTAGAGGCCCAGCGCACCGGGCAAGCGGGAGAGAAAATAGCTGGCACCGACATCGGGAAACAGACCGATGCCCACCTCCGGCATCGCGAGGCGGGTGCGCTCGGTGACGACGCGAAATGTCGCGCCCTGCGAGATCCCCATGCCGCCGCCCATCACCACGCCGTCCATCAGCGCAATGTACGGCTTGGGATACCGATGGATGAAGTAGTCGAGCTTGTATTCTTCGGCAAAGAAAAGCGCATGCCCGGTTTGTCCGGCCTTGAAGCTGTCGTAAAGGGCGCGGATATCTCCACCGGCGCAAAATGCCTTGCCGCCGGCGCCGCGGACCAGCACTGCACGAACTTGCGGGTCGTCCGCCCAGGCTCGCAGTTGGCGAGCCAACGCTTGGATCATGGCGAAGGAGAGCGCGTTCAGGGCCGCCGGGCGATCGAGCGTGACGTGACCGCAGCCATTGCGGATTGCGAAGAGGATCTCAGCGGGCATGATTTGGCGCGTGGCCGAGCGGTCGGGCTGGACACGGGGGGAACGGCTTCCGTGGTCTAAATATCATCCTTTCATTCGCTGAGGCCAAGGTAGGGTCGCCTCGCTAGCGAATTATGGCCAATGCTGACAGTTGGCATAGCAAAGAAGTTCCCGCCACTGCGAGGCCTGCAGCGGCGAGACGAGCGAGTCTTTGCGGATAATGTGCACCTGAACTCAGGTTCACACACTGCATCGGGCAGCTGAGGTGTGCATCGCCGGTGCATGGCCGGGGAGCTCGACTAGAGCGCAGGCGCTACCAAAACCTTACCGCTGGAGATCACGACGACTTTGCCGAGTTGATTGGTAATGTCGCCTTTCAGCGTCAGCAGATCGCCACCCAACTTTCCTTTGGGCACCACGTGGGTCACCACCCAGTGCATAGTCAGCGTATCGCCGGCCAGCACGACGCGGCGAAAATTGAAATTGAACTCCAGGCCGAGCATCGGCGCCGCCTTTGAGAAGTGCGTCGCCGCCAGCGCCATGAACAACGATGAGTAGTGCGGACCGCAAGCGATGATGCGACTGAAGCGGGTCGTCGCGGCGTAGGCGGGGTCGCTGTGCAAGGGATTCTCGTCGCCAATCCTGCGTGCGAACTCGATGATTTCTGTTTCGGAGAGCGTTACGGAGCGGGAGAAGGTTTCGTTAACGAACGGCATGTAGTTGGTGCCTGTCAGGTCTATTTCGGTTTGAACAGCTTGATGATTGCGGAGAAGTCCATGTTGCCGTGCCCCTGGTTGCTGAACATCTGATACATCTGTTGTGCCGCGGCACCCAATACGACCGGCTGCCCGGCGAGCTTGGCAGCATCGGTAGCGAGCCCCAAGTCCTTGAGCATGAGGTTAGCCCCGAAGCCCCCGATGTAGTCACGCGAGGCTGGCACGTTATCCATCACCCCGGGATACGGGTTGTAGGTGTCGGAACTCCAACAGCGTCCGCTCGACGTGTTGATGATACCCGCCAGCACCTTGGCATCGATCCCCAGCGCCACGCCGAGCGACATGGCTTCCGCGACGCCAATCATCGATATGGCGAGCAGCATGTTGTTGGCGAGCTTCGCCACCTGTCCGTTGCCGGCAGCACCGCAGTGGACGATGTTCTTTCCCATCCGCGCCAGCACCGGTCTGGCGGTTTCGAAATCCCTCGGCTCGCCGCCCACCATAAAGGTAAGCGTACCTGCTTCGGCACCGCCGGTGCCGCCGGACACGGGCGCATCGAGCATGGACAGTCCCTTTGCCTTGGCGTCGAAGGCTACATCGCGCGCGGTATGCGGATCGATCGTCGAGCAGTCGATCAGCAGCGTTCCCGGCTTTGCGCCGGCAAGGATACTGTGCTGCCCGAGGTAGACCGAACGCACGTGCGGCGAAGAGGGGAGCATGGTGATGAGCATTTCCACACTCGAGGCCGCGACCGCGCTCGGCGACGCCGCAGCGACTGCACCCGCTGCCGCGATTTTCTCCACCGCGTCTTTCACGATATCGTAGACGACCAGTTGGTGACCGGCCTTCAATAGATTGCGAGCCATGGGTGCGCCCATGTGGCCGAGGCCGATAAAACCGATTTTCATTGCGAGAACTCCGGTTAGTGCCGCGTGATCATAGACTTCGTTGAGTGCTCGCTTGCCCGCCCCTTGCTTAAAGCGTGGGTCACGCCACGAGGCTACCTGACACCGCCGCCAACACCTCAGGTGGCCTGCGGCGACCTGACTTACGGCTATCCCTCGCCCCTTGCATACGTTACTTCAAGCTGATGGTGGTATTTACCCCGCCGCTGGTCACCGCATCGTCGAACCAGCGTGCCGTGATGGTCTTGGTCTGCGTGTAAAACTGCACCACCTGTTTCCCATAGGGGCCGAGATCGCCCAGCTTCGATCCGCGCGAGCCGGTGAAACTGAAATAGGGGACCGGCACGGGAATCGGGACGTTGATGCCGACCTGGCCGACGTCGATTTCGTTCTGAAATCTGCGTGCTGCGGCTCCGCTTTGGGTGAAGATGCCAACGCCGTTGCCGTAGGGATTGTTGTTGATCAGCTCGATGGCCTCGTCCAAGCTATCGACGCTGACGATGGAGAGCACCGGGCCGAAGATTTCCACGTCATAGGCGATCATCCCGGGTTTCACACCGGAAAGAATGGTCGGGCCGATGAAATTGCCCTTCTCGTAACCCGGTACCTTGACGTCGCGTCCATCCAGTTCCAGCTTGGTCCCTTCCGACACGCTTTTCTCGATCAAGCCGAGGATGCGGTTCTTGGCATTTCGCGAAACCACCGGCCCCAGATCGGCGCCTTTTTCGGTACCGGCGTTGACCCTGAGGGTCTTCGCCTTCGCGACGATGTCGGGGATCCATTGCCCTGCTGCGCCGACCAGTACGACCACCGAGGTTGCCATGCAGCGTTGACCGGCAGCGCCGAAACCCGCCCCCACCAAGGCATTCAGCGATTGCTCCTTGTTCGCATCGGGCAGTACGACCGCATGGTTCTTCGCCCCCATCATCGACTGCACACGCTTGCCATGGGCGCTGCCCAGCTTGTAGACATGTTCGCCGACGTGGCATGAGCCGACAAACGAGATGGCTTTGATATCCGGATGGGTGCAGATCGTATCGACGACCGTCTTGCCGCCGTGCACGATGTTGAGCACACCGGCGGGCACACCCGCAGCGATGGCCAGCTCGGCGAGCAGCATGGGCGTCATCGGATCTTGCTCGGAGGGTTTGAGCACGAAGGTATTGCCGCAGACGATCGCCATGGGAAACATCCAGAGCGGGATCATGGCCGGGAAGTTGAAAGGCGTGACGCCGGCGCATACGCCGATCGGCTGACGCAGTGCGTAGGTGTCTACGCCATTGGCGACATTTTCGGCGAACTCGCCGAGCTGCAACGTGCCGATAGAGCAGGCGTGCTCGACCACTTCCAAACCGCGGAACACGTCGCCCTTGGCGTCCTCCAGCGTTTTGCCCTGCTCGAGGGTGAGGCACATGGCGAGACGATCCATATTCTCGCGGATCAACGCCTGCAGCTTCAGCATGACGCGGGCGCGCGCCGCAATCGGGCTGTTCTTCCAGGTCCTGTAGGCTTCCTTGGCGGCGGCGGTCGCGGCGTTGACTTCATCGACCGTGGCGAAGGGCACGCGTGCCAGCACTTCCTGCGTGGCGGGGTTGACTACGTCGTGCCACTCGGTTGACTTCGAGTCGACGAACTTTCCGTTGATCAGCAGCTTTACAGTGGCTGCTTGGGTAAGAGCTTGGGGATTGACTGCCATGATCCATAACCTTTCATAAGCTCAAGCTAAATGCAGAATTCAGTGCCTAGGGATGCGCCTTCGCAGCGCAGCCTCATATCTCCCACCGGTTCAAGCCTATGCTACTTCTCGGCGAATGCAAACAACACCGCATCCGCTTCGACAATTTGGTCAACCTGATAGACCACACGTTCGATCTTTCCGTCGCGTGGACTATGGATGGTGTGCTCCATTTTCATGGCTTCCATGATAAGCAGCGGCTCGCCCCGCGTCACCTCGTCACCCTCCTGTACCAGGATTTTGACGATGCGCCCCGGCATCAGTGCCGTCAAGCGCCCGCCGGGCACTTCTTCGGCGGTCTCGAACAGGAACGGATTGATCGCTTGCAGATCGTAGCGCTGGTCGGTCAGCAGCACGGTGAAGTGGCTGCCGTAGCGTATTACCGTTGTGCGAATGAGTTTGCCATCGTAGCGCAGCCGTAAAAGGTCGCCCACGCCGCTCGCCTCGACTGCAACGCTGCGCCCCGGAAGGTTCAACGCAAAGTGACCCGCGCTCCCCGTGATACCGATCTCCAGAGTCCTTCGGCTCAACGGGTCTGAGAACAGCAGGCTGCGCCGCCCTTCCCCATTGAGCCGCCAGCCAGAATTGCTGTGCCACGGCGAATGCGGATCGCCATGTGCGGCCGCGATTTCGACAAGCCTCGCCTCGGCGTCGAGCAAATCTCGGCACACCGCTGCGATCACTGCAAGTTCCGGCGCGCACGCCGGCTTGTCCAACAAGCTCCTGCGATGGCGCTCGATGAACAGCGTGTCGGTCTCGCCTTTGCAGAACGCCGGATGGTGAGAGAGCGTTTGCAGGAACGCGATGTTGGTCTTGCAGCCGATCACGGCAGTCGCCGCCAGGGCTTTCCGGAGATGGGCGATCGCGCTTGGGCGATCGTCACCGAAGGCAATCAACTTCGCGATCATCGGGTCATAGAAAACGCCGATGCTGTCGCCCTCGCCGACACCGGTGTCGACGCGCACGGTTCCCTGCGTTCCGGGGTGGACGAAGCGGGTGAGCGTACCGGTCTCGGGGAGAAAGTCGTTAACGGGATTTTCCGCGCAAATTCGTACTTCGACGGCGTGGCCACGGCGCGAGATATGCGCCTGGTCGAGCGGCAAAGGTTCACCTGCGGCAATGCGCAGTTGCCACTCCACCAGGTCCTGGCCGGTGGTCATCTCGGTAATCGGATGCTCGACTTGCAGGCGAGTGTTCATTTCCATGAAGAAGAAGTGACGATCCTCACCGACGATGAACTCGATCGTTCCGGCGCCGCGGTAAGCGATCGCGCGAGCCGCCTCCACGGCGGCCTCTGCCATCGCCAAACGCATCGCTTCGTTGAGAAAAGGCGAGGGCGTCTCTTCGAGGACTTTCTGATGGCGACGCTGAATCGAACATTCGCGCTCGTACAGGTGCACGAAATTGCCGTGGCCGTCGCCAAACACCTGGAACTCGATATGATGCGGACCCTGGACGAAGCGCTCGAGCAGCACCGCGTCATCGCCGAAGGCATTCCTCGCTTCGCGCTTGGCGGCTTCGAGTTGCGTAGCGAATTCGTGGGGTTTGCTCACCAGGCGCATGCCTTTGCCGCCACCGCCGGCTACGGCTTTGACTAGCAGCGGGTAGCCGGTCTGATTCGCCTGTCGAGCGAGAAAGTCGGGCTCCTGGTTGTCGCCGTGGTAGCCCGGCACCACAGGCACGCCAGCCTCCTGCATCAGCGTTTTCGCCGCACTCTTGGAACCCATCGCCTCGATGGCGGCGGGCGTCGGGCCAATGAAGACCAAGCCCGCCGCCTCGACGCTGCGCGCGAAGCCGGCGTTCTCGGATAGAAAACCGTAGCCGGGGTGAATCGCCTGCGCGCCGCTGGTTCTGGCGATCTTGATGATCCGCTCGCCGTGCAAATAGGATTCAGCCGGTCGCGATCCGCCGATATGCCACGCCTCGCCCGCAAGCTGAACGTGGCGCGCGTTTGCGTCGGCATCGGAGTAGACGGCGACGGTGCGGATGCCGAGACGCGCGCAAGTGGCGATCACCCGGCAAGCGATTTCGCCACGGTTGGCGATCAGGATCTTGCTAAACATGGGTTCCCGTTCCCGCGCGACCGATGCAGCGGCAATCGGCGCATCCAAGCGCTGCGCCCTGGCGCTAGACGCACATCGATGCACCAGGCGATTGGCCGAGTTACCATGGGTTGATCGGCATATTGACTCAAGAAGGTTTCGGCCAATCCGGCTTGCGCTTGTCGAGAAATGCCGTTATGCCTTCGCGTCCCTCGGGCGACACACGGATGCGGGCGATGCGCGCGGCGGTGTCGAGAATCAAGGCGTTGCTTATCGGGTGTCCGGCGACCGCGCTGATCAACGCCTTGCATTCGCGTTGCGCCACCGGGCCGGCAGTGTACAGGCCGCCGACAAATCCCTCGATGCAGTCATCCAAATCTTCTTCGCCAAGCACCAGTTCGTGGACCAATCCGATACGGTAGGCCTCGGCCGCGTCGAAGCGTTCGGTGGTGAGGAAATAACGCCGCGCCGTGCGCTCACCAATGGCCGCAATCACGTAAGGGCTGATCACGGCGGGAACGAGGCCGAGGCGCGCTTCGGAAAGGGCGAACGTCGCATCGCGGCTCGCCACTGCAATATCGCAGCAGGCAACCAATCCGACACCACCGCCATAGGCAGGGCCCTGCACCCGCGCCACCGTGGGCTTGCTCAAGTTATTGAGTGTGGACATGAGTCTCGCGAGCGCCATGGCATCGTGGAGATTCTGCTCCTCGGTGTAGGCGGCCATGCGACTCAACCAGTTGAGATCCGCGCCGGCGGAAAAAGAACTGCCGTTGGCAGACAGTACCATGATGCGGGTCGAGGGGTCGGCGTCGATATCCTGCAATGCAGCCGTCATGTCGGCGATCAACGCATCGTCGAACGCATTGTGCACGTCCGGCCGATTGAGCGTGAGGATCGCTAGCCCCTCGGACTTATCGAGAAGTAGATTGCTCATCTCTTTCCCTTTTTGGTGGGTCACGTGGCGCAGCTCGGTGACTGCGCGGTGTGCACATTTGCGAATGTACGTTGGTCAGGTAGCTGCGCTAGCTGACCAGCGGTACCGCGTCGTCGTGGCATCGCTCGCGAATTGCCAGCCACGCATTTAACATTCGAAGCCCCCTTGTTCACGCAGATCCTCTGATTCCGCTCCCGCAAGCAGCTCGACGAAGCGCTGCGCCAGTTCAGGATTGCGCGCCTTGGTACAGACCGTCGCCGAATACACGGTGGACAAATCGAACTCACCGGGCAGAGGGCCGACCAGCATCACACCCTTTGTGTAGTTGATTTCGGTGATCTGAGTGCATCCAATCAGTCGCGGCGCCGCGCTTTTCGCCAGCTCAAGCATCGCGGTGGCGCCGTTTGGATATGGACGCAGGTGTGCTTCCGTTTCGCTATGGATACCGAGCTGCTTCAGGACGTTGACGAAGTGAATCCCCGCGGTAGCGCGTTGCGGGTCGGGCAGGTAGATGCCGTCAGCCGTAAGCAGGCTTACCTTGAGGAATGCCCGATTGGAGATGTCGGGGACAGGCTGTCCGTGCCGTACTGCAATGCCGGTCCGCACGCGCCCCAGCGCGGCGCTGGTGTTGCCGCGCACATGCCCGGTTTGCGCGAGTTCGTCGATCAATGCCGCGGTGAGTATGACGATGTCGCATGGCGCACCGCCGAGCAGCTTTTCCTTCATCGCTCCCACCGCGCCGAACGAGGCCTGCAGGGTTGCGCCGGCAGCTCTCGAAAACGCCTTTTCCAGGGCATTCACCAGTCCTTTCGCCGCCCCCGCGCTTAGAATTTGTAATTCCATTGTTGATCCAGGGTAGTTGTTATGTGAGTTCGGTGCTTTACTGATCCGCTTTTGCGCCGGAGATCTTCACAATGTGCGCCCACTTGGCAATGTCGTTGACCAGGTATTCACCGAACTCCTCGGGGTTCATCGTCACCGGAGTCGCGCCCTGCTTGACCCACGCCCGACGCACTTCCGGGGCGTCGACTATTTTCGTAATTTCCCTGTTGAGGCGAGCCACGATCGCCGGTGGAGTGTTCCTCGGCGCCATCAGACCGAGCCAGATTATTGCCTCGTAGCCAGGCACACCTGCCTCAGACACCGTGGGCACATCCGGAAACACGGCCGAACGGACTTTGCCGGTGGTCGCCAGGGCCCGAACCTTTCCGGCGCGCACCGACTCGCTCATGGTAGCAATCGCGTCAAACATCATTTCGACGTGGCCGCCCAATAGGTCGGTTCGAGCGCCCGCGCTGCCCTTGTATGGCACATGGAGGATATCCACCCCGGCCATGTATTTAAAAAGCTCACCAGCCATGTGGTAAGGCGTCCCGGGCCCGGACGAGGCATAGTTGAGTTCGCCCGGTTTGGCTTTTGCCAGTTTGAGAAGCTCACTGAGATCCACCGCCCGAACCGAAGGATGCACAACCAGGATGAGGTCGGAAGAGCTGATCGGTGCGACGGGGACAAAGTCGCGCATCAGTTGAAATGGCTTGGCGGGGATCAGCGACTCGTTCACCGTGTGGGTGTTCGACATCAGCAGCAGCGTGTAGCCATCCGGTGTGCTCTTGGCGACCGCATCGGTACCGATGATTGATCCCGCCCCGGGACGATTCTCTACGACGAACGGCTGGCCTAAGGCTTCCTGCAGGCGTTGACCGAGAAAGCGTGCGTACACGTCGGCCGAACCGCCGGCGGCAAACGGCACGATGATCTTGACTGGCTTGGTTGGATACTCTTGCGCGAACACCGCGCCGGAAACACTGGCGATCAATGCCCACGCGAGTATTCTCGCGATCACTTGCAGCATGAAATGTCCCTCCTCATTGACCGCTACATCCGGAATATGCCGTATTCGGTCTTTTCGTTTGGCGCATTGAACGAAGCGGATAGCGCCAGCCCGAGCACCATGCGGGTTTCAGCCGGGTCGATAACCCCGTCGTCCCAAAGTCTCGCCGTCGCGTAATACGGATTGCCCTGCGCTTCGTATTGTTCGCGGATCGGCGCCTTGAATTTCTCTTCTTCCGCGGCGCTCCACGTCCCACCCTTTGCCTCGATGCCGTCGCGGCGCACCGTCGCCAGCACCGCCGCCGCCTGTTCACCGCCCATCACCGAAATGCGCGCATTGGGCCAGGTCCAAAGAAAGCGCGGATTGAAGGCGCGGCCACACATACCGTAGTTGCCGGCGCCGAACGAGCCACCCATGATTATGGTGAACTTCGGTACTTTCGCGCACGATACGGCGGTGACCATTTTCGCTCCGTCCTTGGCGATGCCGCCAGTCTCATACTTCTTGCCGATCATGAAGCCGGTGATGTTCTGCAGGAATACGAGCGCGACCCCGCGTTGGCTGCACAGCTCGATGAAGTGTGTCCCCTTCAAGGCCGACTCGGAGAACAGGATGCCGTTGTTGGCGACGATGCCGACCGGATAGCCGTGGATGTGCGCGAATCCGGTGACCAGCGTGGCGCCGTAGAGCTGCTTGAATTCGTGGAACTCCGAACCGTCGATGATGCGCGCGATGATTTCGCGCACATCGTAGGGCTGGCGAAAATCCTTGGGCACGATGCCGTAGATTTCCTCCATCGAATATTTCGGTTCCGCGACCGGTTGTGTCGCCACCGGCAATGCCTTCTTGCGGTTCAGGTGAGCGACGATCTCGCGCGCAATATGCAGCGCGTGCGCGTCATCCTGCGCGAGGTGATCGGTCACCCCGGAGATGCGCGAATGGACTTCGCCGCCCCCCAACTCTTCGGCGGTCACGACTTCGCCGGTCGCCGCTTTCACCAGAGGCGGTCCGCCCAGAAAGATGGTGCCCTGATTCTTGACGATGATCGACTCGTCGCACATCGCCGGCACGTAGGCGCCGCCTGCGGTGCAGGAGCCCATCACGCAGGCGATCTGCGGAATGCCGTGCGCCGATAGATTGGCCTGATTGTAAAAGATGCGGCCGAAGTGATCGCGGTCCGGAAAGACTTCGTCCTGCAGCGGCAGAAATGCGCCGCCTGAATCGACCAGGTAGACGCAAGGAAGATTGTTTTGAGCGGCGATTTCCTGGGCACGCAGGTGCTTCTTCACCGTCACCGGATAGTAGGTGCCGCCCTTCACCGTGGCGTCGTTCGTGACGACGACCACTTCGATGCCGTTGACTCGCCCGATGCCGGTGATGATTCCGGCACAGGGAGCCTCATCGTTGTACAAGCCGATTGCGGCGAGCTGTGAAAATTCCAGGAACGGGCTGCCTGGATCGAGCAGGGCTTTGATGCGATCGCGGGGCAGCAGCTTGCCGCGGCCGGTGTGTTTATCGCGCGCTTCCTTGCCGCCGCCTGCCGAGATCTTGGCGACGTTCTGCTTGAGCTCCTCCACCAGCGCGCGCATGTGGGCGGCGTTGGCTTGGAAGGTGGAGGAGGTGGGATCGAGTTTTGTGGTTATTGTCGGCATATAGGTTTACGTTTCCCTTGCTCTCGTTGCTCCGGCTAATTTTGGACTTTATGAGCTACCGCAGCAACGCATTGGTCTCACTCGTCGCACCGGCGAAGAGATGCCGGAGGCTAGCCCGGCGCAGAGGGGGGGGTTGTCACGATATCGGCAATTGCGCGGGACGGAACGCTCCTCGGCTGACCGCCAGCGCATCAAATTCGACTGGCGAGATTCCGCGCGATCAGCATCCGTTGTATTTCGCTGGTTCCTTCGTAAATCTGGGTGATGCGGGCGTCGCGGTAGTAGCGTTCGACTGGATAGTCTTCCAGGTAGCCGTAACCGCCATGAATTTGTATCGCTTTGGAGCAGACCCATTCGGCCAGCTCGGAAGCGTAGAGCTTTGCCTGCGAAGCCTCGGACAGGCAGGGCATATTTTCCGAGCGCATGCGCGCGGCGTGCAGGATAAGCAGGCGTGCGGCGTTGATGCGAGTGGTCATGTCGGCGAGCATGTTGGCGATGCTCTGGTGCTCGGTGAGCGCGACGCCGAATTGCTTGCGCTCGCGTGCGTAGGCGAGCGCGGCTTCGTAGGCGGCGCGGGCGATGCCGAGGGCTTGCGCGGCAATGCCGATGCGGCCGCCTTCCAGATTGGACAGCGCAATCCCGAGGCCGCGACCGCGGGTGCCGAGCAGGTTTTGCTCCGGAATCGCGCAGTCCTCGAAAGTGATGGCACAAGTGTCGGAGGCACGAATGCCCAGCTTGTGCTCGGGGCGGTGCACGATAAAGCCTGTGCTATCGGTGGGCACGATGAAAGCCGAGATGCCTTTCTTGCCCGCGTCGGCATCGGTTACCGCGAATACGATGGCGACTTTGGCCCGCTTGCCGTTGGTGACGAATTGCTTGGCACCGTTGAGCACCCACTGTCCATTGCGTAGCACTGCGCGCGTACTGAGGTTGTGGGCTTCACTTCCGGCCTGCGGTTCGGTAAGGCAGAAGCAGGCGATTTTTTTCCCCGAAGCGAGATCGGGCAACCAGGTGAACTTCTGTTCGTCGGTTCCATACTTGAGGATCGGGCCACAGCCTACCGAGCTGTGTACGCTCATCAAGGTACTGGTTGAGGCGTCCCCGGCGGCGATCTCTTCGACGGCCAAAGCGTAGGCGGTGTAGTCGGTGTAGGAACCGCCCCATTGTTCCTCCACCATCATGCCGAGCAGGCCAAGTTCACCCATTCGAGTGACAACCTCATCGGGGATCCACAGGTCCTTGTCCCATTGGGCCGCATGAGGCGCGAGTTGCTCGATCGCAAAATCGCGCGCTGTATCGCGGATCATGCGCTGCTCTTCAGTATAGAACTCCATGGGCCTTTCACCGTTGGGTGTGCTTGGGTCTCAAGCTCCGGGAGTGCGCGGAGATGGCGCACGTAACTCGTCCTCGTCGAAGCGAGAGTTTCTACTTGGAGGCGTCGTCGATCTTCTTGCGCTCCTCCTCCGCCTGCTTATCGACGGTGTCTTGAACGCCCTTCGCCTTATCCAGCGCCTGGCGCTCCTCCTTGAAAATCTGCGGCGGCTTGGACTGGGCTTTGGGGCCCGAGTCGCAAGCCGTCAAGCTGAGCACAATGCATCCAGCGAGCACAGCGCAAAACGATGTGCGGGCCAAAATCACGGCAGCTCGATGGCGACCGCGGTCGCTTCGCCACCGCCGATACACAGCGCGGCGATACCGCGCTTCAGATTGCGCGCCTGCAACGCGTGGATCAGTGTCACTATGAGGCGGGCACCGGTCGCGCCGATCGGATGGCCGAGCGCGCAGGCACCGCCGTTGATATTCACCTTTTCGTGCGGCAGTCCCAGTTCCTTGATGGCTGCCATCGCGACCACTGCAAAGGCTTCGTTGATCTCGTAGAGGTCGACATCCTTGGCGGTCCAGCCCAGCTTCTTCTGCAGCTTCTCGACGGCGCCGATCGGTGCAGTGGTAAACCACGCCGGTTCGTGCGCATTGCTCGCGTGGCCGAGGATGCGGGCGAGAGCTTTGACGCCGCGCGCGGTGGCGTCCCTCTCGCGCATCAGGATCAGCGCAGCTGCGCCGTCGGAAATGGAGGCGGAGCCCGCAGCGGTGACCGTGCCGCCGTCCGGCTTGAATGCGGGTTTCAGCTGCGGGATTTTTTCGATCTTGCATTGGCCGGGTGTCTCGTCGGTATCGACGGCGACTTCACCGGCTTTACCCTTCACCATCACGGCAGCGATCTCGTTCTTGAAGCTGCCGTCGGCCACGGCACGTTGCGCGCGCCTGACCGATTCGATCGAGAAAGCATCCTGCATTTCGCGGCTGAATCCATACCTTTCCGCCGTAGCTTCAGCGAACACGCCCATCGACTTGCCGTCGTAAGCGTTTTCCAGGCCGTCGTAGGCCATGTGGTCGAGTGCTTTGAAATGGCCGTAACGATAGCCTTGGCGCGCCTTGGGCAGCAGGTGCGGGGCATTGGTCATCGATTCCATGCCGCCGGCCAGCATCACATCGGCCGAGCCGGCGCGAATTTGATCGTAGGCGAGCATCACCGCTTTCATTCCCGAGCCGCACACCTTGTTGAGCGTACTGCACGGCGTCGACTTCGGCAGGCCCGCGCCGAGCGCGGCTTGGCGCGCAGGTGCCTGGCCGACGCCGGCGGGCAGGACGCAGCCGATAATCGCCTCGGAAATGAAATCGCCGGTGATATTGGCCTGCTTCACCGCGGCCGCGATGGCTGCAGCACCGAGCTGCGGCGCGGTCAGCGAAACGAACTGGCCGCTCATGCCGCCGATCGGCGTGCGCTTTGCGGCAACGATAACGATGGAATCTTGGGTGGTCATGACAGGTGCTCCCGTGACAGTGAAAGTTTTGGCAGTCCAGGTTGCGTGCTCTTGCGCCATCTGACAATCGTGGTGTTGGATGTCGGACGGCTTTCGGCGACCCGGCCTGCGGGGTTGATTGACAAGTGACGATTATGCGCTCTGATCAAACAACTCGCGGCCTATCAGCATGCGGCGGATTTCATTGGTACCTGCGCCGATGTCGTAGAGCTTGGCGTCGCGCAGCAAACGTCCGGTCGGATAGTCGTTGATGTAGCCGTTGCCGCCCAGGGCTTGAATGGCTTCCAGCGCCACTTGCACGGCGCATTCCGAGGCATAGAGCAGGCAGGCGGCGGAGTCCTTGCGCTGCGGGCGGCCGCGGTCCGCGGACTCGGCGACTCGATATGAGAACGCTCGCGACGTTTGCAGCTTCACGTACATGTCGGCGAGCTTCCCCTGCATCAGTTCGAACATGCCGATGGGCTGATCGAATTGCTTCCGCTCATGCACGTAGGGCAGCACTGCATCCATGGCCGACTGCATGATACCGAGGGGGCCGCCGGACAGGGTCACGCGCTCGGTATCGAGACCGCGCATCAACACGCGCGTGCCACCGTTGATATTGCCGAGCACATTTTCTTCCGGAATTTCACAATCCTCGAACACCAGCTCGCAAGTGTTGGAACCGCGCATGCCCAGCTTGTCCAGCTTCTGCGCCGTGGAGAATCCCGCAAAGCCTCTCTCTACGATGAATGCGGTCATGGCGCGCGAGCCGGAATCCTTGTCCGCGGTGCGCATGTAAACGATCAGCGTGTCGGCGTCCGGACCGTTGGTGATCCACATCTTGCTGCCGTTGGCGATCCAGCGGTTGCCTTTCTTGTAGGCGCGACAGCTCATCGAACCGACAACATCGGAGCCTGCACCCGGTTCGGACATGGCGAGCGCGCCGACGTGTTCTCCGCTGCACAGTTTGGGTAGATAGCGCCGCCGCTGTTCATCGCTGCCGTTGGCGTACAGATTGTTCACGCAGAGATTGGAGTGGGCGCCGTACGATAGGCCCACCGACGCGGAGCCGCGCGAGATTTCCTCCATGGCCACGACGTGCGCCAAGTAACCCAAGCCGGTGCCGCCGAATTCCTCGGCAACGGTGATGCCGAGCAGGCCCATGTCGCCCAGCTTGCGCCACATATCCGCGGGGAATTCGTTGCTGCGGTCGATGTCGGCCGCGTGCGGCGCCAGTTCGGCGTCGGCAAAACGGCGCACCGATTCGCGCAGAGCGTCGATGTCCGGGTTGACCGAAGTCTCGTAGAGCGGTTGAATTTCGTGGTTGGTGGCGACGTTCATAGATGCACCTCTTGTTGTCCGTCAAGTACATGACCCATGGCCTGGCCCAGGACATCGGTGCGTGATGCGACACGGCCAGGGATCACCGGCAACGGTCCCTTGCTACATCGGTGGAGCGCCTATCTAGTTCAGTATGAAGCCCCTTCGCTTTTGCTTTCGCCAAACTCCGACACTGATCCAACGCTTAGCACTCACTCAGTGTTCCATCGCAGCACCGCAGCAATATTCTGTCCCCGCAGACCCCTCTTTTCACTGCGTCGATTATTGGATCTGCATATTCGGCACCACCCTCTTGCCTGAAGAGAGGCGAGGCTCTTCGCCTTCGCCCAGTGATCAAACGCTGACACGGTTGGATACCATCGGGTGCGCAATCTGTTTGGCCTGCTCAGTTGGCAGTCATTCGAATCGGTCCGTCCAATCGGGTTACCGTTCGATTGAACACTTCGTCCCGGCTCCTGCCGGCGCCCTCGCGCCTCAACATTCGCGCTCGCATATCCGCCTTTAGCGAAGCGCAGTGCGCTCCGCGGCGCGAGCTCATCTAGCGGCCATGCGAATTGCTCCGTCCAATCGGATTACCGTGCCGTTCAGCACCTCATTCTCAACGATATGCTTGGCGAGTGCCGCGTATTCGTCCGGGCGGCCGAGGCGGGGCGGGAAGGGTACCTGCTGGCCGAGGGAAAGGCGTGCGTCTTCGGGCAGGGCGGCCATCATCGGCGTGTCGAACAGACCGGGCGCGATGGTCATCACGCGGATGCCCAGTTTCGCGAGCTCGCGGGCGATCGGCAGGGTCATTCCGTTCACGCCTGCCTTGGACGCCGCATACGCCGCTTGACCAATCTGTCCTTCGAATGACGCGACCGAGGACGTGCTGATAATGACGCCGCGCTCGCCGCTGTCGCTCGGGGTGTTTTTCGCGATGGCCTCGGCGGCGAGGCGGATGACATTGAAGGTGCCGAAAAGATTCACCCCGATGGTGCGCTTGAAGCTTTCGAAACTATGCGGACCGCTCTTGCCCAGGATGCGTTCGCCGGTCGCTATGCCGGCGCAGTTCACCGCGCCGTGCAATTGCCCGAAGCTGGCAAGCGCAATTTTGACGGCGTTCTGTACTGCCGCTTCGTCGGTAACGTCAGTCCGCACAAATTTTGCGGTCGCACCCAATTCGGCGGCGATCGCTTCGCCCTGCTCGCCATTGACGTCAACCAGGAGGACATTGGCGCCGTTGCTGCAGAACAGGCGCGCTGTCGCTGCACCGAGGCCGGAGCCGCCACCGGAAATCAGGAAGGTGTGTTTGTCGAGTCGCATATCATAGGCTCAATCGAGGCCCCGCCTTATAGTCTACTGCGCCGGGTCCGCTGGGACCAAGGCGATGGGCAGGCCGTGCTGCTCGGCGAAGCTGCACCAGTGCACGGTGGACTCTTGCGCGAAGCGTTCGGCCAAAGCTTCGCGGCTGGGACATTGCAAAGCGAACAGCTCGCATAGCTTGGCATAGAAGTGAGGCTCTAGCGCGGCTATCGCGATCCAGCCGTCCATCGTACGGTACAGGTTATAACCGGGAAAGCCGCCACCCAACAGCGCGCCCGATTCGGTCAGGCCGTGGCGCAAGGGCTCCGCAAGCTGCCGAGCGGCCTCGGCCAGGGCCACTTCCACGTAGGCACCGACGCCGCTCTTGGCGCGGTTCAAAAGCAGGGCGAGCGCGGCGCTCACCGCCATCTCCGAGGCCGCGGCATCGGCAAACAGGGTACGCGGCAGGTGTGGCGGCGCAATCAGGCGATTGGCGGCGAGATAAGTCAGGTCGTGCCCGGGAATATTCTGACGCGGCTGCGGAAAGCCAACAATGGCGACCTGGTTAAGGCGCGGAAATTGTCCGTGCAGGTTGTTCCACTCGAATCCCATCCGCGCGAATGCAGCGGGTCGTTGCGAGGTGATCAACAGATCGGCGTTGCCCAGCAATTCTGCGCAGCGCAGACGCCCGAGCGCGCTTTTCAAGTCGCAGGTTTCCACGGTCATGCCTTCGTGCAACTCGGTATACCAGGCGCGCTGAAACGCTTTCAAGGGATCGCCATCGGGCGGCTCGAGCTTATGCACCGACGCTCCCATGTCGCGCAGGCGCGCCGCGGCCATGGGGCCGGGGACGTTGAGCGCGCTGGTGAGCACGCGACTGCCTGTTAATGGCGCAAATGGAAGGGACATGCCGATGGGTAGTCTACGAACGCTGACGTTCTATGGCCCGATATGTTTCAGAAAAACGCCGGTCGGTGGGAAAAATTGTATCATGATAAATGCCCACGACTTGCGTCCCTGCGCCGCACGATGGCGACTGATCGGCAAGGCGATTTTCGCCTGCCGAAAAAGGTCGGCGTCATTGTTCGCGGCTGGCTCAACTGCAACCAAATTCTGCTCGACGACGGCGATGCGCACGTGCTGATCGATTCCGGCTATCACACGCATGCACAGGAAACGCTGGCACTGCTGCGCGCCCACTGCACTCAGCTAAGCCGGCTTATCAACACCCACAGCCACAGCGATCACAACGGCGGCAACGCGGCGGTGGCCGGGCACTACGCTTGCCCGATCACGGTGTCCGCGTTGGAGGCACCCGATCTCGATCCGTGGAGGGATGACGCCTTCTGGATGAACTACGCCGATCAATTCTCGCCGCGCTTCCGCTTCGCCGGTACGCTATCGCCCGGTGAGGGGTTTCATGCGGCGGGCACGCATTGGCAAGCGCTCGCCGCGCCCGGACACGCGATGGGCGCGCTGGTGTTTTATTCGCCCGAACATCGCTTGCTGATTTCCGGCGATGCGCTGTGGCGTCATGGCCTGGGCGCGATCATGCCGCGCGAAGCGGAAAACCCCGAGTTGGAGGCTGCCTTGGCGACGCTCGATGCGATCGACTCGCTCGACATCGAGACTGTCATTCCCGGTCACGGCGAACCGTTTACCGCAGTGGCGGAAGCTATCGCCGAAGCGCGTTCGCGCCTACTCGCATTCAAGGCGGACGTGCGCAAGAACGCGCGCAATTTCATGAAGGTGATGTTTACCTTTTCGCTGCTCGCCAAGCGCTCGATCGGCAGCGCGGAAGCCCGGGCGTACATCGCGCGCATTCCCGTCTACCGCGATTTGAATCGGCGCTTTGTTGGCTTGCCCGACGATCGGATGGCAGAGCTCCTGGTGGAAGAGTTGAAGCAAGTGGGCGCGATTGCGGAGAAGGACGGCGTCATTACTCCGTCCATGAAGGCCTAGGCGCCCGGCGGATTGGCTTCGCGCATGCGCGCGCCTGGGCTAATTGCCAACAGCGGCAAGGCAGGTGCCCTCCGATCGCTGTATGGAACGACTCTACCGCTTCAAAAGTACGACATTGCCCGGAAAATGTAGCTCGGGTTGCGGCCTAGGTGCTACCTGGAGAGCCGCAGCCGATGCCGGCTAGCGCGGCGCGCCAGCCCGACCCAAAGAGGCTGCGCGGGCCAGGTCCCAGATTTGCCGAAGTGAGGCAATTGTCTTGCCGCGGCGCCCGAAACACGCGCCATCCGGCAGGTGCAAGCGAACACGCTTTCGCTTGCGGCGGCTTGGGTGCGCCAGCCCGCTCCAAAGTCGTCGCAGGGGCGACCGGTGGTCACCGTGAATCGGCCAATTCACGAGCTGCCGATGGGTCCTGATTCCGCCGGCGCGGTGCCGGCCGGCCGCGTGGTTCGGCACCTTGCTTAAATGCGACATTGCCCGATAATTTCCGCGTACCATTGGATGAGGGGCCGGCGATGCGGCGGGGGCTGGCAGCGAACCCGGCGGATCGTGTAGCGCGAACCGCGAGACAGCCTGCTTTTAGTCCCGAAGATAACAACAGCTGCGCAGGAGACTCGGCGATGTCCGAGGAGAGCATCGGCGGCGCCCTTGATACTTTCCCACGTCTGCTCCTCGAGCATGCACGAGTGCGTCCCAACGCGCCCGCGATGCGGGAAAAGGACTTAGGCATCTGGCAGACGTATTCCTGGAGCGAGGTCGCTGCCCATGTTGGTGCGCTCGCCTGCGGACTGGCCGCCCAAGGTTTCAAGCGCGGCATGAATCTCGCAATCGTCGGTGACAACCGGCCGCGTCTGTACTGGGCGTTCATGGCCGCGCAGTCGCTGGGCGGTGTTCCGGTGCCGTTGTACCAGGATGCGGTAGCACAGGAGATGGCCTTTGTTCTCGACGACGCGGAGATCGCGTTCGCGGTTGTCGAAGACCAGGAGCAGGTCGACAAGCTCTTGGAAGTCCTGCCGCAGTTGCCCCGGCTCAAGCACCTCTATTACGAAGACCCGCGCGGGCTGCGCCACTATAGCCAGGCATCTCTTATGTCCTTCGACAAACTGCTGCAGGTCGGACGTGCATTCGAATTGCACAACCCGGGCTTTTTTGAAGCAGCCGTCGCAGCCGGCAGGCCGGAGGACGTGTCGGTCATCCTCTACACCTCGGGCACCACCGGCAAGCCGAAAGGCGTCTGCCAGACCCACGCTGCGTTCATCGCCGCCGGGCGCGGCTGCTGCGCATCGGACAAGCTGGGGCCGGGTGACGAGGTGCTCTCGTATCTTCCCATGGCGTGGGTGGGCGACCATCTTTTTTCCTACGCGCAGGCATTGGTGGCGGGATTCACCATCAACTGCCCTGAGTCAGGCGATACGGTCATGATCGACATGCGCGAAATCGGGCCGACCTATTACTTCGCGCCTCCGCGCGTATTCGAGAATCTGCTGACTCAGCTGATGATTCGCATGGAAGATGCCGCAGCATTGAAGCGCCGGATGTTTCATTGCTTCATGGCGCTGGCGCGCCGCTGCGGCGCGGAAATCCTCGCCCGCAAAGCGCACGTATCGCTCTCTGATCGCCTGCTGTATGCCATCGGCGACGTCCTGGTGTTCGGACCGCTGCGCAACGTGCTCGGCATGAGCCGCGTTCGGGTGGCGTACACGGCTGGCGCGGCCATCGGGCCGGACTTGTTTCGCTTCTACCGCTCGATCGGCATCAACCTCAAGCAGTTCTACGGCTCGACCGAGACTTGCGCTTATGTTTGCCTGCAACCGGACGGACAGGTCAAGTTTGACACGGTGGGTCTGCCGGCGCCCGGGGTTGACGTGAGGATCGCCGACAACGGCGAAGTGCTGGTTAAAAGCCCGGCCGTTCTCAAGGAATACTATAAGCGGCCCGATGCCACGGCTGAAGTCATCGATGGGCAAGGTTACTTTCATACCGGCGACGCGGGATTTTTCGATGCCGACGGACACCTCAGGATCATCGACCGCGCCAGGGATGTGGGCAAGCTTGCCAATGGTGCGCTTTACGCACCGAACTACATCGAGAACAAACTGAAGTTCTTCACTCACATCAAGGAGGCGGTCGCCTTCGGCCACAGGCGCGACGAAGTGTGCGCGTTCATCAACATCGACCTCGGTGCGGTCGGGGATTGGGCAGAACGGCGCGGCCTCGCGTATTCCGGTTACACCGATCTCGCCGCGAGAGATGAAGTGTATGACTTGGTTCAGAAGTGCGTCGAGCAAGTCAACTTCGAACTCGCAGCGGACCCGATCGTGTGCGATTCCCAGGTGCACCGGTTTCTGGTATTGCACAAGGAACTTGATCCGGATGACGACGAACTCACCCGTACGCGAAAAGTACGGCGTAGCTTTGTTGAGGAAAAGTATGCACTGTTGATCGACGCGCTCTATTCGGCAAAGGTTTCGCAATATATCGAGACCCTGGTCAAGTTCGAAGACGGCCGCTCGGGCAAGATCGGCGCCGATGTGCGCATCCGCGATGCGAGGACCTTCCTCCATGCACCGGCAAACAAAGCTGCGTAGCCCCGGAGCGCCTCGATGAGCTGCGCACAACGCAATTTCGGCGATGTCGTTCTCGACTTGCGCAATATTTCTCTTTCGTTCGGCGGCGTGAAAGCGCTTTCCAACGTCTCATTCGATGTCCGCGAGCACGAAGTTCGCGCCATCATCGGCCCCAATGGCGCGGGCAAGAGTTCGATGCTGAATGTCATCAACGGCGTCTATCACCCGCTCGAAGGCGAGATCATTTTTCGTGGCGAGCGGCGGCGCGAGATGGACACGCATCAGGCCGCGGCGCAGGGCATCGCCCGCACTTTTCAGAATATCGCCTTGTTCAAAGGCATGTCGGTCATCGACAATCTGCTGGCCGGCCGCAATCTCAAAGTCAAGTCCAGCTTTCTTGCGCAACTCCTCTACTGGGGTCCGGCGCTGCGCGAGGAACTGGAGCACCGCAGAAAAGTCGAGGAGATCATCGACTTCCTGGAGATCCAGCACGTCCGCAAGAGCGCGGTAGGGCAGCTTCCCTATGGCTTGCAGAAGCGTGTCGAACTGGGCCGGGCGTTGGCAATGGAGCCGTCATTGCTTCTGCTCGACGAACCGATGGCCGGCATGAACGTGGAGGAGAAGCAGGACATGTGTCGCTACATCCTCGACGTGAACGATCAGTTCGGAACGACCCTGGTGCTGATCGAGCATGACATGGGCGTGGTGATGGACATCTCCGATCGAGTCGTGGTGCTCGATTACGGCAAGAAAATTGGCGACGGTACGCCTGCGGACGTGCGCAACAACCAGGCGGTCATTGACGCTTATCTCGGCGTGAAGCACTAAAGAGGCGAGTGGTTCAACGATGGGATTTTTTCTCGAAGTGCTGCTCGGCGGATTGATGGCAGGCGTTCTTTATGCGCTGGTCGCCATCGGCTTCGCATTGATCTACAAAGCCTCGGGCGTGTTCAACTTCGCTCAGGGCGCGATGGTGCTCTTCGCCGCGCTCTCGCTGGTGCGGCTGATGGAGAAGATGCCCTTTCTAGTCGCCTTCGCCATCACTTTGATGATCATGATTTTACTCGCCTTTGCGATCGAACGTCTGGTGCTGCGCCCGCTGGTGAATCAGGAAGGCATCATCCTGCTGATGGCGACTCTCGGGGTGAGTTACTTTCTCGACGGTTTTGGCCAGCTCCTCTGGGGCAGCGACATCTACACTCTGGATATCGGTATGCCCAAGGAACCGGCGACCATCCTGGACAATGTGTTTCAGGGCGGCATCCAAATCAACCGGGAAGACCTGATCGCCGCGGTGATCGCCGCGTTGCTGGTGGCGACGTTGGCGCTATTTTTTCAGAAGACAAAGATCGGCAGAGCGCTGCGCGCCGTGGCCGATGACCACCAAGCTGCTCAGTCAATCGGTATCCCGCTCAATACCATCTGGGTGATCGTTTGGAGCGTGGCTGGTTTTGTCGCGCTTATCGCCGGCATGGTTTGGGGTTCCAAGCTGGGGGTGCAGTTTTCATTGGCATTGGTGGCGTTGAAGGCGCTGCCGGTCGTGATCCTGGGCGGCTTCACCTCCGTACCGGGCGCGATCGTCGGCGGGCTCATCATCGGCGTCGGCGAGAAATTGTCGGAAGTCTATCTTGGTCCGGTGATAGGCGGCGGCATCGAGAATTGGTTCGCCTATGTGCTGGCTCTGATATTTTTATTGTTCCGGCCGCAGGGTTTGTTCGGAGACAAGTACATCGACCGTGTGTAGCGGGCGACCTATTGCAGGTCGACCCGTGGAATGGAACATTAGTCGAAGTAGTCGAAGTTTTGTTAAAAAAGACCTGCGGATTGACCCGTAAGCCGCCGAGATTCTGCCTTACCGTATCCGGAAGTACGAGATTTAAACAACACCGGAGAAATTGCAGCAAGCATGTTCTACCGCGAAGCCGGACAATTCAAGACGACGTATCAAGCGGATCAGGCGATTTGGCCGATTCGCCAGGATCGCATTGCGGTTGCCGTTCTGCTCGCCGTCGTGTTTGTCGGCATTCCGCTCGGCGCGAGCGAATACCTGTTCCGCGCCATCCTGATTCCGTTTCTTATCCTCGCGCTGGCGGCGATCGGACTGAATTTGCTGGTCGGGTACTGCGGGCAGATTTCCTTGGGGACCGGGGGTTTCATGATGGTCGGCGCGTATGCCGCTTACAACTTCGCGGTGCGCATCCCGCAGCTCAACTTCGTGGTCGTGCTGCTTCTGGCGGGGGGTGTGGCGACGCTGGTCGGCGTGCTGTTTGGCATGCCCAGTTTGCGCATCAAGGGCCTCTATCTGGCGGTAGCGACGCTTGCCGCGCAGTTCTTTCTCGATTGGCTGTTTTCCCGGGTGAAGTGGTTTACCAACTATTCGCCCTCGGGTTCGGTCAACGCGCCGCCGATCGAGATGTTCGGCATTTGGCGCATCGACAAGCCGGTGGAGAAATATTTGTTGGTGTTGACCGTTGTCGCGGTGTTCGCTTTGCTGGCAAAAAATCTTACCCGCGGTCCGATCGGCCGGGCGTGGATGGCCACCCGGGACATGGACGTGGCGGCGCAGATCATCGGCATCCGTCCGATGTATGCGAAGTTGTCGGCGTTCGCGGTGAGCTCCTTTTATGTCGGCGTCGCGGGCGCTTTGTGGGCGATGGTGCACCTGGGCTCGTGGGAGCCGCTGGCGTTCGACGTCGGTCGCTCCTTCAGTCTGTTGTTCATGATCATCATCGGCGGACTGGGGTCCATCCTCGGGTCGTTTCTCGGCGCCGCGTTCATCATTGTTCTTCCGTTGCTGCTAAATCAGCTTCCCGGCTGGCTGGGGTTAAGCATGTCGACGGCAGTGACATCGCATTTGGAGTTCATGATTTTTGGTGCACTGATCGTATTTTTTCTTATCGTCGAGCCGCACGGTTTGGCACGGCTGTGGTTGGTTGCCAAGCAGAAGTTGCGCTTGTGGCCTTTCCCGCACTAATGAAAGTCCTGATTGCGCGCTCGGCACCAGGCGGCGTAGGTTTGGAGTTGCCCGTGAGAGATTGCCAGCCTCGCCGATTTCCGTCTGGCGGCATTGAAAGTCAATGAAAGAGGAGAAGCCATGAGAAGGATTTTGCAAACCCTATTGTCAGGCGTCGTCGCCGTATTGACGCTCCTGTCGGGCTCGGCCGCGCTGGCCCAAGCGAACGAACAATTCGTTCCGGTACTGGTGTACCGGACCGGCCCGTACGCACCGAACGGCGTGCCCTGGGCGAACGGCTTCGTCGACTACCTGAACCTGGTGAACGAACGCGACGGCGGTGTGGGCGGGGTGAGGATCACCTACGAGGAATGCGAGACGGGATATGCGACCGACCGCGGCGTCGAATGCTACGAACGGCTGAAGGGCAAAGGCCCCACGGGGGCGACGAGCTTCAACCCACTCTCCACCGGCATCACCTTCGCGCTCACCGAAAAAGTGCCGGGCGACAAGATCCCCCTCATCACGATGGGCTACGGGCGCAGCGAATCGACCGACGGCAGCGTCTTCAAATGGAACTTTCCCCTGATGGGCACCTACTGGGACGCCGCCGACATTCTGGTCCAGCACGTCACCCAGAAAGAGGGCGGGGCGGCGAAAATGAAGGGCAAGAAAATCACTCTGCTCTACCACGACTCCCCCTACGGCAAAGAACCGATACCCGTGCTGCAGGAACTCGCCAAGCGCCTGGGCTTCGAATTCACCGCGATTCCGGTCACCCACCCCGGGGTCGAACAGAAAGCCGCCTGGCTGCAGATCCGCCAGAACAAGCCCGACTACGTCTTCCTGTGGGGCTGGGGCGTGATGAACTCCACCGCCATCAAGGAAGCGATTGCCGTCGGCTACCCGCGGCTGCAGATGTACGGCGTGTGGTGGGCGGGCGCTGAACAAGACGTGCTGCCGGCCGAGCGGGCCGCCAAAGGCTACAACGCCTTGGCACTGCAACACAGCTCCGAGCACGGCAAAGTGCACGAGGACATCGTCAAATACGTCTACGACAAAGGCAAGGGCGCGGGCAAGAAGGAAGACGTGGGGCAAGTGCTCTACAACCGCGGCATGATCAACGCCATGCTGGTGATCGAGTCGGTGCGCGCCGCGCAGGCGAAATACGGCAAGAAGTCGCTCAGCGGAGAAGAAGTGCGCTGGGGAGTCGAGCATCTCAACGTCGACAGCGCGCAGATCAAGAGCTTGGGCATGGAAGGAATGATCCTGCCGCTGAAGACCAGCTGCCGCGACCATGAAGGAGCGCGCAAGGCGCGCATCCACACGTGGGATGGCACGCAATGGAGCTACACCTCGGAATGGTACGAGGCGGATGCGAAGCTGCTGCGGCCGATGGTGGAAGCGGCGGCGACCAAGTACGCGTCGGAGAAGAACATCACCGCGCGTGATTGCAGCAAGGAGAGTTAAGTTCCGTGGTCGCGCCCCTGCTCGTCGTGAATGGCATCGAGGTTATCTACAACCACGTCATTTTGGTGCTGAAGGGCGTCTCTCTGACGGTTCCCGAGGGAGGCGTCGTGGCTCTCTTGGGAGCCAACGGCGCGGGCAAAACCACGACACTGCGCGCAATATCAAATCTGCTCAAGGCCGAGCGTGGCGACGTGACCAAGGGTTCGATCGAATTTCGCGGTGACCGGATAGAGCGCTTGAGCCCATCGGCAGTGGTCAAGCGCGGCATCGTCCAGGTGATGGAGGGGCGACATTGCTTCGCGCACTTGACGGTGGAGGAAAACTTGCTCACGGGTGCCTACAGCCGCGCCGCGACGCGAACGGAAATTGCTGCGGACCTGGAAAAAGTCTACGCCTATTTTCCGCGCCTCAAGCAGCGGCGCACCTCGCAGGCGGGTTACACGTCGGGCGGTGAACAGCAGATGACCGCGGTGGGCAGAGCACTTATGGCGCGGCCCGCGATGATCCTGCTCGACGAGCCGTCCATGGGCCTCGCGCCGCAGATCGTCGAAGAAATTTTCGAGATCGTGCGCGACCTCAACGAGAAAGAGCGGGTGAGCTTCCTGCTCGCCGAGCAGAACACTATAGTGGCGCTGCGCTTCGCCAACTCCGGCTACATCCTGGAGAATGGCCGCGTGGTGATGGAGGGTGAAGCGCAGCAGCTTGCGCAAAACGAAGACGTGAAGGAATTCTATCTCGGCATCTCCACCGGCGAGCGGAAGAGCTTTCGCGAGACCAAGCATTACCGGCGGCGTAAACGTTGGTTGGCGTGACGACCGGGCAACATGCATTGCCGAATCGGCCTGCGCGATTCCCGTTCACGCCCGGAGGGTCGTCCCCGATAAAACCTGAGGAGAGGAGCGTATGGCCGAATACTACGACGCGCTCGAAACCCGCTCGCCGGAGCAGCGCGAGCGCGAGTTGATGGCGGCGCTGCCCGGGCAAATAGCGCACGCGCAACGGCATGCCTCCGGACTAGCGCGACTGTTGGCCGACGTGCCGGCGCGCGACATCGTCACCCGCGCCGCGCTCGCGCAATTGCCGGTGCTGCACAAATGCGATCTGCACGGTCTGCAGCACGCCACGCCGCCGTTCGGCGGACTCAGCGCGACTGCTTCCGGGGACTTGGCGCGCATTTTCATGTCCCCCGGGCCGATCTACGATCCCGAAGCTCGGCGCGAGGACTATTGGAGAGCAGCGCGCGCCTTATTCGCCGCGGGGTTCCGCCGCGGCGCGATCATCCAGAACTGTTTTTCCTATCACTTCACGCCAGCGGCTGCGATGGTCGAAGGCGGCGCGGCAAAGCTCGGCTGTGCCGTGATCCCTGCCGGTACCGGCCAGACGGAATTGCAAGTGCAAGCGATGGCCGCATTGCAGCCTGACGGCTACGCCGGCACGCCCTCGTTCTTGAAAATTATCATTGAGAAGGCGCTCGAAAGCGGTGCCGATATTCGCAGCCTGAAGAAGGCATCGGTGGCAGCGGAAGCAATGCCGCCCAGCCTGCGCAAATGGCTGCAGGGACATGGCGTGCAGACGGTGCTGCAGTGGTACGGTACGGCGGACGTGGGCAGTATCGCTTACGAAAGCGAGGCCATGGAAGGCCTGATTCTCGATGAACAGACCATTCTTGAAATCGTTCATCCCGGAACCGGCCAGGTGGTGCGCGAAGGCGAGATCGGTGAAGTCGTGGTGACGGTGCTCAACGCCGACTATCCACTGATCCGCTTTGCCACCGGCGATTTGTCGGCGGTGCTGCCCGGTGCGAGTCCTTGTGGGCGAACCAATACGCGCATCAAAGGCTGGATGGGCCGAGCCGATCAAAGCACCAAGGTGAAGGGCATGTTCGTGCATCCAGGCCAGGTGGCGCAGCTGCGTGACCGGCATTGGCAGATCGTGAAGGCGCGTTTGGTCGTGGACTATGACGCGGGCGGAGCGGATCGCATGATCCTGAAGTGCGAAGTCGAGCACGGAGACGACACCTTGAGGCGGGTTATCGCGCTGAGCCTGCGCGAAGTCTGCAAGCTCAACGGTGCGGTCGACTTCTGCGCACTGGGCGAGTTACCCAAGGATGGGAAGGTGATCGAGGACGCGCGGCAATACGAAAAATAGTTAGCGACGGGGAGCATGGACAGGCAATGAAAAAAGCGCCGCCCACCGGGCGGCGCTCAACTGCGGCTCTATGACCGCATTTATTCGACGTCGAATTCGATATTCATTTGTGTAGTAGCGTCGGTATCCTGGTCTCCCCAAAGTTCCCACCACTCGCCCCAACTCATCAAGTTGGAGCTGACAGGCACTGTTGCCGCCTCGATGTTCATAATTTCGACTCCCGTTTCGTTCCCCAACCGTTGCACAAAGTGCGCTCCTGAGCTGACCGTCATGTTAAGAGTCCTGGGGGCACTCTCTTATGATGCGAGTCACAGGCGGGGCTATTCCAGGAAGTTCGTGTGAATCGCGGCACAATCAACGCTCATCCCCATGGGTCGGAGAAAAGCGGCTGCGTGATCCACTTCTCAGCGTTTGTCGATTTGCGGCCCCGACGGCGTGGTTTCGCAGCGTCGGCCTTCACGCTGGGCGAATGGCACCGGCCACAGGACCCGGGGCACAGTAGCAACACCGCGCGCAGCACGCGGAGAGCGGCGATACGCGGCTTGTGAAGCCGTGCGCTAGGCGATTTCCAGTTCGGTGATGGCGATGGACGTGCTGGTCCCGGCGGCGCAATGCGGAGGACGATTGCGTGGGATTAAGGCAAGGTCAGCGCTGCCAACCAGGTCCTGCTGCCGCAGTCAACGTCGATCAGTAAGGTCTTGTTATACAGGTCTTAAAGCCCCATGCGGCTAAACCGATTCAACCGACTAGCGCAAGCTTAACGAGGCCTGCGCGTCTGCGTTCTGATTTCCCCGGGCAGAACGTAGGGTCTTTTCGGATTCGTGCACTCCGGGAAAAGTGGCCAAATCGGCAACCCGACGAGCGCCATCGAAACGCTTCGCCCAATACGCGTTAGTCATGTCGGAGATTTCCACGCTGCGGCCTTGCCTTGGCGCATGGATGAACTTGTTGTCGCCGAGATAGATGCCGACGTGGGAAAAAGCGTGGCGCATCGTCCTATAAAAAACGAGGTCGCCCGGCTCGAGATCCGCTGAGTCGATGTTCCGGCCCAGCATCGCCATGCGATAGGCGTTAGGCGGCAGGGTCACTCCGGCCGCCGCGCGAAATACGTGGCTCACAAAACCGCTGCAATCGAACCCGGTTTCCAGATTCTTTCCGCCGTATTTATACTTGACACCGATGAACTGCAGCGCGTCGATGATCAATTCGGAAGCTGTGGCTTCGACGTTCACTGGTGCCGTCTCGGAACGCTGTTCAGCTTCAACAGCAGCCGGATCCTCGGCCGACCAGGCCGGCATATAGTTAAAAACTATTGCCGTCAGAAGGAGCAACTTGCCGGGGCCTAGTACATTCATATCTGCATTTTCTGAAAGTTGAGACGTACTTCTCATCTAAAGCATTAACTATGCCGTAGGCCGTTTTCGGCAACACCTGGTGCGAAGTACAACGCTTCACCGGTTAGAATATTTTCTGTCCCGCGCAGTCCAAGACTTACTTCTCAACCAGCCAAGGAGAACAGCGTGCCCAACGAAATACCGCTTTCTGATTCCCGAGCCGATGTGGGTCGTCGCGGCTTCGTCATGACCATGCTGGCCAGTGGCTTTGCGCTGGCGGTACAGCCGGTGTCAGCTCAGACCATCGCCACTGACAGCCAGGGGCTCACTGCAGGCGAGGTAAAGATTCCCGTCAAGGATGGGGAGATTCCCGGTTACCGGGCCATGCGTGCCACCGGTGGAACGTTTCCGGTAGTTCTCGTCGTGCAAGAAATATTCGGCGTGCATGAACACATCAAGGACGTTTGCCGGCGCTTGGCCAAGCAAGGCTATTTCGCCGTTGCGCCCGAGCTGTATGCGCGGCAAGGCGACGTCAGCAAACTAACCGACATTCAGGAAATCCGGACCAAGGTGGTGTCCAAGGTTCCGGACGAACAGGTTCTTTCCGATCTGGATGCGGCCGCTGACTGGGCAAAGTCGACCGGCCAGGGCGATACGAAACGCATGGGGATCACGGGTTTCTGCTGGGGCGGGCGCATTGTTTGGTTGTACGCCGCGCACAATCCGGAACTGAAGGCGGCAGTGGCCTGGTATGGAGCGGTGGTCGGCAAAACTGACGATCCTCGTCCGTTGCAGCCGATCAGGGTGGTGGATCGATTGTACGCACCAGTGCTTGGGCTTTATGGCGGCGCGGACGAAGGTATTCCGCTCAGTACGCTCGACCAGATGCGCGAGGCGGTAAAAAAAGCCGGCAAGAGGGCAGAAATCGTCGTCTATCCGGACACCCCTCACGGCTTTAATGCCGACTACCGGCCCAGCTATCGCAAAGAGGCCGCGCAGGATGGCTGGAAGCGGCTGCTGGCTTGGTTCAGGGAGAATGGGGTGGCGTAAGTCGACGGCATCGGAGCGGGGCACCTTCGCAACCTGAAGGTGCTTGCTCTTATTATTGCTCTTCGTTCAGCACGGCTTCCCGCTTATTTCGGTATTGTTTGCAGAGGATGAAGCCGCCCCACGCGAGGGACAGCAGAATCACGAGCGCGCCCAACTTGTGAGTCAACGAGCCGAGTCCATGAGCCTGCTTGAGAAGTCCGGTCGCGTTAAGCAGATAAATCCAGTCATGGCCGCCTTCCTCGCCCGTCGTTCCGGAGAGCAGCATCAGTTGAGGCTGCAAAGCGTCGTACATGTACGGAGCGACGTCAAGAAAACTCACGCCGAGCAGCCACGATCCGATCGAAGCGCCATAGGGGTCGCGGTTCTTCACCAGCAGTACACCCGCCAGAAGGGCCGGCATCAGCAATTGCCCCAGCGTCCCGCCGAGAATCATCATGAACTCACCGAACGGGCGAAAAATCACATGCCCAGCCTCGTGAAATACCAATAGCGGACCATGCAGAAAAGATCCCGCCATCTCCCCATCGCGAAAATCGGCGGCGATGAGACGGAACCCCCAGACGGCAAAAAAGAGCAGCAGGCCGGCCTGCGCCCAGAAACGCGTTGAGTCTACTCTCGGCGGAATGTGAAACAGTAGATCTCTCAGTGTTGCGGTCCCGTCCGCTTCGGGCAAACCGAATGCGGCGGCGTCGCCGGCCACCACTTGAATCGCTGCTTCTCGCGCGTTGACCAGCCCTTGCGCGTATTTCGCAAGTACGAGCCCGCAGGCAACGCAGGCTGCCGGGAGAGACTGGTCTTTCGGCAGAGGCTGGTGGCCGCATTTCGGACACTGCGTGTAGGAGAGAGCGCTCAATTCGGGGGATCTGCAGCACTTTAATTAGACAGTCTAACCGATTGTATTGACGATGTCTTTTAGAGTTAGGTTTTGGCACGCTGGGGTCACTTTCTGCCCCAATTGGGCAGCGCGCTATCGATTCAGGATGTCACCTGTAGGCGGCTCCCGATGCATTCGGCCAAACAAACAAGTGACGCGCTTTCCGTTTTGCCTGGGCCCTGCGATCGGAAGTCCTCGTCGCACATAGGTCATTATTGTCAATATATTGCAGCATATTTTAAAGGTCTTTTCTCACTCGCCAACTAGGCGCATCTTGCGCTGTTGATGCGCCGCGCTGACGATGCGCTGAACGGCCGGCTGGTTCGCCGCCTGCTAGAATGAGCGCTGTTCCCGAACTCCTTCCTCAAGTGTCCGATCTTTCTTCCTACTTTGGCCTCGACGGCCCGCTGGCTCAAAGCATTCCGGGATTTCGTTTTCGCAGCGAGCAGGTCGAGATGGCGCAAGCAGTGGCGCAGGCGATAGAGGGGCAGGAAATGCTCATCGTCGAGGCCGGCACCGGCACCGGCAAGACGTTCGCCTACCTTGTTCCGGCACTGCTGGCTGGCGGCAAAGTCATCATCTCCACCGGTAGCAAAACCCTGCAGGATCAGCTCTTCAACCGCGACCTTCCTGCGGTGCGCGAGGCGCTGCGTGCGCCGGTCACTGTCGCGCTGCTCAAGGGCCGCGCCAATTACGTCTGCCACTACTATCTCGAACGCGCAGCGATCGAAGGCCGCTTCAAAAGCCGTGAGGAAGTGCAGCAACTAAAGAGCATCGAACGCTACGCGGTAACTTCGCCAAGCGGCGACCGCATGGGCCTCGCCAGCGTGCCGGAGACTTCGTCGCTCTGGGCCCAAGTCACGTCGACGCGCGAGAGTTGCCTGGGCCAGGATTGCCCGCACTACAAGCCGTGCTTCGTGATGAAAGCGCGCAAGCAGGCGCTCGAGGCCGATGTGGTGGTGGTCAATCATCATCTGTTTTTTGCCGATGTCATGCTGCGCGATGAAGGCACGGCCGAGCTACTACCGGCCTGCAACACCGTCATTCTCGACGAAGCGCATCAATTGCCTGAGACCGCTACGCTGTTCTTCGGCGAGTCGGTCTCCTCCGCACAGATGGTTGAGCTGGCACGCGACAGCCGTGCCGAAGGTCTCATTGCCGCGCGTGATTTTGCGGCGCTACCGGAAGCGGCCGACAAGCTCGAAGTGGCGGTGCGCCAGTTGCGCCTGGCAGTGAAAGAAGAGGGCGGACGGCTCCCTGCGCAAGCCGTGCAGCGGCAGGCTGAATTCGGAACGGTCCTTAGCGAAACGCGAACCAGACTTGCGGAACTCGCGACATTGCTGGCGGTGCAGGCCGAACGCAGCGAGGGGTTGGACAATTGCTGGCAGCGCGCACTGGATTTGCGCCACGTTCTCGATCGCTGGTGCGATACGCGTGCCGCCGAACACCTGATCCGCTGGGTTGAGGTATTCAGCCAATCGCTGCAGTTGCACGCCACACCGTTGAAAATTTCCGATATGTTCCGCAAGCAACTGGAGCAACAGAAGCGGGCATGGATCTTCACTTCCGCCACGCTGTCCGTCAAGGGCGACTTCAGCCACTATCAATCCGAACTGGGGTTGGAGCAGGCGCGTACCGCCAGCTGGGAAAGTCCGTACGACTTTGAGCATCACGCGCTGCTCTACGTCCCCCGGGGCATCCCGGAGCCCAACACTCCCGCTTACACGCCGGCGGTCATCGCGGCCGCGCTGCCGGTGATCCGCGCCAGCGGCGGCCGCGCGTTTCTACTCTTCACCTCGTTGCGTGCACTCGAGGAAGCGCAGGTGCTGCTCGGCGAACAGCTCAAGCGAGAGGGCCTGGATTTCCCCATTCTTGCCCAGGGCAGCAGGTCTCGTTCGGAACTGCTGGAGCGCTTTCGCGAACTGGGCAACGCTGTCCTGCTCGGCAGCCAATCGTTCTGGGAGGGCGTGGACGTGAAAGGCGAGGCGCTCTCGTTGGTGGTGATCGACAAGCTGCCGTTCGCGCCTCCCGAAGACCCGGTGCTGGCAGCACGCATTTCCGAGATCAACAGGTGCGGCGGCAACGCCTTCATGGATTATCAGCTACCGCGCGCGGTGATCAGCCTGAAGCAGGGCGCGGGTCGCCTGATCCGCGACGAGACCGATCGCGGCGTGCTGATGATCTGCGATCCGCGGCTGCTGACCCGTCCGTATGGACGGCGAATCTGGCAGAGCTTGCCGCCGATGCGGCGCACACGCGAACTTCAGCAAGTGCAGAGTTTTTTCAGTCCCCGCAATCAGGCGGCGCGCGAACAAGAATCAACGATCCTGTAGCCACTATTCGAGCGTGCGAAGCTGATGCGGCCCCAGCACCTGCGAAGGGCGCTGGGCGCAAATGAACGGGCAACAGAATCGAAATCCCCTGGGTCGGGGAGACCGGCAGAAGATCCTGCGCGCCATGATCGCGCATTCGCGTCGATACTTACTTTATGGGAGTCACGGGGATTCACCCCACGGTCGGCCTGGTCACCGGTGATCTCGAAGAAGCCCACATCAAGCGCGCACTTTGCGCCTGCGCGGCGGAGACGATCGTATTGGCTTCGGCGGAAAAGCTGAACGCCGCTTCTGCCTACGTCATAGTGCCGTTGAGCGAGGTGAGTGGCATCGTCACCGAGCGCGGGGTACCCGAAGAGGCGACTGCTGCTTATACGGGTCTCGGCATTTCCGTTACGCGTGACTAGTTCCTAAGGACCATGTCGTCAGCGCCTTCGGTTTCGAGGCATCCCGTCGACCGGCACCGTTTTGACACCCTGCTGGCGTGGTATTTCGTCATTGTCTGGGGTTCCGGATTCGTCGCGAGCAAGGTCGGACTGCAGTACGCGGCGCCCTTTACGTTCCTGGGCCTGCGTTTCGCGTTCGGACTTCTGTGCCTGGTTCCCATTATTGCCTGGACCCGACCGCGCTGGCCGGGCAGCAGAGGCGAATTGCTGCATCTCGGCGTGGCTGGTCTCATGATGCATGCAATGAATCTGGGCGGCAGCCACTACGCACAATACCTCGGCTTGTCCGCGGGGATTACCGCGCTGATTCTCGCCACGCAACCGCTATTCACGGCCGCGATTTCCTCGACGCTGATGGGCGAGCGGCTTGTTGCCCGGCAGTGGCTGGGCGTTGCGCTGGGTCTGGCCGGCGTCGCTTTGGTGGTGTGGCATAAAATCGACGTACACGCCGTCACGCTCGGCAGTCTGCTCGCCGTCGCGCTCGGACTGGTCGGCATCACGGCAGGCACGCTGTACCAGCGCAAGTTTTGTCCGAGGAGCGATCTGCGCAGTGCTGCATTTGTCCAATTTCTGACCGCGCTGGTCATTTTTGTGCCGCTCGGTTGGTTTGTAGAGGGTCTGCAGGTGACATGGAGCTGGCCATTGCTGGGTTCGGTGGCGTTCTTGGTGATCTGCGCCTCCATACTCGCGGTCAGCGCCTTGCACACGCTGATGCGGCGCGGCCAGGCGACCCGCGTCACCAGCTTGCTTTACCTGACGCCCATCATCGCCGTCCTAATGGAATGGCTTTTGTTCGGCGTCGCCCCGACGGCCCTCAGTGTTGGCGGCATCGCGGTGGCGAGCGCGGGAGTCGCGTTGGTTTCGTGGCGGCGATAGGTGCATCGCCGCCGGATAGCGCAAACCCGGCACGGGCGTTCGGCCAATTGGCGAGTGAGTTATCTTGAAGCCGATGCTGGCGTGTCTCGCAAGCCACGTGACTGGCATTTATGATCATTTGCGCAGGTCCGCGGTCCGAGACAATGCCGGGGGCAAAGCGCCCACAAGCCCAGCCGCGCCTCCGATAGCGCGCTTTTGTGCGCAGCTTAGTTGCGTAAGTCGACCGACCGGTTGCCGCGTTCAACGACCCACGGGAGTTATGATCGCTATGCCGCCGACGGTCTGGATCGGTCGTTTGCAGGCCGAGTGCGTGCGACTATGCCGATTCGGCAGGCTGCAGATGAATGCCTCTAAGCCGCGGGCGCGCTTCATGGACGGACGAACGCGCAGCGTGATCGCGCAAATGAACAAGCGCACGGGTGGCCGCTGTTCGCGAGTCTCAGAGTCGCAAATTCGACTTCGACAATGGCGCCGCAGCGGAAAGAATGCCCTTGGGGCGGCGTCAGCCGGCAATCGCTTCCGGAGGGAAGGTGATGCGCGCTTCCAAGCCTCCTCCATCGCGCGGCAGCAGGGCGAGGGTCGCACCATGAATCGTCGCGATACGGTCGCAGATTGCCAATCCCAGTCCGGCATGCCCGCTGCCGGTGCGCGCACTCTCCGCCCGCGTGAATGGGCGTTTAAGATGTTCCACTTGATCGAGCGGTATGCCCGGGCCGCGATCGAGCACCGAGAGCGTGGCGTGTCCCGCTCCCAGCCCGGTACGCAGAACGATTGCGTTGCTTGGTGAATACCGGAGGGCATTGCCTATGAGGTTGTCGAGCAGGCGTTGCATGGCGAGCGGGCGCAGAAGTAAAGAGGGCAGCACTGCGGTTTCCGTTTTCACCGGATGGCCCAGGCCCGCATAGCGCTTTGCTGTGGTCTCCACGAGCGAATTCAATTCCACGCGTTGCGGCGATTCGTCCGCGGCCGCGCGTGCAAAATTGAGGAACTGGCCGACAATCGCATCGATCTCTGCGATGTCTTCTATCATCCCGTCGCGCAACTCGTCGTCGAGACCCTCGCCGGCCACGTCCAAACTCACCCGCAGGCGCGCCAACGGCGTGCGCACGTCGTGCGAGACACCCGCCAGCAGCAGAGCGCGCTCATCATCGTGGCGGCGAATATCGTCGGCCATTTGATTGAAGGCGCGACTCACTTCACGGATTTCGGTCGGTCCGGCCACGGGCAGCGTCGGCGGGGTCTTGCCGGCACCGAGATGCTTGGCGGCTTGCGCGAGGCCGCGCAATGGCTGGTTCACCCGGCGCACCAGCAGATAGGCGCCAATCAGTACCAGGAACGCGGAGAAGACCGCCCAACCGAACCACAGCCAGGGAGGAGTGCGTTCAATCTGGCTGCGTGGGATCGACACCCAATATCTGTCCTTGCCGACTTGCAAACGCACCCACAACGCCTTGCCCTGCTCTCTTTGCACAAAAAACTCGACGTCCTCGCCCAGTTGAGCCTTCAATGAATCCGCGAAACTCTGCAGCACCGGACCCTGCGGTTCATTGCTGGGAAGCGTGCCCGCGCGGTCGGGGATGACACGGATGCCGTCGTTGTCTTCGAGCAGCTCCAGAAATTCTTCGCGATCGTTTTCCTGCACGGTCTCCAGTGCGGCGCTGATCGTGTGCAGTTGCCGTGCCACCAGGCTCGCCATTTGCTCGAGTAGCGGTCCGCGCGTGTAGAGGCGCACCAACTGGAACACCGCCAACTGGCTCGCGATCAGCACTGCACCGATAACGAGTACAGTGCGGCCGAGCAAGGTGCGGGGTGCCAGCTTCATGGCGCTCTTACCAAGGCGCGACTGCTGCAGACGACGCGCCCAAAGGCAATACTCACCTCAGTAGCCAATCAACGGCCCGTCAGCGGAAGATCATCGGGAGGTAGCCCGAGTCGGCCGGCCGTCACTCAACCGGGACGGCCCTCGGGAATGAACACGTAGCCAAATCCCCACACAGTCTGGATAAACGCCGGGTCGCCGCCTTCCGGTTCAATCAAGCGGCGCAGGCGAGATACTTGAATGTCGATACCGCGATCGAACGGGCCATGCTCGCGTCCGCGCGCCAACTCGGTAAGTTTCTCGCGCGACAGTGGCTCGCGGGGATGAGTCGCCAGCACCTTGAGCAGAGCGAACTCACCGCTCGTGATCGAGACCGGCTGACTGTCCCTGCTGAGCGTGCGCGTTCCGAGATCGAGAATGAAGTTGCCGAACTCGACTTTGCTGCCGATCGCCTCCGGCGCACCGGGCGTCGGGACGGGCTGCTTCCGGCGCAGCACCGATTGAATGCGCGCTGCCAATTCACGGGGATTGAACGGCTTGGGCAGATAGTCGTCGGCACCCATTTCGAGGCCGACGATGCGATCGATATCATCGCCCTTGGCGGTGAGCATGATGATCGCGATATCATCCTTGGCGCCGCGCAAGCGCCGGCAGATGGCGAGGCCATCTTCGCCCGGCAACATGAGATCGAGCACCAGCAGGTCGAAACGTTCGCGGGTTCGGCTGCGCTCCATGCTTGTAGCGTCAGGCACCGCTTCCACCGCGTAACCCTGGTCGGTCAGATAGCGTTTCAGAAGTTCCCGCAGACGCAGGTCGTCATCGACAACAAGAATCTTGGTTTTCATGATAGGAGATGATAGGCGAGATCGGCAGCGGTCGACCCACATTGTGTAACAGTTTGTTTCCCATTCAACTTCTGCCGGGCAGCGGACAATATATTGTTACACAGGGAAACAGCTTCCGGTCCGCTCATGGCGCATGATCGCACATTGTGCGAACCGCGCTTGTCTCGGGGGACGCCAGCGCGAATGGGCCGCGACGGGGAGGGCCGCGTTGGCATATGGCACACTCATCGCGTTGACTACGCTCACTTGAACAGACTATGAAGACTGAAAAGTGGTTCGCTGTGGCCATCCTGCTTCTGCTCGGGGGCGGGGTGTCTGCGCCAACCGCTCACGCCGACTGGCGCGGCCATGGGCTGAAAAAGGTAGCGGATCAACGCGCCCCGAGCCGTGAAGCATTCCACAATATGGCGCCGGCGGACCGGCAGCGGGCCCGGGAACAGTTCCGTGCGGCGACCCCCGAACAGCGCCAGCAGTGGATGGGCGAAAACCCCGGGCAGGCCAGGCAGTTGCGCGAGGATGCCAACAATCGCTTCCAGGAGCGTTGGCAACGTGCCGACAGGAACGGCGACGGACGGATCAGCCGCCAAGACGCGGCACGCCACATGCCGGGAGTCGCGCGGCATTTTGACGAGATTGACACCAACCACGATGGCGTCGTGACGCAGGACGAAGTGCGCGCATTTCAGCAGCGGCGCGCTCGGGAACGATTGAATCAGGCTGGCGGGCGAGATCCCCGGAATTGAGAATTGGGTCAGGTACTCGGCGGCGACCTGGCCCGTGGCAAGGAAGAGAAGACGAAGATGAATCGCCGCGATTTTTTTACAGCCGTGGGTCTGCTGCCGCTGCTTGGCTACGGCGGCACGCGGGCGTCTGCGGCGGGTTGCGCCGGTCGCTGCGACCGCCTGTTGGTTCTGATCGAATTGAAAGGCGGCAGCGATGGCTTGAACATGGCGGTGCCATACACTGATCCGGCGTACTACCGCTTGCGTCCCAGCCTTGCCGTGGAGCGGGGCCAGGTGCGGCAGCTTTCCGAATCGACCGGTTTACATCCCGCGCTGTCCCCGCTCATGCCGCTTTGGGACGCTGGTGAACTGGCGCTCGTGCAAGGCGTCGGCTATGCACAGCCGAACTTTTCGCACTTCCGCTCGATAGACATCTGGGATACGGCCGCTGCGAGTGATCAATACCTGCACGACGGCTGGCTCGCGCGCGCCTTCGAACAATTCCGCGCGCCTGCATTGACGCCCGGCGGTGTGGCGATTGGTTCTACTGCATTGGGGCCTCTCGCCGGCAGCGGGACACGATGCGTCGCACTCGCCGGTGCAAATGAGTTGCCGCTTTGCACCGCCTTTCGTGAAAGGACGTCAGAGCAAAATATGCGGACGGCTTGCGCCGTGATAGCGGGCGGAAGCGAGGTCGCGGCGCTGCGCATCACGCTGAACGGTTTCGACACGCACAGCAACCAGCGCCATAGCGAAACGCGGTTGCTGCAGGAGTTGGCGCAGGCACTGGCGAGCCTGAAGGCAGCACTGATCGAAATCAACCGTTGGGATTCGACGCTGATCATGACCTATTCTGAATTCGGTCGCCAGGCGAAAGAGAATCCGAGCGCTGGCACCGATCACGGCAGCACGAATACGCACTTTGTGGCCGGTGGAGCGGTGAAGGGCGGTCTCTATGGCGAAGCCCCTGCGCTGAACCGTCTCGACGGCGCGGGTCACCTGCCTTTCGCCATCGACTTCCGTCGTCTTTATGCGACGCTGCTGGAGACTTGGTGGGGTGTGGCTTCTGCGCCGATCTTGGGTGAGCGCTTCGCCGTTCTGGACCTGCTCAAATCCCCTGCGTGATTTTTTGCTGCAGCTGGAATGACGGCGCAGGTGAGGGCGGGGCGACCGCCTTGCTCCTTGGAGGGACCACCGGGCGTGCCGCTTCCCGGGCAGCGTAAGGCAGCATCCAGGGCAATCAGGTAAAATCGCGCTTCAAGCAGTCCTGGCCAATGAATATCCTCGCCGTCGATACTTCCACTGAAATATGTTCCGTCGCGCTGCGCACTGGCGAGGGCGACGTTACACGCGATTGCGAAGCTGGGCAGCGCCATTCCTCGTTGTTGCTGCCGCTGATCGAAGAGGTGCTGAGAGAAACGCAACTCACGCTGCGGCAACTGGATGGGATTGCGTTCGGTGCAGGCCCCGGCTCGTTTACCGGTTTGCGCATCGCCTGCGGCGTGGTGCAGGGTCTTGCTTTCGCGGCCCAACTCCCGGTGTATGGCGTATCGAGTTTGTTGGCGCTGGCAGAGGCAAGCGGCGCAGAAAAAGTGATCGCGGCTCTGGATGCGCGGATGGGTGAGATTTATCATGCCGCCTTCACGCGACAAGAAAACGCGTGGCAGATCGCGATCGCGGCGAATCTCTGCAAAGCCGATGCGGCTCCCATGGTCGGCGGCGTGGGCTGGTGCGGGGCAGGCAGCGGGTTTGCGGCGCACCGCGCCGCTTTGATCCAGCGCTACGATGGAGCGCTTGGCCCGGTGCAGGCGCAGCTCTTCCCGCGCGCGCAATACATCGCGCGCCTCGCACAGCCTGTTTTCGCGCGTGGAGGAGGTGTGCCGGCGCATCAGGCGTTGCCTCTGTACATTCGCGATAAAGTCGCGCTCACGAAAAGTGAGCAGGAAGGCTTGCCGTGAGCGCCGTCCAGAAGCCGGCGCTTCGTTTCGCTCCACTGCGCAGCGTCGACTTGGATGCCGTTTCCGCGATCGAGGCCAGCATCTATGAGTTTCCCTGGACCTTGGGCAATTTTCGCGATTCGCTGCATGCCGGCTACAGCTGCTGGGGCTGCTGGGGGAATGAGGTTCTCGCTGCCTATGCGATTGCAATGTTCGCGGCCGGTGAGGCGCACTTGCTCAACATCAGCGTCGCGCCCGCCTCCCAAGGGTGCGGCGTTGGCTTCGCATTGCTCGACTACGTGATGCTCCTCGGTAAGGAGCGGCACTGCGACCGGATGCTTCTCGAAGTGCGGCCATCGAATCTGGTCGCCCGACAGTTGTACGCACGAACCGGCTTTCAGGAAGTTGGCCGGCGGAAAAGCTACTATCCCGCGGTCCACGGCCGCGAAGACGCGCTGCTGCTGGAGCGGATGCTGTGAACAACCGACGCCAAATGATCATGCGCGAACTCGGTTTGGCGCCGGTTTTCGAGCGCAAGGCAGCGCAGAGCTCAGCGCCCGAATCAACTATCGAACTGAACAGGCCGGCCACACGGCGCGCTTCCCCTGCTCCCCGTCTCCCTGCAGCCAAGGATGCCAATGCTGTGAGAGAGCGCCGTGAACGCATTCTCGCCATGCAATGGACTGAACTCAAAGCGACGGTCGGCGGATGTACGGCCTGTGCGCTTCATGCTTCACGCACCCAAACGGTTTTTGGCGTTGGTGACGAGCGGGCCTCGTTGCTGTTCGTGGGCGAAGCTCCGGGAGCCGAAGAGGACTTGCAAGGCGAGCCGTTTGTGGGCCAGGCGGGCAAGCTGCTTGACAACATGCTGGCGGCCATCGATCTGAAACGCGGCCATGAGGTCTACATTGCCAACGTCGTGAAGTGCCGCCCGCCGAAAAACCGCAACCCTGAGCCGGTCGAAGCGCGCACCTGCGAGCCCTATCTGGCGCGTCAGGTTCGCTTGATCAAGCCGAAACTGATCGTCGCGCTGGGCAAGGTGGCGGCTCAGAACTTGCTGGATAGCGATGCTCCGGTGAGTGCGTTGCGCGGTAAAGTGCTCACCTACGAGGGCATTCCGTTGATTGTCACCTATCATCCGGCTTATCTGCTGCGCACACTCGCCGACAAGGCGAAGGCCTGGGAAGATCTCTGCTTCATTCGCGAACAGATGCGCGAGCTAAAGTCCGTGCTGGCTTGAAATTGCCCCTTACCGCACCCACATCAACAGCGCACTCAATCCCTCTGGAGCGTTCGATGCGTAAAGTTTTCTGGGCTCTGATTCTTGGCGTCGCGACCCTGCTCCCGGGCTGCGGCTATAACACGATGCAAGGGCAGGACGAGCAAGTGAAAGCGAGCTGGGCCGAAGTGCTGAATCAATACAAGCGCCGTGCCGATCTTGTCCCAAATCTGGTCGCCGCGGTTAAGGGTTTTGCCGAGCAGGAAAAACAAATCCTGACGCAGGTGACCGAGGCGCGTTCCCGGGTGGGTGCCATTCAGGCCACGCCCGAGCTCATCAATAATCCTGAGGCTTTTGCCAAATTTCAGGCGGCACAGAGCGAATTGAGCGGCGCGTTGTCGCGCCTGCTGGTGGTGACCGAGAACTATCCCAACCTGAAATCCGACGCGAATTTCCGCGACTTGCAGGCGCAACTCGAAGGCACGGAGAATCGCATCGCCGTCGCCCGAAATCGCTACATTCAGGCGGTCCAGCAATTCAATACCACGGTGCGCACATTCCCCAATAATCTGACCGCCAAGATGTTTGGCATGGAAGTGAAACCCAATTTCACCGTCGACAACGAGAAGGCGATTGCGGAGCCGCCCAAGGTGGATTTCGGTGCCAAGCCAGCCGAGAAGAAATAGTCGATGACGCGTTGGCAGGTTGGGTGTCTTTGGCTGGTCCTGCTCCATGCCCTGGCCAGCCCGGCCTGGGCTCAGCAGCCGGTGCCGCCGTTGCGCGCATGGGTGACCGATCTCACCGGAACGCTCGACGCTGCGCAGAAGGCACAGCTGGAACAGACGCTGCGCGCTTTTGAAGCGCGCAAGGGCAGCCAAATCGCGGTGCTGATCGTAGCGACCACCGCGCCCGAGTCGATCGAGCAGTATGGTATTCGAGTTGCGGAAGCCTGGAAGGTTGGTCGCAAAGGGATCGCCGACGGTGCCATTCTGATCGTTGCGAAGAGCGACCGCAGCTTGCGTATCGAGGTCGGGCGCGGTGTGGAGGGTGCGCTACCCGACGCGGTCGCCAAGCGCATCATCGCCGAAATCATCACCCCGCGCTTTCGCGAAGGCGATTTCGCCGGCGGCATCAACGCGGGCGTGCAACAGATGATCAGCGTGCTTGACGGGGAACCCTTGCCGGCTCCGCCCAAGCAGCGCAGGCAAGCAGTGAACGGCGGTTTCGAGTCGTTCCTGCCTATCGCTTTTATGCTGGTATTGGTGGTGGGTGGGGTGCTGCGCTCAGTGCTCGGGCGCTTTGTCGGCGCGATCGCGACCGGCGGAGTGATGGCGGTCGCCGCCTGGATGTTTATCGGCGCGCTGACCGGGGCCATCATTGCCGGCATTGTGGGTTTCGCATTGACGCTCGCCACCGGCGGCGTGGGCCGCAGTGGTATGTTTGTGCCCGGCGGCTTTGGTGGCGGCTTGGGCAGTAGTGGTTGGGGCGGCGGAGGCGGAGGCGGCTTCGGCGGTGGAGGCGGCGGCGACTTCGGCGGCGGCGGCGCATCGGGGCGCTGGTAGTGAATTTCTCCCGCACGCTCAAGCACCTATTTAGCACTCACTGGGCGTTGCGACGCGCTTTCCCAGCCGCCGCGCTGGCAACGATCGAAGCTGCGGTGCGCGAGGCTGAACAGGGCCACAACGGACAGATTCGGGTGGTCCTCGAAGCCGCCCTGCCGGCTGAGGCGCTGTGGCACGATCAGTCGGCGCGCAGCCGGGCGATTGAGGTCTTCTCGAGGTTACGGGTTTGGGACACCGAACATAACAATGGGGTGCTAATTTATCTGCTGTTCGCAGATCATGTCGTAGAGATTGTCGCCGATCGCGGCATCGCTGCCCGCGTGCCGGATGAGGAATGGGAATCGGTGTGTCGGGATATGGAGCGCGCCTTTAAAGATCGGCGTTTCCAGGCAGGTCTCGTTTCCGGCATTGGCGCGGTCGCCGAGCATCTCGCCGCTCACTTCCCGGCGCGTGAACAGGGTGGCAACGAGTTGCCTGACAAACCGTTGCTGCTATAGCGAGCAGCCGGCACTACGGCCGCTCGGTCATGATCATGGTTTTGGTTACCCGCTCGCGCTCGTTGGCGGCGTGGCGACGCGCGAGAACCATCATGGCCACACTCACGAACATGCCGAAGACGATGACCACGCTATTCAAGGACAGCCCCACACCAATCATTGCAGAATAGACGGCATTCATGCCGAGAATGCTGGCGTTCTCGTTGAAGTTCTGTACCGCGATCGAGTGCCCTGCTCCCATCAAGAGATGGCCGCGGTGCTGCAGCAGTGCGTTCATCGGCACGACGAAGTAACCCGCCAAGGCGCCTACCAGGATGAGCAGGGGAATCGACACGCGCCAATCATGAACGAAGACCATGAGCATCACTACCGTGCCCATCGCGACGCCCACCGGCAAGACGTTGGGGGATTTGTCCAGAGTCACGAATTTCGCCGCAAGGATGGAGCCGATCGCCACGCCGATCGCGGTGACGGCTTGAAGATAGGTCGCGTGATAGAGCGGCATCTGCAACTGCACCTCTGCCCATTTCAGCACCAAAAGCTGCAAAGTCGCGCCGGCGCCCCAGAACAGGGTAGTGACTGCCAGTGAAATCTGCCCCAGCTTGTCGCGCCACAACAGGCGAAAGCAGTGCCAGAAATCGTGGATCAGATAAAGGGGATTTTTCTTCAGCGGCTTGTGGTCCACACCCGTATTCGGGATGTAGAGATTGAACACTGCTGCGATCACGTAAATCATGCCGATGAACAGCAGTGCTTCCTCCGGGGCCGTGTCGATGCCGGTGTCTACAAAGGGAAAATCGAAAGCGAGCAGGCTGGTTGCTACTTTTGGATTGATCAAGATGCCGCCCATCGCCGCACCCAGCACGATGGCACCCACCGTCAGACCTTCGATCCAGCCGTTCGCCAGGACCAGCTTCGAGGGTGGCAAAAATTCGGTCAGGATGCCGTACTTGGCCGGCGAATACGCCGCTGCTCCGAGTCCCACGACTGCATAGGCAAACAGCGGATGGACATCGATCAGCATGAGCAGACAGCCAACGACCTTGATCGCATTCGACAGGAACATGACCTGGCCCTTGGCGATCGCATCGGCGAATGCGCCAACGAACGGGGCAATGACAACGTAGGAAATGACGAAGAATGACTTGAGCAGCGGCGTCATCCACTCCGGTGACTGGCTTAGATTAAGGAGGGCAATAGCCGCGACGAGCAAGGCGTTGTCGGCGAGCGCAGAGAAGAATTGCGCCGCCAGAATAATGTAAAAACCAAACTTCATGTAGCGGGATGTCCCCAATTTTGCCGCGCCGGTCCGCGCCATGGCCGGCTTTTTGTCTGCGGTTTTATAGCATGAAACAGCGTTTCTCGCTTGGGCGTGGGACGACAGTGAAGGGAGTTGAGGCGCGGGTCGTCTCGCGTTTCTGTGCGCGCGTTGCCGACCGGGCGCGCACCGCTGCCGCGATTGTTCTGCTGTGCGCTCGCAAGGAAGGCTGCGTTACAAGATCTCCGCGGCATGATCTGCGAGCCTCGAGCGCTCACCTCGCTGCAGCGTCACGTGCCCGCTATGCGGCCATCCCTTGAAGCGATCGACCACGAAAGTGAGGCCCGAGCTGCCTTCGGTCAGGTAGGGCGTGTCGATTTGCGCGATGTTGCCGAGACACACGACCTTGGTGCCCGGGCCGGCACGGGTGATGAGCGTCTTCATCTGCTTAGGCGTTAAATTTTGCGCCTCGTCGATGATGAGAAATTTATTGATGAAGGTGCGGCCGCGCATGAAATTGAGCGACTTGATCTTGATGCGGCTGCGGATTAAATCCCGCGTGGCGGCGCGGCCCCATTCGCCCGCTTCATCGTCACTCTTGTTGAGAACATCCAGATTGTCTTCCAGCGCTCCCATCCAAGGAGTCATCTTTTCTTCTTCGGTACCGGGGAGGAAGCCGATATCCTCGCCCACCGGTACGGTCACTCGGGTCATGATGATCTCGCTGTAGGTTTTTTGCTCTAGGGTCTGCATCAGTCCCGCCGCCAGCGTCAACAGCGTCTTGCCGGTGCCGGCCTGACCGAGCAGGGTAGTGAAGTCGATCTCCGGATTCATGAGCAGATTGAGGGCGAAGTTTTGCTCCTGGTTGCGCGCCACGATGCCCCATACATTGTTTTTGTGGTGCGCATAATCTCTGAGCGTCTCGAGCACCGCGGCCTTGCCAGTCTGCTCGCGCACAATGGCGCAGAACGGGCGGTCCCCTTCCTGATAGACAAACTCGTTGATGAGCAGGCTGGAGCACAACGGGCCCTTGATGCGGTAGAAGTTGTGCCCGCCGCTTTGCCAGGACTCCATTTCCTTACCGTGCTTATCCCAGAAGTCCTTGGGCAGTTCCTGCACGCCGGTATAGAGGACATCGGTATCTTCCAGTACCTTGTCGTTGAAATAATCCTCTGCCGGCACGCCAAGGGCACGCGCCTTGATGCGCATGTTGATGTCCTTGCTGACCAGGATAACGTTGCGGTGGGCCTGCTGTTTCTTCAGGGCGAGCGCGACGCCGAGAATGTGGTTGTCTGCCTTGAGCGTGGGCAGGGTGGCGGGAATGGCCCCGTCGAAGGCTTTGGTCTGCAAAAACAGCCTGCCGCTCGCCTGATTCGTCCCGTGCGACTTGAGGGAGATACCCTGTTCGATATGAGCTTCGACGTGGCTTATGATTTCGTCGAGAAAGCGGCTTGCCTGGCGGGCGTTGCGGGCGACCTCGGACATACCCTTCTTGAAGTCGTCGAGCTCTTCAAGTGTGGCCATCGGCAGGAAAATGTCGTGTTCCTCGAAGCGGAACAGACTCGTCGGATCGTGCATCAGTACGTTGGTATCGAGCACGAAGAGCTTGGTCTGGGTGTCGCTCGCTTTATTTTTGCTGGCGGGTTTCTTGGCGGTCATTAGCACGATGGTGGATGAGCCTCGCGACATCAAGTAAGGGTGGTGATGCCTGGTGCAGCAGTGCCGATCAGGTGCCCTGTACGGTTTCGAGCACCTTCTGCGCGTGGCCCGGCACTTTCACGCCACGCCACTCGTGTTTGATCGTCCCATCTTTGCCGATCACGAAAGTACTGCGCTCGATACCCCGGACCTGCTTGCCATACATGTTCTTCATTTTCATCACGGCGAAAATTTCACAGGCGACTTCGTCTGGGTCGGAGAGCAATTCGAAAGGGAAGCCCAGCTTCGCCTTGAATCCCTCATGCGACTTCATACTGTCGCGTGAAATACCGAACACTTCGACGCCCAGCTTGAGGAATTCAGGATATAGATCGCGGAACTGCTCACCCTCCGTAGTACAGCCGGGCGTGTTGTCTTTAGGGTAAAAGTAAATGACGAAGGGTTTGCCCTTCATGGCGGAGAACTTGAAGGTCTTGCCGCCTGTAGAGGAAAGCTCGAAGTCTTTGAGGCGGGTGTGGCTTGAGCTACTGCCTGGCATGCTTCGCTCCGGCTGTTCGATTTGTGGGTTGGATTCTTGAGCAGAACCGACTGGAAAAGCAAGCCCGCCGGCCTTCGTGCTGCAAGCTCGCGCGCCACCCGTCAACGGGCGTGGCGTGCGCACCTCTATTTCTATGGGGCAAGATAGGGCTTGCCTTGCACGGCAAGCGTTCCCGAGCGGCCGGGTACCTCGCGCATTTCCACCTCATGGTAAGGCAGCCTTTTCAAGTCCAGCGATTCGAACATTGCACGTGTCGTGCTAAATTCATGGCCCTGCGCTTTCCAGCCTTCGAGCAGCCGCTCGAATATCGGGGCCAGCTTCATCCCTTCCAGCTCCGCATGGAGAGTAAACACGTTGCCTGTGGGGGGGGCTTCTGAGGTCAAGCCGAGCAAATGCTCGTGAACGTTGTGTATGGTCAACGCGCCGACCCCAATCAGTTCATCCAGGGTGGGCAAAGTGGTGGGCAGTTGCGGGCAATCGATAATTTCGGCATTGACGACGGGATAGAAAGGTTCGCTCCCACGGGTGTCGGAACAGTAGTCGAATTGCAAGTGCTGCGTTTCGCGCAGTGCGTGTAAATTCATCTGCCAGCCGGCGGCACCATGGGTTTTCGCCGGTTCATGGAAAATGTCGGTATAGCGGTTAGTCGCGAAGAGCATTTGCCGGACCGTCCAGGCTGCGCCTTGATGGCTGACGTTGTCCTGCCATTTCACGTGGTCCCAGGTGTGGATTCCCGTCTCGAAACCTTCGTCGCGTACCTGACGCAGGATGGCGGCGCAATGCTTACCGATGTCGGGCCCGGGTAGCAGCGTGCCATAGAGCAGGGTTCGGATACCGTAGTGTTCGACTACGGAGGTGCGCGACACCTTTTTGAAGAACCCTGGCCGAAAGGCCCGCTTGATGGCGCGTCCGGTATGGTCCGGCCCAAGACTAAACAGGAAGGTTGCCTGCGCAGCATGTTTCTTGAGCAAATCGACCAGGCGCGGTACGCCTTCGCGCGTCCCGCGCAGGGTATCGACGTCGACCTTGAGAGCCAATTTCATGCGAGGCGCATGGTAGCATAAAGCATGCGAACGTATTACCAGCGGCTGGGTGAAGAACTGGCACTGCGGCCCCTCATCGAGCGTTTTTACCACCTGATGGAGAACAAAAGGAATTCTTCGGAATTCGCCAACTTCATTCACGACAATTGGACTGCTCGCGCGCCAGGCGGTTCAGGTTTCTGTGCGGCTTGGCTAGGCGGACCGACCCTCTCCGTCTCTCTCCCGGGAGAGGTCCGGGCATCGGCAGTTGCGCGCCAGGCTTCCCCTCGCCATCGCGCGCAGCGAACGCGATCAGTGGATGGCGTGGATGCGCCAAAACAGGGAAGAAGTCGGACTCGAAAGGCCGCTGCCTCGGCAGGTTGCAGCTTAGCGCTCTTCCGGACTGCCGATCCATGGTCGCCGGGCCGATGATGGCGCCCGAGCAGGAAAGCCTAACGCTTTGAACGATTTGCCGCCTCAGGCCGGACGGCTTGACGCGCTTGAGGGAGCCCGCTGTGGGGCCTGTCGGGGCGCCGGATTGGCAAAACTTTATGCGCCGAGTCAAAGATTTACGGATATTTTGCGGTGCACCATGATATACTTCGCGCCTCCAAATTTAGGCTTTCATCATGTCTCGCCCGCTCCGTAATATCGCCATCATTGCGCACGTCGACCATGGCAAAACCACGTTAGTCGACAAACTGTTGCGCGAAGCTGGCACCTTCGCCGCGCACCAGCAGTTGACCGAACGCGTCATGGATTCCAATGATATCGAGCGCGAGCGCGGCATTACCATTCTGGCCAAAAACACCGCGGTCGACTACGCGGGGGTGCATATCAACATCGTCGATACCCCCGGCCACGCGGATTTCGGCGGCGAAGTAGAGCGGGTGCTGTCCATGGTGGATGGCGTTCTGCTGCTCGTGGACGCGGTGGAAGGCCCCATGCCGCAGACCCGCTTTGTTACCCGCAAGGCCCTTGCGCTGGGATTGAAGCCGATCGTTGTCGTAAATAAGATCGATCGCCCTGGCGCTCGGGCGGACTGGGTGGTGAATCATACCTTTGACCTGATGGACAAACTCGGTGCCACCGACGAGCAACTCGATTTCCCCATCGTTTACGCCTCCGCCCTGAACGGCTACGCAACACTCGATCTCAACGCGCCATCTAACAGCATGCAGCCCTTGTTCGAGACCATCCTCAAGTACGTTCCGCAGCCCGGCGGCGATCCCGAAGGAGCGCTGCAGCTGCAAATCAGCGCCCTCGGCTATTCGAGTTTCGTTGGTCGCATCGGTATCGGCCGCATCACCCGCGGCACGGTACGGCCGGGGCAGGAAGTCGTGGTGCTCGACAGCAGCAACGTGCCGAAGAGGGCTCGCGTCAACCAGGTGCATGGTTTCCGCGGACTCGAAAAGGATGAAATGGAGTCGGCTGGTGCTGGCGAAATTGTTCAAATAACGGGCATCGAGGAGCTAGGCATCGGCGTCACCGTCGCCGATGTAGCCAACCCGGAAGCGATGCCCATGCTGGGCGTGGATGAACCCACGCTCACCATGAACTTTCAAGTCAATACCTCGCCATTTGCCGGTAAGGAAGGCAAATACGTCACTTCGCGGCAGCTGCGCGAGCGCTTGGAAAAGGAACTGATGAGCAACGTGGCACTACGTGTCGAGGATACTGCCGACACGGATATTTTCCTGGTATCCGGCCGCGGCGAATTGCACCTCACCATCCTGCTGGAAAACATGCGTCGCGAAGGTTACGAGCTCGCCGTCTCGCGGCCCCGTGTCGTCATCAAAGAGATCGATGGAGTCAAATGCGAACCGGTTGAAATGCTGACTGTGGACGTCGAAAACGAGCATCAAGGTGCGATAATGCAGGCTCTCGGGGAGCGGCGGGGCGAACTGCAGGATATGCAATCCGACAGCCGTGGCCGGGTACGCCTCGATTACCGTATTCCGGCCCGTGGCCTGATCGGTTTCCAGTCCGATTTCATGACCCTGACGCGGGGCACGGGCTTGAAAAGCAACGTGTTCGACGAATACGCGCCGCTCAAGCCGGAAATGAGTTCGCGCCGCAACGGTGTGCTGATCTCCGGAGAGCAGGGTGAAGCCGTTGCTTACGCACTGTGGAAACTGCAGGAGCGCGGGCGCATGTTCGTCAGCCCCGGAGACCGCCTTTACGTAGGCATGATCATTGGCATCCATAGTCGCGACAACGACTTGGTGGTGAACCCTATCAAGGGCAAGCAACTCACCAACGTCCGGGCCTCCGGCACCGACGAGGCTGTGGTCCTGACTCCGCCTATTCAACTCACGCTCGAATCGGCGGTCGAATTTATTGCCGACGACGAACTCGTTGAGATAACTCCCAAGTCGATACGCATCCGCAAGCGCTACTTGCAGGAGCATGAGCGTAAGCGCGCTGCCCGTACCGATCCAGGTAATTTGGCGGTGGCCTGATGTACCGTTGTCATCGGGTGCGCTCGCCTAGCTGAGGCAAGCAGGGTCCGCAAAGCGCGTCGTGAATCTTTCTGCTCGCCTGGAGAGTGTACGTCCCGGCCGCCCCAGGCGCTGGGTGGCAGTGCTACTGTCGCTTGCTACCGTGGTGCTCTGGTTCGCGAGCATCGAACATCGCAAGCTGGTCAATCCCGACGAAGGCCGTTACGCCGAAATTCCGCGCGAAATGCTGGCGAGCGGTGATTGGCTTACGCCGCGCCTCAACGGCATCAAGTATTTTGAAAAACCGCCGCTGCAGTACTGGGTGACTGCGGCCAGTTATCGAGTCTTCGGCTTCGATGAGTGGACAGCGCGACTGTGGCCCTCAGTGACCGGCCTGCTCGGCATTCTGCTCACTGGCTTCGCCGGATGGCGCCTGTTCGGCAAGGAAACGGGCGTCGCCGCAAGCCTGATACTGCTTTCCAGCCTCTACTATCTCATCTTCGCCAACGTGCTCACCCTGGACATGGGCTTTAGTTTCTTCCTGAACCTGGTCCTGGTGGGCTATCTCATGGCGCAGCGCGAGGCGTTACCGCCGCGCGCGAGAACTCTATGGATGCTGGTCGCATGGGCGGCGATGGGGTTCGCTGTCTTGAGTAAAGGCCTGGCTGGCGCTGCACTGCCGGGGCTCGCCTTGGTGAGCTATTCCGCCTTGCAGCGTGATCGCTCCGGTTGGCGCAATCTGCGCATGGCCATCGGTGTGCCGCTGCTTCTGCTGATCACTGCACCCTGGTTTATCGGGGTTTCGACAGCCAATCCGGAATTCTTTCAATTCTTCGTCATCCATGAGCACTTGCAGCGCTTTACCGAAACCGTGCACCACCGTTCCGGGCCATGGTGGTACTTTATTCCCATCCTGGTCGTCGCACTGTTCCCGTGGCTGGTCCTTCTCGCGGAAGGCGCAGTTCGCGCGTGGCGCGAAAACTGCCCGCCGGGTGCATTCGGCCCGCGACGCTTTTTGCTCGCCTGGGTGCTGAGCCAATGCGTATTCTTCAGTCTCGCCGGTTCAAAATTGCCCGCCTACGTTTTGCCGACCTTGCCCGCGATTGCTCTGCTCATCGCCACCCGGATTGTCGAGCTGGACGGAGTACAGATCGCGAAGCGGGTAACACCGCTTGCGTTACTTGCAGGTCTCGCCTACTTCGTGGGCACCGAAGTGATGGAGGCGATGCACGACAAGCCCATCGAATTCGATTACTACGAGCGCTATAGCGATTGGCTCGAGACTGCCGCGGTCATCATGGTCGCCGCGGGACTGATTCTCTGGTGGCAAAGACAGGCGAGGGGGGTTGCGCTCCTGGCATTCTGCCTCTGCTCGTTCGTGGCAAGCGAGTTGACCATCGCGGGTTTCGAGCAGCTTTCACCACTGCAATCCGCTTATGGCTTGGCCAAGCAGGTGAAACCGCTGCTGAATCCCAGGACGCCGCTTTTCATGCTGGAAACGTACAGCCAGGGCTTGCCCCCCTACTTGGGGCGACTCGTTACGCTGGTGGCTTACGAAGATGAGTTGCATTTCGGCTTGCAACAGGAACCGCAGCGATGGATTCCCAGCCTGGGCGAATTTGCCTCTCTGTGGCGTGTACTGCCAGAAGGTGTTGCCATCATGCCCATGCGGACCTTCGAAAAACTCGAAGCCGCCGGGTTGCCCATGCGGGTCGTCGAGACCTGGCAGGATTTGCAAATAATCAAGGTACCATGACCCGCGGCGCAGCCTAGACGCCTGCGCCGCACTGATTCCGCGGTATACTTCCATCAGCCATTCGTGCATTTCATGCTCGACTTTCCCGCTTGGATCATCGTTTTACTGATTGTCTCGGCTCTCGCCCTGGTCGGCTTAGGTGTCGGAGTTGCACACCTTGCGTTTGCATCGCGCGATTTGCTGCGCCGCCTCGAGCTCAGCCTGGAAGCCCGGCACCGGGCGATGCTGACCGATTTGCACGAGGGTCTGGCCCGCCAGGCGGAACGCATTACGGCTACGCAGAGCGACGCCGCTGAGCGGCTTCGGGCAGCTATCGCTAGCGAGTTGACCGCTTCGCGTGAGGTGATTCAGACATTGCGCGAAACTCAGGTACAAAATCTCGCCGCGAGCCGGGAATCGTTGCTCCAGGAGCTTGCGGCATTGCGCCAGGTACTGTCCGAGAAGCAAGAGGCTCTCAAATCCGAGATGCTCACCGCAACGTTGCAGAAAATTGCGGCGCAAGGCAGGGCCGATCAGGAATTGATCCAAACCACATTGCGCAATATCACCTTGCAGGTGAACACGACGATCGAAGGGCTTACCAAAACCATCGACGCTCGACTGGCCGAAATCGGTGGCAAGGTGAGCGAACGACTCGACGAAGGTTTCAAGCGCACCAACGAAACGTTTACCAACGTGATGGCGCGGCTTGCCACCATCGATGAGGCGCAAAAGAAGATCGACGGGCTCACTACCAATGTGGTGAGCCTGCAGCAGTTGCTGGGCGACAAGCGATCGCGCGGTGCTTTTGGCGAAGTGCAACTGGAGGCGCTGGTTGCGAATATGATGCCGGTAGGTTCGTACGCCATGCAGCACTCGCTTTCCAATCAGACACGGGTGGACTGCGTGCTGTTTCTTCCCGCGCCTACCGGGAAGGTTTGCGTAGATTCGAAGTTCCCTTTGGAAAACTATCACCGCATGCTGGATGCGACCCTAGGCGAAATCGAGCGCGCCCAGGCGCAGCGACAGTTTAAGATCGATGTGAAGAGGCACGTGGATGGCATCGCCGCCAAGTACATCATTGCCGATGAAACCAGCGACGGTGCGGTGATGTTCGTGCCGGCCGAGGCGGTGTTTGCGGAGATCCATGCCTATCACGCCGATGTCGTGGACTACGCCATGCAGCGACATGTGTGGATCGTGTCACCGACCACTTTGATGGCCGTACTGAACACTGCGCGGGCGGTGATGAAAGACGTGGAGACGCGCAAGCAGGTGCATATCATCAAGGACGAATTGGGCAAGCTCGGCAAGGATTTCGCGCGATTCGACGAGCGCATGAAAAAGCTTGCCGACAACATCCGCCAGGCTCACGATCACGCCCAGCAGGTACAAATTTCCAGCCGGAAAATTAGCAGCCGCTTCGCACAGATCGAACGTGTGGAATTGGAAACTCCGGCTGCAGCGCAACTGAAACTGATCGACGGCGATCAAGGCGAGGAGGGCCCGCTGTGAGCTATTCGCCTCTTGCCCACTCTTCCGGGCAGCGGCCCCGGACGGACGATTTCTAGCGACTTCGCGTGGGAATCCTCGAGTCCTGGCGCCGCGGGCGCGCCCTTGAACAGAATCCCATTCGCGATCGGGTGTGGCGACGGATTATTGAGGATCGGCCCCTGTTCGACGGGCTCTCGGAGCAGGAGCAAGCGCGGCTGAAGGAGCTCGCCGCCCGGTTCCTCTATGACAAACAGATCCACGGCGCCGGCGGGCAGGAAGTGACGGACGAAGTGCGGCTGACCATCGCCGCGCAGGCTTGCCTGCCCGTATTGAATTTGGGTCTCGAATACTATTCGGGCTGGGTCGAAGTCATCGTCTACCCCGACCAGTTCATGCCAGTGCGCGAATACGTCGATGAGGCAGGAGTCGTGCACCAGGCGCGTCATCCGCTGGCCGGCGAATCATGGCTCGGCGGGCCGTTGATTCTCTCCTGGGCAGACGTTCGCTACATTGATGACGGTCCGGGCGTGAATGTGGTCATTCATGAATTCGCTCACAAGCTCGATATGAAAAACGGCGATGCGAACGGTTATCCGCCACTCCATCCCGAGATGCGGCGCGAGTCTTGGGTCAAAGCATTCAGCGAGGCTTACGCAGACTTCGGCGCCGCGGTGGACCGAGACGTCGAGCCGACGGTCGACCCTTACGCGGCGCAAAGCCCGGCGGAGTTCTTTGCGGTGTTTAGCGAAGCGTTTTTCGAAAGCCCCGGCAGGGTGCGCGATTCCTATCCGGGCGTCTACGAGCAGCTTGCCCTTTTCTATCGTCAGGACCCCGCAGCGCGACGCGGCCTGTGATCCATTCCGGAGAAATTCCGTGACCAGTTCAGAAATCGAGCAGTTGAGCCAGCAATCCGATGATGCCGTGGATCTCGGCCGAGGCGCGCTGCTGGTGGCTCGGCTCGAGTATCCGGACCTCGACCCAACTGGCGTGCTGCTGCGTCTGGACGCGATGGCCGGGCGCATTCGAGAGAGCATTTCCCCCGGAGCCCGAGTCGCCGAACGGCTGGCAGCAATCAATCATTACCTATTTGAAGAGCAAGGGTTCAAAGGCAATCGCGAGGAATTTTATGACCCGCGCAACAGTTGTTTGAATGCCGTGCTGGAGCGCCGACTCGGCATTCCGATCAGCCTGTCAGTCCTGTACATGGAAATCGGACGGCGTCTCGGTGTGGAGGCTGAAGGCGTATCCTTTCCCGGACATTTCCTGGTGCGCGTCAGCCTGGAATTCGGGGTGATCGTGCTCGATCCTTATAACGAAGGCGTGACGCTTTCGGAAGAGGATGTGCGCGAGCGGCTGGCGCAACAGACGGGAGTCGAGTTTGCCGAATCCGCAGATCTGGCGGACATATTGCAACCTGCCGGCAAAAAAGAAATCATCGCCCGTATGGTGCGCAATTTGAAGCGTATCTACAGCGAGGCCGGAGCCACTGAAAAGGCGATCAAGGCCGCAACCCTTATTCTTGCGGTACAGCCCGATGCGCACAGTGAATTGCGGGATCGCGGACTACTCTATCGCAGAATAGAAGCCTATCGCGCCGCTTTAGCTGACTTGTCAAATTACCTGGAAAAAGAACCTGAAGCCCACGATGCGGACGCATTGCGAGTGTTGGTGATCGAATTGCAGGGTATCAACGACAGGCTCAATTGAGCGGTGCCTCACCGGCGCGCCGCGGATGGCACCGCATCGCCCGGCGGATGGGGGTTGGCTGAGGTAAGCGACGGTGTGCAGTCCGGGGCCGGTGCGCCGGTTGTCTGTCGCGACCTGCGTTGAGCTTCTTCCCGGCGGGGACGCTGCCCGCAGCGGTGGAATGCGGGCCTGCCCGTACCATGCGCGAATAGCGTCCCAAAGGATTCCTCGACGCACCGACGTCGATCTTCCGCCGGCGCCGCAAAACAAGCCGGCGTTCCACCGGCAGTCCGGTCTACGTGGGCGGTCGGCCGCCGGCTACTCGGATTGGCCCAGGCTATTTGCCCGCCACGAGCGCGAGTTCATCGAAAACAGCTTCGACAAGCGACCTGATCTTCTTCGCGACGTGCCCTGTGGCCGCTAGGCGAAGTTGCGCCAATGCTGCAGCGTACGCAGTCGGAATTGATTCGGAGACACTCGCATTGACCTGCGTGAGGTTCACGAGACCATGCGACGCAAGTGACCGACGGTGATCGATGACATTCCGCTGACCTGCTGGTCAGCATGTCGGATAGGTGCCATTCCGCCATGGGCAACCGCGCCAATGCGTCAAGGCGTTGACGTCGTGCGCCAGGATTTTCATGCCCCTAAAGCTCTATCACGGGGATCTTCGCTGTGAACTTTAAGGACTTTCCGCTGCTCGAATCGCAGCGGGGCCTTGCTGGAGCCATGGATTTCATGACCAGCATCCGGGTCGCCATGATGCTTGATTTCAGAGGCGGGCATGGGTTGTGATGAACGGGGATTCAATGACGTTCGCTGGTTGCCGGTGATAGACTAGGGAACAATTTTAAGAGAACCACCCGGATGAAGGTATTCGGCATTGCAGGCTACTCAGGCAGTGGCAAAACGACGCTACTGGAAAGGATGATTCCAGTCTTTATCGTTGAAGGCTTGAGGGTCTCTGTAATGAAGCATGCTCATCATCGCTTCGATGTAGATCGTCCGGGGAAGGACTCCTATCGCCATCGTGAAGCGGGGGCGGCCGAAGTTCTGATCAGCGGTGGGGAACGTTGGGTGCTGATGAACGAATTGCGCGGTGCGCCAGAGCCTACGCTCGATCAGTTGCTTAAGAAGTTCTCTCCCTGCGATATCGTCCTTGTGGAAGGCTTCAAAAGCCAGCCGTTCCCCAAATTGGAAGTCCATCGCCAGGCAGCCGGCAAATCTTTGCTGTTCCCCGACGATCCCGACATCGTAGCGGTTGCTACTGACGAGCCGCTCGATACGGCATTGCCGCAACTGGATGTAAATTACCCGGAGGCGGTCGCCGTGTTCATCATGCATTATTTCGGCTTCCGGGTTCAGGAAACTCGGCTGCTCGCTTAGCCCTGCCGTGCATGGCAGCATGGCCTTGGTTCACTGTGCACACCGGTGTACAGCGGTTCTCTTGCATAACCATGCTTAGCCGCATGCGACGAATTGGCGGAGGCGTCTTTACCATGGTGACATTGCTCTACTTCGCGAGCGTCAAGGAAAAGCTGGGAATTGCCAGGGAGAGGGTGGAATTGCCCGCGGACGTTGTCGACGTGGCAGGCCTGACTTCCAGCCTGCGCAGTCGCGGCGGTGCCTGGTCGGAAACCCTGGGCGCAACCAGCCTCAAGGTGGCCGTGAATCACACCATGGCGGGAATGAACGCACTGGTGAGCGATGGCGACGAGATTGCCTTCTTTCCGCCGGTAACCGGAGGCTAGCGTTGCAATGGCGGTTCGAGTGCAGCTCGAGGATTTCGACATCGGCGCAGAGCTGCGCGCTCTGCAGGCTGGCAACCCCAAAATCGGTGCCGTCGCGAGCTTTGTCGGTTTGGTGCGCGACATCAATGACGGCGCGGGAGTGACCGAGTTGACGCTCGAGCACTATCCCGGGATGACCGAACAGGCATTGAGCGACGTCGTGGTTGAGGCGCAGTCGCGCTGGGAGGTCATCGACGCGCTGGTGATTCATCGTTACGGAACGCTGAGACCTGCGGATCAGATCGTGCTCGTCATGGTTGCGAGCAGCCATCGCGGCGATGCGTTCAGCGCATGTGAGTTCATCATGGACTATCTGAAGACCGGTGCGCCGTTCTGGAAGAAGGAAGTAACGCCCGAAGGATCGCACTGGGTAGCCGCCCGGGCCACCGACGAAGCAGCGGCGGAGCGCTGGAAGCGCGACGAGGCCGTCTGATGGGGCGGCGTTGCCTGAACGCGATTGCGGGCTCGTTACTGGCGGCTGCCGCAATAGCTCATGCCGACGGCCCTGCTCCCTACGTCATCTACGAGACCAAAGGCAAGTACGCTGACGTGCTTGACGAATTGAACCAGGCGATTATCAACCGCGGCTTGGTGGTCGGGGCCACCTCTCACGTTCAGGAGATGCTCGCCCGCACCGCCAAGGATCTGGGGGGTGGGAGTCCCATTTACGACAACGGTGAGGTGCTGCAATTCTGCAGTGCGCTGCTATCGCGCAAGGCGATGGAGGCCGATCCGCGCAATATCGTTTTCTGTCCCTATGGGATCGCGGTGTGGACCGAAGCGGGCAAGCCTGAGCGGGTTTTTGTCGGTTACCGGCGTACGCAGGCACTCATTGCGCCTCAATCGGCCGCTCCGCTGAAGGAAGCGGAACAGCTGCTCGACGACATTGTGCGCGAGGCGATCCGATGATAGTGACTCAAAAGCCTCGACCGAGAAGCAATCCATCCGAAAGTGATACAAATAGATTGACTTAGTCCTGCGTCATTGTATCATTTTGGCTGGCGCAATCTTGGCGGAGCAGGTATGTACGCACAGCTGGTGGAAACGGGAGTCGCTCGCCTGCGCAACCTCGAGGAGATGGGGGCCGAGGAACGGGCCTTCCAGGAGCGCATTGACGCCGGGGTCAAAATCGAGGCAAAGGACTGGATGCCTGAGCCTTACCGGAAGACCCTCATCCGGCAGATCTCGCAACATGCGCATTCGGAAATCGTCGGTATGCTGCCGGAGGGCAATTGGATTACCCGCGCACCTACGCTTCAGCGGAAGGCGATTTTGCTTGCGAAGGTTCAGGACGAAGCCGGGCATGGCCTTTACCTTTACAGTGCGGCGGAAACGTTAAATATTTCGCGCGATCAGATGTTTGCCGATCTGCACTCGGGCAAGTCGAAATATTCAAGCATTTTCAACTATCCGACTCTCACTTGGGCCGATATTGGCGCGATCGGTTGGCTGGTGGACGGTTCGGCGATTATCAATCAGATTCCCATCTGCCGCTGCTCCTACGGACCCTACGCGCGGGCAATGGTGCGCATTTGCAAAGAAGAGAGTTTTCATCAACGCCAGGGATTCGACATCATGCTGCGCCTGTGCCGCGGCACGGTGGAACAGAAGGCCATGGCGCAGGACGCGCTTAACCGCTGGTGGTGGCCCTCCCTCATGATGCACGGGCCGCGTGATGACGCTTCAACCAACAGCGCACAGTCCATGCAGTGGAAAATCAAACTCTTCTCCAATGACGAACTGCGCCAGAAATTTATCGACCAGACCGTCCCTCAGGGGGAATACCTCGGGCTTGCATTTCCTGATCCACACCTGCAATGGAACGAAACCCGCGGCCATTACGACTACGGCGAACCTGATTGGGACGAGTTCTGGAATGTTGTCAAGGGAAATGGGCCGTGCAACCGCGAGCGCCTGCGTGCACGGGTCAAGGCCTTCGACGAGGGGCAATGGGTGAGGGAAGCGGCCACGGCTTATGCTGAGAAACAAGCAGCGCGTCAAGCTGAGAAGGTGGCTTGAATGGTGGCGGACCTGCAACCTCCCCTCCATGTTTGCATTGACCGGCAGACAGATCCTGGGAGCGACGCTCTTGACTAGCACCGAATGGCCATTGTGGGAGATCTTTATCCGCAGCCAGCATGGTCTCGCACACAAGCACGTGGGCAGCCTGCATGCGCCCGATGCGGAAATGGCCATGCGCAATGCCCGCGATGTCTACACCCGGCGCAATGAAGGGACGAGCATCTGGGCCGTGAAGTCCTCCGACATAACCGCGAGCAGTCCGGGTGAAAAGGACTCGCTATTCGAGCCGGCCAACAGCAAGATTTACCGGCATCCGACCTTCTACGAAGTGCCCGAAGAGATCAAGCATATTTAACCATGAGCTCGGTCGGCCCCCTCTTCCAGTATCTTCTGCGTCTCGGCGATAACTGCCTGATCATGGGTCAACGCCTCTCCGAGTGGTGTGGTCACGGACCGGCGCTGGAAGAGGATCTCGCACTGACTAATGTGGCGCTCGATCTGATTGGTCAGGCAAGAATGTGGCTGAGTTACGCAGGGGAAGTTGAAGGCGCGGGGCGAAACGAGGATCAGCTCGCCTTTCTCCGTGATGCGGGCGATTTCCGCAATGTGCTTTTGGTTGAGCAGCCGAACGGCAACTTCGCCGAAACGGTTGCGCGACAGTTCTTCTTCGACACCTGGCACTATTTCCTGCTGCGTGATCTGCTGCGCTCGGCGAATTCACGCATCGCCGAGGTCGCAGAGAAATCCATCAAGGAAGTGACCTATCATGTGCGCCGCAGCGCCGACTGGGTGGTGCGCTTGGGAGACGGTACGAGGGAGAGTCATGCCAAGATGCAGGTCGCGGTCGATACACTGTGGAGTTACACCGGCGAACTGTTTGCATCCGACAGCGTCGACGAAGCTCTGCAGGAGCAGGGAGTGAGCTTCGCCTTGACCGGCTTGCGCGAACCGTGGTTCGCCCACGTGCGCAGCGTGCTGGATGAAGCAACGTTAACCTTTCCAGCAGAGGCCTGGATGCAGCGCGGCGGCAAGCAGGGGGTGCACACCGAGCATCTGGGTTATATGCTTGCGCAAATGCAGTTCTTGCAGCGTGCCTATCCCGGGGCGCAGTGGTAGACGCTATGCAACCATCGGCAACTCCCGCGATCGCCCGGCCCACGGTCGAGCAAGTTCTAGCATGGCTCGAGGAGGTGCCTGACCCCGAGATTCCGGTAGTTTCGATAATGGATCTTGGCATTGTTCGCGAGGTGTTTTGGCGGCATGACGAACTGGTTGTCGCGATTACCCCGACCTACTCGGGTTGCCCGGCGATGGCGGTCATTGAGCAGGAGATCGGCAGAGCGCTGGCCCTCCGCGGACTGTCCAAGGTGCGACTCGAGAGACGCCTAGCGCCGGCGTGGACGACCGATTGGCTGTCCGCCAAGGGACGGCTGCAGTTGCGAGAATACGGCATAGCGCCGCCGACTGAAAAAGTCATCGACATAGCCGGGATTAGCCGCACTCCGCACGTTGAGCCCGGTGTCTGTTGTCCGCATTGCGGCTCGGCACACACCAAACTTACCAGCCGGTTCGGTTCAACGGCGTGCAAGGCGCTTTATAAATGCACGGACTGCCTGGAGCCCTTCGATTATTTCAAGCCCCATTGAGAGCCCATGACTCATCACCTTGCGCAAATCAATATAGCCACGCTCAAGGAATCGATCGATTCGCCTCTGCTCGCGGACTTCGTCGCGCGGCTCGAGGAAGTGAACAGGCTGGCCGACGGCGCGCCCGGTTTCGTATGGCGTTTGCAATCCGAGCAAGGGGCTGCAGCGGCCATCCAAGCCGATGACGATCCGATGATCGTAGTGAATCTCTCGGTGTGGGAATCGCCCAAACTGCTGAGCGATTTCGTATACGGCGGCGGCCACCTGGAAGTCATGCGGCAACGGCGCAAGTGGTTCCAGCAGATGCGGGTTTATCTGGCGCTGTGGTGGGTGCCGGCAGGTCACCTTCCGAGCGTAGCTGAGGCGAAGGCGCGGCTCGCGTACTTGGCGCAGCACGGCGAATCTGCGCAAGCGTTCACCATGCGCCGGATCTTTCCCTCGCCCTCGTCGGAGACTTCTTCCGTTATCGCGTTTCGCGACTCCTGTCCGGCGTAGCCGAATGATGGGCCGCTTCCATCGCTTACAAGTGCAGGGTATTCGTCAAGAGACGCGCGATGCCGTGGTCGTCACGTTTGCTGTGCCGGCGCATCTGAAGGAAGAGTTTCGCTATACCCAAGGACAGCATCTGACCTTGCGCGCCGATATCGATGGGACCGACGAACGCCGCTCCTATTCCATCTGTTCCGCGGTCCAGGACAATGAGCTGCGTGTGGCGGTGAAGAAAGTTCAAGGCGGCATTTTCTCGACCTGGATAAATGAGCGTGTTCGGCCAGGGCAGGCGGTTGACGTCATGCCGCCGCTGGGCCACTTTCACACCTCGTTAATGAAGGACAACCGCAAACACTATCTTGCTTTCGCCGCGGGCAGTGGCATCACCCCGGTGCTGTCGATCATCAAGACCACTCTATTGGCCGAGCCGCTCAGCCACTTCACGCTGTTCTACGGCAATCGGGCCTCTTCCACAGTCCTCTTCAGGGAGGAGCTGGCCGATCTGAAAGACAGCTACCTCACCCGCTTTAACCTGGTGCACGTGCTCAGCCGCGAGCAACAGGATATCGATCTGTTGAACGGCCGGATCACCCGCAGCAAGTGCGAACAATTGCTCGGTCACTGGGTTGATCTCGCGGATATCGATACGGTGTTTATCTGCGGGCCGGAAGGCATGATGCACGAGGTATCGGAGAGCCTGCAGGCGCACGGAATGGACAAGTCGCAGATCAAAATCGAGCTGTTCGCCGCCAGTATTCCGAAGAAAGCCCAGGTTCACTCGGTCCAGCCAGTCGTTGGGCGACAAGAATGCACGGTCACGGTACTGATGGACGGTCGCAGTCGGACGTTCGCATTGGAAAAGAACACGGAGCCGATCCTCGAAGCGGCCCTGAAACAGGGCATCGAAATGCCCTATTCGTGCAAGGCCGGGGTGTGCTCCACGTGTCGGGCGAAGCTGACTCAAGGGGAGGTCGATATGGATGTCAATTTCGCGCTCGAGGACTATGAAGTGGCGCGTGGCTTCGTGTTGTGTTGCCAGAGCTACCCGGTCACCGACACTGTCGTGCTCGACTTTGACCAGGGCGGGTAAACCGCCGCGAGTCCTGCTCGGTTAGACCACGTTAGGAAAGAACAGCAATGGGCGAACAAAGCATCCTGTTCGAAATTACCGGAGGAATCGCGCGCATAACGCTCAACCGACCCGACCGGTTAAATAGCTTCAACGACGCGATGCACGCAGAACTCCGTGGAGCGTTGGCGAAGGTGTCCAATAGCGAGCAGGTCCGCGTGTTGCTCCTCACGGGAGCAGGCCGCGGTTTTTGTGCCGGTCAGGATCTTGCCGAGCGGAAGGTGGCGCCGGATGCTGCCCCGGTGGATCTTGGCTCGACCCTCGAACAGAACTATCGCCCCCTCATACTGACGCTGCGCCAGTTACCGATACCGGTACTTTGCGCGGTCAACGGGGTAGCGGCAGGTGCGGGAGCCAGTATCGCACTCGCCTGCGATATTGTGATCGCGGCAAAGTCCGCGAGTTTCATTCAGGCTTTCAGCAAGCTCGGTTTGTTACCCGATTCGGGCGGCACGTATTTCCTTCCGCGGCTGATCGGTACGGCACGCGCCATGGGTCTCGCCTTGCTGGCGGAAAGGCTAGGTGCCGAACAAGCGGCGGACTGGGGATTGATTTGGCGGTGCGTGGAAGATGATCAACTAGCGCAAGTGGCCGATCAACTTGCAGCACAAATGGCCGCTGGACCGACCAAGGGCTTTGCACGAACCAAGCAGGCTATTTACGCCGCACTCGGCAACACGCTGGAGCAGCAACTCGACCTGGAGCGTGATTATCAGCGCGAACTGGGTTTCGGAGCAGACTACCGAGAGGGTGTGGCTGCCTTCATGGCCAAACGTTCGCCGCAGTTTAAGGGAAAGTGATGGGTATCGAAGCGCAAACGCTTGCCGAGGCAGCCGCGGCGGCGATGTACTCTCGTGACCGTGCCTCTCAGGCGCTCGGCATCACTCTGGATGAGATCGGTCCCGGCCGTGCGCGTATGCATATGACAGTGCGCGAAGACATGGTCAACGGCCACGATCTATGCCATGGCGGCCTTATCTTCACGCTGGCCGATTCGACTTTCGCCTTTGCCTGCAACAGCCACAACCAGTCGACCGTCGCCGCGGGATGCAGCATCGAGTTTCTTGCGCCGGCACGCAGGGGTGACGTGCTAACCGCTATCGGTGAGGAGCAGGCGCTGCTCGGGCGCAATGGTGTGTACGATATCCGCGTCGAGGATCAAAATGGTCGATTGATCGCGATGTTCCGCGGTAAGTCCGCGCGCATTCGCGGGGAAGTGGCCCCGTCCCGGCCTAGGTAGGTCGGAGTTTTGGGGGAGCCGGAGGCATTCCCAGGCAACAGCAGGAAGACGGACCGCGCAATCTGGCAGGTAGATCCATCGCTGAAATAGAAGGCTGCAACTCAGCCGGCGCGGCAAGAGGAGAGCCACAGCATGCCACAACAAAGGCCGAGTCCGGCGGGTCTTGAGCCCATCGAAACAGCCTCTCTCGATGAACTGAGGGCACTGCAATTGCAGCGTCTGCAGTGGAGCTTACGCCATGCCTATGAAAAGGTGCCGCACTTCCGTAAGAAGTTCGACGCCGCACGCGTGCGCCCGGAGGATCTGAAAACACTGGCCGATTTGGCGAGCTTTCCCTTCACCGACAAACAGGACTTGCGCGACAACTATCCGTTTGCGATGTTTGCAGTGCCGCGTGAACAGGTCCTGCGCCTGCATGCCTCCAGCGGAACCACCGGCAAACCGACCGTGGTCGGCTACACGCGGTGTGACGTCGATACCTGGGCGGATCTTATGGCGCGTTCGATCCGGGCCTCCGGCGGCCGTGCCGGCGACATGGTCCAGGTGGCGTACGGCTACGGCCTTTTCACGGGGGGCCTGGGGGCGCACAACGGGGCGGAACGACTGGGGTGCACGGTCATTCCGATGTCGGGCGGGCAGACAGAGAAACAGGTCCAGCTCATCGTCGACTTCCGCCCGGATATCCTCATGTGCACGCCGTCCTACGCGCTCACCGTGGCCGAGGAGATGCGGCGTCAGGGCATCGATCCGCGCTCGACTTCGCTGCGCATCGGGATCTTCGGTGCCGAGCCATGGACGAATGAAATGCGCCGGCAAATCGAGCAAACGCTCGATATCGACGCCGTGGACATCTACGGCCTTTCAGAAGTGATGGGACCCGGTGTCGCCAACGAATGCATCGAAACCAAGGACGGCCCGGTCATCTGGGAAGACCACTTTTATCCGGAGATTATCGATTCGCGCACCGGCCAGGTACTGCCGGACGGTGAGAAGGGCGAATTGGTTTTCACCTCGCTCACCAGGGAAGCAATGCCAGTCATTCGCTACCGTACGCGCGACCTGACTCGCCTGTTGCCACCCACTGCCCGTTCTATGCGGCGCATGGAGAAGGTCGCCGGCCGCTCCGACGACATGTTGATCATCCGCGGTGTGAACGTGTTTCCGACCCAGGTCGAGGAATTGATTCTGAAGCAGTCTAAACTCGCACCGCACTATCAACTGATCGTCTCGCGGCAGGCCCACTTGGATCGGCTCGAGGTGCACGTGGAACTGCGTCATGACGTCTCAAATAGCCTTGCAGAAAGTGATATGGTCGCGCTAGGGAGCGAATTGGAGCACCACATCAAGTCCTATATTGGGGTCACCGCCGAGGTGCACGTGCTCAAGGCCGATAAGATAGCGCGCACGGTGGTGGGCAAGGCCAAACGAGTCATCGACAGGCGGTCGGGCTAATCAGCGACCGGGAAGTGAAGGTGGCAAATCAGCGGACCTCGCCTATCCGGCCGTAATCAGGGTGGAGGTGAAAGCCCAGGCGAGCCCGATACGCCGCCGTATACGCTGTGATGATCTGCGCGGCGCCCCGAGAGACAACCATTGGCGTTCCCTGGCGTCGCCCCATTGCTGGCGGTAAGGCACCCAATGCTTCTTACCAAAACGAGCCCTAAGCCACGTCGCAGTGCACTGAATGCAAGTCATGGCACCACCAGCACGGATGAGATCCCTATGGAAGCACAACGAAGCTACGTTCACGGTGTATCGCAGATTCCCCTGATCGGCGACACGATCGGGGCCCATTTCGACGCGATCGCCGAGCGGTTCCCCGACCGCGAGGCCTTGATAGTCGCGCATCAGAATGTGCGCTGGACATACCGCGAACTCCAGGAAAAAGTCAACAGCTTGGCGGTAGCCTTGCGGCGGCTTGGACTGCAGCCCGGAGAGCGGGTCGGCATCTGGTCGCAGAACTGTGCGCAATGGGTGCTCACCCAATTCGCTACAGCCAAAGCAGGGGTGATCCTGGTTAATATTAACCCTGCGTATCGCCGCGTCGAACTGGCATACGCCCTGAACAAGGTGCGCTGCAAGGCGCTCATACTGTCGCCGAGTTTCAAAACCAGCGATTACATCCGCATCCTCACCGATCTGGCGCCCGAGCTGGCGTACTGCGCGCCAGGGAGACTGCGCGCCGCGAACCTTCCCAATCTCGAGATTGTCATCCGCTTGGGCAAGGACGGCAGCGCCGGTATGTTGAACTTCGACGACCTTCTTCGCTCGGCGGGCACTGCAGACCGGGAAGAACTTTCTGCGCTAGGTGCGCAATTGCAGTTCGACGATCCGATCAATATCCAATTTACTTCCGGGACTACCGGTTCACCTAAGGGTGCAACCCTTACCCATCATAATATTCTCAACAACGGATTCTTCATCGGTGAGGCCATGAAGTTGAGCGACGTTGATCGCTTATGCATTCCCGTGCCGCTCTATCATTGTTTTGGCATGGTGCTGGGCAATCTGGCGTGCGTGACGCATGGGGCTGCGATGGTCTATCCGGATGGTGGTTTCGATGCCAAGAGTGTCTTGGAAACAGTGCAGAGCGAACGCTGCACAGCGCTGCACGGTGTGCCGACTATGTTTATCACAATCCTCGATCATCCCGAGTTCAAGAAGTACGATCTCTCGACGTTGCGCACGGGCATCATGGCCGGCTCCCCTTGTCCGACCGAGGTGATGAAACGGGTCGTGGAGAACATGCACATGGAACAAGTGACTATCGCCTACGGCATGACGGAGACTTCGCCGGTAAGCTTTCAGAGTTCTGTGGACGATCCGGTGCATCGCCGCGTTTCGACGGTGGGCCGCATTCAGCCGCACATCGAGGTAAAGATCGTCGATGCCGCAGGCCGCATCGTGCCGCGCGGCGAGAAAGGGGAACTGCTCACGCGCGGTTACTCGGTGATGCTCGGATATTGGGGTGATGCGCAGAAGACGGCTGAAGCGATCGATGCGGCGCGATGGATGCATACCGGCGATCTCGCCACCATTGATGCAGAGGGCTACTGCAACATTGTCGGGCGTTCCAAGGATATGGTAATCCGCGGCGGTGAGAACGTTTACCCGCGCGAGGTGGAAGAATTCCTCTACGCTCATCCGAAGATACAGGACGTGCAGTGCGTCGGCGTGCCCGATTTGAAATACGGCGAAGAACTTTGCGCCTGTGTGATTCTGCGCCCGGGTGCGGAGGCGAACGAGGAAGAGATTCGCGAGTTCTGCCGCGGCCAGATTGCGCACTACAAAATTCCCCGGTACATCAAGTTCGTGGACAGCTTTCCGATGACTGTAACCGGGAAAATTCAGAAATTCATACTGCGCAAACAGGTCGCTGAAGAGCTGGGATTGCAGGAACAGAGGACGGCCTAACGCTAAAGGTGACGCCGTTGAGTTGCCGCGACCGACCCAAGGGCCCACGGACGGCGTTCCGGTTATGCCGGCACCACGGCGCAACGCTCTTGCCGAGACGCCGCGACCGACCTGGCTCGTACGGCATTCACTTGCAAAGCGACATGCGCTTTCTCGTATTCACCACGCAGGCGCTCTACGCAGCCAAGAACTCGCAGTATGTCGCAGAACAGGCAGCGTCAAGTGATCCTGGAGCATGGCGGGAAGGGGCATGAAAGCTTTTCTCACGTAATCGGTCGACCGAATTTACGCACTGGGCGGTTGCCGTGCAACTGGAGTGCTAGACACCTTCAAGCAAAGTGCCGGTCGAGACCCAGCGCTCAACCGATGAAGCCTGACGGACTTGCCTCACGCATGGGTTGGGACTTGCACTCAATCCAAGGCGAGGCGCTCGCGCCTGCGCGAAGCGCCCCGACAGGCTCTAGCTGCACACCGCCTTTAGGCGAAATGGCTAAGGGCCATTAGGCTGCCTGCGACGAGTATCAGAAAGGCTGCAGTGGTCCCGAGAATCGCGAGCTGTTCGCGGCGGACTTCCTCATTGGGTTCATTTTCGTGATATTCCAGGCTATGCATTCCGCCCCAGTCCAAGGCATTGGCGAGCCTGCTGTCGCGGGCGGCAATGGCGCGAATGTCTCTCTCGTGTTTCATGTTGCGTTCCCTTTTGCGTTCGCTCAAAAAAAATACGATGCAACGACTAGCAGCCCGGCGGCCAAAGCGACGACACCTATCGTTCCGAACACCATTAATTCCGGCTCGCGCCTGATCGCGTCGACGAAGCCGTGTTCAGTCTCGTCGCTTGGCTGCCCGTCTTCATCGGAGAGCGGCCGGGTGAAGGTATCGGGAAGTGGTTTGAGATCGATGGCGGGCATAGCTGCAACTCTGCAAGTCGCATGCCAGTGCGCCAGAACGGGCAAAGTCCGCACCTGCCAAGCCAAGGGGCCGGCCTCTTGACCAAGCGCAGGCTGTCTTTGCGGCGACAATCGGCGCAATGGAGACCGAAGCCAACAGTGACACGGCGTAGCTTAAAATCAGCAGCGGGATGCCGTAAGGTGTCGATAATGGTCACTGCGTGACACTCGCCTCCCGTTCGAATGGCGCGTCGCAATTGCCGGATCGTTCCTTGAGAGTGTCTACCGGCTGGGCCATGCCGCTAACCGAGCGGCGAACGCCTCGGCCGCCCGGAGGTGCCCTCGCACGGGGGGCTTTTCTGTTACAGTCTCGCCGTCTCGCATCTGCCGACAATGCTCACCGTCCACCATAGCAATCGCCTGCAATACCTGGCTGCCGAGCTCGCTCAGCTCACTCGCGAGCCTGTCAGCTCGATCTTCAGCCCGGACATTGTCGTGGTGCCGAGTCAGGGCGTCGCGCGCTGGCTCACCTTGCGCATGGCCGAAGCCAACGGCGTGTGCGCCAACGTGCGCTTTCCGCTACCGGCGGCATTCGCATGGGAGCTGATGCGATCGGTGCTCCGGGAAACGTCAGGCACATTACACTTTGAACCCGCAGTACTGATCTGGCGAGTGCTGCGCTTGCTGAAGGAAGAAGAGGGAAATCGAGGCTACGAGCCGATACGCGCCTACACCCAGAATGACGACTTAAAGCGCTATCAACTGGCTCTGCGCCTTGCCGAGATGTTCGAGAAGTACCTGGACTATCGACCAGACTGGATTCACCGCTGGGAGGAAGGACGGGATAATCATTGGCAGGCGATGCTCTGGCGCCGCCTCATGGCGGAAACGCCGGCCACGCACCGAGTTGCTTTGCAGAACGATTTTTTGCGCCGTCTGAACCCTGCGGCGCTCGCTGCAGCGCGTGCACCGGAACGCCTATTCTTCTTCGGCGCGCCGGCCCTGTCCCCTTCACTGATACGACTCTACGCGGCGTTCGCCGAGTACATCGACGTGCATCTTTTTCTGCCTAATCCGTGCCGCGAATACTGGGGCGATATTGCGCCAGAGAGCGTCATCGCGCGCAAGGCATTGCCAGCAGAGGCGGCTTATATGGAATCAGGGAACCGCTTGCTCGCCTCGCTTGGGCGGCGCGGCCGCGATTTCATAGACTGGATTCAGCAATTTGAAGCTGGCGAAACGGAGTATTTCAGCGATCCTGGCCAGGATACTTTACTGCACGCTATCCAGTCGGACATCCTCAATCTGCGTCAGCCAGGGGTCATGAGCATGCAAGTGCAGGCGGAAGATCGCTCGATCCAAATTCACTCCTGTCATGGCGCCGTTCGCGAAGTGGAGATCCTCTACGATCGGTTATTGGCATTGTTCGAACAACACCGCGATTTGTCTCCCTCGGACGTGGTTGTCATGACTCCGGACATCGAGCGCTACGCCCCTTGGATCGAGGCGGTGTTCGCGGTGGGCGACCTGCCCATTCCCTATGCGATTTCCGACCGCAGCGTGGAGCAGGAAAGCAGTTTTGCCGCGACTTTGCTGAAGTTGCTGAGGCTCCCCGGTAGTCGTTACGAGGTAGATGAAGTGTTCGCCATACTTGAAGAAGAGACCGTGCAACTGCATTTTGGATTCACCGAGAACGATCTGGAGACTTTGCACTCCTGGGTCCGCGAAGCGAACATCCACTGGGGGATCGATGCCGCGCACCGGGCATCTCTGGGCTTGCCACCCACTGCAGAGCACAGTTGGCGTTTCGGACTTGATCGCCTGCTGCTCGGCTACGCACTGCCAGGAGGGAACGAGAGATTATTCCGCGGCATTTTGCCGTACGATGACATCGAAGCTAGTGAAGCGCAGCTTCTGGGGCGTTTCGCGAGCTTCGTCGAAGCCGTTTGTGAACTGAACACCACATTGCAGGGAGCGCGGTCGCTGCGTGATTGGTTGTCTTGCATTAGCGCGCTCACTACGCAGTTGTTCTCCTTTGAGGAGCAGCACGAACCCGAGCTTGACGCGCTGCGCAACGCCGTCGGCGCATTGGACCGTGCCGCGGCGCTCGCGGCGTTTACCCAACCCGTTTCCCTGGAAGTGGCGCGCAACGCTCTGGAGCGAGAGCTACAGCTCCCGGGGCGCGGCTTTCTTTCCGGAGGGGTTACCTTTTGCGCTATGGTTCCCATGCGCAGTCTGCCGTTCGATGTCGTCTGTCTGATCGGGATGGACGATGAGGCCTTCCCTCGCCAGCAACGACCGTACGGCTTCGATCTGATGCAGGGCGACGCGCGGCGAGGCGATCCTTCGCGCCGTGATGACGACCGCTATCTCTTTCTCGAGTCGCTTCTGTACGCCAAACGCTGCCTTTATTTGAGCTACTGTGGCCAGGATCAGCGCGACAATAGCGTGCGGCCCCCCTCGATCCTGGTAACCGAGTTGATGGATTACATTGAGCGCGGTTACCGCACTCCTGGTGGTGGCAACGCACTAACCCAGATTCTCGTTCGTCATCCGTTGCAGCCGTTCAGCAGGCGCTACTTCGATAGGCAATCCGGGCTATTCAGCTATTCGCGGAGTTTTTGTGCCGCGGCAGTTCAAGCCGGCCAGAGCGCCGCGACGCCGCCCTTCTTCGATGCGGATCTGCCGGCGCCCGACGAAACGTGGCGCCACGTCGCAGTCGACCAATTGATTCGCTTCTTCGCCCATCCGACGAAATATTTCCTGCGCGAGCGCCTGCGTGTCAGTCTTCACCAGGGCGAGGACCTGTTCGACTCGCGCGAGCCCTTTGCGCTGGATGCGTTGGACGCCTACCAGCTGAAGCAGGACTTGCTGGACAGGAGACGAGATGACGAAGCGGATGGGCTGATACTGGCCCGCGCGGCCGGGGCGTTGCCGCATGGCATGGCGGGGGAGGTGATGTTCGAACAGCACAAGCGGCGCGTCACGCGGTTTCAGGAAAAGCTGATTGAGCTGTCGCCGACAACGCTGCGCGAACCTTTTGTGGTGGATCTGGCGCTTGGTGAAATGCGCCTCACCGGGCTGTTGAACGGGCTTGGGGAGCCGGGATTGCTGCGGCACCGGTTGGCCAAATTAAAGGCCAAGGATCGCTTGCACGCGTGGATCCTGCACCTTGCGGTCAACGCCATGGCCCCGGAAGGAGTGCGCCGGATGACGCGATGGATTGCAGAGGACGCGATCCTCACCTTTGAATCCGTCGTCAACCCCGTACCGTTGCTGCGCCAGCTGCTCGACTGCTATTGGGCCGGCTTGCAGGGTCCACTGCACTTCTTTCCCGAAACTTCTCTCAGGTATGCCCAACAGCGCAGCATCACCCCGCAGGTGCGCAACGCCTGGGCGGGTGCAAAATTCTCTGATTTGGTGGGAGAAGGGGACAACCCCTATTGTCGATTGGCTTTCGGCGATGGCGATCCATTGGACGACGCATTCGAGCGTCTCGCCGTGACGGTGTATGATCCTCTGCTGGAGGCAGTCAAAGAGCAATCCTTCTGATGTCCGTAGGATCCCAAGCACCCTTCTTTGCCGATGTGCCGCTGCACGGGCTTCACCTGATAGAGGCGAACGCGGGCACTGGCAAGACCTGGACCATTGCCGCCCTGTACCTGCGTCTGCTCTGTGAGGCAAGGCTTCCGGTCGAAGCCATCCTGGTAGTGAGCTTCACGGAGGCTGCCACCGCGGAGCTGCGCGGACGCATTCGCGAGCGCATCGCCGGTGCGCGGCAGGCATTGATTGACGGTAAAGCGAGCGACGTCGTGCTGCAAACGATCCTGGCGCAAGCCGGTGAGGCCGAAGCGACGCAGCGCCATCTTACTCGCGCACTCTACGATTTTGATCGAGCCGCGATTTATACCATCCATGGCTTTTGCCAGCGCGTACTCGCGGACAGTGCCTTTGAAAGCGGCGTCGCTTTCGAGGCGGAAATACTGCCCGATGTGAGTGACCTTCTGCTCGCGATCGTGGACGATTTCTGGCGCACCGAAGTGGCGCGGTCGACGCGCCTATGGATGCAATTCCTGATCCAGAAGAAAGTCGGTCCTCAACTCCTGTTGGACACAGTGCGGCCGTACCTGGGCAAGCCTTATCTTGAAATTCGTGCGCCGACGGGGGTTGCCGACCTGGCCCAGCGTGAATTGGCTTTCGCCCGCGCATACGCCGAAGTGCGCGAGCTCTGGTCGAGTGCGCGAAGCGCTGTGGCGCAGCAATTCATGGACAGTCCCGGTCTTAGCCGCAGCAGCTATTCGGCCCGGGCCATCCCGGACTGGTTGTTGGCCATGGATGAATATTTACGGCCGCAGATGGCCAATCTATCGGTGTTCGACAAATTCGCCAAGTTCACCCGGGCATGCCTGGTCGCCGGGACTAAAAGAGGGGCTCAGACGCCGAGCCATCCTTTCTATGACGTGTGCCAAAAACTGCAGGAGGTCCATACCCGACTGCTGGACGGCTTCGAGCAGCACCTCGCGCTCTTGAGGCGGCGTCTGCTTGAGTACTGCGATCATGAGCTTGCCCAGCGCAAACGCAGCCGTCAGGTGCGCTCCTTTGATGACTTGCTGCTGGATCTGCACGCCGCGTTGACGGGACCGCGAGGAGACAAACTGGCGAATACCTTACGCATGCGCTACGTTGCGGCCCTGATCGACGAGTTTCAGGATACCGATCTGCTGCAGTATGGGATTTTCAAGGCAATTTACGCAGGCACCGAGTCGCCAGTCTTCCTCGTAGGCGACCCCAAGCAGGCGATTTACAGCTTTCGCGGTGCTGACGTCTATGCGTATCTCAAGGCCCGCCGCGAGGCGCAGCACAAACATATCTTGCGGCAGAATTGGCGCTCCAATGCAGGGCTCATCGCTGCGGTGAACGCATTGTTCAAGAGCGCAGCGCGGCCGTTTGTGTTAGCCGGCATTCCTTTCGAGCAAACAGTGCCGGCGGGAATCGACCCCGGTGGACTGATCACCGATGAGCCGAATGGCGCGCCATTGCAAATGTGGTTTGTGGATGCCGCCACGGATGGCAAGCCGTGCAGCAAGGCAGAGGCGACCCAGCGTGCCGCGAATGCAACCGCTGGGGAAATAGCCCGGCTTCTCAATCAAGGCGTGCGCGGCCGGGCAAAAATCCGCCTGCCGGATAGCGCTGGGGAGCGCCCTCTGGCAGGTAGCGATATTGCCGTACTGGTGCGCACTCACGAGCAGGCGCGTGCCATGGGTCAATCGTTGCAGGCATTTTCGGTAGCGAGCGTGCAGCATGGCGTCGAGAACGTCTTCGCTACGCCGGAAGCAGAAGAGTTGCAGCGCATCCTGTTCGCCGTCACGGAACCGGGACGCGAGCGGTTGATTCGCGCTGCGTTGAGTACTGAGTTATTGGGTTTCACAGCTCGGCAACTGCTGGCACTCGATGTCGATGTCGGCGAATGGGAAGTTGTGGTCGAACGCTTTCGCGCTGCGCATCGGCAATGGCGCGAACACGGATTCGTCTCAATGATGTATCCGCTGCTTGATGCGCATGGCACCTTCGTACGCCTGCTCAAACGTCAGGATGGCGAACGCCGCGCGACCAATCTTCGTCACCTGTTAGAGCTCCTGCAGCGGGCTGCGGTGAGCGAAGGCACCCCGGGATTGCTCAAGTGGCTGGCGGCGCAGCGCCGTGCTTGCGCCGCGAACGAGGAGCAACTGCTGCGTTTGGAAAGCGACGAAAATCTGGTGCAGATTTTCACCGTGCACGTCTCGAAGGGACTGGAATTTCCATTGGTCTTTTGTCCCTTTTCATGGGATGGGAGGTTACGCAGCGAGACCGACGGCTCCGTGATGGCCCATGATCCAGGCGCCGGTGACCAGCCGGTCTTGGATTTTGGCTCTCCCCGGCAAGCGCAGTTGCGCGAGCAGGCAACGCGCGAAGAGCTGGCGGAGAATCTGCGCCTGCTTTACGTTGCGCTGACCCGTGCTAAATATCGCTGCTGGCTGGTATGGGGCTGCATCAAGGATGCGGAAACCGCAGCGCTCGCGTGGTTGCTGCATCGCCCGCAGGGGACTCAGCTAGAGACGGTCCCGGCCCTCGTCGATCAGCTGGGCAAGCTCGACGCGGACGGGATGCGGGCGCAGCTGCGGCGTCTCGCAGCGCGTGCCGAGGGAAGTATCAGCGTCGCGAATCTGCCCGGCAGCGCAGGAGCTCGTCTTTCGCTTCCAGTGCAGCAGGGCCTCCCGCTGTCGGCACGCCGCTTTCGCGGCATCATCGGTGAGTCGTCGTGGATTACCAGCTTCACCGGCCTCACCCGTAACCGCCCAGTCGAGGCGCCCGACTACGACGCCATGGAACCGGCAAGGGAGGACGAAGCTGCGCTGCGACGGCGCGACATTTTCGGATTTCCGCGCGGCACGACGGCGGGCAAATGCTGGCATGCAATCATGGAGCGCTTGGACTTCACCGAGCCGAGCCGCTCAATCATCGATGTGCTTTGTGGCGAGCAACTGCTCGCCCATGGATTCCTGCCGGAGTGGATTCCAGTGGTCGCGGACATGGTCGAGCGGATCGTTGCCACAACGTTGAATGAGTCCGGTACGCTGTCGCTCGCCGGCATTGCCAGCAACGAGCGCTTCAACGAGCTTGAATTTCACTACCCGATAGCCCGCCTCAGCGGAGCGGGCTTGATGCGTATCCTCAACCTGCACGGCATCGACAGTGAATTGCCGAACCGCGCAGAGGCGCAATGGATGCGCGGGCGCGACGCTGCGCGCGGGTTCATGAAGGGCTACATCGATCTTGTGTTCGAGCATCAGGGGCGCTTCTATCTTGTCGACTACAAATCGAATTGGCTGGGCCCCGCGCTCGAACACTACCAACCTGTGCGAATTGCCGAGGCTATGGCGCGCGAGGCCTATCACTTGCAATATCTCCTCTATTGTGTGGCCTTGCACCGCCACCTGCGCGCACGACTGACTGGTTATGAGTGGGAAACTCATTTCGGTGGCGTACGTTATCTCTTTCTGCGCGGCATGCGGCCGGAGCTGGGCGTCCACTCGGGGGTCTTTCAAGACAAGCCGAGCGCGACGTTAATACACGAGCTCGATGCCTATCTGCAGACGGGGCACCTCTGAGATCGCCCACCGGCGAGACGGTGGACGAGGCGGCCGGCGGGGGCTTCCTGCACCCTCTTCTCTCGTGGTGCATGCCGCTCACGCGGGGTTCATGAAACGCGCTTCGCACGGCATTACCTCTCTGTTCGGCCAGCTGGAGAGCCGTTTTGCTGACTTGCTGGTCCGCCTGGCCGGGCGGGATTCGGCGGAGCTGGTCGCTGCCGCTTGCCTTGCCAGCCGGGCAATCGCCCAGGGCGATGTGTGCGTGGAACTCGCCACTTTTGCCGACCTTCGTCTGCCAGGTAGCGATGTTCACCTGCCTCCTCTCGCGGACTGGCTGGCAGGCTTGTTCGCGAGCGGCGTGGTGGGGCGCCCGGGCGATTACTGCCCCTTGATCGTCGATGATCGAGCTCGGCTCTACCTATATCGCTACTGGGACTACGAGCGGCGTGTTGCCGAGCATCTGTGCCGGCGCGCAGAGCAATCATGCGCGGTGAATGAAGCGCTGCTGCAAACCGGACTGCGGCGTCTGTTTCCCGATCCCCAGGAGCTACAACAAAAGATTGCCGCTGCGGTTGCCGTGCTGAGCGGTCTATGCGTGATTTCAGGCGGTCCTGGCACCGGCAAGACGACGACCGTAGTGAAGGTTCTGCTACTACTCGCGGAACAGGCGCGCGGGCGCCCGCCATTGCGGGTCGCACTGGCGGCGCCGACCGGCAAAGCCGCCGCGCGGGCACGCGACGCCTTGCACGCCGTGCTTGCCCAACTTCCTATCGACGCCCGAGCACGTCCTTCACTTCCCTCTGATGCGACCACCCTGCATCGGCTGCTCGGCGTTCAACCCGGATCAGGGGCGTTTCGCTACCACCGCGCCAACCCATTGCCCGTGGACGTGCTGGTAGTCGACGAGGCCTCGATGGTGGACCTGGCGCTACTGGCGAAGCTGCTCGACGCAATGCCTGCGCATGCCCGCCTGCTCCTATTGGGCGACAAGGACCAGCTCGCCTCGGTGGAAGCAGGTGCCGTGCTCGGTGAGATTTGCGCACGCACGGGGTTCACGGCTGCCTTCGCGGCGCGGCTGGCGCTGCTCGTCGGGGCCCCCGTGCCGGCGGGCGGGGACTTCCCGCTCGGCAATTCGATCGCTTTGCTTGATCGCAACTATCGCTTCGATGCGCGAAGCGCTATCGGCAAGCTGGCGCAGCTGGTCAATCAGGGCCATGGGCAAGCCGTGCTTGCGCTGCTTCGTGACGGCTCGCCCGGCGAACTGCTCTGGGAGCGATGCAGCGACGCGATAGCGGCGCGACTGGCAGCGCGGTTGAAATCGTGGCTCGCCCAATACTGGCAAGCAGTGCGAAGCGATGCTGCGCCAGCCGAAATTATCCGTGCGTTCGAGCGTTCGCGCGTTCTGTGTGCGCATCGGGATGGCCCGGCGAGCGCCCTGGAAGTCAACCGCGCGGTAGAGCGTGAACTGGTTGCGCATCGGCAGATCGATGCGCGCCAGGTGTGGTACGCCGGACGGCCGGTAATGATCATGCGCAACGACTATGATCTGCAGCTTTTTAACGGCGACGTTGGCATCGCGTTGCCGGATAGTTCTGCCAATGGCGAATTGCGGGTATTTTTTCCCGCTGCGGGGGCTGGATTGCGTCCGATCCATCCCGTCCGGCTGCCCGAGCACGAGACGGTGTATGCAATGACCATCCACAAGAGTCAAGGGTCGGAATTTGAGGAAGTTCTGATTCTCCTGCCCGGCGAACCCTCCGCGGTTGCAAGTCGCGAGTTGCTTTATACGGCGGTTACCCGGGCCAGGGCTCGCGTAGAGATATGGGCCAACGAGGTGGTTCTGCTCGACGCCGTGGCACGCAAGCTGAGCCGCGCGTCCGGTCTGCGTGATCAACTGATGGAGGCAGGTCGATGTAGCTAACGAATGCCCGTATTCTTTGTGGAAGCGGCGCAGCGCATGATAAAATTTACCGATTCCGTGACACAAACAGGGCACTGACCCAAGAAGTCAACAAAGGCGAAGATGCGGATATTGTTGAGTAACGACGATGGTTACTTTTCCCCGGGTCTCGCCGTCCTCGCTGAAAGTCTCTCGTCCCTTGCAGAAATTACCGTTGTGGCGCCTGAACGCGACCGCAGCGGGGCGAGCAATTCTCTCACCCTGGATCGGCCGCTATATTTGCGCAAGGCGCCCAATGGATTTTTCTATGTCAACGGCACCCCCACCGATTGCGTCCATATGGCGGTGACCGGCATGCTCGACGAGTTGCCGGACATGGTGATCTCGGGCGTCAATCATGGCGCTAACATGGGCGACGACACGATCTATTCGGGAACCGTGGCGGCGGCGACTGAAGGCTTTCTGCTCGGCATTCCTTCGATCGCCATATCGCTCGCCGCACAGACGCATCGTCATTTGGAAACGGCAGGACGGGTCGTCGCAGAGTTGGTCAAGCGCTACCAGGCGGAAGTGTTCAAGTATCCCTGCTTACTCAACGTCAATGTGCCGGATGTGCCTTTTGCTGCGCTGAAGGGGCGACGCGTAACGCGCCTGGGCCGCCGGCACAAGGCCGAGCCGGTGATCAAAGGTGAAAATCCGCGCGGCGAGGCGATCTATTGGATTGGGGCGGCGGGGTCGGCTGCCGACGCAGGCGAGGGAACGGATTTTCAGGCGGTGACGCAGGGGATGGTCTCAATCACGCCGCTGCAGATCGATCTCACGCATTTTCAGCAGATTCCTCTGATCGCGGAGTGGCTGGGATCCGCGGCGAGGAGCATGGAGTGAAACGCAGGGCCGTCGAAAATCCGGGTTACACCTCTGGCTCAGCAGGGCCAAGGGTTGAGATGCAACGGAAGCAGGACGATGAACACTAAGCAATCCGGCATTGGCATGACCTCTCAGCGCACGCGCGCGCGCATGGTCGAGCGTTTGCGCAGCGAAGGTATCAGGGATGAAGATGTGCTGGAAATCATGGGCAGCCTGCCACGCCATGTGTTTGTCGATGAAGCGCTGGCGAGCCGTGCCTATGACGATCCGCCACTGCCGATCGGTTTCGGACAAACGATCTCCAGTCCGTGGATCGTAGCTCGCATGAGCGAGTTGCTATGCCAAAAAGGGGTGCCAAAGAAGGTGCTGGAGATCGGTACGGGGTGTGGCTACCAGACCGCGGTCCTGGGTAAGTTATGCAAGGACGTATTTACCGTGGAGCGCATTGCCCCCTTGCTGGAAAAGGCGCGTACCAACCTGCGCGGTCTCAAGTTGAGCAATGTCCGATTTAAATATGCCGATGGCAACCTGGGTCTCGAGGAAGTTGCACCGTTTGACGGCATTCTCATGACGGCAGGGGCCACCCGGGTGCCGCTGGCGTTGCTGCAACAACTGGCGATTGGTGGCCGGCTGGTGCTTCCCATGGGGACAGACGAGCAGTATCTTTACGTTGTCGAGCGCGATACAAAAGGCAACAGTGAGAAGCGCTACGAGGCAGTGCGTTTCGTACCCTTGCTGCCTGGCTTAGAATAGGTTGCCTTTCGCTGACTCGATGACAGGGGCATTCTTGCTCATCGTCCGTTGGGTTATGAAACTAATCCTTTAGTCTCATTGATCGGAAGCCCTGCGCGCATATATCGTGCACGATCGCAACGAGGTTACGGACTCATTTTTGTTAAACGCGGTCGAAGCTTTCGGCGACATTGCACAGCATGAATTTAAGAATCGCTAACCTTCGAATGGCTTTCCATCCGGTTTACGCTGCGGCTCTGCTCGGCATGCTACTGGCGGGTTGTCGTGCGCTGAGCCCAGCCCCGGTGTTCGACCGCACGGTTCCCGCGGCAGTCGCCGCGACCGTGCCCGGATCTGCCGTCGAGCCGGGGCGTCGGACAGGCGACACCCGGCCTGAATTCCATGATGTACAAAGAGGCGAGACGCTCTACAGCATCGCGCTCGAATATGGCTTGTCCTATCGAGATTTGGGGCAATGGAATGGGCTCGGCAACCCGGCCCTATTAGGCACGGGCCAACGCCTTCGGCTTACCCCGCCCGAAGCAGGCGCTCCGCCCAGCACGGCCGATGCGGGCGTGGTCGTTACCCCGCTTGGCCAGGCGGATACCGGTAGCGTCGGGAGCGAAGCCGCGAAGCCCGTGGCCCCGGTCAGTCCCATTTCCAGATATGAAAACTCCGTCTCGCCGAGCGTTGTCCCCGGCTCGCTCAGGACCGAACCTAAAGCGGTGAAACTGCCCTATTCGGACAAGGCGCTGGCGCAGTTGCAAAATGCGACGGTCAACAGCGATGTAAAAGCGGAGGCGAAGCCGGGCGAGGCGAAACCCGCTCCAGGCTCAACGCCTGCACCGGCTACCTCAGGCGATGATGACCGTATCGATTGGATCTGGCCCACCAAAGGCAAAGTCCAGACGGCGTTCAGCGATGCTTCCAAGGGTATCGATATCCCAGGTCACTCCGGCCAGCTTGTCTTCGCTGCGGCCGCGGGCAAGGTGATTCACGTCGGCAGCAATTTGCGCGGTTATGGCAAGCTGGTTATTATTCAACACAGCTCGATGTTCCTGAGCGCGTACGCGCACAACAGCAAGATCCTGGTCAAGGAAGGCGATCGTGTCAGCAAGGGACAGAAGATCGCAGAAATGGGCAACAGCGACACCGACCAGACTAAACTGCATTTCGAAATCCGTCGCTTCGGCAAGCCGGTGGATCCCGCCAAATATCTCCCCAGCGACAACGCGTAATGATGACGGCACGCGAAGAAAGAGACGAAGAGGAGCCCGCTGAAGAAGAGCGCGATGAGGAGCTCGACAGCGGCCTCGAGCCTGAGGTCGACCAGTTTGCGACAGAATTTCAGTCTGACGCCACCCAGATCTACCTGAACCAACTCGGCAAGCGTCACCTGCTGACCGCCGCGGAAGAGAGAACGCTCGCTCAGGCCGCCAAGGACAATGATTTCAGTGCGCGCCAGCGCATGATCGAACACAACCTGCGGCTGGTCGTGAACATCGCCAAGCACTACATCAACCGTGGACTACCGCTGCTCGATTTGATCGAAGAAGGCAATCTCGGCCTCATCCATGCACTGGAGAAATTCGATCCGGAACGGGGCTTCCGCTTTTCCACCTACGCCACTTGGTGGATTCGCCAGAACATCGAGCGCGCGATCATGAACCAGTCGCGCACCATCCGTCTGCCCGTGCATGTCATCAAGGAACTCAATGTCTACCTGCGCGCGCTACGTTTCCTCGAGGCGCGCTCGGTCAAAGAACCTGGCGCCGAGGACGTCGCCTCGCTCCTTGGCCGCCCGGTGGCGGAAGTCCGCCGCGTGCTCAACCTCAACGAGCGCATGGCCTCGCTGGACGCGCCGCTCGATATCGACCCCATGCTCACGATCGGTGAATCGATTCCCGATGAGAGCAGTCTTTCTCCCGACGAAATGCTGGAGCAGTCAGAAATCCTCGAGCACATGGAGGATTGGTTATCGCAACTAAACGACAAGCAGCGTTGGGTGATCGAACGCCGTTATGGTCTGAATGGACAGGACATCGGCACGCTCGAAGAGCTCGCCGAAAATATGAATCTCACTCGAGAGCGGGTGCGCCAGATTCAACTCGAAGCCCTCAACTGCCTGCGCAAGATCGTCCGCCGCAAGGGAGTGACGAGGGACCTGCTTCTGTAGGACGGGCGGGTCGGGCAGCGCCGAGTCGGTGTCCCGTGAAGCCCGCACACCGTTTCGTAAAAGTGCTTTCCCGAACAATTCAAGCGGCAAACTCAGCCACCAGGGTCTGCAATTGCCTGAGTTGCGACGTCGAGGCGACGCCATACCGCGTATTGGCGTAGAGCGATGCAATCAGCTGGATCTTCCCCGCCGATTCGGGCAGCGCCGACATCGCGCGGCGCGCGAAATCCAGCGGTCCTTCGCTGGGCTCCCTGCATACCCCGCGTCTGGCGAGTTTTGCGCAGAACACCTTGTATGCGGAAAGCGCGCTGTCCTTGTGCTGTTTGCCACGCGTGTAGAGCATCGACAAGGCAATGGCAAGCACCACCGCAGCGCTTGACCAGAACAGGGTCATGGCCATGTTTTGCCAACTCACATCGGGCATGCCGAGCCCTGAGAGGAGGGATTTCTGCCGCTCGACGTTGTAGCCGAGCACCCACTGGTTCCATTGATTGTTGACTGCGTCCCAGTTAAGGCGCAGGTGACGAAGAAAATCCAATTGCTCCGCGCCGATCAAGCTGCCGATCAAGCCCGTTTCCGGCAGGGCCGGCAGCCCCTTTTCAATTCGGTCGGGGGAAACGGCGGCAGTCGGATCGACCCGCGTCCAGCCGCTGTTCTGCAACCATACCTCTGCCCAGGCGTGCGCATCCGATTGCCTGACCATCAGATAATTTCCGAGGGGATTGATTTCGCCGCCCTGGTAGCCGGTAACCACGCGGGCAGGGATACCGGCAGCGCGCATGAGAATCACAAAAGCGCTGGAATAGTGTTCGCAAAATCCGCTGCGGGTGGTAAACAGAAATTCATCCAGCGGATCGTCGCTCAGCAATAGGGGCGGGGCGAGCGTGTAACGAAACGGCTGATTGCGGATGTAGGTGAGCGCTTCCTGCACCACTTGCGCCGGATCGGCCGAGTTGCGGCGCAGCTCCTGGCCCATTTCCAGGGTGCGTGGATTGTTGCGTGTCAACTTCAAATTGGCGGCGAGTTCGCTCGGATTCGCGCCGACACCCGCTCGATAGCGCAGATAGGAGGTCGCCGCATAGCGCATCCGTACCTCCACAGGCTGCGCGCTGCGCAGTTGGTATGCCGGTGCAGGCTGCGCGGTTTCGGGAATTCCGCTGGGCATTTCAAGAGCGAACAGCCACCGCCGACTGTGCGGTTCGAGAGTAACGCGATACTCGGTCGGCGGTCCGCTTACCTGCAACGGTTCGGCTTGTAGCGATTTTTTGCGCGTTTCAGCGGCACGCCAGGTGCGGCCATCAAATTCATCCATGACCAGGCCGCGCCAGTAGAGTTGGCGGGGCGGAGGAATCGCATTTTTGAATTCGGCGCGGAACGCGACGGCATCGGACAGGGCCAGCCCGCCGATGCTGCCCGGCGACATCTGGTCCGAAAGGCCGGTTTTGGCCGTCTGCAAATCTTTCGGCATGCCCCATAGCGGCCCGTCCACGCGCGGAAAGAGCAGGAAGAACAGCAGCATCAGCGGCGCGGCCTGAGCGAGTAGAGTACCTGCCTGCTTGAACATCTCCGGAGTCGAAAAATTTCGCTCGCCGCCGTTAAAGGCGATCAGCGCCGCGACAAAAGCCGCCACCCCGCCCAACATGTAGAACCCCATGAGCATGGTTTGCGAATAAAGGAAATTGGTTAGCACGACAAAGAAGCCGATAAAGATCGCCACCATGGCATCGCGCACGCTGCGCATCTCCAGCAGCTTCAGGGTGAGCATCAGCACGACCAGGGAAATGCCAGGCTCGCGGCCGAAGATGGTGCCATAGGTCAGAAGCACTCCGCCTGTACCGGCAGCTGCCAAAATGAGGATGATGCTGAGCGCCGGCCGGGGCATACCGAACCAGGCGAGATAGGCTCGCCAAAACCAAACAAGGAAGACGAACGCGCTCACCCAAACGGGCTGGCGCAGCACGTGCGGAGAAATGACCAGCAGCAGCGTGCCGAGCAGCCATAGCACGCTGCTGCGATTAAGGCGTATCGGCGCTCTGGCCATATGTGGCTAGCGATCTGAGACAGGCCTGGCGATGCCCTTCGCCGCGGGCAGGGGCAACACTGGAACCTGGAATGCGCAAGCCGTAGGTGATGCCTTGCGCATCGGCGTCGAGCACCCAGCGGGTCAGGCGCGAGAGCTTCGCTTCGACAGCCGGCTCTGGGGCATCGCGCCAGTCTAACCACAAGTCACCTCCGGTCTGACCGGTAAATTCCTTGGTGAGCAAGCCGCGTTCACGTGCGTAAGCGCGCCAAGCGATGCGGCGCGGCGAATCCCCCGGCTGATACGGGCGAAGATGGCGGAATTCATCGTCTCCCAGAAAGTGTGTCGCTCCCTTGCCATCGGCCATTGCCGGGGATACGAAGGGTATGCCGGTCGACGCCGGCGTGGGATAGACAACGCAGATGGCATCCGGCGTGACCCATGACCAGGCGCGGAACAAGCCTAGCGGGTAATGCGTATCCAGCTTCAGTCTGGGTAGACGCAACAGGCCACGCCTGGGCGCGGGCACTGCCAGTTGCACGGGAGCGACGCGGTCGCGAATGTCCACCGACTGCGGCGCACGCGGTGTCGTGGAGACATTGATACCAACGCGCAATGCCGAGCCGGCGGTCTCTAAAAGCAATGGGAACGCCGCCGTGGCGCCGGCAAATACCGGGTCCGGACGCAGCCAGCGAATGGCAACCCCGGCCAAATTGCGGTAGGTGTGCAGCATGCCTATTACGGCAACACCGGCGAGCAGGAAGGTGAGCAAAAAGCCCAGCGATAGCGCGTAATTGATGGATCCGATCAATAGCAATAGCAGCGTTAGGGCGAAAGCCAAACCGTGTTTGGTGGGCAGGATGTAGATGCGTCGCCGATCGAGGACAACAGGCGCACTCTCGACGCGGTCGCGGCGCAGCAGCGAGTCGATAAAACGGGAACGCAGGGTAAAGTTCATCGGCTGCTTCGATAGGGTAAGGGCCGTTGTTGGGATAGGCGCATCCGAGCGGACCAACGCGGATCTGCGCTCCTCGCAATGAGACCGTTGCGGCACGCGCCGTACCAAGCATCGCAAGTCTGCGGAGCCGAGACGGCACAGGTTACAAGGCCTGCCGATACTTTACAAAGGACTTTCGGCAGTTTGAAGAAATGGAGGAATCGGCGTTTGAATCGAGTTGCGGCCGGTGCTGGGGTACCTGCCCGTGATGAGGCAGGTAGCCCGACTTTCCCAACCCGATGCTAGAGTTGGCAATTTTATTGAAGGTAGCGCACGTAAGTGATTGATGGCACGAGGGGCGTTTTCTCAAAATGCTTGTAGTGTAGACCTTGGTCGTTGGCAAGCGTGTGTGGGGTTTCTACAATGGGTGCATGTTTCTCAAATGCAACCGGCGTACGAAGGATGGGAAGACGCACCACTACTGGAACGTGGTGGAGAACCGGCGGTTGTCGGATGGGCGCGTGGCACAGCGGCAAGTGTTGTACTTGGGGGAGATCAACGACAGCCAGCGTGAAGCGTGGCGCAAGACGATCGAAGTGCTCGACGAAGGGACGCGGCGGCAAGTGGCGCTGTTTCCAGTAGGCTCGATGCCGGGCGATGCTGCTGATGTGGTGGGCATTCGCTTAAACGAGTTGGAGTTAAGGCACCCGCGGCAGTGGGGAGCGTGCTGGCTGTCCGATATTCTGTGGCGACAACTGAAGCTCGATGAGTTCTGGTGCGTGCGCTTGCGGCCATCGCGGGAGGGCACGCCGTGGCTGCAGGTATTGCAAACGCTGGTGGCGTATCGGCTGATCGATCCGGGCTCGGAATGGCGGTTACACCGGCACTGGTATGAGGCGAGCGCGATGGGTGATGTGCTCGATGCGGATTTCGCGCTGGCGCAGAAGAACACGCTGTACAGGTGCCTGGACAAACTGGTGGCGCACAAAGACGAGCTGTTCAAGTTTCTGAGCGTGCGCTGGGGTGAGTTGTTTGAGGCGAAGTTTGATGTGCTGCTCTATGACTTGACGAGCACGTATTTCGAATCGGATGCTCTGCGCGAGGAGGGCGACAAGCGACAATACGGCTACAGCCGGGATAAGCGCTTTGACTGCCGCCAGGTGGTGATTGCGCTGATCGTTACTCCGGAAGGCTTTCCGCTGAGCTACGAAGTGCTGGCGGGCAACACCAAGGACTCGAACACGCTGAGCGATTTCCTCAAACGCATCGAGGAGCGTTATGGTCGCGCCGATCGGATTTGGGTAATGGACCGTGGAGTGCCGACCGAAGAGAGCCTGGAACAGATGCGGGAGATGGGTGCCTCGTACTTGGTAGGTATACAATGGATTCAGTTACTTAGCTATTGTCTGACCCTCCAGTTGAGAAAGTCGGGGTAGCTGCGCGGCACCTGTAGCGTGTCTCATGTCATGCTTAGCTCACCTGGCCAACGTCCTTGCCCGGCACGGAAACCCTATCGGAGGATCGCTTGGCGGTAGGGGGAGCCCGTCGGCGCAGAGTTTATGGAAGAAATCCGGGTGGCCTTGTCCAAGGGTGGCAAGCGCGGCTGCGAACTCTGCGCGGCCAGTGCTCCGCTCTGCTCGACAGACGAGGTTCGAGATTCCTCCTCCCGAGGCGCAATGGCTACCTGTATGGAATTGAGTGTAGCGCGCGAGCACGCCTCTTCTTCAGGTGTGCGCTGCCCTGCGCCGAGCGCAGGGGAGGCGAACTCTTCGGCGTCGAAGGGCGGGCCAGTTCAGGGGCGGGCCATGGCGGCTCCCTTCGGGGACTCAGCCAAGCTGGATTATCGACCCCGAAGCCTCGAATCGCTGGAATCGGGTGAGGTATTGCCCCGTTTTCCGGCAACTGGCGCGCCAGCGCCCGCGACAAAACTGTAGCCTGCGGAAAGGCCACTTGAGAAGGGATGAACCGCCGAGTTCTCCTAAGGGATCGGTACTGCCTGCAGCAAATCCGTCGTCGGGTCGGCCTGAAGGCCGCCTGCCCGCTCTCCGGCGAAATATAGCCGGTGGCCCACGACATGGCCGAGTACCGCCTGAACGTCCTCGGGGAGCACATGCCCGCGGCCGGAAATCATCGCCCACGATTGGGCGGCGCGCAGCAACGCCAGCCCGGCTCGCGGCGACAGGCCGGAGGCGTAGCGGTTGGACGTGCGAGTGTGCTGGATCAGCGCCTGCACGTAGTCGAGCAGAGCTTCGGAGACATGCATGGTCGGCACCAGGCGCTGCAACGCCATCAGTTGCTCGAGATTCATGCAAGGAGAGATCTCGGCGATCATTTCGCGTCGTTCCTGGCCGCGCAGCAGTTGACGCTCCGCGGTGCTGTCTGGATAGCCGAGCTGGATACGCAGCAAAAAGCGATCAAGTTGAGATTCAGGTAGCGGGAAAGTACCGATCTGATGCGCTGGATTCTGTGTTGCGATGACGAAGAAAGGCTCCGGTAACGGGCGGGTTTCGCCTTCCGCGGTGACTTGGCGCTCCTCCATCGCTTCGAGCAGCGCACTTTGGCTCTTGGGCGACGCGCGGTTGATTTCGTCGGCCAAAATCATTTGTGCAAAGATGGGGCCGGGGTGAAAGCGGAAAACGTGATTGTCACGGTCATAGAGCGCACCGCCGATGATGTCCGCCGGCAGCAAATCGCTGGTGAACTGGATGCGCTGAAAATCCAGCCCAAGCAGCTTGGCGAGCACATGAGCGAGGGTGGTCTTTCCGACCCCGGGTACATCCTCGATCAACAGATGGCCGCGCGCCAGAATACAGGCAAGCGACAGGCGAATTTGCCGTTCCTTGCCGAGAATGATCTGACCTGCTTGAGCAATAACCCGATGCACCGGGTCGTTAATGATTTTTGCTTTTAGTTCTGCGAACATGCGCTGGCTTCTCGATAAACGATCAGCCCCCAGCTTATACCGATTTGTCAGGTTAGCCTGCAATCTCTTTCGGCTGTAAGGTAGCGGCCTGGCCGCAGCCTTACCCGGTTTTCTGGTCAATGGCGAACGTTTTAAGGCAATAGCGCCTGGCTTGGCTAAGCCGGTTACGCCCCCACACGCTGCCATCGAGTTGCCATTGCCAGCCATCGGGGCCGCGCACGCGCCCGTGCGCCGCAATGCCAGCGTGAAAGAAGCCCAACGGGGGACCCGGCAGCGAAGCAGAACGCTTATAGCGGGAGGCTAACCAGTTTTACCGCCGAATCCCCGGGACTACTCGCGATGCCGAATCCCATGGATTCCATCATCGCCAGCATGCCGCTGTTGCTGGCCAGCACTTCACCGTGCATGCACGACAGCTGCCTTTCCTGCGCGGCCCCGATCAACGCCGACATGAGCCGCCGGCCGATGCCGCGCTTGTGCCATTGGTCGGCGACGGCGATGGCGAACTCACATCCCGTGCCATCGCGGTCGATCACATAGCGCGCGCCACCGATTTCCAGTTCCTGGTCGTCGACCACAGTCAACGCCATGAGAGCCATTTCGCGGTCATAGTCAAACTGGGTGAAAAGCAGCAGCATGGCGGGAGTCAGTTCGCGCAACGTGCCAAAAAAACGGAAGTAGCGCGACTCGTCGGATAAGTTGCGCACAAACTCTTTTTCGAGCAGCGCGTCTTCCGGACGTAGCGGCCGGATGGTTATCCGCGTGCCATCGCGCACTTGCCAAACGCTCACCAGATGCGCAGGCCAGGGATGGATCGCCATATGCGCGTATCTGGATCGCTCAGGCGGCACACGATCGATCTCGATCCGCGCGTCGAGGGCCAATACGCGATGTTCGTCGACCACCAGGGGGTTGATGTCCATGGCCTGCAGCCAAGGCAGTTCACAGGCCATTTCCGAGACCCGCAAGAGGATATCTTCGAGTGCTTGTGCGGATGCCGGCCTTGCTCCTTGCTCGGATTGCAGCAGCCGCGCTATCGGGGATGCGGCGATGAATTGGCTCACGAGAAAACGATTTAGCGGCGGCAGCGCGACGCGGTGGCCGCCAATCAGTTCGAGCAAGGTGCCGCCCGCGCCGAACGTAATGACCGGTCCGAACAAGGGATCATGTGCGACACCGAGCAACAGTTCCCGGCCCGAGCTACGATCGACCATGGGCTGCACAGTCACGCCCTCGATTTTCGCCTGGGGACAGCTCTTTGCGACTGCGACCATCACATCGGTGTAGGCGGTCTTCAATTCCAGCGGATTGCGTACATTCAAGCGAACGCCACCAGCGGCACTCTTGTGGGTAATGTCGGGTGAATGAATCTTAACCACCACTGGGAAGCCGATCTGCACCGCCATGGCCCCAGCTTCGTCGACGGAACGGGCGACCAGCGTGTCGACCACGGGAATATGAAACGAGGCAAGCAATGCCTTGGACTCCACTTCGGTGAGCACTTTACGGCCTTCTGCGAGAGCAGCTTCGATCAGCGATTTGGCGCGATCGAGCGAAGCAGGTCGGGGCACTGCGCACGGTCCTGGCATTTGCAGCAGCAATTGCTGGTTGCGCCGGTATTCGGAAATAACGGAAAAGGCGTCGACGCCCGCCTCTGGTGTGCGCACGGCGGGCAGCCGCGCCTCCACGAAGGCGGCGCGGCTCTCCCAGACCTGAGGATCGCCCATCCAGCAGGCGAGCAGCGGCTTGGAGCTTTGCCTCGCGATATCGATGATAGCCCGCGCTGTTTCGATCGGCTGGGTCCGCCACAGTGGAGTGAGAATGACCAGGGCGCCGTCGACATCGGCATCTTCCAGCACCAGGGAGGTCGCGGCGGCAAAGCGGGCGGGCTCTGCATCGCCGAGGATGTCGAGCGGGTTGTTAAGCTTGGCGGCACGCGGCAATACAGCGCGCAGTTTCTCTGTCGTCTGCGCAGAAAACACCGCGAGTTGCGCACGATTGCGCATCACTCGGTCGGCTGCCATCAGGCCCGGCCCGTTGCCGTTAGTCACTACGGCGAGACGGTTGCCGGACGGCTGGAGACGTGTGGACAAGGTCTTGGCGGCCGCGAAGAACTGATTCAGCGTCTCGATACGCACCGCCCCCGCACGCCGGATGGCCGCGTCGAATACCTTATCCGAGCCGACGATCGCACCGCTGTGAGTGATGTCCGCGGTGGACCCGCTGGCAAAGCTTCCGGCTTTCAACACCACCACAGGTTTGTGTCGGCATGCGGCAGATAACGCGCTCATGAAACGGCGAGCGTTGCGGACACCTTCCAAGTACAGCATGACGCTTTCGGTGACTTCATCGGTCGCCAAGAAATCCAGCGCTTCGGCGATGTCGATATCACTCGCCGCGCCGAGCGACACGACGCTCGAGAAGCCGATATTGTTGGCCTGCCCGCAATCGAGCACTGCGGCGGTGAGCGCGTCGGATTGCGACACCAGCGCAATTTGTCCCGCTTTGAGCTTGACGTTGACGAACGCCGCGCTGAGGCCAATCGCCGGGCGCATGATGCCCAAGCAGTTCGGTCCCAGGATGCGTACGCCGCTCTTCTGCCCGATCGCGATGAGCCGTTCCTCGAAGCGGCGCCCGCCATCCGCCGCGTCGGCGGAGCCGGAGGCTATCACCATGGCGCCGACCACACCCTGCCTTCCACAGGCAAGGACAATGTCCGGCACCAATTCCGCGCGCACCGCGATTATCGCCGCGTCGATGGAGTCGGTGATTTCGGTCAGCGAGGCGTAACAGCGTTGGCCGTATATTTCCTTGTGTTTGGGATTGACCGCAAAAAGCTTGCCCTGGTAGTCCCGCAGCAAGTTGGAATAAATGAAGTTCCCCGCGGCACCGGGTCGCTCGGATGCACCAATCACGGCAACCGACTGCGGTGCGAAGATGGCCTCGCTCACTATTGGGTTCATGTTCGGGAGTCGTTAAATCGCCGAAGCGAAGAAGGCGCGATAGAATGCGCTGAATGTCGTCCCGGTGCGCTTGGTGCCGGCTCGCTGCGAGCGCGGATTGCCTGGCGTTCCGGACGCCGTGACGGTTTGCATCTCATTTTCAGGACGGTATCGGAGGTGGGTGTCGGTGGCTGGGTTCAATGAAGCAGATGAACTTGCGGGTAGTATAAAATAGAGGTTGTGAGAAAAGGGAGGGGCGTTGCAAACCGCATTGATAACCCACTCGGATTGCGCCAGGCACGAAATGGGAGCTTATCACCCGGAGTGTCCGGAACGCCTAGCCGCTATTCAGGACCGTCTGATTGCCTCAGGATTGTCCGCCCACCTCCTGCATCTCGAAGCGCCGCTCGTGCAGACGGAGCACCTGCTGCGGGTGCATTCCGAAGCCTACATCGCCTCGGTAGAAGCGGCAGCACCAAAGATAGGCTATGCCCGGCTCGATCCGGACACCGCGATGAACCCGTACACGTTGAACGCGGCGCGGCGCGCCTCCGGCGCCGCGGTGCTGGCAACCGATTTGGTGTTTCGCGGCGAGGTGGCAAACGCCTTCTGCAGCGTGCGTCCCCCCGGACATCATGCGACGCGTTCCCAGGCAATGGGGTTCTGCTTCTTCAACAACGTGGCGGTGGGCGCAGCCCATGCCCTGGAAGCACACGGCTGCCAGCGTGTGGCCATCTTGGACTTTGACGTGCACCACGGCAACGGAACGGAGGCGATTTTCCACGACGATCCGCGGGTGCTGCTGTGTTCGACCTTTCAGCACCCGTTCTACCCCTATTGCGGCGCCGATTCAGGCAATCAGCACATCATCAACGCTCCGCTTGCCGCGGGTAGCGGCGGGATGGAATTCCGCTCCGCAGTGCAACGCGACTGGTTGCCGGTACTGGAGCGTTTTCAGCCTGAATTTGTTTTTATCTCCGCGGGCTTCGACGCACACCGCGAGGACGACATGGCCTTCCTCAATTTGGTGGAGGCGGACTACGTCTGGGTGACCGAGCTTATCAAGGAAGTCGCCGGGCGCTCCGCCCAGGGTCGCATCGTCTCTTTACTCGAGGGAGGCTACGCGCTGGATGCGCTCGGGCGCAGCGTCACCGAACACATACGAGTCCTTGCGGACCTGTAGCTCGCAACAGTAGAAACCGTTTGGTGCAGGGCAGGGCAACGCCGATGTTTGGCTGAATGCGTGGAAATATCCCCTTTGCTATCTGAAAGAACAATGCAATGTCATTTATTCGCGAACGAACCGCGACCGACGTAATCCAGCAGGTCGTCAAGCTGGCGCGCGAGCATTTGCACGCCATGCAGGCCGATGAGGCAGAGGTATTCATACGTGAGTATTTCCGTCAGGTAGATGGCGAGGACCTGGCGGAAAACACGGTCGCCGATCTCTATGGCGCCGCGCTTTCGCACTTAGGCTTCGCGCGCCGCTTCCATAGCGGAGCGCCGCGCCTGCGTGTGTACAACCCGCGCCTCGAGGAACACGGCTGGGAGTCCAGCCATACGGTGGTCGAAATCATCAATGACGATATGCCGTTTCTGGTCGACTCCATCACCATGGAGGTCAATCGGCAGGGGTATATCCAGCATCTCGTAGTACACCCGCTGTTCAGCATGCAGCGTGACGCGGAGGGTGTGTTGCACGCCGTACGGCCGGCGAGTGCCGGCGGCGCGCTCGAGTCGCTGATCCATGTCGAGGTCGATCGACAGACCGATCCGAAGCGCTTGAAGGAATTGGGCGATGGCATCATCGCTGTGCTAGGGGATGTGCGGGCAGCGGTGGAAGACTGGGAAAAAATGCGGGCGCGGATAACCGAGATCGTAGAGGACCTCGCCAGCTCATCGTCGCCCCTTGCAGAGGCAGAAGTGGGGGAAGCGAAAGCGTTTCTGCAATGGGTTCGCGACAACCACTTCACGCTGCTCGGTTTCCGCGACTACGAATTGGGGATCGAAGGCGAGGCCGATGTACTGCGCATCGTGCCTAGAAGCGGGCTGGGTATTCTGCGCGAACCCAAGCATGGCGGCATGTCGCTGAGCTTTAGCGAGCTGCCGCCCGCGCTCCGGGCGATCGCCCGCGAGCCGCGGCTGCTGGTGTTGACCAAGGCGACTTCGCGGGCGACCGTGCATCGTCCCGGGTACCTCGACTATATCGGCGTGAAGCGCCTCGATAAGGCGGGCAACGTCATCGGCGAGCGGCGTTTCATCGGGCTGTACACCTCCTCGGCCTACAATGCCAACCCGGCTGACATCCCGCTGCTCCGGCAGAAGATTCGCCGCGTCACCGAGCGCGCCGAATTTTCTCCAAACAGCCACTTAGGTAAGACCCTGGCGAGCATTTTCGAGACCTATCCGCGCGACGAGCTTTTCCAAGTCGGCGACGATGAGCTATTCGAAACGGCAATGGGCATCCTGCACTTGCAGGACCGGCAGCGCACGCGCGTATTTGTGCGCCGCGATATTTTCGGCCGCTTCTATTCCTGCCTGGTTTACGTGCCGAGGGAAAACTACAACACGCACCTGCGGGTGCGTATCCAGGAGATTTTGAAGCGCGCATTCAATGGGGTAAGCGTTGAATTCACACCACAGCTATCGGAATCCAGGCTGGCGCGCATTTTCATTTTGGTGCGGACACAACCTGCGACTGCCCCGCACGTCGATACCCGCGCGATCGAGAACGAAATCATCCAGGCGATGCGGCGCTGGGAGGATGATCTGTCCAGTGCTCTCACCAACGATCTCGGCGAGGAAGCGGCCAATCGTATTGGCACCGTCTACGCCACCGCCTTTCCGGCGGCTTATCGGGACGAGATTTCGCCGCGTGTAGCGATGCATGACATCGCGACGATGGAGAAGTTGTCGCCCGATGCGCCGCTGCAGTTGAGCCTGTACCGTCCGCTGGAAGCTGCGCCGGGTGTGCTGCGTCTACGCCTGTTTCACCTGGGCGAGCCCATCCCCTTGTCCGGCAGCCTGCCGATGCTCGAACACATGGGTGTGAAGGTGTTGGACGAGCGTTCCTATGAAATCGAACGCGCCGGTGCACCTGAGGTCTTCATTCACGATTTTGGCATGACCCACGGCCTGGACGGCCTGGAGGTCGGATCGGTCAAGGCGCTGTTCGAAGACGCCTTCGCAAAAGTCTGGCGCGGTGAAATCGAGAATGACGATTTCAACCGCCTCGTGCTGCGCGGAACATTGCCGGCGCAGGACATCACCATCTTGCGAACCTATTGCAAGTATCTGAAGCAGGCCGGCTTTACGTTCAGCCAGGCCTATATCGAACAGACCGTCGGCGCGCACGCCGATATTGCCGGGCAACTGGTCGAGCTGTTTCACGCGCGCTTCGATCCGCAAAAAGAGGCCTCCGCGACCAGCCAGGAACTTTTGGAAAAGGACATCCTCGCCGCGCTCGACGAGGTTGCCAATCTGGACGAGGACCGGATCCTGCGCCGCTTGCTCGCCGCCATCAAAGCGACCTTGCGCACCAACTTCTATCAACGCGCTGCCGACGGTACGCGTAAAGCGTATCTGTCGTGCAAGTTCGATTCGCAGCTGGTGCCCGAGCTCCCGGAACCCAAGCCGATGTTCGAGATTTTCGTGTACTCACCGCGGATGGAGGGAATCCATCTGCGCGGCGGGAAGGTAGCGCGCGGCGGGTTGCGCTGGTCGGACCGCATGGAGGACTTTCGCACTGAAGTTCTCGGCCTCATGAAGGCGCAAATGGTGAAGAACGCAGTCATCGTGCCGGTCGGCTCCAAAGGCGGCTTTGTGGTCAAGCATCCGCCGGCGAGCGGTGAGAGGGAGGCGGTGCTGAAGGAAGGCATCGCCTGCTATCAGATTCTTCTGCGCGGGCTACTCGACCTTACCGACAATCTCGTGGGTGGGACGGCTGTGCCGCCCGAGAACGTCGTGCGTCATGATCCGGACGACCCTTATCTGGTCGTGGCGGCGGACAAGGGCACGGCAACGTTCTCGGACATCGCGAACGGCATCTCCCACGAATACGGCTTCTGGCTGGGTGATGCTTTTGCTTCGGGCGGCTCCGTGGGCTATGACCACAAGAGAATGGGTATCACGGCGAAGGGCGCGTGGGAATCGGTAAAGCGTCATTTCCGTGAATTGGGTGTCGATACCCAGACGCAGGACTTTACGGTGGTGGGCATAGGCGACATGTCGGGCGACGTCTTCGGCAACGGTATGCTCTTGTCGCGCCACATCAAGCTGCTCGCCGCCTTTGACCATCGCCATGTCTTTCTCGATCCGGACCCTGACCCGGAAGCGAGCTTCGATGAACGGCAACGCTTGTTCAATCTCCCGCGCTCCTCATGGGCTGACTACGATACCGCTTTGATCTCGCAAGGCGGCGGCGTGTTTGCAAGGAGCGCAAAATCAATTGCTGTTTCAGCACAAGTCAAGGGATGTCTCGCCATCGAGGCCGACGTACTGACCCCGACGGAGTTGCTGCGGGCCATCATCAGCGCGCCGGTCGACCTGTTTTACAATGGTGGCATCGGCACTTACGTCAAAGCGAGCACGGAGATCAATGCCCAAGTGGGAGACCGGACCAACGATGCATTGCGCTGCGATGGCCGTGAACTGCGCTGCCGCGTCGTGGCCGAGGGAGGCAATCTCGGGTTTACACAACGCGGGCGCATCGAGTATGCCCTGGCCGGGGGCAGGATCAACACCGATGCCATCGACAATTCGGCGGGAGTGGATTGTTCCGACCACGAAGTCAATATCAAAATTCTGCTGAACGCGGTCGTTGCAGACGGTGAACTGACGGAGAAGCAGCGCAACAAGTTGCTCGCCGCGATGACCGATGAAGTCGGGCAGCTGGTGTTGCAGGACAACTATCAACAGCCGCAATCGTTGTCGCTCGCCGCAGTGAATCCGATCAGGATATTGGACGCGCAAAGTCGCTTCATACGTGCACTGGAGAAGACGGGCAGGCTCAATCGCGAAGTAGAATTTCTGCCCGCGGAGGAGGAATTCGCCGAACGCAAATCCAAGGGAATCGGATTGACCCGCCCGGAAACGGCGGTGCTATTGGCCTACAGCAAGGTTACGCTGTCCGATGAGCTGCTTCTGTCGGACTTGCCGGAAGATCCTTTCGTCGCCACTGCGCTGCACGAATATTTCCCGCGCGCGCTGCGCGAACAGTACGCCGGCGCGATGACTCGGCACGCGTTACGCCGCGAGATCATTGCCACCGTGGTAGCGAATGGCATGATCAACCACGTGGGCAGCGTGTTTGTGCACCGTTTGCAGGAAGACACCGGTGCCGCGCCCGCCGAGGTGGTGCGTGCCTACATCCTGGTACGCGACGTTTTCGCCTTGCCCGCTTTGTGGACCGCCATCGAAGCGTTAGACAACAAGGTGCCGGCGGCGGTGCAGCTGCAAATGCTGATCGAGACCGGTCGCCTGGTGGTTCGCGCCAGCGTGTGGTTCCTGCGCCGGCGGCGGGAGAAATTTCCGATGCGGCAGGTATTGGAAATTTTCCACCCGGGGGTCGCGTCGGTCTCGGCCGACCTTAAGCAGTACCTGAGCCGGGACGATGCGCAGGCCCTGCAAATGGCAGCCGATAGCCTCACGACGCAAGGGGTACCGCAGGAACTTGCCGCTCGCGTCGCCAGCCTGGATGCGCTGTTCTCGGTACTGGATATTGTGGAAGTGAGTGCAGAGGCGAAGCGCAGCATCGAACTGGTCGCGGCGATCTACTTTTCTCTCATCGGACGGCTCGATTTGCGCTGGCTGCACGATCAGATCACGCGGCTGCCCACGGAAACTCATTGGCAGTACCAGGCCCGCACTGCCATACGCGACGACTTGGCGACGCAGCAGCGTCTGCTTGCCACCGGGGTTCTTAAGCTCACTCCCGACGGCATGGACGCGCAAGCGCTGCTTGCCCGCTGGGAAGCCCACTACCGCACGCAGATAGCGCGCATGCGCGAAGTGATCGCCGACCTGAGGGCGCTCGTGACGCTCGATTTGGCGATGTTGTCGGTCGCCCTGCGCGAATTGCGCGGCTTGGGTTGATCCCGGCGATCAAATTTGCGGCGCGGCGCGCGACGAGCCTGTTGGCGAAGCGCGCGGGTATAAAATACGCAGGATCGAGCTATCGAATCGCAAATCCTCCGAACTGAGCCGCCAGTGTCGGTGCGCTGCCGGGGCTCCCGTATCGACCGAATCAATGATGCAGTATCTTCGCCAGAAACTGCTGTGCCCGCTCGGAACGAGGGCTGCCGAAGAAATCTTCCTTCTTCGCATCCTCGACGATGGCGCCTTTGTCCATGAAGATCACCCGGTTGGCGACCCTGCGCGCGAAACCCATTTCGTGGGTCACCACCATCATGGTCATGCCGTCCAACGCGAGCTTGACCATCACGTCGAGCACCTCATTGATCATTTCAGGGTCCAGCGCCGAGGTGGGTTCATCGAACAGCATGGCGATCGGGTCCATGGCGAGCGCACGGGCAATCGCAACGCGCTGCTGCTGACCGCCCGACATCTGCCCTGGATGCTTAGCCGCATGATCTTTCAGTCCGACACGGTCGAGCAAAGCCAAACCTTTCTGGGTCGCCTCATGCTGACTGCGACCGAGCACCTTTATTTGTGCCAAGGTAAGATTTTCGATGATCGACAAGTGCGGGAACAGTTCGAAATTCTGGAACACCATACCGATCCGCGCGCGTAGCTTGGGTAAATTGACGCCTTTTGCACCGACGGAAACGCCATCGACAATGATCTCCCCTTCTTGGAAGGGCTCGAGTACGTTGACGCATTTGATGAGCGTGCTCTTGCCGGAACCGGAGGGGCCGCAGACCACCACTACTTCGCCTTTTTTTACTTCCGTCGAGCAGTTGCTGAGCACTTGAAAGCTGCCATACCACTTGCTCACATTCTTGATGGAGATCATACGGCAATCCTTTTCTGCAGTCTTTTAACCAGCCAGGACGTGCCGTAGCACACAGCAAAGTAGACCAGGCCGGCGAACAGGAGCAACTCCACGATGCGTCCATCGCGATCGCCCACCTTGTAAGCGGATCCAAAGAAATCTGCCAGCCCGATGACATACACCAGTGACGTGTCCTGGAACAGGATGATTGCCTGGGTAAGCAGCAGAGGCACCATGTTGCGAAAAGCCTGCGGCAGAATGATCAACCACATCGACTGCCCATAAGTCAAACCGAGCGCGGAGGCGGCGCTGACTTGGCCGCGTGACACGCTTTGGATGCCGGCACGCATGATTTCCGCATAATAGGCCGATTCGAACAGGGCGAAGGCAGTCAGGGCTGAGCGCATGCGAATGTCCCCGCTGGCGGTGCCGAATGCGGCTTGAATAAGCTGCGGAACGATCAGGTAAAACCAGAGGATCACCATCACCAACGGAATCGAGCGGAACAGATTGACGTAAGAGGCGGCGAAGTAGGACAGGACCTTGATGCTCGACAATCGCATCAGTGCGAGCACGGTTCCCCACGCTATTCCAACCACGATGGCGGTGCCGGTGATTTCCAGGGTGGTCTTCAGGCCGCCCCAGAGGATGGGAAGGGCGCCGGGTATGGAGCTCCAGTCGAAATCGTACATGACGTCTCCCCTATTTACTGCCGATGAAACCGGGTATGCGAGTGCGACCTTCGACCCAGCGCATGATAAGCATGATGATCACGTTGATCAGCAGATACAGCAAGGTGACGGCAATAAACGATTCGTACGGCTGGGCCGTGAAATCCACCAGTTGCTGGGCCTGCCTGGAGAGTTCGATGAAGCCGATGGTGGTCGCTACCGCAGAATTCTTGAAGATATTGAGGAATTCGGAGGTGAGCGGCGGCACGATAATACGGTAGGCCATGGGCAACAGGACGTAGCGATAGGTCTGCGGCAGCGTTAGCCCCACCGCCAGGCCGGCGTTCTTTTGCCCGCGCGCGAGCGACCCGATTCCAGCGCGCACCTGCTCAGCGACTCGCGCCGCGGTAAACAGGCCCAGGCAGATCAGCGCGGTGATATATTGCTGCGCCAGCGGGTTCATCTGCTTGAAGCCGTCGCCCCACGATTTAGGCAACAATTCGGGCAGCACGAAATACCAGATGAACAGCTGCACCAGCAAGGGAATGTTACGGAAGACTTCCACATAGGCGGTAGCGAGGCCGGACAGCCATTTGTTCGGCACGGTGCGCAGTACACCGACCAGCGACCCCACTATCAACGCGATCACCCATGCCGTCAGCGAGAGCGTCACCGTCCACTTCAGCCCGAGCATCAGCCAGCCGAAGTAAGTGGTTTCCCCCGATGGCACTTGTTGAAAGAATATTTCCCAATGCCATTTATAGTTCATCGCTCGCTCGCTTAATGAACGGCTGGATGCAAAAAACGGAAGGGCTGGCAGCCCTTCCGTTCTCGGATTCTCTACTGGTGCGGGGTCACCCCTGCCGATCAGTCGAAGGCTTTGTCGCTCGGGTTCTTATAGAGCCCCGCCATTTCCTTGCTCAGAGGGAAGCTCAGATTCAGGCCCTTGGGTGGAATGCTAGCGAGAAACCACTTGTTGTAGATCTGTTCCGCTGCGCCGGAAGTTTCGAGCTTGGCGATGGTTGCATCCACGATTTTCTTAAACTGCGGATCGTCTTTGCGCATCATGCAACCGTAAGCCTCGTAGGATTGCGCTGTCCCGACCACGACCCAGTCATCCGGCTTCTTGGCCTTGGCACGCTCGCCGAAGAGCAAGGCGTCGTCCATCATGAAGGCAACGGCGCGACCGGTTTCAAGGGTCAGGAAAGATTCTCCATGGTCCTTGGCGCTGATAATGTTCATGTTCATTTTCTTATCTTCGTTCATCTTGCGCAGCAGGCGCTCCGACGTAGTGCCGGCAGTGGTAACGACGTTCTTGCCTGCAAGATCGGGGAAATCCTTGATGCCGGAATCCTTCTTCGTCATCAATTTGGTGCCGATGATGAAGATGCTGTTGGAAAACGCAACCTGCTTTTGCCGCTCCGTGTTGTTCGTCGTCGAGCCGCATTCCAGGTCAACGGTGCCGTTCTGCACCAGCGTGATGCGGTTCTGCGAAGTCACCGGCAGCAATTTGACCTCCAGGCCGGGTGCTTTGAGTTCCTGTTTGATTGCATCGACCACCTTGAGAGCGAATTCCTGTGAATAGCCAATCACCTGCTGCTTGTCGTCATAGTATGAAAATGGAATGGACGATTCGCGATGTCCCAGCGTGATGCTGCCGGAATCCTTGATTTTCTTCAGTGTACCGGTGAGTTCCTGGGCCCACGCCGGCGCACAAAGTAGCGTGCACAGCGTGGATGCCAGGACAATTTTTGTGTTCATCATTCTAACTGTCTCCCTTGGTGAATCCCGTATGCTAACCCTACATCGGCATAGATCGTAAAATCGATGATACTTACGCCATCCTGGCTTGTCCATTGGGGGAAACGATAGAAAGCGGATTCCCCTGTGGCGCGGCAGCTGTGCTTGGCGGGGTCCCGGTCAAAGCAGCAACGCGGCGGCCACCTTGCGTCCCTCACCGACCAGGATGTTGTAGGTGCGGCAGGCGGCCGGGGGATCCATTATTTCGAAGCCGATGCGCGCTTCGATCAGCGGACGTAACAGGCGCGGATCGGGAAAGCGCTGTACGGCACCCGTTCCCAGGAGAACCAGCTCCATCCCGAGGTTTGCGAGAAAGGTAAAATGCGACTCGGACAAGGCTTCAAACCGACTCGCGTCCCACGGCTCGATGATCTGCTCCGGTAGAACAACGCAGCTGGTTTCGATACGCTGCCGGTTGATCGCCACAAAGCCCGTCCCGTAGCCCGTGCAGAGATTTTCAGTGGAAGGGCCCAAGAGGTGTAGTTTCAAGTGAATGCCTTTGCTGAGTGCGTAGCCGTTAAGTACAATCATAACGTTTCGCGACGGCGCCTTGAAGAGCGATTGATGTCGCCGATGCCGTGGCGATGCGAGACAAAATGCGGCCAGGGGCCGCAAATTTTTTCCCCCGTCGGCTCTTCGTCCTGTTCACGACTGGTGCGCCGTAGCTGAACCAGGCTACTGTGACACAAGGATTCTTGACCTGAATTTTGCATGCTGCTCACTATGGAAAATTTCCCCCGCCTTCGCCGCCTGCCTCCCTACGTGTTCAACATCACCGGCGAACTGAAGGCGGCAGCGCGCAAGCGCGGCGAGGACATCATCGACTTCGGCATGGGCAATCCTGACCAGCCTACGCCTCAGCACATTATCGACAAGCTGGTCGAATCGGCGCAAAAATCCCATACCCACCGATACTCTTTGTCCAAGGGCATTCCCAGGCTGCGCAAGGCCATCTGCAACTGGTACAGAACTCGTTACGACGTCGATCTCGACCCGGAAACGGAAGCGATCGTCACCATCGGCTCGAAGGAAGGCATCGCTCACTTGATGCTCGCCACTGTCGACGAAAACGACATCGTGCTGGTACCGAATCCAAGCTACCCGATTCACATCTACGGCCCGGTGATCGCGGGTGCCAATGTCCGCACGCTCAGCATGGCTCCCGACGCCGATTTCTTTGCCGAGTTGAAGGAAGCACTGCGCGGCTCCTATCCGCGCCCGAAAATGCTGATTCTGAACTTTCCCTCCAACCCGACCGCCCAGTGTGTTGAATTGCCCTTCTTCGAGCAGGTTGTGGCGATCGCCAGGGAATATGGCATTTACGTTGTCCACGATCTCGCCTATGCCGATATTGTGTTCGATGGTTACAGGGCCCCCTCCATTCTTCAGGTGCCCGCAGCGAAGGACGTGGCGGTGGAGTTTTTCACCCTCTCAAAAAGCTACAATATGGCGGGCTGGCGGATTGGCTTCATGTGTGGCAACCGCGAGTTGGTGGGGGCGCTCGCGCGCATCAAGAGCTATCATGACTACGGGACGTTTACGCCCATCCAGGTAGCGTCTATCCTGGCACTGGAAGGTCCGCAGGAGTGCGTGGAAGAAACCCGCCTTACCTATCAGAACCGCCGTGACGCCTTGGTAAAAGGCCTGCACAGCGCATCCTGGATGGTTCAGAATCCCTTGGCGAGCATGTATGTCTGGGCGGGGATACCCGAAGCCTATCGCGATCTGGGTTCGCTCGAGTTCGCCAAGAAGCTGCTCGCCGATGCCAAGGTTGCGGTGTCGCCCGGTATAGGATTCGGTGACAAGGGCGACGGTCATGTGCGCTTTGCGCTGATCGAAAACGAAGGGCGCATCAAGCAGGCGGTGCGGGGAATCAAGGATATGTTCAGAAAGGATGGCCTACTGTGAACGCTGTTCCAGGGATAGTCGAAATCCTCAATCCGGATAGCTCTCTGCGGCCCGTCCTCAAGTCCGACAAACTGGCCAGTGTCTGCTACGACATTCGCGGCCCGGTGCTTGCGCGCGCCAAGCAGATGGAGGAAGAAGGTCATCGCATCATCAAGCTCAATATCGGCAATCCACAGCCGTTCGGCTTCGATGCGCCCGAGGAGATGGTGCAAGATATCATCCGCAATTTGCCCAGCGCTTCCGGCTATTGCGACTCCAAGGGGCTGTTTGCCGGGCGCAAGGCGATCATGCATTACACGCAGCAGAAGCATATCCGTGGCGTTGGCATCGAGGATGTCTATATCGGCAACGGAGTATCCGAACTGATCGTGATGAGCATGCAGGCACTGCTCAACAACGGCGACGAGGTGCTCATTCCGGCGCCGGACTACCCCTTGTGGACCGCCGCGGTGAGCCTGGCCGGTGGCAATCCGCGGCATTACCTGTGCGATGAGGGCGCCGGCTGGCTGCCCGACTTGGACGATATTCGCGCGAAGATTACATCGAATACACGCGCCATCGTGGTCATCAATCCGAACAATCCGACTGGCGCGCTTTATCCGGACGAGATCTTGTTGGACATCCTGGAGATAGCGCGCCAGCACCGGCTGATCGTGTTTGCCGATGAGATCTACGACAAGGTGCTCTACGACGGCGCTCAACACACCTCCATAGCCTCGCTCGCGGACGATGTGCTGACCATCACTTTCAATGGACTGTCGAAGAACTACCGTGCTTGCGGCTTCCGGGCGGGCTGGTTGGTGGTGTCCGGCGAAAAGGCGCACGCGCAGGACTATATCGAGGGTCTCAATATCCTCGCCTCGATGCGATTGTGCGCCAATGTTCCGGCGCAGTACGCTATTCAGACTGCGTTGGGTGGCTACCAGAGCATCGATGACCTGGTGCTTCCGACCGGCCGGCTGGGCAAGCAACGCGATCTGGCCTATGAGCTGATTACGCGGATACCGGGGGTGACTTGCGTCAAGCCCAAGGCCGCCTTGTACTTGTTCCCACGGCTCGATGCGAAGCTGTATCCCATCCAAAACGACCAGCGCTTTATCCTCGAGTTGCTCGAGGAACAGAAGGTGCTGGTGGTGCAGGGAACCGGATTCAACTGGCCGCGCCCAGATCACTTCCGCGTGGTATTTCTGCCCAATGCAGACGATCTCAGCGATGCCATCGGCAGGATGGGACGCTTCCTCGAACACTACCGCAAGCGGCCGAACGCCTGATGGCCTGCCAGTTCGTAGCAAGTCCCGCATGAAACCCATGAATGTCGGATTGCTGGGAGTCGGTACCGTCGGCGGAGGGACGTACAACGTCCTCAAGCGCAACCGCGAGGAAATTGCGCGTCGCGCGGGACGGGAAATCAAGGTTTACGCGGTCGCCTCGCGCACCCACGAAAAGATTCGCCAATTGGTGGGCGATGAAGTCGAGATACTGAAGGATCCCGAGCAGCTGGTGACGCATCCGAACATCGACATCGTGGTCGAGTTGATCGGTGGTACTTCGGCAGCCAAAGACCTGGTGCTCAAGGCGATCGCGGCAGGCAAACACGTCGTTACCGCGAACAAGGCCTTGCTTGCCCTGCACGGCAACGAAATCTTCATCGCCGCGCAAAAGCGTGGCGTCATGGTGGCCTTCGAAGGTGCCGTGGCAGGCGGTATTCCGATTATCAAGGCTTTGCGCGAAGGACTGACCGCCAATCGCATCGAATGGATTGCCGGGATCATCAATGGGACCAGTAACTTCATCTTGTCGGAGATGCGCGACAAGGGCGCCAGCTTCAATGACATGCTCAAGGAAGCGCAACGCCGCGGCTATGCGGAAGCCGATCCGAGCTTCGATGTGGATGGAATCGACTCCGCGCACAAGCTCACCATCATGTCGGCGATCGCCTTCGGCATTCCGATGCAGTTCGACAAAGCTTACACGGAAGGCATTTCGACTCTTACGCGAGAGGACATACGTTACGCAGAAGAGTTGGGCTACCGTATCAAGTTGCTCGGTATCACACGGCGCGCAAACAACGGTATCGAGCTGCGCGTACATCCCACGCTGATCCCAAAGCGCCGCCTGATCGCCAATGTCGAAGGGGTTATGAACGCCATCGTGGTGAAAGGCGACGCAGTTGGCGCCACGCTCTATTATGGCGCCGGCGCCGGAGCCGATCCGACGGCCTCCGCTGTTGTTGCCGATCTGGTGGACGTTACGCGGATGCACACGGCAGACCCGGAGAATCGGGTGCCGCATCTGGCTTTCCAACCGGATGCTGTGCGCGATATCCCCATCCTATCCATGCCGGAGGTGGAGACGTCCTATTACTTGCGCATGCGTGCCGCCGATCGTCCCGGCGTTTTGGCGGATGTGACGCGCATTCTCGCCGACCTGGAAATTTCCATCGATGCAATGATTCAGAAAGAGGCGCCGGAGGGAGAAGAGGCCACCGACATCATCATCCTGACGCACCGGATTGTCGAGTTGAACGCCAATGCAGCAATCGCCCAGATCGAAGCACTGCCGACGATCTGCGGTAAGGTGGTGCGATTGCGCATGGAAGAGTTGAGCTGAGTCGTGCAATACGTTTCCACTCGCGGCGGCAACACGCCGCAGGACTTTTGCGACGTGTTGCTGGAAGGGCTCGCCGCAGATGGGGGTTTGGCCGTTCCGGAGCGTTACCCGCGCATCGATAAGGTGCAACTCGCTTCCTGGCGGCACCTGGGCTATCGCGAGTTGGCGCTGCAAATTCTGCGTCTCTACGCCACCGACATTCCCGAAGCCGTTCTCCGGGGCTTGATCGACCGAACCTACACGGCGGCCACGTTCGGCAGCGAGGAAATCACCCCGGTCGTTACGCTCGAAAGCGGCCTGCACCTGCTGCAACTGTCCAACGGACCGACGCTCGCCTTTAAAGACCTCGCGCTGCAGTTGCTCGGCACGCTGTTCGAATACGTGTTGGATCGGCGCGCCGAGACGCTCAACATCCTCGGCGCCACCTCGGGTGACACCGGCTCGGCAGCGGAATACGCCATGCGCGGGCGGCGCGGTATCCGCGTATTCATGCTTTCGCCGTATCAGAAGATGAGCGCCTTTCAGACCGCGCAGATGTTTTCGCTGCGCGATCCAAATATCCACAACATTGCCATCCGCGGCGTGTTCGACGATTGCCAGGATATCGTCAAGGCAGTGAGCAACGATCTGCGGTTCAAGGCGAAGCACCGCATAGGCACGGTCAATTCGATCAACTGGGCGCGGCTTTTGGCGCAGCTGGTCTACTACTTCAAGGCCTACTTCGCGGTCACGAGTTCCAACGGTCAGTGGGTTTCGTTTTCCGTTCCCTCGGGTAATTTTGGCAATGTGTGTGCGGGTCATGTGGCGCGTCAAATGGGTTTGCCCATCGCCAAGCTGATCGTGGCTACCAACGAAAACGACGTGTTGGAGGAGTTCTTCCGCACCGGTCTATATCGACCCCGGTCGACCCAGCAAGTGCTGCATACCAGCAGTCCATCCATGGATATTGCCAAGGCGTCCAACTTCGAGCGCTTTATCTTCGATCTGATCGGGCGAGACGTTGCCTTGCTGCCATCGCTTTGGAGGCAGGCTGCGGCAGCTGGGGCGTTCGAACTCGGCGCGACGCCTTTCTTCGCGAAGATCGCGAGCTTTGGATTCGTCGCGGGAAAGAGTACCCATCAGGATCGTCTCGAGACCATCCGCAGCGTTTGGCACCGCTATGGCAGGATCATCGACCCGCACACCGCGGATGGGGTCAAAGTCGGGCTTGAGCACCGTGATTCGGGCGTGCCGCTGATCTGCCTGGAAACGGCGCAAGCGGTGAAATTTGAAGCAACCATCCAGGAGGCGATTGGCCGTGCCCCAGCTCGGCCAGCGAGTTACGCAGACATCGAGGCACTGGCGCAGCGCTTCGAGATCATGGAAGCCGATGTCGCTAAGGTGAAGCGCTTCATCGCCGACAGGACGGACGCATGAGCGTTCGCATCGTGGTGGTAGCGCAGCGCGGCGGAAGCGTAGGCGAACCGCGACTGCTGGAGTTGGCGGAACCGGTCCACCGCCAACTACGACCTCGGCTGGACGCCCAGTACGCGGAGAATATGCAGAGGGTCTTTGCGGCGGGCGGCGAGATGTGCGTCGCCGTTGACGGCGAGCGGATTGCTGGGCTGGCCGTGTTTCGCGTCTACGAAAACACTTTCCTGGGTCAGCATCTCTACGTGGACGACCTGGTCACCGATGAGGTGTCGCGTTCGCGCGGAGTGGGCAAGGCATTGCTCGATTTTCTTGCCGGCTTGGCGAGGCAGCGCGGCTGCAAGGCGGTGACGCTTGACTCCGGCACGCAGCGGGAACGCGCTCATGCCTTCTACTTCCGTGAAGGTTTCAGCATCCGCGCTTTCCATTTCGTGAAGCCTCTGTAGGAGTGGGTAAGCCCGCCCTGCGCGGGGGGACCGGGAACATTGCGGGCGACGCACGGTTCGCAGCTAATCAAGCCCTCGGCGAGCCGGCTATTTCTTTTCCGGCGCCGGCTGTTTCTCTTCGTTGTTTCCCGGCTCTGCTGGTGCCTTGGGCTTGGGTGCCCCGGCCTTGTCGGCAGGAGCCGGTGTTTCCTCTTCTTCGAACTCATCCTTCGGCCCGGCCACGTTGCCGTCGCCCACCAACCGTGCGCGGCGTTGCAGGAAGGCGTCGCGTACGAAACTATATTCATCCAAGGCGGCGCCGCTCAAGATGTTGCCCGCGCCAAGCAAATTCGCACGCGTGTTTATGGTATCCAGCGCGAACACCGAGTTGCGCGTCGGCACGTGCTCCACATAGTACGGATATTGAACGTAGCTATCGGCGAAGCGGCCGAAGGCATCCCTGATTGTGCTCGGCCCTAGAAAGGGCAAGACGAAGTAAGGGCCCGATTGAATCCCCCATACACCAAGGGTCTGGCCGAAGTCTCTGTTGCCTTTGGGCAGGCCGACCCGGCTGCCGACATCAAAAAACCCAGCGACACCTGCGGTGGTGTTGAGCACCAGGCGTCCGGTGTTGGCGAGCGCTTCACGGAACTTGGCTTGCAGAAAGTCATTGGCAATAATGCGGACATCATCTAAGTTGCTGAAGAAATTAGTGATTCCCGTTTTGACGAGGGTCGGCGTTATGGCGTCATAGCCCTTGGCCACCGGCTTCAAGAACGCGCGGTCGACTGTGTCATTGAACTTGTAGACAGCCCGGTTATAGCCTTCCAGCGGATCGCGCGGGTCGGCAGGGCCGGGCACCGTGGCGCAACCCGCCGCGAGGAACAGCAAGGCGAGGCTGACTGCAGCCGAGACTGGGCTTAACTGGTTCATATCGTTCGCTTGTAAGGAGAAGAATTTTTAGTACTGGAAGCGCATGGAAAAATCGACCGCATCGAGGTCCTTGGTAAGAGCGCCTATGGATATCCGGTCAACACCGGTTTCGGCGATTGCGCGCACTGTCCCAATGTCGACGCCACCGGAAGCTTCAAGTTGAGCGCGCCCGGCGGCCAGATGCACCGCTTGCTGCAATTGAATGATGGTGAAATTGTCGAGCAGAACCAGCTTTGCACCGTTCTCGATGGCCTCGGTCAATTCCGCTAACGATTCAACCTCGATCTCGATCATCACACCTGGGGCTGTTGCCCTCAAAGCCGCCTGGAGTGCCGCACGGATCCCGCCGGCCGCCATGATATGGTTTTCCTTGATGAGCACGCCGTCATAAAGACCTGCGCGATGGTTCTTGCCGCCGCCGACCGTGACGGCATACTTTTGCGCCTGACGCAATCCAGGGATCGTTTTACGGGTATCCAGGATGGCGGCTTTTAAACCGGTCACAGCATCGACGTAGCTGCGAGTGCGTGTAGCGGTTGCGGATAAGGTCTGCAGAAAATTAAGGGCGACACGCTCTCCGCTCAGTAAGGCGCGCGCACTGCCGTGCAATTGGACGAAGCTCTGATTCGGATCGAGGACATCACCGTCCTGACATTGCCAGGTCATTTCCATTTGCGGATCCAGCCGGCGAAACACCGCCTCGAACCAGGCGCTGCCGCACAATACGGCAGTTTCACGAGACAAGACGGTGGCCCCGCCGGATTTTTCAGGTGGAATCAGCGCGGCGGACAAATCGCCGGCGCCGATGTCTTCCTCCAGCGCGACGGTCACGGCACGGGCAATGTCTGCGCTGAGGTGCATACTTGGACGAGGGGGATTTTGCGGTGCATCATTGTAGCTGATTCGATGAAATGCGTTCCATAAAGACAGCCACGCGGTTTTGAACCGGTTGGCTTGAAAACCCGGGTCGCCACCCCAACTGTGCCTTAACGATTGTGCGGACCGATGCCATGAGATTCGACAAATTCACCACCAAGTTCCAGCAGGCGTTCGCCGAAGCGCAAAGCCTTGCGGTTGGTTCGGACAATCAGTTCATCGAGCCTCAGCATCTGCTGCTTGCCCTGATCGATCAGGAAGATGGCGGCACGGCGTCGTTGCTGTCCCGCGCAGGCGTCGCTGTGCAGGCGCTCAGGAGCGCCCTGACTCAAAGCATCGAGCGCCTGCCCAAAGTTGAGGGCCACGGTGGAGAAATCAGCGTATCGCGCGATCTGTCCAACCTGCTCAATTTGACTGACAAGGAAGCGCAGAAGCGCGGCGATCAGTACATCGCCTCAGAGCTATTCTTGCTTGCCGCGGCCGACGACAAAGGCGAGACGGGGCGCCTTCTGAAGCAGCACGGTGCCAGCCGAAAAGCCTTGGAAGCGGCCATTGCAGCCGTTCGCGGCGGCGAAGCTGTGGATAGCCAGGAGGCCGAGGGGAGTCGCGAGGCGTTAAAAAAATACACCATGGACCTGACCGAGCGGGCACGGGCGGGGAAGCTCGACCCGGTGATCGGTCGCGACGACGAAATTCGGCGCTCCATTCAGGTGCTCCAGCGGCGCACCAAGAACAATCCCGTCCTGATCGGCGAGCCCGGCGTCGGCAAGACCGCAATCGTAGAAGGTCTGGCGCAACGCATCGTTAATGGCGAGGTTCCCGAGACCCTCAAGAACAAACGCGTCCTTTCGCTCGATATGGCTTCATTGCTGGCGGGCGCCAAGTACCGGGGCGAGTTCGAGGAGCGGTTGAAGACAGTGCTCAAGGAGCTGTCGCAGGACGAAGGGCGCACCATCGTCTTCATTGACGAACTGCATACCATGGTGGGCGCCGGCAAGGCAGAGGGTGCAATCGACGCCGGCAATATGTTGAAGCCGGCGCTCGCCCGGGGCGAACTGCATTGCATCGGCGCGACCACGTTGGACGAGTACCGCAAATACATTGAAAAAGACGCGGCCCTGGAACGGCGCTTTCAAAAAGTGCTCGTGGAAGAGCCGAGCGTGGAGGATACGATCGCCATATTGCGTGGGCTGCAGGAGAAGTACGAGGTGCACCACGGCGTCGATATCACCGACCCGGCGATCGTCGCCGCTGCCGAGTTATCGCATCGCTACATCACCGACCGTTTCCTGCCTGATAAGGCCATCGATCTGATCGACGAGGCCGCCGCACGCGTAAGAATGGAAATCGACTCCAAGCCGGAGGCGATGGACCGGCTCGAGCGGCGCCTGATTCAGTTGAAGATTGAACGTGAAGCGGTGAAGAAGGAGAAGGATGAGGCCTCGCAAAAGCGGCTGGGACTGATCGAGGACGAGATCCGCCGTCTGGAGAAGGAGTACTCCGACCTGGATGAAATCTGGAAGACGGAAAAAGCACAGGTGCAGGGTACGCAGCACCTCAAGGAGGAGTTGGAGAAGCTCAAGCAAGCGATGGAGGCCGCTAAGCGCAAGGGCGATTGGCAGACCGTATCGGAGCTGCAATACGGGCGCATTCCGCAACTGGAAGCGCAGATGAAGAAGGCGGAAACCTCGGACGTGCCCATGCGCCATCGTCTGCTGCGCACCCAGGTCGGTGCCGAAGAAATTGCGGAGGTTGTTTCGCGTGCCACCGGCATCCCCGTTTCTAAGATGATGCAGGGTGAGCGCGAAAAGCTTCTGCACATGGAAGAACGGCTGCACGAGCGCGTGGTCGGCCAGGACGAGGCGGTCCGCATGGTGGCGGACGCGATTCGGCGTTCGCGCGCCGGACTGTCCGATCCCAATCGTCCCTATGGCTCATTCCTGTTCCTCGGCCCCACCGGCGTCGGCAAGACCGAGCTGTGCAAGACGCTGGCAGAATTCTTATTCGACTCCCAGGACCACCTGATCCGAGTCGACATGAGTGAATTCATGGAGAAGCACTCGGTCGCCCGCCTGATAGGTGCGCCCCCTGGCTATGTCGGCTACGACGAAGGCGGCCATCTCACCGAGGCAGTGCGCCGCAAACCGTACTCGGTGATCCTGCTCGACGAGGTGGAAAAGGCGCACCCGGACGTGTTCAATGTGCTGCTGCAAGTCCTGGACGATGGGCGTCTCACCGATGGCCAAGGCAGGACAGTGGACTTCAAAAATACCGTGGTCGTGATGACCTCCAATTTAGGTTCGCACATGATCCAGCAAATGGCCGGCGATGACTATGCCCTAATCAAGCTGGCGGTAATGGGCGAAGTGAAAGCCCATTTTCGACCGGAATTCATCAACCGGGTCGACGAGATCGTGGTATTCCACGCGTTGGATGAGAAGAACATCCAATCCATTGCCCGCATTCAGTTGCAATACTTGATCAAGCGGCTGGAGAAGATGGAAATGGACTTGCAGGTCACGGACGGAGCACTTGCCGAGCTGGCTAGAGAAGGCTTCGATCCCGTGTATGGTGCAAGGCCATTGAAACGCGCAATTCAGGCGGAAATCGAAAATCCGCTGGCGAAGGCGATTCTCGAGGGCCGGTTCGGTCCCAAGGATACGATCCTGGTGGACGTGGTGGGGGGGCGCTTTACTTTTGGGCGCGGCCTGGTGAAGGCAGCGTAGTCCCGTCCAGCAAGACGGCGAGACTCGAGAAGACCAAGCATAAGGAAGCCGCCGCCGCGGCTGCCGTGGCCAAGCACGTCGAGCTTACCTTTAGTTCCGGCGTAATTTTGTTTCCCTAGTCAAGGCCTACGGTGCGGCGCTTCTTGCGAAGCAAGAAAGTAATCCGCCGCCGGGCTTTCCCCGGCAATCAAGCACGACGCCCGAACTGTCGGTCAGACTGTTTGCCATTGAGCAGATCTTTAAGGACCAAGCCGGGTCGCATGCTGCAGCTTTGCCGCAACGAATGAATTACTATTCTCTTGCGCACTCCCTAATTTAGATACATTCCCTGCTGCCGCTCGAAAAGACGCTGGACGGATAGATATCCGCCCGCGAAGGATCAAGTTCATGTCCACCCAAGCCAATACGCTGCGCGGCGATGCCAGGATCATCGGATTGATCGGTCTTGCCCACGGTGTTTCGCATTTGTTCCAACTGCTGCTGCCGCCACTGTTCCCACAATTGAAGCGGGAATTTGGCGTGAGCTACGCCGAACTCGGTCTATTGGTGACAGTGCTTTATGCTGTCTCGGGTGTTTCCCAGGCGCTTGCTGGCTTCGTCGTCGATCGGCTGGGCGCCCGCAGGGTTTTAATGCTCGGACTAGGGGCATTAGCCACTGCCGCGGCGCTGGGCTCTCTTGCGCACAGCTACATGCTGGTGGCCGTTTGCGCCGGTCTGATCGGCCTCGGCAATAGCGTATTCCATCCTGCCGACTTTTCCATTCTGAATACAAAAGTCAGCGCGCGCAGGCTGGGACACGCCTTCAGCGTGCATGGCATGAGTGGCAATTTGGGATATGCAACGGCGCCCATCCTGTTCCTGTCTATTTCTTCGGCTTACGGTTGGCGGGCCGCGTTGTTCGCCGCCAGTGTCATCGCTCTAGTGATGCTCGGACTGGTCTGGTCGCACAGCGCGGCGCTCGACGAGCCATTGCGCGCCCCGGCAACCCAGGGGCGCGGCGCGTCTAAGCCCGCCCATGCTCCGGCTCTGCCGTTGACCACCCTGACAGTGTTGCTCAATGGGGCGGTCATCTCCTGTTTCCTGTTCTTTATCTTTTCTGCTTTCGCTGGCATCGGCGCACAGAATTTCTCCCCCTCAATGTTGGCTGCGATTTACGGCGTCTCGCCAATGCTGGCAGCGACCATGCTGACTGGATTTCTCGCAAGCGGGGCAGGTGGAATGATTGTCGGCGGCTTTCTGGCAAACGGAACGGCGCGTCATGATGTCGTAGCGGCTGCGGGCTCCGCGGGCGCGGCGATCGTTTTCATGGTGCTCGCGAGCGGCATCGCGCCGGCGCCGGTGCTGTTCTTGCTGATGTGCTTCGGTGGCTTTGTGATAGGCATGACTAATCCCTCACGCGATATGCTGGCCCGCTTGGCCGCACCGCAAGGCGCGGCAGGGCGAGTATTCGGCATCGTGTATTCAGGTGTCGACCTGGGCGCCGCAATCAGCCCTGCCGTGCTTGGTTGGCTCCTTGACCATAGGCATCCCCAGTGGGCATTCATGATTCTGGCAATGGCGCTGTGCGTCAATGTGGTTCTCGCTCTCGGCGCGCGGCAATATTCCAGCGCAGTGCTCGCCAAGGCTGTATCGTAAGTTGCTTGAGTCGCCTGCCTGACGCTTGCTTGTGAGGTGCCCATGGAATCAGAGGCGGTATTGTTGCCTTCGTCGCTCGAGGATCTGGAAGCGGTCAAAAGGCGCTGCAAGTCAATGCTTACCAAGCGGGCCGTAGCCTCCGCTAGCGTAAGCATCATCCCGCTGCCTGGACTCGATATAGCGACCGACGTGGGCTTGCTCATGCAACTCATCCCCGAGATCAATCGCCAATTCGGCCTGACCCCGGAACAGATCGAGCGCTTGAAGCCGCACCGAAAGGTAGTGGTTTACAAGGCTATCGTTGCCTTCGGCGGGGCGTTTATCGGACGCGTCGTGACGCATGAACTTATCATGGCTACGCTCAAATCGGTTGGCTTGCGCCTCACCCTTAAACAAGCGTCAAAGTACTTGCCGATCGCCGGCCAAGCGCTTTCTGCCGTACTGAGCTTTGGCGCCATGCGCTATGTCGGCGTCCAGCACATCAGCGACTGCGCAAGGGTGGCCGCGCAGGTGTTAGGCGAGGAAAAGCACATGGCGAAACATTGCCCGCGAGCTGAACGGGTAAGGTAAGTTGAGACATAAAAGATAGCGTAAAGCGCGCGCCGCTTGTTACCGCGCCCCCATTCTCTAGTAGTTTCTCGCAAACCAGCGTTATCTCCTTGTTTTTATCATAGAATTTAAGTTCGCACCGGACTGCGCGCTCTGCTACGATATCGCCACGATGCTCGGCACGGGCTCATGGGTATCGCTACTGAGGCACCCGCAAACAGGAGTTTAATAAAATGTCATTTTGTTCCATGGTGCGTCCCGTGGGCGCGGCCATTTTGCTTTTGGGAACCGGCGTAACCTTTGCCGAGCCTGGAATTAGCGACGAGAGCATTCTCATCGGTCAGTCCGCCGACTTTTCGAACGTATTGGCCGGTTCCGTCAAGGAGACGACGGCGGGTGCGCAGGCGTATCTGGACTCGGTGAACAGGAAGGGCGGGATCAACGGACGAAAGGTGATTCTCAAGTCGCTCGACGATAGCTACGATGGCAAGCGTGCAGCGGCTAATACCAAAACGCTCATAGAGAACGACAAGGTTTTCTCGCTCTTTCTCTATCGCGGCACGCCGACCACCGAGGCGGCCATGCCCATTCTGACGGCCGCCAAAGTTCCGCTGGTTGCGCCCGTCACTGGCGCGCAATCCGTGCACGAGCCGTTCAATCGCTACGTTTTTTTTGTGCGCGCAAAATATCAGGACGAAGCGGCCAGGGTCATCGAACAATTGACATCCCTCGGCATGACCAGAGTTGCGGTCATGTACGGCAACGACTCTTTTGGCAAGGATGGTCTGACCGGAGTCAGGAACGAGCTTACCAAGCGCGGGCTGAGTCCGGTCGCGGAAGGGGCCTTTGACAACAAGAGTTCGCTGGTGGGAGAAGCCGTCAAGCTGGTTGCTGCGGCCAGACCCCAGGCCGTGGTGATTGTCGCGTCGGCGAAGTCGACGTCGGAATGTGTCAAGCAGACGAGAAAGGCCGGCCTTGATCCACAGTTCGTCACGTTGTCGGTGAACAGTTCGCAGGCCTTCGTCAAGGAAATGGGCACGGATGGCCGCGGCGTTGGGGTAACGCAAGTGATGCCTTATCCGTGGAGCGTCGGTACGGCGGTGGTCAAGGAATACCGCGACGCTCTTAAGCAGGCAAAGATCGAAACCGTGTCCTATTTGAGCCTGGAAGGTTTCATTTCGGCGAAAGTGCTGGTTGAGGGTCTCAGGCGAGCCGGTCCGAGCCTCACCCGGGAAAAATTCGTGTTGGCGATGGAAAGCATGCGCGACTATGACGTGGGCGGGTTCCACGTCAACTATGCGCCGGACGATCGAGAAGGCTCGCGGTTTACCGAGGTTACGGTCATCGGCGAGGAAGGCAGGTTCCTGCGCTGAGCTGTTTTCCCGGCGGCGGGAGCGGAGAGACGCGCGCCCGAAGCCACATACGGCTTGCGTCCTCTGCGTTTGCGCCGCGCAGGCCTTATAAGCGCAAAGGATTCGCGTAACCGGTGAGCTCCAGGTAGCCATTTCCCACTGCGTGCCCGTTGCTGTGCGCCGTCACTGCACCTTCCCAGTAGAGCGCACCGGTGCTCGCCCGGCTGTCCAGTTCCTGATCGTCCATGGAAGGGATCAACTGCAGATCGATCCCCGCGGCAATGACGCGCATGGCGACCGGGTACTCGATGTTGGTCCGTGGGGAGCGCCAAGGCCGCTGCGGAACGAAGTGGATTTCGTCGTGACCAAAAACCTGCGTCCGGCCGTCCCCGCGCCGGAGTGTGCCGCCCGCCCAGAGGATGCTGCCGTTTTTGCCGCGGATGCGAAACAGCATCAGCGCGCCTCCGTCATCCAGGTTGATGCCGGTCCAGTCCCACCCAGCGGCGTCCGCACCGAGATAGGCGGTCGACCATTCGTGGTCCAGCCAAGCGCTGCCTTGCACGGCCTCCGGTTTATCGTTCCGCGTAATGGTTCCCCGCACCCGAAGTTGCGGTTCGCTGTAGTAATAACTCGCCAGTGCCGCCTGGGAACCCTTGCGGCTCATTCCTGCATCCCCCTGCAAGAGCACCGGTTGGGACGGGGCGAGGGAAAGTTCGATCGAAAACTCTCCACTGCGCAGCCTGGTTTGGTATGCGCCACCATTGCGCTTGAGCGACCAGTCATCGATCCATACCTCCGTATCGTCAAGTTTCGCCTCCGCCAAGCCAAAACCCGCACGTGCGGTACGTTGGTCGTGCAGCAAATGGCCCACTTCAGGATCGCTCAGTGCAGCGTGGGCAAAGATGATCTGCTTAGGCGCAAAGCGGCTCGGGTTGGCTTCATCGAGATCGAGCCGCGAGCGGAAGAAGGTGACCTGGAAACCAACGTGTTTGCCCTGGGCAGTGATGAGCGAGCCGGTCGCATACCACCATTCCGTGCGGTATTCTGGATGGGCGCCATAGTCACGGGGAAAAAGCAGAGCGTGACCGCCCGTCACGGACGGATAAGTGGGGGGGGCCGCGTCGGTCGACACGGCTACCGCCAGGACTAATGCGGCTAACCAAGCTTCCCGGCGCATCATCACCAGTCCTCGCGCACGGCACGCACCGCGCTCACAGAGGTTGCGCGCCGCCCGCTCAACAACGCGGTCGTCGCGGCAGAAGCGATCAATGTCAGCGCCAGCGAGCCCAGCAGGAGCCAAGGGACGTGCAAGTCCATGCTCCAATGGAACGACTGCGGATTCACGACATAGATGAGAATGATGCCGATCATGCCGCCCAGCAGCAGTCCCATGCCCACCCCGATCAGCGTCAGCACACCGCCTTCCAATAACAGCATGGCGCCGATCTGCCTGCGCGTCAGGCCGAGGTGGCGCAACATGCCGAACTCGCGTGCGCGCGCTAGTGCCTGGGCACCGAAACCGGTTGCCACGCCGACGAGGCCGATGACCATGGCGACCGCTTCGAGCAGATAGGTGATGGTGAAGCTGCGGTCAAAGATGTGCAGGCTTATCGCGCGGATGTCGCCCGGCGTCGCGAATTCGAGCAGGTTGCCGTTTGGCAGCCTGCTGCGCAGCTCATTGACGACTTGATTGGCAGTTGCCCCGGGCGCAAGCCAGAGCGCCGCGTCGCTCGCCATGCGATCGCCTGTCATCCGCTGATAGTCGTCTTGCATCATCACGATCGCGCCGTGCTGCCGGGCATAGTCCCGCCACACGCCGGCAACTACGAAGCTCGCGTTGCGCCCGGCGAGGGGGAGGGTAACGGTATTGCCGAGAGCGAATCGGTAAAGGTCGACCATTGCCTCAGAAACCCAGATGGGACGCGCTCCTCCGACTGGCGGGGCGACAGTTTCGCCCACCAGGGGCAGGCGCGTCCCGGCGTTCGAGGGGTCGATCGCGCGTGAAATAAGCGCAACCGGCGGGCGCCTGGTATCAAGGGTGAGTTGATTGATGCGCAAGAATTCGGCACGCGCCACTCCAACTGTCGACGCTATGCGTTGTACATCGACAGGTGAAAAGAACCCGGTTTCCCCCGAGTTCGCCGGGCGCACATAGAGCTCGGCGGGCAGAATGCGAACAAGCCACTGGTCCACTGAATCGCGGAAACTCGCTACCATGATGGCCATGGCCACCATCAGACTAAAGCTGGCAACGATCCCCGACAATCCGATGGAGGCGCGTCCGGATGAGCCTGCAAGCTGGGCTAGAGCGAGTTGAGACACCGGTTCGCGTCCGGTCGGAACACGATGCAGAAGCGCACGCGCCACTTGTGGAGTGAGACTGATGCCGCCAACGAGCACCAAGGCAATGGCGGTGTAGCCCGGTAGAGACAACCCGGCGATCGGTCCGGCGAAGGCGAGCGCTGCCCCGCCTAGCAGAAGGCCCACTCCGGGCCAGGGAGAGCGCAACCGCGCCAGTGCAGATTCTTCATCCCCGGCTTTGAGCGCCTGCGCCGGCTTGGCGCGCGCTGCCTCCAATGCGGGCAGCCAGCTACCCACGACGGTGGCGGCGATGCCGAGCAAAAAAAAGGTGATCGCGCCCATGGGTTGTACCTGTATTTTAGGCACCACACCGGGGAAGTAACCTGCACCAAGATCCGCACCGAAATTGGCTAGCACGAACGAGGCGGTAAGATAGCCGAGACCCAGTCCGAGGCCGCTGCCGAGGATCCCGACCAGGCAGCTCTCGGCCAGGAGCAGGGTACTTAGCTGGCGCACCGTCATCCCAAGGACCCGCAGAAGCGCCAATTGGGCGCGCCGGCGCACCACCGATAACGCCTGAGTGGAGAACACCAGAAAGCTGCCCGTGAACAGCGCTACAAGCGCGAGCATGTTCAGGTTGACACGGTAGGCGCGGGACAAGGCAGAGGTGCGCTGCTCGGCGGTTTCCGGCGAAATCGCGAACACACCGGAGGGCAGAAACTTGGCCAGACGGGCGTTGAACTCCCGCGTATCCACGCCGGGGCGCAATTTGAGATCAATCCGGGATAACATTCCCAGACGTTTAAAGTGCCATTGGGCGGCGCCGATGTCCACGACCGCCAAACGTTGACCTTCGCCTGTTGCCGGGAGCGATCCGGCAATGCGCAGACGCAGCGTGTCGAGTCCGACCTGCAGCACCAGTTCATCCCCTAATTGCTTGCCGAGCCAGGCCAGTGCTGCCGGCGACATGAAGATTGCTTCGGGCTCAAACAGCGCGGCCTTGCCTTGCTGGCGCGCTGCGGAATCAAGGGTTGGAACAAACGCAGGATGCACAGCGACGGCGCGCAATACATCGAGGCCAAGTATTCGCAAGGCGTCGCGTTGTCCTGCGACCTTGGCTTCGATTTCCACGACGGGGCTTGCCGCCAATACCTCGGATTGGCCGACCAGTGCCGGGTAAAGCGATTCGTCAAATCCGGAGCGGGGGCCGCGAATTTCCAGATCGGCATTCCCCATGAGCGAACGCACGGCCCGATTGAATTCGTTCAATGCCGATTGATGGATGAGGTTCACCGCATAGCCCATGGTGACGCCGAGCGCGATCGCAAACAAGCTGATAAGCGCTCGCCCGAGATGGGATCGCAACTCTCCCACCACCAGCGTCGCCGCGGCGAACCCGCAGCCAAGCTGCCATTTTTTGCGTGGCGGCGAAGGTTCGCGGAGTGCGGTGGACTCAGGGCTCATGGGTGTGCGGCGCCGGGCGGGATCGCTGCCGCTGCGCCCAGTTTTAGGCCACTTGTCGAAAGCACGTACGTCCTATCCACGGTCGCCGCGGCAGCCGCTGAGTGGGTAACCAGAATGCCTGCAGCGCCATTCGCCTTGAGCCGGTCGCGCAGCAACTTCATTATCTGGGAAGCGGTTTCGGAGTCCAGATTGCCCGTGGGCTCGTCGGCCAACAACAGTCGCGGCCGGTGTATTAGCGCGCGGGCGATGGCGACCCGTTGCAGTTCTCCGCCGGAGAGTTCGCGCGGCATGCTCTCCCCACGATCAGCCAAGCCCACGTCGCTCAGCATCATGCGCGTGCGGTGCAATGCCTCAAGGCGATGCATCCCGTTGAGGGACAACGGCAACGCCACGTTCTGGGTCACCGTTAAATAAGGCAGCACATGAAATGCCTGGAATACAAATCCCATCCTTGCACGCCGCAGCCGGGTCAACGCATCATCATCGAGAGAAGCGAGCTCCTGGTTATCAACGATTATGCTTCCGCTGTCGGGTGTATCGAGACCGGCGATGAGATTCAGCAGGGTGGATTTACCCACTCCTGATTCGCCCATGATCGCGATGTACTCGTCGCCTGCAAGAGAGAGATCAACATTGCGCAGCACCGTTCGCGTGCCGGAGAACGTTTTGCAAACGCCGCGCAGGATCAGCAAACGAGGGGCTTCCCAAGGGGTTGCGCGTGGAAGGCCACCACGGAGCGTTGCTCTGACACGGCGATTGCGGGGCTGGTGCAGGCCGCCGCATTGTTCCGCCGGATGAGGGAGTGCTTGCTTAGAACAGCGCGCCGGTGAACTATATTGGTAATGAAAAGGCCTAATGCGACGGCGTATGCTCGCAGAAGGATTACAGCGTCCTGTGCGGCTGCTGGGTATGGATTGCGACATCCTTTAGAATTCACGAATCGATATCACTCAAGGGATGAATTGCAAACCCGGGCCATACGGGCAGTTGCGGTGGACATGATACGTCAGGTGGTGAGTGGCCACCGGTTAGCCGGCCCCTGGGGCTCATTCTTGACCGGCGATAGCACTCTAGCTTGAAGAGTGCTTTGCATGTGAGCCAAGTCAGGTGCAAAATCACAGGGGAATGTTATTTCTTTTCTTGGGACTAGGTAAGTTTGTTAAAGGACTATAGTAGAGAGTACGCGAGCATAAATCCGCTGGTGTTGAGTTTCGGTAGCCGCCACTGCCGTATTCGACATAGTCTTGTGACATTGGCGAGGAGATCGCATGGACATCTATAGCAATTTCGCGAACCGCTTCGAGAAGACGCGAGAGGAAGAGTACTCTCTGGAAGAATATCTCGAAATCTGCAAGAACAGCCCGGTCGCGTACGCTACTCCCGCGGAACGCATGCTGATGGCAATCGGCGATCCCGAGCAGATCGATACTCGCAACAATTCGCGACTGTCGCGCATCTTCGCCAACAAGGTCATCAAGATCTATCCCGCGTTCAAAGAGTTCTACGGGATGGAAGACGTGATCGAGCAGGTGGTGGCGTACTTCCGCCACGCCGCTCAGGGTTTGGAGGAGAAGAAGCAGATTCTCTATCTGTTGGGGCCGGTCGGCGGCGGCAAGTCGTCGATCGCCGAGCGCCTCAAGCAGCTCATGGAAAAGGTCCCGTTCTATTCGATCAAGGGTTCACCGGTCAATGAATCGCCTCTGGGCTTGTTCGATTACGAAGAGGACGGCGCGATTCTCGAAGAACAGTACGGGATTCCCCGGCGGCATCTGAACCGCATTCTGAGTCCTTGGGCGGTCAAGCGACTGCACGAGTTCAATGGCGACATTCGCAAATTCCGTGTCGTCAGCCGCTATCCTTCAATCCTTCGCCAGATCGCGGTGTCCAAGACCGAGCCGGGTGACGAGAACAATCAGGACATCTCCTCGCTCGTTGGCAAGGTAGATATCCGCAAACTTGAACAATACGCCCAGGAAGATCCCGACGCCTACAGCTATTCGGGTGGCTTATGCCTGTCCAACCAGGGTCTGCTCGAATTCGTGGAAATGTTCAAGGCGCCCATCAAGGTCCTGCATCCGCTGCTCACCGCTACCCAGGAGGGAAATTTCAAGGGCACGGAAGGCTTCGGCGCCATCCCGTTCGACGGCATCATCCTGGCCCATTCCAACGAGTCGGAATGGAAGGCGTTCAAGAATAATCGGAACAATGAAGCTTTCCTGGACCGTATTTTCATCGTCAAAGTACCCTACTGCTTGCGAGTGTCGGAGGAGGTGAAGATTTACGAGAAGCTGATTCGCAATTCTTCGCTCTCGAACAGCGTCTGCGCTCCAGGTACGCTCAAGATGATGGCGCAATTCTCGGTGCTCACTCGCTTGCAGGAGCCGGAGAATTCGAGCATCTTCTCCAAGATGCAGATCTACGATGGGGAGAATCTCAAGGATACCGACCCCAAGGCCAAGTCCTACCAGGAATACCGCGATTTTGCCGGCGTGGATGAGGGTATGACCGGGGTTTCTACGCGATTCGCATTCAAGATTGTGTCGCGCGTATTCAACTTCGATTCTACCGAAGTGGCTGCCAATCCCGTGCACCTGATGTACGTGCTTGAGCAGCAAATCGAGCGCGAGCAATTTGCGCCGGAAATGGAACAGAAGTACCTGTCGCACGTCAAGGATCTGCTGGCCTCGCGCTATGCCGAGTTCATCGGCAAGGAAATCCAGACCGCTTACCTTGAATCGTATTCCGAGTACGGGCAGAACATCTTCGACCGTTACGTGACCTATGCCGACTTCTGGATCCAGGATCAGGAATTTCGCGACCCGGATACCGGAGAGAGCTTCGATCGGGCGGCACTCAATGCGGAACTGGAAAAGATCGAGAAGCCTGCAGGCATCAGCAATCCGAAGGACTTCCGCAACGAGATCGTCAACTTTGTGCTCCGGGCTCGGGCCAGCAATGCCGGCAAGAATCCGCTCTGGACAAGCTACGAGAAACTGCGTGTGGTCATCGAGAAGAAGATGTTCTCCAACACCGAAGAGCTGCTCCCGGTCGTCTCCTTCAACGCCAAGGGTTCCGCCGAAGAACAGCGCAAGCACGAGGACTTCGTCAACCGCATGGTGACAAAAGGATACACGCCGAAACAGGTGCGGCTGTTGTGCGAATGGTATTTACGCGTGCGCAAATCCTCGTGATGCCCTGGCCAATGACGGGGGCTGAGGTGTTCGCCTTGGCTCACGTCTGATCAGGCATTCGGAGGGGGGAAACCGGAACATGTTGCACCAGATCATCGACCGCCGGCTTGCCGGAAAAAATAAAAGCATCGCTAATCGCGAACGGTTCCTGCGCCGCTTCCGCCACCACATTCGCGGTGCGGTCACGGAAGCCGTGCGCGACCGCAGTATCAAGGAAATCGAAAACTCAAAGAGCATCACCATTCCGCGCAAAGACATTTCCGAGCCGGTATTTCGCCACGGACCGGGTGGCAAGCGTGAGATGGTTCATCCCGGTAATGAGGACTATATCCGCGGTGACAAAATTCCTCGCCCCGACGGCGGAGGTGGCGGAAGCGGGCGCGGCGCAGCGAGCAAAGATGGTGAAGGTGAGGACGATTTCGTCTTCGAACTGAGCCGCGAAGAATTCATGCAGTATTTCTTCGAGGACCTTGAACTGCCGCGCCTGGTCAAGACCCATCTCATGGTTGTGCCGAACTGGAAGCATGTGCGCGCCGGTTTTGCCAGTGAGGGAACGCCGAACAATATTGACATCGTCCGGTCATTACGCAGCGCGCTGGGACGGCGTATCGCGCTGGGCGCTCCGCTGACGAATGAATTGCGAAAACTCGAGGAAGAGCTGGAGGCGCTCAAGCTCGATCCTGATGCGGATCTCGAGGAAATTCACCGCCTGGAAGCGGAGATCCATCACATGCGTGCACGGATCTGGCGCATTCCTTTCATCGACCCCTTTGACATTCGCTACGTCAACCGCGTAAGACAACCGCAGCCGTCCAGCCAGGCGGTCATGTTCTGCGTGATGGACGTTTCCGGCTCCATGGACGAGCAGCGCAAGGATCTCGCCAAGCGCTTCTTCATTCTGCTGTATTTGTTCCTCACGCGGAACTACGAGCGCATCGAGGTCGTGTTTATCCGCCACCACACGCGCGCCGACGAGGTGGACGAGGAAACGTTCTTTCACTCCCGGGAAAGCGGCGGCACAGTGGTTTCCAGCGCGCTTGAGCTGATGGCCAAGATCATCGATGAGCGCTACCCGCCCAGTGAGTGGAATATCTACGGTGCACAAGCCTCCGACGGCGACAACTGGAGCGACGATTCGCCGAAATGCCGCAAGCTGCTGTCCGAGAGTATCCTGACTCGGACCCGATATTTCGCCTATATCCAAGTGGCGCCGGAAGAGCAAAACCTGTGGGTCGAATACCAGCAACTTGCGGGCAGTTTCGGCCATTTCGCCATGAAGAAAGCCGAGTCCGCGGGCGATATCTACCCAGTGTTTCGAGAACTGTTCAAGAAACAAGTGCTAGCATGAATGATCGGCGTGCGCAGGAGCCATGCGACCGGGCTTCCGGCCGTCCGCAGACACGCAGAGAAAGCATCGCAACGACGAAGGAGGCCGCGGTATGAATGACCAGACCGAGATACCCGAAGTCAAGCCGCCAAACCTGCTGCGCAGGGAAGCGAAGGGACAGAAAGCGGAATCCGCGGGCGCCGGGGAACGCGGCCCGTTGCCCTGTCCCTCCGATTGGACCTTCGACTTGATCGAGGAATACAACCAGCACATCGCTCGGGTCGCGGAAGGCTATCGGTTGGATATCTATCCTATCCAACTGGAAATCATCACTGCGGAACAAATGATGGACGCCTATGCGTCCGTCGGTATGCCGGTCAATTACAGGCACTGGTCTTTCGGTAAGCATTTCCTCGCCACGGAAAAAGGCTATCGACGCGGGCAGATGGGCCTCGCCTACGAAATCGTCATCAACTCCAATCCTTGCATCGCGTATCTCATGGAAGAGAACACGATGACCATGCAGGCGCTGGTGCTGGCACATGCCGCCTACGGCCATAACTCCTTTTTCAAGGGCAACTACTTATTCCGCCTTTGGACCGACGCGCATGCCATCGTCGATTACCTGGTGTACGCGAAGAACTATATCGCCGAGTGCGAGGAACGGCACGGACAGGATAGCGTTGAGGAGCTTCTCGACTCCTGCCACGCGCTCATGCACTACGGCGTAGACCGCTACAAGCGGCCGCAGAAGCTGTCGCTCGCCAAGGATTTGGCGCGACAACGCGAACGGGAAGATTACCAACAGACTCAGATCAACGAGTTGTGGCGTACCTTGCCTAAGAAGAAAGAGGAAACCACGACCGAAGTCGAGCAGCGTTTTCCTCCAGAACCGCAGGAGAACTTGCTTTATTTCGCGGAAAAGAATGCGCCCTTGCTGCATCCCTGGGAGCGCGAAGTGGTACGCATCGTGCGGAAAATCGCTCAGTACTTTTATCCGCAGCGCCAAACGCAGGTCATGAACGAGGGCTGGGCCTGTTTCTGGCACTACACCTTGCTCAATACGCTCTACGATGAGGGTAAGCTCACTGACGGTTTCATGATGGAATTCCTGCACTCCCACAGCAATGTGGTCTATCAGCCACCGGTGTCGAAACGCTACTACAGCGGTATCAATCCCTACGCGCTCGGCTTTTCCATGATGAGCGACATTCGACGGATCTGTGAAAATCCTACCGAGGAAGATCATCGTTGGTTCCCCGCGCTGGCCGGTACCCCGTGGCTGGAGTCGCTGGATTATGCAATGCGTAACTTCAAAGACGAGAGTTTCGTTGCGCAGTATCTCTCACCGCGGCTGATGCGCGAAATGCGTCTGTTTGCGGTTCTCGATGACGACAGCCGCGACGCTCTGGAGGTCTCGGCTATCCACGACGATTCGGGTTATCAGTACGTGCGCCAGGCGCTTTCTCGTCAATATGATATCAACCACCGGGAACCCAATATTCAGGTCTGGTCGGTGAACACCCGTGGCGATCGCAGCCTCACGCTGCGTCATTTCCGCAGTGACAATCGTCCGCTGGGTGAGGGAACGGAAGAGGTTCTCAAGCACATGGCGCGCCTCTGGCGATTCGATGTCTATCTGGAGAGTGTAGACGACGGCGGCGCGGTGTGTCAGCGCTACGAGTGCGCGAGCGAGAAGCACCTCGTGACGGGGGCGGGCATTTAACGCGTACATGCGGGCGCTCCTACAGACGGGGCATTGGGAGCCCTGTCACCCGTGGATGTAGCGCTCCAGTTCCTTGATCGCGAACTGCTGCTCGTTGATGATATCGCGAACCAGATCGCCGATGGAAATCACTCCCACAACTCGGTCTGCATCCACGACGGGCAAATGGCGAATGCGTTTAGCGGTCATAAGCGCCATACACTCTTCGTTCGTCATGCGTGGATTCACGCATAGCACGCCCTCGGTCATGATTTCGCTCACCCGGGTCGTTTTGGATGACTTGCCGACCAGGATCACCTTGCGCGCGTAATCACGCTCCGACACGATTCCCACCAGTTTGTCCCCTTCCATCACCAGGAGAGCACCCACTCCCTTGTCCGCCAGCATCTGCACGCAGTCGTAAACGGACGAGTTCGGTGAAATGGAATGGACTTGGCCGTCCTTGAATTTAAGGAGTTGCGCGACGCTTTTCATAACGGTCCTCCCAGGCAGACGATTGGCGATTCGGCGAGTTAAAGATAGCACAAGGCAAAGCCTGAAAGACAGCACTGCGTAAGGCGCACCTAACCCTTTTTCAGCAGCCATCCGTTTCATTGCCTTGTAGTCCAATTATCCCAGGAGAACCTATGGTGCTGAAACTATTGTGGTCGGTGGCAATCGGGATGAGCTTCATGGCGAGCCAGGCCTGCGCGGGTCAACTGGCCGATATCACGGTTTACGACCGTTCCGAAGCCCACAATCTGCCGGTGTATTGGCAGGGCGGCAAGGCCTATGTGGCTGGCAAGCCGGGGAACGAGTATCAGATCGTGGTCGCCAACCACGGCGATTCCGATGTGCTCGCCGTGCTCTCCTTGGATGGTGTCAATGCAATCACCGGCGAGACGGCGGCAGTCGAGCAGAGCGGCTATGTGTTGAAACGCGGGGAAAGCCTGGATGTAAAAGGGTGGCGCAAGAGTTTGTCGCGCAGCGCAGCCTTTTATTTCACGCAATTGCCCGATTCTTATGCGGCCCGCACAGGTCGCCCGCAGAACGTCGGTGTTATCGGGATCGCCTTGTTCCGACGCAGAGAACAGGAGGTTTACCTTGCACCGCCGCATTCGATGCAGCGGGAGCCGCAGACCGCCGAATCGGCCGCCGCTCCGCC